>Ga0299914_10000986_pt1 | contig 18115 bp, 27 predicted proteins | sample RVTome_10_FD_201361 | JGI IMG/M metagenome (GOLD analysis project Ga0299914, IMG submission 201361) | Soil microbial communities from uranium-contaminated site in the Upper Colorado River Basin, Wyoming, United States - RVT153D57 (version 2) ...
ACGACCATCAGCACACCGACCTCAGCGAGCTGAATCAGCCACGCCGGCTCACGGAGCAGACCGCGCAGCCCGGTCACTTCGCGCTCACCGGCTTCACAGCACCAGTACCGCGGGCGACACCGGAGTCAGCGAGCGCCTTCTGAGCCAGCACCACGCTGTCATAGGTGCCGACAGTCGAGCCGTCCGGCTTGATCGCGGACCACTTCACACGATTCGACTTCCCGCAATTGCACGCCACTAGGCCGCCCTCTTCTCTCGGGCCACTGCCCGCTCTCGATGACACACCGCGCAACCGCGGCGGTTGCCGTTGCCGTCCCACCGCTGATTCGCCGGGTCGGTCAGATCATGACGGCCCGAGCGGCACGTCGTGAGCCGCGCACGGCGCATGTTCTCAGCGTGCGTGACCGGTTCTAGATGCTCCGGGTTGATGCACGCTTCGCTGACACAGCCGGCGGCGCGCACGTGGTCGACGTCATGCTCGTCCGGGATCGGTCCGACGGTGGTCTCGTAGATCCACCGATGCACGTACACCAGCGGATCAGACGGCCTCGTGCCCGGCCGGAATTGACCGTAACCGCGCACGTTCTTCCCGGTGAACACGAGACAGTCGCCGACCCACTCGCACCGCGCGAGCAGTCGATCGAACGGATCCGCGGCACCCATGCTCAGCCTCCGATCCGTGCCGCTGCTGCGGCGATCCTGCGCTGACGCTGCTGCGCCGCGCTCTGCTCGACCCGGGCGGCGGCGGCCGTCAGCCGGTCGTCGCGCTTGATCCGTGCCATGACGCGTTCCGCGATCGTCTCCGCCAGCTCGTCGGCGGTGAGGTCCCGCGCGAGGGGTACGACGACACCGGACGCGACGAGCGCGGTCTGCACCGCACCGGACGCGGCCATGCTGACCCGCGGGATCGGGAACCCGGGAACGTTCACGGCGAGAGCGGCGACCAGCTCAAGGTTGCCGCCGATCCGGCGCCAGTCACCGGACAGCGCACCGGCTGCACGGATCGTGTCGATCTGCTCCGGGGTGGTGTTCGGTGCGACACGGCCAGCGATCCAGATGCCGTGCGTGTCGTCGCCGGCGCCGACACGCGCCCAGATCGTGCCGGTGTTGTCGTAGTGCGCTGCCGCCGGCAACGCACCGAGCGACGGCGCGGCGTGACCGGTGCTCATCGTGAGCACACCAGTCGCGATCAGACCCTGATCGGTCTCGGTCTCACCCTTGAGGAAGTGCGCGTAGCCGGTCGCGGACCGGGGCGGGGTGACACAGCGGCCCTCGACACCGATGTGGCAGGTGCCCCACGATGCGACGTGACCGAACACGCGACCGTCGGGGGTGACCGTCACCGGTGTCGGTCCGTCGAGCTGCGGGTCGGTGAAATCCGACAGCGGCGGCAGCGGCGGAGCAGCGGGCAGGTCGAGTGTGGTCGCGGCGGCGACGAGCGCGGCGACGACCTCATCGTCAGCAGGCGGCTCGACCGGCTCATCCTCGGCCGGTTCGGGTGCAGTCTCGGCGTCGGCCCATGTGCCGTTCGCGACGAACACGCTCTCCGGGTTGTCGACCGGCGCGAACGCGGGCACCCGGCACAGCGCAGCGGACCGGATCCGGCCGCGGGTGGTGACCCACAGCAGCCCTTCCTCGTCACCCCACACTTCCATCGGGTCCAGCTCGTTGCCCTCGGCGTCGATCATCACGCCGTCAACGTCATCGATGTCGACACTGATGCCGCGGAGGAACTGGCCGCCAACCAGCCGGCGGGTCTCCCAGCCGATGCCGTCGGTGTCCCACGTGCCTTCGTAGCGGATCAGGTTGCCGACGCGTTCCATCGTGTCGATCCGGCCGCAGATCACGGACCCGTCGTGACCGGGTGCGTCTTCGACCTGCCAGCCGACGGGCAGAGGCAGCAGTCCGTCCCACTCGACCGAGCCGGGTGCGAACGCACGACCGTCGCCGGTCTGCACGTTCTCGACCATGCAGACGCCGTGGAACCGGTCCTCGGCCGCGTCATCTTCGGGAGTGTCGAGACTGATCGCGGGCACCGCGTCGCCGGCGTCGTTGGTCTGCGGTCGTACAGCGGGCACCGGGTCACCGGCAGCTGCAGCGAGAGCGTCGTCGGGCATGGTGTCTTCCTCCGTGGTGTCGCTGCTGGTCAGCGGGTACTCGGTCCGATCGTCGCCGATCCACACGGCGAGACGGTCGAACCGGATCGAGTCGAGCGCGTCGGCGGCTTCGGTCCACGCCAGCTCGTCGGAGTCAGACTCCGGGTAGCCGAGCGTGACGTGCGGCGTGAACTTCGGCCACTGCTTGACCGACTCGTACGGCTCGATCACAGCGTCGTACGACAGCAGTGCTGAGCGCAGCGTTTCCAGTGAGCTGTCACCGGTGACGAGCTTGACGACCAGCGCCTGCGGGTCGTCGTCACCGAGCCGCTCGACCGACGTCGTGTCCTGATCGAACGGCTCAGGCTGGTCAGTCGAGATCAGCAGTTCAACGCTCTCGCGGATCCCGGCAGCGACCGCAGCAGGATCGGCGTGATCGGACGTGTGTCCGAACCACAGCAGCGTCGCGTGCTTGTCTTCCGGGCCGATGCCGTGCACCGGGTCATCAGCGGCCGGCAGAGCGACGATCACGATGCCGTCGTTCCCCTCAACCTCGGGGCTGTCCGTCGCGAGCTGCTGCTGCGTCATCGTGGTGTCCTCTCGTGCGCCGGAGGCGAACAGATCGGGGCGGCCGGGGTAGTCCGGATCACCGGGGTAGTGGTACAGCGTCGTGCATCTGCAGTTGATCGTTTCCTCAGCCGGTCCGGCGTCGTCGCCGGCGTACAGCAGTCCGTTGTCGAACGGGGTGTCCATGCCGATGACGAACTGGCGGTCCAGCCCGGCGTGCGTCTCGCGGGTGCGGCCGTCGCCGGTCGCGAGCCACTCCTTGACGATGAGCGACTCGTTCACACCGAGCACGCTCGCGGTCGCGCGAGCGGAGCCGTGCGCGCCGGTGTTGTTCGCGCCGATTGTCTCCGTGCGGGCGATCGTCACCGCACGGTTCTTCCACCGGTCAGCGCCGGCACCGAGCAGCAGCCCGTCGACTCGCTTCGCTAGCTCGCTGATGCTCTCGTGCGCCTCTCGGCCGGCAGCGAGTTCCAGCCGGATCGAGTCGAACACTTCGTCAGCGACACCGACCAGCTGGTTGGTGCGGCTCTCGATGTAGCGGATCGCGTAGACGTTCGGGTCGATCTTGCCGCGTGCGGCGGCGTTGAACGCACCGGTGAACACATCCCCGATCATCGGGAGCACGTCGGCGGCGACGATGCTGCGCCACTCCGGCATCCGTGAGTCGAGCACCGCGGCGTCGTAGTTGCCGGTCGCGAGCGCGGCGGTCGAGATCTTGAACAGCCGGTTGAGTGCCCGGCGTACGGTCGCGTTCAGCCGCCGCTCGTCACGGATGACACGCGCAGAGTTGCGCCAGAGCTTCCCGAGATGCGGGTCGACCGGGTTAGGCGGCATCGGTCGTCCCGGGGATCAGCGGCGTCAGGTGCGCGAGCAGTGTGTGCGGGTCGTGCTGCTGTCCGGCGGTGAGCCGGTCGCGTACGTACCGGTCGCACGCCGTGGTCAGCTCTCCGGTGTCGACGCCGGAGAGCGCGGCGACGCGTTCGATGTGGGTCCACGCGCCGGTGAGCGCGGCGGCTAGATCGCCCTCGGGTACGGGTCCGATCTTCGCGGCTTTGCTGCGGTTGTTCAGCCGGTTGTTCGCGCGTTCCAGCGCACGCAGACAGCACTGCTCAGCGCCGACGAGCAGTGTGATCGCCTGCACCGGGTTGCCGCCGGCGACCATCGCGGGCGGCTCACGCGGCGCCTCGATCGCCGGTGTCGGCGGTGAGCCGGGACCGGGCAGCACCGTCGCGTCGGTCTCAGTCTCAGCGTCGACCTCAGACGGCTTCGGTTGGATCGTCACACCGAGCGCAGCGAGCGCAGCAGCGGTGAGGTCCGCAGTCGTCACACCGCTGGCGACGTTCATCAGCAACCGCCGCCGGTACTCCTCACTCGCCGGGTCGAGCGCGTCGGAGTCATCGAACCCCTGCTCACGCAACCGTGCAGCGTCGGTGATCAGCAGATCTCTGTGCAGCTCCGACGCTTCTGTGGAGTGCGACGGCCGCTGCCGCAGCGCGGACGTGTCGCCCTCGATGACGTACGACGACGGATCCGCCACGCCGGCGTCGACCAGCGCGGGCCACAGGTACTCGGTGGTGAGCGCGGACGTGATCAGCTCGACCAGCGGCTCGACGTGCAGCTTGATCGCTTCCTCGGTGATCAGCCACGCGTTCCAGTGGTTCACGTCGGAGACACCCAGCAGTACCTCCGGGGGGATGTCGAGCGCGAGCGCGAGCCGGCGGATCGCTTCGTTCCGCAGTTCGCGTGCCTCAGCGTCGAGGTCGCTGGTGAACTTGATGTGTTGGATGTTCCCGAGGATCGCGCCGGGTGCCTTGATGATCATCGGCACGACCGCGGACGCGTTGCCGCGGTCACCGATCGGGGTCGTCATCGCGGTGATCAGCTCCGCGAGGAACTCGTCAGTCTCACCGTCACCGGCCGGTTCCTCATCCGACGACGGGCTGCTGAACGTCATCTCAGACGGCACCGCGAGGATCCCGGCGCCGGCGAGACGGCTGTCGATGTTCGCCGCGACGTGCTGCGTGAGTCCGACCAGCTCGCGGAGGATCGGCAGCGCCGCCCGGACGGGGCTGTTCGCCTCAACCCACTTCGCGGGGTGTGAGCGCCAGATCCGGAGCACGAACGCCTCAGCTGGACCGTGGTCATCGGTCGTTGCTTTGTACCGCTCGACGTTGCCGTCGCCGCGGTCGATCTCCCAGCGGCTGCCGACACGCTTGACCTCTTGGTTCGACAGCACCCGCCACCAGTCACGGAGCCGCCCGGCGTCGGGGTTCATCGGCACGCCGACTAGCCAGCCCTCGCCGGGGATCGTGAAGTGCACACCGAGCGACCCCATCATCTGAGACTGTCCGGTGGGGCCGTCGAACAGCGCGTCGAGAGTCACGACCGGTTCGCCGGTGGTGATGTCGACCCGGCCGCCGGGAGTGTTCTGCTTCACGCCGAGCGTGACGCGTGACAGTGCGTTGCCGATCCACTGAGCGGACGCCGCCAGCTCGCCGACCTGATCGAACATCGTCCACGCTTCGGTCTGCCATTCCTGCGCGGTGTTGCTGCGCGGCATGTTCCGTTTCCCGGACACGCGAGCTGCTGACGCGACGACGCTGTTCGGTCCGGTCGGCTTGTCCGGTACGACAGCGACGGCCTTGGTTCGCGGCATCAGCGGTTCCTCTCGACGGTCGTCACACCGCTGAGAGTAGGCGTGTGATCTGCTAGGACGCACGCGCCACGCGAAAGACACGCACCGATCTGCTAGCACTCCGCTCAGTACGGGGACCGCCCCGACAGCTCACGCGCATGGGGTCGCGGGCTGCCGGGGCGGCGCAGTGCACATTACTCCGTGACGGGGAGACCCCCGCGGGGAGCGGTGTGCCCGGTACCGCATTGACCGGGTCCGCGTCACCCGCGGGGGCAACGGGACCGCACGACCACGGTCCCGCTTCGCCGGCGGTGAGATCCACATAGAGACCGCCGGCGCCGTTCTACTTCCGACGCTGCCGCCGGTTCCCGCCGGACGCCGACAGCGCACGGTGGATGCGTTTCCGGAGTGCGACGGAGCTGTGTCCGACGTGCCACGCACCGCACGGACACCGGTATGCCTGCAGATCAGGGTTGCCGCGGCCCGCTGCGGTCAGCGATGTGATCGCGGTGAGAGCTGCACCGCGGCTCTTGTGCGGCACTTTCTCCGGCCGCGGGCACGCGGTCATGCTGACCGCCACGCGCTCTCGGCGATGAATCCGTGCGTGCCGCAGTCGTTGCACAAGATCGACGGTGACACGCTGATCATCAGCCCGAGACCCGGCGTCGTGATATCGCGAGCTGTCACACGGACGTCGTGACCGGGCGACAGAGACGGCGCGCAGATGATCACACCCCGCGCGCCGCGGTCACACCGGTGATGAAACCGGACGCGGCCGTCGCTGTAGCCGAGCAGCGCGCAGTCGTCCAACCCGTCGATGTTGAACCGCCACACCCAGAGTGTGTCGTAGATGACCGCGAGCACGTCGGGGTCGTGTGTGGCGGTCACCGGTCACTCCTCCGGAGGTTCGTCGCGGAGCACGATCATCGCAGCGACGTAGCTGACCGCAGCCCACACGTTCACGACCCACCACGCATCGGCCCACCAGCCGTCAGCGACCAGATACCACGCGAGGTCCACGGCGGCGGCGTACGGCGCGAAGCAGAACGGGCATGTGAGCAGCGGCGACCAGCCGGTGAGCCACCGGTGCCGGTCACGTGCGCTCTGCTTGCCGTCCGTCTCAGTCCACACCAGCCACCGGTCGCGGAGCCACTGCATCGGTGGGTACGCGTCGTGCACCACCAGCCGGGCGGCGCGGCCGACAGCGATCGAACCGATGACGAACGCGACCGTGTGGATCAGCAGCTCGTACGGCGTCATCAGACGTACGCCTCAGCGAGCACGGGAGCCGTCTCAGAGTGCGCCCGCTGGTTCCGCGGTGCCGCGTTCGGCCGTGCGCGTGCGACGTCGTGACAGCCGCCGCAGCGGCCGTCCTGCGTGGCGTCACGCTGATCACGTGCCGGCTGATGCTGACAATCAGGGCAGATCTTCACGGTGATGTCCTCTCAGAGCGGGTTGCTAGCAGGTTAGAACAGGTCGGGCTGCTCGACGCTGCGACTCCACGCGAGCACATTCGGCAGATTCACGTCGGGACCGAACCGCAGATACGTGCCGTCTGCTGTCGAGCAGCCGAGTCGCATCGCGTACACGTAGCGGCGGTGTGAGTTGACGCGCCCGCAGTGCACCGGCACGCCGCGCTCGACAGCAGACGTTGCCCACCGTGCGGCTTCCGGGCCGAGCTTCCACTGATCGGTGCCACCGAGGAACAGCACATCGAAGTCGCCCCACGGTAGTTCGGTGAGACCGTCCTGACCGACGTATGCGACCGGGAAGCCGAGACCACGGATCCGGTCGAGCCACGGCCGCGAGCGCTCCCACGTCGCGGCGGCGTCAGCTACAACATCCGGAGCTGTCGCGAACAGACACGTGCCGGCGTGCTCGGTCTGCCGCTGCAGCCACGCCCACCATTCGTCGGCTTTCCAGCTCGCGGTGAAAGCGCCGTTGTCTGCCGCCCACGGACCGCCGGCAGCGTGCACGGTGGCGACAGCTGTGCGGTTCCGTTGACGCGGCTGATCGAGTAGCCCGATCTTCCCGGCGCACATCGCGGCGATGATCTTGTCCGAGGCGCACGGGTTGCCGAGATACAGCACGGCGGCCTATGCAGCGGCGAGTTCGCGCCGCGACCGGACGGTGACAGCAACCCACACCGCGAGCGGCAGCAGCGTCGCCCACAGCACCTTCGCGACGAACTGGCCGGTGACGGCCTGCCACGTCAGCGGGAACCCGGCGATCGTGAGGAACAGCACGGTGTCGACCGGCGCTGACACGACGTTGCTGATCAGCGCGGAGCCAGCGAAGCCGATCCGGTCACGCAGCGGAGTGAACACAGCGAGGTCGACCAGCTCGGCGGCGGTGAACGCGACAGTCGACGCGACAGCGAGAGCGGGACTGGCGAGCAGCCACGACAGCACGCCGGCGACGGCGATGCAGCCGAGCACGAACCAGATGCCGGCGTACCGGTGCACGAAGTCGCGTGCGAGCAGCGCGGCGCCGGCAGCGTAGGTGCCGGCGGTGACCATAAGTCCGAACCCGGCGGTGACGAGACCGAGCCGGTCGGTGAGCACGTTCGCGAGAACGACGGCGGTGATGTAGCTGACGGTGGCGAGTGCGGCGGCGGTGCGGTTCATGGTGTTCTCCTGATAGGCGGGTTGGGTGAGCGGAGTCTAGCGGTCGATCGTCAGGCGCGGAGCCACTCGATGCAGTCGCTGCAGGTAATGAGCGGCCGGTCGTACGTGCCGTAATGCTCGGACAGTTCGAGCGCACCGTGGTCGACGGACAGCCACCACGCGTCGTCGCCGTCCGGACCTGCTGCGCCGCGCTGGTGTGCGGCGGCGTCCCAGCACAGCGGCATCTGGAACACGTAACCGGGAGCGCCGCACAGCGTGCGTGTCAGATAGTGCACGAACGTGTTGCGCCGCAGTTCCGCAGCACGGGCGATCGTCGGCGGGATGATCCGGCTGTCGAGCGTGATGATGATCCCGACGCTCATCGTGACCGCTGCAGCTCGTGTCGGCGGCACGGACACGGGCCGGTGTCGCCCTTCGTGCTGGTCCGGATCTCGGCACTGCACGCGGTGGTGTGTGGCTTGTGTCCGCACCAGCTGCATGAGCCGGGTGGGATGAACCGCGGCGCGGTCTCAGTCTCGCTCACGGCTCCGCCAGAATCTTGAGACAGTCGACGCACGTCACGTCAGCATCGACACGCGACGCCGTGAACTGACCGTCGCGGTCCTGATCCCAGCACAGCGGGTAGCCGTCATGGAAGTGCGCGACGTGCACGATCACAACCTCCGGGTAGTGCCGTGCGTACGCCGCACCGCGGTCCGGGTCGGGGTCACGGAGGAAGTCGGCGAACCGGAGGATCTCGGCGCGGTCACCGTCGCTGATGCCGGGACCGGGACACCGCCAGATCACCGGGGTCAGCCGTCCTGTGCGTTGACGCGGAGGTACTGCGCCCGCTCGTCGCTGATGATCTGCATACGACCAGAGCGGCGGATGATCACCGACGGGCCGGGATAGGGCCGGTACAGCGTCGCGTCCCACACGCACGGCAGAGCGGAGTACGAGCCGCCGCGGGGATCCTGGCAGATGTTGATGCGGTCGACCAGCGGCCCGTGCGGGACAGCTGCAGCGGGCGCGGCCGGTGTGAGCGCGGTGACGGTGAGCAGCGCGGCGGCTGCGGTGATGATCTTCATGGTGATGCTCCTGTTCAGTGGCGGGTTGAGTGTTGAGATTAGCGCCGGCGGGTCACCAGCGCCGGAGAGCAGCGCGGAGCAGCCCGATCGCTGCACGGATCGCTCGTCTGCGGTTGAGTAGCACGAAGTCGCCGTCAAGCCGGTCGGGGTCGTGGTGATGCATCGAGATCCGGACCGTTGACCGTCCGGTTCTCGTGATCCCGATGCCGCTGCGGCTGTGCTCGGTCATCGCCGATCCTCGACTGCGATCGCGATGCACGCAGCGGCGATGACGGCGGCGATGAACCACACGAACGGCGACTCAGCGAGCGCCCGGATCACGGTGATCACGTTCGGTCGCTCTCAGCGAGCAGGGTGTCGAGCAGTCGGCGTCGGCGCTGACCGAACGACCGCGCGAGACCGGGATCGGTGTGCTTGGTCCGCGCATTGCGGAGAAGATCGGCAGCCTCGCGCTCACGGCGGATGATCTCGGCGTCGATCAGACCGCGCTGCGCACGGAGGTCGACGGATCGCTCGCCGAACGACTGAGCCTCCCACGCGTGGATGCGGTGCGTGAGCTGATACGCCTTCCGGAGTAGGTCGGCGGTGCTGGTCGCGGCGAGCGCGGCCTGTGCTTCCGGGGTGATCGCGGTGGTCATCGGCGCTCCTGTGTCGGCGGGTTGAATGTGGTCGAACAGATCCGGCGGTGCCGGCTGATCCGGGTCAAGCCGGACTGACCGCTGACGGTCAGGCACCGCAGCGGGTGCAGGTCGGTCGGATGCTCTGATCAGCTGACCGGCGGAGCGCGACGCGGGTGCCGCAGAGCGTCATGCCGCGGTCGCCGGCGTGAACGACTCCGGTCGACGCGGTGATCAGACGCTCAGAGAACAGCGTGGTCCAGATCGCCGGGTCTGTCTGAGTGGCGGTCTCGGTGTTCATCTTGTTCTCCTTGGTGCGGCGGGTTGATAGGTCCATACTAGACCGCGCCGAGCATTCCTGTCTAGCGTTTCGCGGGTCCGGGTTCAGCGGCCGGGGATCCGGCGTTTCGCAGCGGAGCCGGCCGACGAACTGCGTGCGCTGATCAGCAGCCACGTCGCAGCGTGCACATGCGCATCGAGCCGGTTCGGTGACTCTTTCGTCTCCGCCTCGACCCACGCGGTCTGCTCGGACTCCAGCTCGGGGAAGTAGCCGACGTGATGCCAGCGGCTCTGTTGGTACAGCGCGACGATCGGCTCTGCGCGGAGTTTCTTACCGACCTTCGTCGGCACCGGGAAGATCGGTGGGCACACGATCCCCATGCCCTCAGCCGCGGACTCGATGACGCGGCTGATGTTGTCACCGCCGTAGGTCAGCTCGACGGCGAGTCCGATCGCGCCGTAGTCGGTGACCGCTTGGATCGCACGCCGTGCCCACGTGTCAGGTCCGGCTGCGATCGACAGATCCGCGAGGGTGTAGCCGTGGTTGCCGATCGCACCGTTCACGACGATCCCGGCCTCGGTGCGGCCGCCGGGCGGGTCGACACCGACAATGACACGCTGCATCAGATGCCGGACGTGCGGCAGCGGCGTGTCCGGGTTGTGTGACCGCCAGCCGTACTCCTCGATCCGCACACGGGTGTTCTCGATGCCGGGCCGGTCGTCACGGTTCGGTTCACCGTCAACGAGATCCGGGCGGTGTGCGACCCACAGCGCGCCCTCAATGTCCTGCAGTTCCTCGGCGTCCAACTCCTGTCGTCCGAGGGTGGTGCCGCCGAACCGTTCCTCCCACACGCGGCGTACGTCGGCCGGCAGCCGGTGAGCGTCACGTGTGCGGCCCTTCGTGATGACCGTCGCACGGTTCTTGACCTCAACCATCTCGGGGCGGTTCTTCGGGGTGCTCGTGATCACGTAGTGCGCGTGGTTGCCGACGCGGAGACCGAACGCGCTGATGTCGAGCACCTCACGGAGCCGACGGATCGCGGCTGCTTCCTCGACCCACACAAGACAGTTTCCGACGAGCACGCCATCTGCGTAGAACTCGTGGTGCCCCTCAACCGCGAGGTCGTACACCGTCACGTGCAGCGTAGGCGGCGCGACTGCGACACGGCGGGGAACAGGTCCGGGCCGGTGACCGGCGGGCTGTGGTGAACGTCGCGCCGCACACGCTGCACAGCCGCTGCTCGTGTGCTCGTGACGGGGCGCCGGCGTCACGGCACTGCGGTGAGCAGAACCGGGGGACGGTGCTCGACCGGAGCGCGGTCCAGTTGACGCCGCAGACGACGCACGTCGCGAGCTTCGGAGTGCGAGCTGCGACTGACGCGTGACCGCCGGCGACGTGCCATTCACGGTCGTGTGGTCCGTGCGCGTCTCGGTGTGCGTCAGGGTCGAGAGCGATGAGGTTGCCGGCGATGTTGTTGCTGGGATCGAAGTCGTCGTGATGAACGTGCCAGCCGTCGGGGATCGGTCCGACCTCACGCTCATAGACGTACCGGTGGAGCAGTCCGTGTCTGCTGTTCGACCAGTAGCCGCTGTCTCGTTCGTACCACGTGATGCCGTCGTACTCGACTCGTCGTGCTTCGCCCACATGAGCACGTTACCGTCACCGGTGTCAGCACGGCTGAACGTTCCGTCAGGACGCGCCACCGGATGATCTCCGGTGAGCCACAGCGGACCGAGCCGCATCACCGGCCGCACGCCGGCCGGCTCTGCGCGTACGACGGTTCGGAGTCCAGTGCGTGTCCACACGCGGTCACCGACACGGACGTTCTCAACGCGACGGCGGCCGTGCTCGGTTGCGATCAGTGTGCCCTGCGCTACGCACGTGTTCCCGGCAGCTCTGAGTCGTTCGACGTCGTCCGGTGAGTGGCCGCCGACGACGCGAGCGCGTGCACGGTTCGGCCAGCGGACCAGGGTGCCTTCCTTCGTGGTCACGAGCTTCACGTCAGGGTTGATGGTCTGCAGTCCGGATGGTCCGGTGACACACGAGTCAACGGCGTCCGGCTGTGTCGGGGCGATGATCACGATGCGGTGACCGCCGGGGAGCCGCGGGTCGCACGGTGGACCTTCGGCGTGCTCGTTGACGTACCGTGCGGCTTCCTCGGTTTTGCCGGTGCCTCGGCCGCCGTAGCCGAGCCATGCGCCCTGTGCGGGGATCGGGACCGCGGGGAGTTGGTAGCAGCGTTCGTCACAGACTCCGGGTGCACGCTGAGACACCCAGCCGTCGGGGTGTAGATGTGGGTGTTGCCACGGGTATGGTTCCCAGCGTTGTGCACGGAGCCGGTTGATCCGGCGGGTGATCTGCTCAGCGAGCGCGACCGCTTCGGCATCGGAGCCGACGAGCGCGGCAGCGGCTCGTGCGTCGGTGATGATCCGCGTCGCGGCGTCCGGTGTGAGCGTCATCTGTCCTTCCCAGCACGGTCGGACCCACGGCCAGTAGACGGTCACGTCAGCGTCGAGCGCGAACCGTTCGACCTCGCGATCTGGCACGCCGGGTCGGATGAGCGTCGGCGGCGGTTCGGCCGGGGTCACCAGCGCATCCCGAGCGCGCGGCGGTAGCAGACGACGGCGTCGCGGCGGCTGCAGAGCGGCAGCGGTGACAGCGGACCCCACTGCCACCAGCGCCGGGGGTTCAGCTGGTGACCGCACGCAGCACAGCGTCTACTCATCTTCGGCCTCGTCCTCGTCAGCTGGTTCGTCGGTGACGGCGGTGACCTCACCGAGCACGGTGTCTTCCAGCAGCGACAGAGCCTGCTCGACCATCGCCCGCGCCGCGTCAGAGACCTCGATCTTGATGGGTGCGTTCAGTCCGTTGAGCTGTCGTGACGCGGATGCGATCCGGGTGATCGTGTCGTTCGCGCGGAGCTTCACGAGCGGTGACGCGTCCGGGTCACCCATGATCGCGGCAGCGGCGGCGAGCTGCAGCCGGTGTGTCTCGTTCCACGTTGCGCGCATCAGCTCGGTGGTCTCTGCGAGCTGGTCGGCGGCGTACCGCTCAACGAGCAGACGGCTGCCGGACCGGTCAGCGAAGCCTTGCCGTTCGCTGATCTTGACCCACGACAGACCCATGGCGCGGAGCCGCATCGCTTCGGACGCGCGGAGCATCGCGTTGATCTTGTCCGGTGTGCCGTGGCTCTCTGACGCCGGCGGTACGAAGTCCTCGGGGCGGGCTGGCTCGCTCATCGTGCCGTGTCCTGCTGTGCGGTGTTCCAGCCGCCGTCAGCAGACTCCCACCCGGAGTAGAGCCGACCTAGCTCGGCGCGGTCAGCATCAGCGTCGAGGTCATCGACGGTCGAGAGCCGGTAGGTGCGGAACACGTTGCCGGGTGACCAGTCCCGCACCCAGGGCAGACCATCGAGGAGCGCGTAAAGCTTGGCCTTGGTTCCGGTATCGACGGTGACGGTGATGCGCTCTGTGTCGGCGTTAATATTCAGCGGGTCGGAGATGTCATTCACCGGGTCGCCGGTGCCGGCGGCGGCGTTCTCCACGAAGTCGAGGTTCGCGATGACACGCTCTAGGTCTGCGAGGTCATCAGGGTGGAAGCCAGCGAGTGCTAGCAGTTCGTCGGATTCAGCGAGTGGTGCTAGCAGTTCGTACAGGTCACGGTCGTCGTAGCCGCCGGCGTCGTGAGTCTTGTTGTCACGCGCGACGATCGCCGCACCGCGGGTGTCGTCAACGTCCATCACCACGCGGGGGATGCGTGTCGCGCCGAGGTCGAGCAGCCCCTGCTTGCGGCCGTGTCCGAGCAGCAGCCGGCCGCTGCTGGACTGCGTGACAACTCCGGCGTACAGCCCGTGGTCACGGATGCTGCCGGTGATCTGCTCTTGGTCGTGTCGTCGTGGGTTGCCGGGCCAGTCGTGCACGGTGTCGATCAGTACGAGCTGTGGTTCTAGTTCGGGGATACACCACGCGTCGCCGCCGAGATGGACCGTGCAGCCCGGTGGCTGTGGGGTGGTCTCTTGGGCTGTCATCGGTCGTCCTCGGTCGGCGTGGGATATCTGATGCCGCCGCGGGGAGCGCGGAGGTTGCTGCCGTCTCGGCCGGGGTCGATACCGACCGTCATCATCATCATCATCCGGGTCTTGCAGTCCGGGCACATCGGTTCGGGTTCCGGGAGGTCGTAGACGGCCTCCGCGGGTGCACACCATCCTCCGGCAGTGACGAGCGACGGCGGCGGGTCAGTGGGGATCGGTCGGCCGCAGCCGCAGACGGTCGCGTCGTTGTCGGTCATGAGTGTGTGTCTCCGGTGGGTGCGAAGCCGACGGGTGGGGGTGGTGTCCAGTCGTCGGGCGGCGGTTCGGTGGCGGTCCGTTCGGGGCCGGTGACACGCTCGATGCTCGTGTCAGTCGGTGTCCAGCGCAGCGCGGGGATCGAGGGCAGTGGGTTCATGGCGTCTCGGAGCGGCCGCGGGGGTGTGCTTTCTCATCGAGCACGATGTCGGTGGGCGGGTCGAGGTCGCTGAGTGCCCCGCCGGGGTAGTCGTGACGGATGCTCTCAGCGGTGGTGTCGTCAGTGACCGCGATCCGCTCGTACGTCGTGGTGAACGGCTCGGGGACTGTCGGTCGTTCGTTGCATGCGATTCCGGCGTTTCCCCACATCACCGCTTCGCGGATCCGTGAGAGAGCTGTTGAGCGTTCCGGGCCGGAGGGGACGGTCGCGGCGAGCACAGTGGCGAATGCGCGGCCGGCGGCGCGGAGTTCGGCGTATCGGGCTACCTGATCGCCGTGCGGGGGGTGGTAGGTGAACAGGTTGTCGAGGTCGAGGCTGCCGCCGGGGCCGGGCTGGTTTGTTGTCATGTGCGGATGCTAGCAACTCGCGAGCATGTTCGGTGGCTGCTAGCGGGTGTGCCGCTCGGCGGTCTGCTGCACAGCACGCATCAGAGCAGCTACCTGTCGAGCGGCGAGCGGTAATGCATCGGTCGGTCGGTTGTCAGCCTTGACTCGCGAGCGGAGCGCGATGCTGTCGCCGTCTCTCGCCTCGATGAGACCCCAGCCGCGCGGCAGTGAACTCACCGGCACGACGTTCGCTGGCGCGAGCACGTACCAGCGGGCGCAGTGACGGCGCCACGGGTACGACTTCACGTAGGGCACGTTCAGCAGGTCGGCGCTGTCGGGATCGTGCCAAGTGCCGCCGGTCAGCTCTCGTCGCCAGTCGGAGCGGGTGCACTTCACTTCGTAGCCCTCTAGTTGCCAGCCGCCGCTACCCCAGGTATCGACGGCGATCGCGTCCGCGATGTGCCGGCCGAACGTCGGGTCGAACCGCACTTGCTCGGCCATGACGTACCGGCGGGTCTCACCGTTCAGCCGAGCTGAGAGCCGACGCCACAGCGCATCGAGTAGATCCCGCTCGGTCACGCGCTGCGGCGATCTGAGCGCCGTTCAGCGTCGCGGTCGACCGGAGCACCGCCGGCACCCTGGTCGGCCGCGAGAGACTGGCCGCTGCGCTCGGTGTGAGCCGTCACGCGTCGTCGTCTAGTTCGGGGAGCGGATCGTCCTCGGCCGGCGGTTGCAGGTCCGGGTCGCCGGCGAAGTGATCGCGCCGGCGCACATGCTCGGCGTGCTCGGCACGGAGCTTCGTCAGCTCGCTCTCATGCTCAGCGATCTTCGCGGCGATTCGGTCAACAGCTCGGGTCGCTACGTCGAGCCGCTCCTGCGCACGCTGCTGCGGTGTCTTCCGCTGCCGCGTCATCGCGCGCACCGGCGTCCGTGGATCACGACGAGCCGGTGGTCCTTGCCCGGCATCGGGATCACGCGTGTGTCGAGCACGATCACGTTGTCGTTGACCCAGCCGTGGTCGAGGATACGGCGGTGAAACGTCGGATCGTCCACGACCTGCGTGAGACCGGCGGCACGGAGCGGCTTCACGAGCGGACTGCTCGGGATCGTGTTCAGGTCCCCGACGATCCGGACCGGAGCGGCCGGGCGGCGGTTGTCGTACCAGCCGACCAGCCCGTTCATCTGCCGGGCGTACGCCGCGCGGATCTTGACGCGCTCGGCGCCCTTGCTGGTGTCGGGGTGCGCCGGCATGTGTGTCGTCGCCTCGACCCAGCCGCCGTCCATCCGGACCCAGCTCACACCCTTGTCCTTGCTGGTGACTCCCGGGGTGCGGGGCAGCAGCACCCGGTACCCGGCGTGCCGGGGTTTCGCGCTCGTGAGGATCGGCACCGCGCCGCCGCCGGGGCCGGCGGGTACGAACAGATGCAGGTCACGGCGGTCAGCGAGGCGCTGCAGTTCACGGAGTCGGCCGCCGGCTTCGTTGAACGAGAACACGAACGGTGTCCGGCCGCGGCTGAGTGCGTCGATGGTGTCCTCGATCGCCTCACGTTTCGGTGCCCACCGTCCCTCCTGGCTCTGCATGTTCCAGTGTGCGCGGGTCAGCTGTTTGCTCATCGGTGTCGCTCCTAGTGTGGCGGGTTGGGGTCGGTGTCGTCGTCTGGGTAGACGGCGACGAACGCGGTCACGCCGTCGAGCGCGAGACCGGCGGCGGTGCGAGCCATGTGCTCGACCACGGTCGTGAGTTGCTGCGGGTCAGCCGTGGTGACTGACAGCGTGGCGCGGGTCGGCTCGCGCATCAGTCGGATGATGTGTCGCAGGGCAGCACGCTGACACCGGGCGGTGTCGACAGGCCGCCGTACGTCGCCGGCGGGTACGTCGGTAACTGCAGCACGCGTGACGACGCCTGCGCGAGCAGCGTGATCGCGTGTTCGGCGAGCTGCTGACCGATCAGTGCTTTGTCCTTGTCCGGCATCCCGGCGCCGGCGACCTCGACCTGCACGTCGACACCGGCCGGCTCATCCGGCGGCGCGAGTCGCGCGGTCAGCGTGATCTTGATGACGCTCATCGGGTGTGCTCCGGTTCCGGGCACTCACACGGCGCCGGAGCGTCAGCGGTTTGATCCCACGCGTGACCGTCACAGTTCGGATGTTTGCCGTTGCGGCACTCCGGGCACAGCAGCGGCTGATCCGTGGCCGTCAGACCGTCGTAGGCGCCCGCGGTGGGGTCGTAGCCGGCGGTGATCGCGTCTTCCAGCAGCGCTGAGCGGATCGACTCGTCTAGCTCGTCGTCACGTTCCGGCTCGGTCCACGGCACGAAGTTGTCGATGCCCGGTTGGCCCGGTACGGCGCCGGCCTGGATCGCGGCGGCGTAGTCGTTCCACCGTGTCGCCGGGTTCGGCAGCGGCGGACAGGCTTGTGTGATGACCTCCGGGTGCCACACGCGGCCGGTGCGCTTGTCGTGCAGCAGCAGCAGCGAGCAGAGCTTGCATGTGCCGCGCTCGGTGAGCGCGAGGTCACGGCGACTGGCGTGCACAGCGGTTGCCGGCCATGAGTCTGAGCCGTCACGCGGCGCCGCGGAGAACCGGCACGGAGCAGCCGGCGGCGCCATGCAGTCCGGGCAGCCGACACGGACGATGACGTCGTACTCGCTCAGCCCGGCACAGGCGTCGTGCGGTTCGTGCAGCTCGGTGTTGCCGCACTGCTCGATGGTCACGGCAGATCGCTCTGCGGTTCGGCCGGCTCATCGAGCTGAGCACGGAGAGCAGCGTCAGCAGCGACGGCGGCGGCGTTGAGATTCACACGCGCCGGATGCGCAGATGTGACCTGCACGGTGATGTCCACGAAGTCGAGCAGCGGCGGCGTGAGCGTGTCGTACTCGTCCTGCACCGGCCGGTCAGCGGTCGCGCGGACCGTGATGCCGGAGCGGAGCAGCCGTGGACGGTCACCGTCAACGATCTGGTCAGGTGCGGTGTGCGGGTGATGCTCAGTCATGGGCGGGCTGGATCTCCTAGTTCGGTCGGCGTTGTGGCGGCGGGGCGGTCGCACGGCCGGACGGTGGTCGGTACTGCGCGGTCGGCACAGTCTGCTGCAGCACCCAGCTGAGCGCGTTCGTCACCCACCGGTCACGCGACAACCCCTTGAGGTCGCGGCGCTCATCAATCGCTTCCTTCAACGACCGCGGGATCCGCACATTGCACTGAACGAGCGGGTCGTTGGGGTCGCGTTTCGGGGTCATCGGCGGGTCGACTGCGATCGGTGGCCGGCGGGCTGGTTCTGCCATGCACCGGATGCTAGCAACTCGCGAGCAGGAACAGAGTGTGCTAGCACGGCGCGTTGTCACTCCGGTCGGGTGAGAGCGACGCGAAGTGGGGCCTTGAACCAGCGGCGGCAGAACTC
>Ga0299914_10000987_pt1 | contig 18105 bp, 17 predicted proteins | sample RVTome_10_FD_201361 | JGI IMG/M metagenome (GOLD analysis project Ga0299914, IMG submission 201361) | Soil microbial communities from uranium-contaminated site in the Upper Colorado River Basin, Wyoming, United States - RVT153D57 (version 2) ...
AGGCGCTCGCATGAGCTTGCGAATGCGAGTAAGCCGCACGTGGTCTCCGCATGGGCTTGCGAATGCGAGTAAGCCGCACGTGGTCTCCGCATGGGCTTGCGAATGCGAGTAAGCCGCACGTGGTCTCCGCATGAGCTTGCGAATGCGAGTAGCCGCACGTGGTCTCACTCCGGAAGTGCGAAGGCGAACAATGCGCTTCCCTGGCCGGCGCCGAGCATGCCGGGCAGGAAGCCCTCCGTCCACGCGCCCCAGCCGGTCGGCACGGCGATGTACTGCCGCCCGTCGATGCTGTACGAGCACGGGCTGCTGTGGTGGCCGCTGCCGCACTGGAACTGCCACAGCTGGTCGCCGCTCTCAGCGTCGAGCGCGTTGAACTCGCCGGTCGGCTCGCCGCCGAACACGAGGCCGCCGCCCGTGGTCAGCAGCGACGCGCACATCGGGATGTCGTTGCGCCAGCGCCAGCGCTCCTCGCCGGTGCGCGGGTCGAAGGCGCTGATCGAGCCGGCCATGTCCTCGAGGTCCACGGCGACGCCGGCTCCCCAGTACGGGATGCTCTCCTTGAACTCCCTGCGCCGCCGCGTGGCCGTCGCGCCGACGTCCTGCACCGGGGCGTAGAGGAGCTCGGTGTTCGGGTTGTAGCACGCGTGCGTCCACTCCTTGGCGCCGGCCGGCCCGGGCCAGAAGTGGACCGGATCGCCCTCCTTGTCGGGGAAGACCTTCGGCGTCACGTTGCCCTTCTCGTCCACCTCGCCCCAGTCGATGCGGTCGACGAACGGCGCCACGCGGACCGGGTCCATGGTCGTTCGGTCGAGGATGTAGAGGAACCCGTTCTTGTCGAAGTGGGCCGCCAGCTTCTGCCCGTCGAGGTCGAACAGGATGTGCTCCATCGTGCTGTCGTAGTCCCACACGTCATGGGGCGTGTACTGGAAGTGCGACTTGATCTCGCCGGTGTCGGCGTCCACGGCGACGCCGGAGTCGGTGTGGAGGTTGTCGCCCTCGCGGACGGCTCCGTCGAAGTCGGGACACGGGTTGCCGGTGCCCTGGTAGATGAGGTTCAGATCCGCATCGAAGGTGGGGGTGACCCAGCAGTTGCCGCCGCCTCGCTGCCACGCTTCGCCGTCGTCGGGCCACGTCTCGGACCCGGGCTCGCCCGGCTTCGGCACCATGTAGGTCCGCCACACGCGCTCGCCGGTCTCGCGGTTGAACGCCTCGAGGTGGCCGCGGTTCCCGAACTCCCCGCCGGAGCTCCCGACGACGACCATGTCCTTCACGATCAGCGGAGCCATGGTGGCGCTCTCGCCGGCCCGCACGTCGCCGTAGGTCTGGTCCCAGACCTTCTTGCCCGTCTCGGCGTCGAGCGCGATCACGTGGGCGGCCAGGGTGGTGACGAAGACCTTGCCCTCGGCGACGGCGACGCCCCGGTTCACGTTGCCGCAGCACAGCGACACGTCGAACGCCGACGCGGTCCTGTACTGCCACAGGATCGCACCGGTCTGCGCGTCGAGGGCCCAGACCCAGCCGTCCCAGCCCGAGACGTACATGATGCCGTCGACGACGAGCGGGGAGGCCTCGAACGAGTACGTCGACTTGCCCGAGTGCAGGCCCACCGAGCCGCATTGGAAGACCCATGCGGGAGTGAGCTGCTTGATGGTCTCCTTGTTGATCTGGTCCAGCGGGCTGTAGCGCTGCCCGTCGTAGGCGCCGTAGTACGTGAGCCAGTTCTGCGGCTCCGAGCGCGCGTTGAGGATGCGCTCGTAGGTGACCCCGTCGGTCACCGGCGGCGCGCTGCCGACGATCTTGGCGAGAGTCGAGTTGCCGACCGCCTGCCCTGCATCTACGTAGTCAGTTGCCATCTGTGCTCCTAAGACGTCGTGATTGAGCCGGGCGGTCGAGCTACGGGCGCGGCTGCGGCGGGCGGTCGATGCGAGCCTCCGGGGGGGCGTCGCCACCCACGACGATCGCGGCGGTCAGGCCGCGGCCCTCGTCGTTGCCGGAACGGGAGCCGTACCAGTAGTAGCCCGGGCCGTCGAGCTCGAGCGTCGCCGTTCCCTTCGAGTGGTTCACCAGCCAGATGAACATGTAGTCGCCGTTGCTCGGCAGGACCGCGCAGTGCGTGTTCTTGTCGTCGTTGATCAGCGTGAGCTCGAGCGTGCCAGCGTGGGGCATGACCAGGATCCCGGGCTCGTAGACCAACTCGTCCTCCGGGATGCGGATCGTGGCGCGCATCACGCCGTCGGGCCCCTCCTCGGCTTGCCCGACGGTTCCGCGGCCGAGGATCCGGCCCAGCGTCACCCCGTTCTGCTTGTCCAGGCCCGGTACGTCGACGGCAGTCATCAAGACGCTCCTCGTGTCCGATGTCGGGACCCGCACCGCGAGCCCCGAGGGCTCATGTCACAGGGGGTTCCGGAAGGTTCCCCTAGCTCCGGACCCGGTCGTGATCGTAATCCCGTACACGGGGGTCCGCAGCGAATCCACGTGCAGGCGCCGTTCGCTCGCAGAGCGGTGCCGCTCGTCCGCGATCGACCACCGCTGGTTGCGGCCGCTCAGACGTTTCCAACGGTCATGCTAGGTCGTCGAGCATGTGCTGCCACCGTGCTGCGCGCGGCGTGCCGCCGGGCTCGGGACCGCCGTCCGCCCACCGTGTCACGGCCCGGAGGCCGTGCAGCGCGCTGACCAGCCAGGTCTCACGTCCGGCCAGCTCTCGCGGCTCGGGGCGGCGCTGCTCGACGGCCGTGCCGTCCCCGCGGGCGAGCTCGAACAGCAGCGCCCGCGTGATCCCGGGCAGGATCGGCGCGTCGTCGGGCACCGCGCACAGGGTCTCCCCCTCCCACCACAGCAGGCTCGTGAAGGCCCCCTCGAGCAGGCGACCGTCGGCGTCGGCGAGCACCGCCTCGCCGGCGCCGTGAGCTCCCGCGCGTTCGCGCAGGGCGGCGAGCCGCTCGAGGTCGGGACCTTTGCGCCGCGGGGAGCGGCGCGGATCGGGGACGTCGGCTATCCAGGCCACCACGCTCGGTTCGCGGCGTGGCGCCGGGCGCACGCGGAGCGCAAGCTCGCCGTCCGCACGCAGCTCGACGCGCGGGAACCAGCGGCCGCGGGCGGGCACCGCGCGCTCGACGTCGGCGCGGAATGTCGCGAGCGCGTCCAGGTCGACGCCGTGCTCGCCGCAGGCGCCGGAGAAACGCGCCCAATGGCGTTCGACGGCGCGCACGCGGCCGTCGACGACGAGCCACGAATCGGCTGCCAACAGCCCCGTCATCTGCGCGCGGCCGTGAGGTCGGGCCGGGCTGCGAGCGTGCCCCCGACCGCCTCGAGTACGGCGCGCGCCTTCAGCAGCATCTCGTCGTGCTCGGCGGCCGGATCCGAGGCGGCGACGATCGCCCCGCCCGACCCGATCTGCAGGCCGCCCGGCGACGCGACGAGCGTGCGGATGACGATGCTGAGATCGGCCGTGCCGTTGACCGACAGGAACCCCAGCGCGCCCGAGTACACGCCGCGCGGGCCGGACTCGAGTCGGTCGAGGATCTCCATCGTGCGCAGCTTCGGCGCGCCGGTCATCGAGCCGCCGGGGAACGCTGCGCGGATGCAGTCGATCGCGGACGCGTCGTCGCGCAGGCGGCCCCGGACCGTCGTGACGAGCTGGTGCACGGTCGCATAGGACTCGATGGCCATCAGCGCCGGCACCTCGACGCTGCCGAGCGCGCAGACGCGGCCGAGGTCGTTGCGCACGAGGTCGACGATCATGAGGTTCTCGGCGCGCGACTTGTCGTCGGCGCGCAGCGCGGCGGCGCGGTACGCGTCCTCGGCGGGATGGGCGGCGCGCGGCGCGGTGCCCTTGATCGGCTTCGACTCGACGACCCGCTCGCGGCCGACGCGCAGGAAGCGCTCGGGCGACGAGCTGAGCACCGAGACGTCGCCGAGGCGCAGCAGCGCCGCGTGCGGCGCGGGGTTGCGCGCCCGCAGCGCCCGGTAGGCCGCGAGCGGATCGACGGCGCCGTCGCTGTGCAGCTCGGTGGTCAGGCAGACCTCGTAGGTCTCGCCCTCGCAGATCTCGTGCTTGCAGGCCGCGATGTTGGCCAGGTACGCGTCGCGGCCGTCGCGAGCGGCGAACCGCAGCGCACCGGGCGCCGGTGGAGTGACGGGCGCCGGCGCGCGAAGCCCTTCGAGCTCGCGTCCGGCTTCCGCCAGCCAGGCGTCGGCGGCGGCGATGCCGCTCTCGTCGGCGAGAGCGACGAGGTGGACGCGGCGCTGGTCGTGGTCGAAGGCGATCAGCCGGTCGCAGAAGGCCAGCGCGGCATCGGGCAGACGCGATCGGTGCACGAGGTCGCCGCCGCAGTCGGCCTTGAGCTCGTAGCCGAGGTAGCCGGCGAAGCCGCAGGTGAAGTCGAACGGCAGGTCCGGGGCATCCGCGCGCAGGCGCGCCAGCTCGCGCTCGCAGTAGTCGAGGACGCCTTCTTGGCGCTCCTCGCGCCCGTCCGCGCGGTCGACCGTCAGCGCGCGCGTGGCGACGTCGTAGCGCACCACCTGGCCGAGCGGTCCGTCGGGAGCGCCCATGAAGGAGAATCGCGCGAGGCCGTGCTCGACCCGTGAGCTGTCGAGCCAGACGGCGTGCTCGCGGTCCCCGAACAACGCGACGAACGCGGCCTCGGGGTCGCACCACGTATCGACGGCCCAGTGGCGGACGCCGACGCCGGCGGCCGGCCGGCGGGCCGCTCGCGGCGCAACCGGCCCGGAACGTCGCCGCGCCCGCGTCAGGTCGCGGAAGTTGCGCACGATCGTGCGCCCGTGCTCGGTGGAGATCGACTCGGGGTGGAACTGCACGCCCCACAGCGGGCGCGTGCGGTGCTCGAGCCCCATGACGACGCGGTCGGCGGTCCACGCCGTCACGCGCAACGCAGTGGGCACCGCGCCGACCGCCAGCGAGTGGTAGCGCACGGCCGCGAAGCCCTGCGGAACGCCGTCGAACAGGCCGCGCCCGTCATGGTGGATGGCGCTCAGCCGGCCGTGCATCACCTCCGGCGCATACTCGACCGCTCCGCCCGTGATGTGGGCGAGCGCCTGGTGGCCGAGGCACACGCCGAGCACCGGGACGGCGGAGCGCTGGAGCGCGTCCAGCGAGACGCCGACGTCGCGCTCATGCTCGGGCCGCCCGGGGCCCGGCGAGATCACGATGTTGTCGACGCGCAGCGCCGCGAGCTCCTCCCACGCCAGCTCGTCGTTGCGCACGACGATCGGCTCGTTGCCGTTGACCTCGCCCAGCAGGTGGAACAGGTTGAAGGTGAACGAGTCGTAGTTGTCGATCAGGAGCGTGCGCATGGCCGCATCTACACTCTGCCCACGTTGGCACAGGAGCGCCTCCGTTTGTTGCGCCGCGGCATCGAGACGGTGATCCTCGCCGGCGCCGACACGCACGGGATCATGCGCGGCAAACGCGTGCCGATCGCCGAGCTGGATCGCGCCGCGGAGCGCGGCGTCGCGCTCTGCGACGTCGTCTGGGCGCTGCCGGTCGACGAGCGCGAGCCCGTCCAGCCGCCGCCGGACCACGCCGGCTACTTCCCGCGGCCGGGCTTCACCGACATGCGCGCCGTGCCCGACCTCGAGACGGCCCGCATCGTCCCGTGGCACGACCGTACCGCGCTCCTCCTGTGCGATTTCGTCTCCCGCGACGGGGGCGCGATCCCGCTGTCGCCGCGGGCCGTCCTGCGCTCGGTCGTCGAGCGCGCGCGAGCCATGGGCGTCGAGCCGATCGTCGGCGTCGAGCTCGAGTTCTATGTGCTGCGCGAGACGCCGCGGTCGGTGCTCGGCAAGCGCCCGTCGCAGCTCATGGCGGTCGACGAGGGTCCGAGCGTGTACGGCATCGTGGCGGCCTCGCGCCACGAGCCGTTCGCGGGCGCGGTGCGCGCGATGCTGCTCCGCCACGGGCTGGCGGTCGAGGCGTGCAACCCCGAGTCGGGCCCCGGTCAGTTCGAGATCAACCTGCGCGCGGCGCCCGCGCTGCGCGCAGCCGACGAGGCGTTCCTGCTCAAGAGCGCGGTCAAGGAGGTCGCCGCGCGCCAGGAGCTGCTGGCGACGTTCATGGCCAAGCCGCGCTCGGACTGGCCCGGCAGCTCGTGCCACCTCCATCTCAGCCTGCGCGAAGGCACGTCGTCGGCCATGCGCCACTTCATCGGAGGGCTGCTGGACGGGATGGCGGAGCTGACCGCGATCTTCGCGCCCACGCCGAACTCCTACCGGCGCTTCGTCCCGCACTCATGGGCGGGCACGACCGCGACCTGGGGTGACGACAACCGCTCCGCGGGCCTGCGCGCGATCGGCGCCACGCGGGTGGAGCACCGGCAGGCGGGCGCGGACGCCAACCCGTACCTGGCCGTGGCTGCGGCGCTCGCGGCCGGGCTCGACGGTCTTCGGCGAGGGTGCGAGCCGCCGCCGCCCGTCGACGGCGACGTGTATGCGACGGTCGACGGCGCGGTACGGCCGCTCCCCGCCACACTCGCCGAGGCCACCGACCTGCTCGAGCGCAGCGCGCTCGCCCGCGACTGGCTCGGCAGCGACCTCGTCGAGCACTACGTCGCCATGCGGCGGGACGAACTGGCCGCGCAGGCGGCTTCCGTCACCGACTGGGAGACCGCCCGCTACCTGGAGGCGCTGTAGGTGGAGGGGCCGATCCTCGAGACGGTGGTGACGACGATCAACCCCGACGGCAGCGTCAACTGCGCCGCGATGGGCGTCGAGTGGAGCGAGCGACAGATCGTCATCAAGCCCTACCGCGGGACGCGAACGCTGCGGAACCTCCGCGCGAGCCCGGCCGCGGTCGTCAACCTGACCGACGACATCCTCCTGTTCAGCCAGGCGGCGCTCGGCGACCCGCATCCGCCGACCCGTCCGGCGGCGCGCGTCGACGGCGCGATCCTGGAGGACGCGTGCTCGTGGCGCGAGGTGCGGGTCGAGGCCATCGACGACGGCGGGCCGCGCGCCCGGATCAGCACGGCGGTCGTCGGCGGCGGTGCCGGGCGGGAGTTCCTCGGCCTCAATCGCGCGTGCCACGCCGTCCTCGAGGCCTCGATCCTCGCGTCGCGCGCGCGCAGGCTCCCGGCGGCGGACATTCGCGCCGAGCTCCGCCGGCTGCAGGTGCTCGTGAACAAGACGGCCGGTCCACGGGAGCGCGAGGCGATGGCGTACGTGACGCGCCACGTGCGTGCGGTGGTCGGCGACCTGTGAGCGCGGTCCGCGTCGAGGCGCCCGCGCGCCTGCACCTGGGGATGCTCGCGGTCGCCGGTGACGGTGACCGCCGCTTCGGCGGGCTCGGCGTGTCGATCGCCCGCCCGGCTGTGGTGCTCGAAGCGCAGCCGGCCGACGAGCTGTCCGTCGAGGGCGCCGAGGCGGAGCGGGCGCTGACGTTCGCGCGGCGCTGCCGCGACGCGCTGGGGCTCCCTGGCGGCGCCCATCTGCGCGTGGCCGAGGCGATCCCGCCCCACGTCGGGCTCGGGTCTGGGACGAAGCTGGCGCTCGCGGTGGCAGGGGCACTTGCCGCGTTGCACGGGCGCACGGACGACGCGCCGGCTCTGGCCCGGGCCGCCGGGCGCGCGGCACGCTCCGCGGTCGGGATGTGGAGCTTCGCCCTCGGCGGCCTGGTCGTCGAGGGCGGCGTCCGGCACGGCGTGGACCCGCCCGCGCCGCTGCTCATGCGTCATGCGATGCCGGACGAGTGGCGGATCGTCCTCGTCGTGCCGAACGCCGAGCCGGGCCTCTCGGGAGCCGCCGAGACGCAGGCGTTCGAGCGGCTGCTGCCCGCGGCCGGGCCGTCGGCGGCGATCGCGCAGCTCGTGCTCACCTCGCTGCTGCCGGCGCTCGTCGAGCGCGATCTCGAGGAGTTCGGGAGTGCGCTGACGCGCGTGCAGCGGCTCGTCGGCGACGCGTTCGCCCCGGTACAGGGCGGCCGGTTCCATCCCCGGGCGGGCGCGCTCGTCGAGGCGCTGCTGCGCGGCGGTGCGGCGGGCGCCGGTCAGAGCTCGTGGGGGCCGGCGGTCTACGGGGTCGTCGGCAGCGAGGCGGCAGGGCGCGATCTCGCGCGCCGCATGGAGGATCTCGTGGGCGGCGAGGGGGTGGTGGAGGTCGTGGCGTTCGACAACCGCGGCGCGCGGCTCGAACGGTCATGAGGCTGCTGGTGAGCGTCATGGACGCCGGTGAGGCGCGCATGGCCGCGGCGGCGGGCGCCGACATCGTGGACGTCAAGAACCCCGACGAGGGCTCGCTTGGCGCGCCGTCGCCGGGGGCGATCGCGGGCGTGCGCGCGGCCGTGCCCGCCGGGCAGCCGCTCAGCGCCGCGATCGGCGACATGCCCAACCTGCCCGGCACGGCGGCGCTCGCCGCCCTCGGCGCGGCGCGCAGCGGCGCGACGTTCGTGAAGGTCGGCCTGTGGGGCGTCTCGACCGAGGACGATGCGGTCGTTCTGCTGCGCGCGGTTCGCGATGCCGTGCCGGGCACGGTGGTCGTCGCAGCGGCGTACGCCGACTCGCGGCGCGTGGCTCACGCGCCGCTCGCGCCGGACCTTCTCCCGCGCGTGGCGCGCGCGGCCGGCGTCGGTGCGTGCCTGCTCGACACCGCCGTCAAGGACGGCCGCGGCCTGCTCGAGTGGCTGTCGCCCGAGACGCTCGCGTCGCTGGTCGCCGAAGCCCACGCCGCGGGCCTCGAGGTGGCGCTCGCCGGCGCGCTGCGCGTGGACGACCTGCCGGTCGTCCGCGAGACCGGCGCCGACATCGCCGGCGTCCGCTCGGCCGCCTGCGGCGCCGGCCGGCGCTCGGGACCGCTCGACGCGGCCCGCGTCCGCGCTCTGGTCGCCGCGTGCGCCGCTACGCCGCCGCGCGTGTCTCGATGAGCCGCGCCGCGTGGAGCCGGTGGACGACCTTGCGCGCGCTGCGCTCGCGCGTGGCGGCGGGAACGGCGTCGCCCCAGGCGGCGGCCGCCTCACCGGCCCGCTCGACCAGGCCGTCGAGCAGCTCGGCGGAGGGCTGCGTCTCGACCAGGCAGCGCAGGCCGAACCCGACGTGCCAGCGCTCGTCGCGCTCGACCCGCTCCACCCCCTCGCGGACCCCGGGGAGGACGCCGTCGGCGAGATCGTCGAGCAGCGCGCGCTGCCCGGCGTCGAACACGACGCCCTCGAGCAGCATGTGGTAGAGGCTGACGCCGTCGCCCAGCCCCGTGCGACCGGCGTCGAGCTCCGCGGCCATCGCCGGCAGCCGCTCCTCGAAGAGCTCGAGGACCGCGGTCGGGACGTGCTCCCGGGCGGCGGCGCGCCGGTCCTCCGCCGTCTCTCCGGGCAGCCCGAGCACCTCGGCGCCGATGCGGTCGAAGAGCTTCGCGTGGCGCTGCTCGTCGCGGCGCTGGAGGAAGAAGACCCACGCCATCAGGCTCTCCTGCGAAGGCAACGTCGACCCCCTCGCCGCGTCGGCGAACGGCGTGAGGTGCTCGGCGACGGCGTCCTCGGCCACGCAGAACCCGGCGAGAAGCGCCGTGAGGCGGTCGCGCCGCTCGGCCGGGAGCTCCTTCCACGCGCGGGCGTCGGGAGCGAGGTCGATGGCCATCGGATTCCACTGGAGTCTGGCCACGATCCGGGAGAAGAAGTTGGGCCAGAAGCTGCGCTTCGCGAGGACGAAGTGCCCGCCCACGACGCGATCCCACAGCGGCTTCTCAGCCATGCGGCCACGGTAGCAAGGGTCCCGAGCCGATCCGGGTGCCCGCGGTCGTGCCCCGTTCGAGCAGCTCCACCAGGCGCTCGGGGTCGCGCCCGCCGATCACCCAGGTCTCGAAGCGCGCGCGCTCGAGCGCCGTGGCGAGGTACTCGTCGACGCCCTCCGACCGCAGCGCGGCGAGCTCGGCGACGGTCAGGCGCGCGAGCGGCTCGCCCCCGCCCGGCCTTTCGGCGTAGAGGCCGTCGACGTCCTTCACCAGCACGAGGCGCTCCGCGCCGGCCTGCCCGGCGACCCACGCGGCGATCGAGTCGGACGTCACCTGCCACGACGCGGGCAGCGCGTCGAGGGGGAGGCCGGCGGGCAGCAGCACGCTCGCCCGTCCGGTGCGGGCGCGCGCGGGATCCGTGCAGCGTTCGGCGCCCGGGATCAGGTCGCTCAGCAGCCAGCCGAACTGCTCCATGCCGAGGATCGCCATCCGGTGCGCGGTATCCGCGTGCAGGCCGAAGCGGCGATCGGCGTCGCGCACGGCGTCGGCGAAGCCCGCGCCGCCCGGCACGACGAGCAGCCGATGGCGCCGGCCGAGCTCCCCGAGCGCGGCGCACAGGCCCGGCAGCGCCTCGTCGCCGAGACCCCCGCCGACCTTGACGACCGTCAGCACGGGCGTGCCGCCAGCAGCGCGGCCAGCGCCGCCGCCGGTCCCAGCTCCCCGCCGAAGCGCGCGGCGGCGACCGTTCGCCCCAGCCGCGCGGCGACCTCGCGTCCCAGGAACGCGCCGGAGCCCGCCGCGACGACGGGCGCCCTAGGCGGCAGCGGAAGCCCCACCCGGCGCGCCGCCTCCGCGATCTGACGCAGCTGCTCCCCTGCCAGGTACGCCGCGATCGCGTCGATATCCATCTCGTCGAGCTGCTCGACGTCGGCGCACACCAGCCGGGCGATCCGCTCGCGTGCGAACGCGACGGTGGCCGGGCGGCCGTCGGGCGTGGGGCAGACGTACGCCTCCGGCGCGAGCTGGCCGAGGACGAGATGGACGTCGGCGCTGATCGCGAAGTACTCCGACGCAACCGGGCACCAGCCGCCGCGGACCGGCACGCGCGGCGCGATCGCCGCGAGGTTGGTGCGCAGCACGCCGGTGTAGACGAGCTCGCCCGCCCGCAGCCGCTCGAGGTCGTCGTACCCGCTCGCCGCGACCCGGCCGGCCTCGATCGGGACGACGTCGGCGGTCGTGCTGCCGACGTCGATGAGCAGCGCGTCGGGGTGCGCGTCGGCCACGGCGAGCGCCGTCGCCACCCAGTTGGCGGCGGCGATGTCCAAGGGCCGCGCGCGTGCCGCCGTCATCGACACGAGGTCGCCGGCGGTCGTCAGCACGCTCAGCGGCCGGTCGCCGAGCGCGTCCTCGACGGCGTCGAGCACGAACGTCACGCCCTCGCGCTTGGTGCGGAACGCGTCGGACAGCTCGGCGGTCATCGTGACGGCCACGGCGTCCGCGGAACCGACCTCGGCGGTGACGTCGCGCAGCACCGCCGAGAGGGCCTGGCGGTCGCGCCACACCTCGAACGGGCGCGAGACCGTTCGCAGCGACGTTCCCTCCAGGCGGGCCGCCTTCGTGTTCGCGCCGCCGATGTCCACCGCTAGCGTGGCCGGCTTGCGCGTCGTCGGAGTCATCGATCTGAAGGCCGGCGCGGCGGTCCACGCCGTGCGCGGCGAGCGCGAACGCTATCGCCCGGTCGGCGACCCGCTGTCGCTCGCGCGCAGGTTCCGGGACGCGCTGGGGATCGACGAGCTGTACGTCGCCGACCTCGACGCGATCACCGGCACCGGCGGGAACGACGCCGTGATCGGTGCGCTGGCGAGCGAGGCGCGCGTCATGCTCGATGCCGGGGTCAGCAAGCCGGAGCGGGCACGGGCGCTGCTCGACCTCGGCGTGCACCGCGTCGTGGTCGGGACCGAGACGCTGACCGACGCCGACGCCCTCGACCCGCTGCTGCCAGAGGCGGTCCTGAGCGTGGACCTGCGCGACGGCCGCACGATCTCCCCCGACCCGCGGCTCGCCGGCCTGCCGGCGCTCGACGCCGTGGCGCGCCTGCACTGCGCGGGACTGCGCGAGGTCATCGTCCTCGACCTGGCGCGGGTGGGGAGCGGCATGGGACCGGACGTCCGGCTGATCGCAGAGCTCCACGCCGCGTTCCCCGGCCTCGAGCTGCTCGCCGGCGGCGGCGTGCGCGACGCCGACGACCTGCGCGCGCTCGCGGACGCCGGCGCGGCGGGCGCGCTCGTCGCGACGGCGCTGCACCGCGGCGTCATCGGGCCGCGCGAGCTTCGCTGACGACCGCCTCCATGTGCGCGACGAGCGCCGGCGCCACCTCGAAGCCCGTCGCCTCCTGCAGCCCGTGCCAGCCGGGGATGCCGTTGAGCTCCAGCACGTAGTCGCGATCGTCGGCGCGCAGCAGGTCGACGCCCGCGTAGTCGGCGCCGAGCGCCTCGGCCGCCTCCACGCACAGGCGCTCCTGCTCGGTGCTCAGGTCCGTGGCGCGTGCGCGGGCGCCGCGCGCGAGGTTCGCCCGCCACCCCGAGCCGACCCGCTCGATCGCCGCGAGCACCCGCCCGCCGACGACGAACGCGCGCAGGTCACCGCCGCTGTGCGGCAGCGTCTCCTGCAGGTAGTAGACGGCGCGCTCGAGCGCCAGAGCGTGGAAGACGCGGTACGCGACGTCGGCGTCGTCCACACGCGTCATCCCGGCGCCCATCGACCCGAACAGCGGCTTGACGATGACGTCGCCGCCGAGCTCGTCGAAGGCCTCGAGCGCGTCGTCGGGGCGTTCGCAGGCGATCGTGCGCGGCGTCGGCACCCCGGCCCGCGCGAGCAGCGCCGAGGCGAGGAACTTGTCGATCGTCCGCTCGAGCGCGCGCGGGCCGTTGACGCATGCCACGCCGCGCGCGACGAGCGCGTGGAGCGCGTCGACGCGGAAGATCACCTGCTCGAGCGAGCCGCGCGGGATGCCGCGGACGATGACGGCGTCGCAGCCGTCGAGCCACAGCTCGCCGCTGCGCACCGCGACGTCGCCGTCGATGCGCCCGAGCATGCGCGTGACGGGCACGAGCCGGTGCTCGTGACCGCGCGCGGCGAGCGCGTCGGTCAGCTGTCGCGCGTGCCAGCCGCCACTCGATCCGAGGATCGCGACGGTCAGCCCCAGAACGAGCGCTCCAGCACCTCGAGGTTGACCCGGCCCGCCTCGAAGCTGCGGCCGCTCCCGACGCTCGTGAGCCTGATCTGCGCCGGGCTGAAGAGCAGCGGGTCGATCGCGTAGAAGTCGAAGTCCGCGTCCTTCAGCACCTTGCCGAACGGCTCGCCGTAGTCGGAAGACGCGGAGGCGGGAAGGCGCTCGACGAGCTCGCGCAGCGCGTCGTCGTCGTCGGCCTCCACGGTGAGGTGGACCTGGCCGCCGTAGAGCACCGCGTCGTTCGTGCGCCCGATCGCGGCCATGTCGTCGCCCGCCACCGGCGGCAGCGGGCAGCTGCCGATGCCCGCGACGACGCGCCGCACGTCGAAGTCGAGCTCGTGGAGCTTGTGCAGCGCGGTCTCGACCACCCGCGCCGCGATCTGCACGCCGCCGGCCACGCTCGCCGTCGGCGCCATCAGCAGGGTGAGCGCCGACGGCGGCACGCCGGCGCGCTCGGCCACGTGGTCGGCGACCTCGGCCGGCGGTGGCTCGCGAGTCTCCAGGCACAGGACGGCGGCGCCCGCCTGCTCGTCGTCCCAGTCGAGGTCGTCGTAGAGCTCCTCCGCGCGGATCAGCGCGCGCCCGGGCCCGCTGCCCATCGCGAAGTAGCCGTCGCGGTCGATCCGCCAGCCGGCGTACTGCGCGGCCAGGCAGGCGACCGCGGGGCGGTCCGTGGACACGGTGAGCGCGGGGAGCCAGCGGCCGTCGAGGACCAGCGGGGCGTACGCCACGCTCCCGAGCCCCGCCATGCAGATCTCGGCGAAGCGACGCCCCGCCTCGAAGCCGCCCGCGGCGTTCGCGCCGCAGTCGACGACCCGTGTCCCGTTCGACAGCGTGGTGACCTCCACCCGCGCCGCCTCGGCGTCGGCGGCCAGCCGATCGGCCAGCTCACGTGCGCGGTCGTTGAGCGAGAGCATGATGGTTACCTCCGCGGGGCATCCAGCCCCGCAATCTGATGACGACGATCGGCCTCCGGCCGCTCGAGGCCATCCTCCAGGATCAGGATCTCGCCGCGTCGCAGCTCGAGGCCGTCGCCGCACCAGCGCTCGTAGCGTCCGGCGATCTGCCCGTCGGACACTGCCAGGCCGAGCGCCCGCAGGCGGCGCAGGTACAGGCGCAGGAACGGCGGGCGGTAGGTGCAGGAGAACACGAAGGTGGCGAGCGGTGTCGCGGGTGCCATCGCGACGATCGAGCCGCGCCGCATGCCGGCCCCCGCCCGCGGCCCGAGCCCGCCGAGCGCGACGATCGTCCCCGCCAGCATGCGCAGGCCCGCGGCGTCGCCGACACGCCCGGCAACGGCGATCAGTCCGCGCCGCAGGCCGGCGCCGGCCTGCGCCCCCGCGTCGCCGTGGACGACGATCTCGCCGCCGCGCATGCCCGCCCGTTCCCCGGGATAGGTCCCGCCGAGCCGGCGCCCCGCTGAACCGCGCACCACGAGCGTGCCGCCGCGCATCCCCGCACCGGCCCAGTCGCCCGCGTCGCCTTCGACGTGCAGCTCGCCGCCGCGCATGCCGGCCCCCGCGTGCGCCCCGACGTCGCCCGCGATCGTGATCCGCCCCGCGGTCATGCCCGCGCCGACCAGCTTCACGCGGCTCAGGTCGCCCTCCAGGCGGACGTCGTCGCCGCTGCCCGACACGGCGAAGAATTCGCCCACCCGCGTGCGCTCCTTCCCATGCCAGAGCGGCAGGGCCGCGATGTCGTCTGCGCCGGCGAGCCGGTCGGGCACCAGGGCGTCGGCCTCCAGCGGCACGTCGGGCTGCTCGCGCAGCGTGAGCGTGAGCGTCATGGCACCAGCTCGCGGAGATGGATGTGGTGCGGGCCGAGGTTGCCGCCGTAGTTGCCGGCGGTCACGTGGCTCGCGCCCGACTCGGCGGCGGCGACGAGCCCGCGGCGCATCGCCTCACGGACCGGCTCCAGCGCCAGGCCGTCGATGACGATCTCGAACACGGACTCGACGTCGGGCGGGACGTCGGTGTGCTCGACCTGGCCGCGCAGCGTCGGGCACAGCACGTCGTTCGTCGACGCCGGCAGCGCGCTGTAGCGCGAGCCGACCTTGCTGCCGCTGCGCGCGATCCCACCGGGAAACGGCATGATCACGCCCTCGACGGAACGCATCGCGCTCGCCGCGGCCTCCGCCGCCCGTAGCGCCGATCCCGAGTCGCATCCCAGCATGATGATGTTGCCGCCGGCGACGCCCTCGACGGCGCCGAAGCGCTCCTGCACCAGGAACTCGCCCTCCATCACCGGAACACGCCAGTACCGCTTGCCCCCGAGCACCTTGCTGGCCTGATAGCCGTCGCCGAAGAAGCGCAGCTGCCCGCCGACGTCGACCTCCTCCTCGGCGTCCAGGCCGTCGAAGCAGGCGGTCGTCGGGCATGTCAGCACGCTCTGCCCGACGCGCTCGACCAGCCGCTTCGCCACGCCGTCGCGGTCCATCGCGAACAGGAGCGCGCTGACGCCCGGCCGCCCGTCGGGCGTCTCGTCGGGAGCGAGCTCGCGCTCGATGCCCGCCTCGCACTTGCAGCCGATCACCGAGGTGGCGAAGCCGGTCATCGAGCGGCCCGCCTCCAGCGCCCACGCGGGCGTCGCCGCGGTGATGACGACGCGCGCGCCCCACATCGGGAACGCCTCGGCGAACGTGTCGACGATCTCGGCGCCGTGCAGCTTCATCGCGCGGCGACCGTCCGTGCGGGCTCGAGGAGCCACGGCTCGCTCACCGGATAGCTCGAGAACTGCACGCTGTATCGGTCCGTGAAGAGCTCCTCCAGCGTGGGCTCGATGCTCGGGTCGTACTCGGCGCCGACCCGCAGCAGACGCCCCGGACCGGTCTCGCGCAGCTCGCCGTCATCGACGACCTGACGCCCGTCCTTGATGACGTGGCGCGGCGCGGCGAACATCGCCTCACGGTCGTCGTCGTCGACGTAGACCGTGATGTCGGCGTCTGCGCCGACGCCGAGGTGGCCCTTGTCGCTCAGCCCCAGCAGGCGCGCCGGCCCGGCCCGCGTGATGATCGCGATCTCGTCGAGCGTGTACTCGCGGTCGAGGTCATCGAGCAGGACGGTGCGCCTCATCGCCTGTTTGTTCACCCGGCGGATCTGCTCGTTGCGGAACTCGCGATCCATGAGCAGCCGGATGAGGCGCGGATAGCTGAGGAACGAGCCGCCGTTCGGGTGGTCGGTGGACAGCACGAGCCGCCACGGGTCGCGGCTGAGCAGGAACAGCTCGAGGCCGATCCCCCACTGCAGCGCGTGCACGTAGTTGCGCTCGCGGTACGTGAACGGGACGATCCCGCAGCCGGTCTCGGCCTCCGTGTCGGCGTTGACCCAGCGCCCGTGGGTGACCTCGGCCAGGACCGCGGAGACCGGCGCGTCGGCGGTCATCGTCATCGCCGGGCCGAACATGACCTGCCCGACGTCGGCGCTCAGCTCCGGGTGCGCGCCGAGGTGCTCGGCGAGCTCCGGCGCCCGCGAGCGCGGCCGCCCGCCCGGCTTCCCACCGTAGGCGTGGAACTGGAGGTGGGCGAGGTGGGCGCGGCGGCCGTCCAGCGTGTCGAGCGTGTCGAGCGTCGTGCGGTAGTTGCCGGCCACCCCGAGGTTGTTGCAGTGGACGTGCACCGGGTGCGGCAGCCCGAGCTCGTGCACCGCGCCGGCGATCGTCTCGATGACCTGGCGCGGCGTGACGCCGGGGCCCTCGTCGTCGAGCGACGTCACGTTGCCGTTGCCGCGCTTCCACATCTCGACGCCGCCGGGGTTGACGAGCTTGACGCCGTAGCCGCCCGTCGCCTGCAGGTACCAGGCGATCGCCTCGCGCACGCGGGCGGGCTCCTCGCGAATCAGCTCGAAGAGCGGCAGGTTGTTGCCCATCAGCACGAGGAAGGCGGCGTCGATCACCGGCGTGTCGCGGATCTCCGAGAGCGTGTGGCGGGCGGCGAGCGGCGGCGTGGCGGCCTCGACGACCGTCGTGTAGCCCAGCAGGGCGTAGCGGTAGCCGGTGGCGAACGTCGAGGGCACCGTCCCTCCCGTGCCGGCGCGCGCGATCGCGGTGCGCTCGAGGACGTCGGCGCGGTGCTCCTCCGGCGCGAGCTTGCGCGCGGCGTTGACCTTCGGGCCCGCGATGTGGGCGTGGATGTCGACCCCGCCGGGCATCACGACCATCCCGCGCGCGTCGATGGTGCGGGCGTGCGCCGGCACGTCGGCGACGATCCTGCCGTCCTGCACGCAGACGTCGCGCACCTCGCCGGCGATGCCGTTGGCGGGGTCGTAGACGTGACCGCCGGCGATCCGGAGCATCAGAGGCGCTCCGCGATTGCGGCCAGCACGTCCTCGACGCCCGGGCGATCCGTGGTCAGCGGAGCGCGCAGCGGGACCGGCACGCCGTCCATGCGATGGGCGGTGCCCGCGATCTCGATGCCGTCGGCCGCGGTGGCGAAGGCCACGCGTGCCGCCTCCAACGTCGCGGTGGCCCGCGCGTCGATCACCACCGTGGGCAACTCGCGCAGGCGTGGCAGGTCGGCGGCCACCACGAGGGCGGCGTCGACCTCGCCGCGCTCGAGCAGCTCGGCAGCGCCCGGGCTCTCGCGCGGGAAACCGCGCGCGAAGCCGACCGGCGCGGCGAACCCCGTCTGCCAGGCGAGCACGTCCTCGGCGCCGCGCGCGTTGCCGTCGCCGCGCAGGCCCAGCGCGACCGCGTGGCGATCGCTCGCGAGGTCGCGTACGAGCGAGAGCAGCGCCAGCGCCGTGAGCTCGTCGAGCGCGCCGTGGATGAAGGCGACGTGGCGCGCGGCGAGCATGCGGCCGGCGAGGCCGTCGTGCGCCTCCTCCCGGATCTGCGCGCGCAACGCCCACAGCGCCTCGAAGTCGTCATCGACCTGGACGAACGCGCCGGCCGCGTCGGCGGTGGCGGTGCGCTCCGCATCGACGACGACCATCGCGGACGGGTCGAGTCGCAGCCGCTCCAGCAGGCGCGGGTGGGTGACGACCGGGTCCGCGCGCCAGACGACCACGAGCTCGGCCCGGTCGCGGATCTCGCCGAACGTCGCGGTGCTCGAGCCGATCGCCGCGTACGCGTCGACGGTCGCGCCGACGTCGATCACGGCCCCTGCCGCCTCGGCGAGCGCCACCGCCCGGCGCTGCGCCTCGCAGCTCGTCTGGCCGAGTCCGTACACGAGCGGCGCGCGCGCCTCGCGGAGGATCGCGGCCGCG
>Ga0299914_10000988_pt1 | contig 18095 bp, 20 predicted proteins | sample RVTome_10_FD_201361 | JGI IMG/M metagenome (GOLD analysis project Ga0299914, IMG submission 201361) | Soil microbial communities from uranium-contaminated site in the Upper Colorado River Basin, Wyoming, United States - RVT153D57 (version 2) ...
AGCAGCACCAGCATGACGTCGACCAGCGGCGTCGTGTTGATGTCGGACATCGGTGTTTCTTCACCGTCTCCAGATTCGCCGACCTGCATTGACATATATCGATTCCTATCCTGACTTCCCGCGGTCCTTCGGGCCGCGTCGGACGGCGGCGGCGGAGCGGAGCTCCGCCGCCGCTCTTCCCGGTTACGCCTTCTGGCCTGCCGTCGTGGTCGCGGCGGAAGCGGTCGATGCGCCGGCCGCCGGACGGGCGGCGCCGGCGGGCGCACGCGCCGCAGCGGTGCTCGGGCGGACGGTGCCGCCGGACATCATGTAGCCGTGCACGTCGTTGGCGAAGCGCGCGAGCTCCTCGACGATCGCCTTGTTGCGCCGCATCAGCCAGTTGTACTGCATCACCGCCGGCACCGCGACGATGAGGCCGAGCGCGGTCATGATCAGCGCCTCGCCGACCGGGCCGGCGACGGTATCGATCGACGCCTGGCCAGCCGCGCCGATCTTGATCAGCGCGCGGTAGATGCCGACGACGGTGCCGAACAGCCCGACGAACGGAGCGGTCGATCCGACCGTCGCGAGCAGCGCAAGGCCCGTGGAAAGCTTGGAGGCGATCGCACCCTGGCTGCGGGCCAGCGAGCCGAGCATCCAGTCATGCTGGTCGATCGGATCGGTCAGCTTCGTATGCTGATCCTGGGCGAGCATGCCGTCGTCGACGATCTGACGATAGGCACCATTCTTGTCGAGCTTGTTCGCGGCTTCGCGCAGGTTGGCCGACTGCCAGAAGGACGTTCGGGCGCGACGGCCTTCCTTGATGATCTTCTGCTGGTCGATCAGCTTAACGAAGAAGACGTACCAGGACGCGACCGACATGATGACCAGGGCGCCGAAAGTAAGCCACGCGATGACGCCGCCCTGCTGCAGAGCGCCGACTAATCCGAAATCACCACCACCTTGGGCGACTGGTGCTGTTGGTGCTGACATTGTCTCAATTCCTTCTCATACAAATTAGGGTCTAGGGCTCAAACTGATCGCTAATTCTGCAGCCGCCACGTGATACTCGCGACATGGGTGTCCGTCGTCGGCTGGCCCAGATTGTTGCGGGCCGGAGTGAAGCGGGCACGGCTGCGCATGATCCGGCAGGTCGCGTTGTCGAGCGCGCTCGAACCGCTCGACGAGACGATATCGCAGTTCGTGACCCTTCCGTTTGCCCCGACGGTCAGCCGGAACCGGGTCGTGCCCTGCTCCTCGTTGCGGATGGCCGAAGCCGGATAATCGCTGTCCGACACGTAGGAACCCAGATTCGCCCGGGCGCGGGCAGGCTCGACGGTGCGCGGCGGCGGCGGCGGGGCCGGCGGAGCCGGCGGAGCCGGCGGCGCTGTCGGCGTGATGATGACCGGAGGCGCGACCCGCGTGGTGGTGATCGGCGGCGGCGTGGTCTGCGTGCGCACGATGGGCGGCGGCGCGACGATCGGCGGCGGCTGGACCTCCACCTGCTCGGGCGGCGGGGGCAGCTCCTCGGGCGGCGGCGGCTCCTCGGTCACGTCGAACGTCTTCAGATCCTCCTGGACGTTCTTCACGAATTTATAGGCGAGGCCCGTCACGAAGGCATATCCGAGCAGGGCGTGAAGGATTGCGACGAGCACGATCGACCAGACCCGTCCCGCGCTCATTCTCTGATCAACGTATGACATTAACCAGCCACTCTCCCTCTCTCGTGCTGCCGGGCCGCCCATGCCAGAACGCAGGGGTCCGAATTCGGTTCATCCATGTAACGGCCATGGACGCGGGGTTGTCTATAGTGACAGTTTGGCCGACGCAATCCTTCTGTGACACATACGGAGCCGGTGGATTTCCCACGCAATGAGCGGTTAAGGCGGAGGCCGTTAGCGACGCTGCAGGTCCGCAATCGGAAGGGTTCATGCACATAGAAAAGCTCGGCCTGCTGGCCGCCATCGCCCTCGTATCGGCACAACCCGCTGATTCGCAACCCCTTCCTGCGCCGGTGGCGATGACCTATGCCGATCTTGCCGATCTCGCTCTGTCCGCGCGCGTCGTCGCGCACGTCCGGGTGGAGCGAAGCGACGTATTGTCCGACCGCGAGACAAGCGGCGTGCCCGCCGGGCACCGCCGATTCCTGGTCGAGGCGAGCGTCGTTGCGCTGATTCGCGGCGAGGGCGGGCTGCCGGCGCGAGTCCGCTACCTCGTCGATCTGCCCAATGACGAGCGCGGCCGCCGCCAGCGAATCCGCCGCGGTACCGAATATCTGCTGCTCGCGTCCAGTGCGCCGGGCGCGCCGGACGAGCTCCGCCTTGCCGCGCCCGACGCGCAGCTTCCCTTCGACGCCGGGACGGCCGCGCAGCTGCGCGAGATTTTGCGCGAATCGCTCGCGCCGGACGCCCCGCCCCGAATCGTCGGCATCGGGCGCGCCTTTCACGTCCCCGGCTCCCTGCCCGGCGAGAGCGAGACCCAGTTCTTCCTGCTCGCCACCGACAACCGTCCGATCTCGCTCAGCGTGCTGCGGCGGCCCGGCGAGGCGCCGCGCTGGTCGGTGGCGCTGGGCGAGCTGGTCGACAATTCGGCGGCGACGCCGCAGCCCGGAACCCTGCTCTGGTATCGGCTCGCCTGCACCCTGCCTCGCGCATTGCCGGCGGAAAGCCTGAGCGAGGCCGAAGCGGCGGAAGCGCGAGCGATTCGCGCAGATTACCAGCTGGTCCTCGAGCGGCTGGGCCGCTGCGAGCGGAGCCGCCGCCCGGCCTGACTCGCGCGCGCCCGCGCACGCGCGCTAGAATCTAGAATGAGGTCAGTTCGACGCCGACGCCGGCACAGTCGGGATAGATGTCGGGCTTGCGAGTTGATACCCGCAGCGCCGTCACGCCGCGCCTCGCCGCAACCAGCGCGTAGATTTCGCGGACCAGGGTTTCCTGGAGGTTGAAGCGCCGGGCGGCGATCAGGCTCGCCACCTCGGTGCGCAGGAAGTCGTAATTCCACGCACTCTCGGCATCGTCGCCGGCGGAGAATGAGGTCTCGTCGACCCACACCTCCACGGTCAGCAGCAGGCGCTGCTGATTGCCGATCTCGAACTCGTGAAAGCCGATGTCGAGCTGGAGCTGATAATCCTCCAGGACGATCTTGCGGGTCTTGGGCCGGAGCGCCTCGGGGACAAGGCCATCGAGCGCGGCGAAATCGGACATGCTCTGCTCACTTTCCTTCGCGACCGGGATTCACGCCCACGGTCGGCGGCAATCGATCCTGGTCAATGAACTGGACGTCGCGCGCCAGCGACAGGAAACGCTGACCGCCGTCGAGCAGCACCGTCTGGCCGGTATAGGTCGGCGTCTCCACGATGAAACGCAACGCGGCGACGATCTCCGCGACGTCGACGCCGCGGCGGAGCGCATTGAGGCCGTGCACCGCGGCGAAATTGTCGCGGCTCTGCGGCCCCGACACCAGGGTCACCGACGGCGCGATCCCGCACACCCGGATGGCGGGAGCAAAGGCGCGCGCGCACAATTCGGTTAGGCCGGCGAGGCCGAGCTTGGAGACGGTGTAGCTGAAGAAGTCCGGATTGGGCGCGGCGATCTTGGCGTCGATCAGATTGACGATCAGGCCGGGTCCGTTGCCGACACGGGCCGCGAAGGCCTGCGACAGCAGGGCCGGCGCGCGCAGGTTTATGTCGAGATGGGCATCCCAGCCGTCGATGCTGAAGCCGCCGGCCGAATCGTGCACGAAGCGGGATGCATTGTTGACGAGGAGGCGCGGCGGCGGACGCCCGTCGAGCGCCGCCATCACCGTGTCGGCCGCCGCCGGAGCGGCAAGATCCGCCTGAACGACGTCCGCCGCACCAAGTGTTTTGGCGAGCGCCCGCGCCTCGTCGATCGAGCGGTTGCAATGGATGAGCACATGCCATCCGTCGGCCGCCAGCGCGCGTGAGATTTCCGCGCCGATCCGTCGGGCGCCGCCGGTGACGATCGCGGTTCCGGGTCGTTCCAGCTCGGTCGACATGGCGATGCGATAGCGGTCCGCTTTGCGCAACGCCAGCCGCGGGGTTAGACCCCGCGCCATGTCCGTTCCGCTTTCCGACTTTGCCGGTCTCGGCCTCGCCGACATGGCGCGGCTCGCACAGGACAGGAAGCTGCCGCCGGTCGACTCGTGGAATCCGCCGCATTGCGGCCATAGCGGCATGCGGATCGCGCGCGACGGCACCTGGTTCCATGAAGGTCGCCCGATCGGCCGGCCGGCCATGGTACGGCTCTTCTCATCCATCCTGCGCCGCGAGCCGCAAGGCGGCTACGTGCTGGTCACGCCGGTCGAGAAGCTTGAAATCGACGTCGAGGACGCGCCGTTCATCGCCGTCGAGCTGAAAAGCGAGGGCGGCGGCCGGTCGCGCTCGCTCGCCTTCCGCCTCAATACCGGCGATGCGGTGGTGGCGGGGCCGGACCACGGACTTCGCTTCGAGCCGGGCCGCCAGGGGCCGCATCCCTATCTCATGGTCCGATCGGGCCTCGAGGCGCTGATCGTCCGCCCGGTCTATTATGAGCTGGCCGAGATTGCCCTGGCCGAGCAGGCCGATCCGCCTGGTCTTTGGAGCGGCGGCGCCTTCTTCGCGATGGATGAGGACGGGTGATCCTCGCCGATATCCTGCGCGACGCGCTCGAGCGCGGGCGCCGGCGCAGCCCCGAGCTGCTTGCCGGCGACGTGCTCGAGGGGGAGGAGATCGGGCGCGGAATCACGCCCGCCGCGGTGCTGGTGCCGGTGGTCGACCGGCCGGAGCCGACCATTATCCTGACACTGCGTCCGGAGACGATGCGCAAGCATCCCGGCCAGATCAGCTTCCCCGGCGGCCGGATCGATCCGGGCGACGCCGACGCGGTCGCGGCCGCGCTGCGCGAGGCGGAGGAGGAGATTGGCCTGTCTCCGGCCGCGGTCGATGTGATCGGCATCGCCGATTGCTACCGGACGGTCACCGGTTTCGAAGTCACTCCGGTGGTCGGCATCATTCCGGCCGGGCTCGACCTGACGCCCCATCCCGGCGAGGTCGCCGCTTTGTTCGAAGCGCCGCTTCACTATCTGCTCGATCCCGTTCACCAGAAGGTCCGCACCGCGGAGTGGCGCGGCCGGACGCGAAGCTATTATGAGATCGAATGGCAGGGACGACGCATCTGGGGAGCGACGGCGGCGATGATCGTCAATCTGAGCCGCCGGCTGGAGCTGACGGGATCTAAGGGTCCAGACCCTAAATGAAGCTTCCCGAAGCGCCTTGGCGGAGATGGTCCGGAATGCCCCGCCTGCTTGGCACGCTCGACGCCGCGGCCGGCGAGACGCGATTCGTCGGCGGCTGCGTGCGCGACGCGCTGCTCGATCTGGAAGTGAGCGACGTCGACCTCGCCACCCGTCTCGCGCCTGACGAAGTCATGCGCAGGCTCGGCGCCGCCGGGATCAAGGCAGTGCCGACCGGGCTCGCGCACGGCACGGTCACCGCCGTCATCGGCGGGCGCCCGGTCGAGGTCACGACGCTGCGCCGGGACATCTCGACCGACGGTCGCAGGGCGACGATCGCCTATACCGAGGACTGGCGCGAGGATGCCGCCCGCCGCGACTTCACCATCAATGCGTTGAGCGCCGCACCTGCGGACGGCGAGATCTTCGATTATTTCGGCGGCGTCGCCGACCTCGCCGCACGCCGCGTTCGATTCATCGGCGACCCGCTGTCCCGGATCGCCGAGGACCACCTGCGCATCCTGCGATTTTTCCGCTTCCACGCCCGCTTCGGCGAAGGCGCGCCCGAGGCGGCGGCCCTGGCCGCGTGCGCCGAGCGCGCCAACGACCTGATGGCGCTGTCCCGCGAGCGGATCGCCGACGAGTTGCTGAAGCTGCTCGGCCTGCCCGAGCCGGCCGCGACGGTGCGGCTGATGATCGATCGGGGAGTCTTCCGGCCCGTATTGCCCGAGATCGAAAGCGCGGACCGGCTGGCCGCTTTGGTCGAGACCGAACGGGCTGCCGGCATCGCCGCCGATCCGGTCCGCCGGCTCGCGGCGCTGCTGCCGCCCGATCCGGCGGTCGCCGCCGCGGTGGCGGCGCGGCTGCGGCTGTCCAAGCACAAGGCAAAGCGCCTGGCCAGCGCAGCGGCAACCGATCTCGATGATCCCGAGGTGCTCGCCTACGAGATCGGCGCCGAATCGGCGGTCGACCGCTTTCTCCTGGCCGGCGGCCCGGCGACCGGGCTCAAGGCGCTGCAGGAGTGGCGACGGCCGCGCATGCCGGTGGGCGGCGGCGAGCTGATTGCGATGGGCCTCGAGCCCGGTCCGACCGTGGCCAGAATAATGCAGGTGATTGAGCGCGAATGGGCGCGATCCGGCTTTCCCGCCGACAAGGCCGACGTCCGCGCGATGGCGCGGCGGCACGTCGATCAGGCACTGCAGGAAAGGGACCGAACCCAGACTTGACGGCTGGCTTCAGGGCGGGCCCTGGGTCCGCAGTCCGTAGGCGAGCGCTTCCTCGGGCGGCAGCGGTGCCGAGAAGTAATAGCCCTGGCCGTAGGTGCAGCCCAGCTCGGACAGCATCTCGGCGAGATCGTCCGAATCGATCCCTTCCGCGGTCGTTTCCATGCCGAGCGCCCGGGCGAGCGACAGGATCGCCCGGACGATCGCGGTCGAATCGCCGTCGGCCATCATCCCGCCGACAAACGATTGATCGATCTTGAGAAGATCGATGGGCAGCTTCTGCAGCATCGAAAGCGAGGTGAAGCCGGTGCCGAAATCGTCCATGGCGATGCGCACCTGGAACTTCTTCAGTGCGTTGAGCGCCTTGGCGACCCGGTCCGGATCATGGATGATGGCGCTTTCGGTCAGCTCCAGGGTGAGGCGGTCACCGCTGATCCCGGCGGCCGCGAGCGCCCCGGAAACGGCGCCGGCAATGTCGTCACGGCTGATCTGAATCGGCGACAGGTTGACGCTCATGTTGAACGGCAGCACCGCGCCCGTGCGGCGGTCCCATTCGCCGAGGGTGCGCGTCGCCGTCTCCAGCGCCCAACGGCCGAGCGGGACGATCAGCCCCGATTCCTCGGCGACCGGGATGAACTCGGCCGGCGGGATCGCCTCGCCGTCGTGCGACCAGCGCGCCAGCGCCTCGAACCCCGCCACGCGCCCCGTATCGAGGTCGATCAGCGGCTGGTAGGCAAGGGCGAGCGCGTCCGCCTCAATCGCGCACCGCAGCTCGGTCTCGATGCTGAACCGGCGCCGCACCGCGGCGGCCTGGATCGGCTCGTACACCTGGGTCGTGCCGAGGCGCTTGGCGCGCTTGAGGGCGAACTGGGCGTTGCGCAGCACCTCGTCGGCACTGTTCACGCCCGGGTTGAGCACCGCGACGCCGATCGCGCAGTCGACCCTGATTTCCAGCTCGGACAGGCGGAACGGCAGCGTCAGCACCGCCTTGATCCGTTCGGCGGCCCGCAGCGCGTCGGTGAGGCCGCGTTCGAGCCTCATCAGCACGCCGAACTCGTCGCCCGAGGTCCGGGCCAGCATGTCGGTCGGCCGCAGAGCCGAAACCAGGCGGCGGGCGAAGGTAATGAGCAATTCGTCGCCGGCCATCGCGCCCATGCATTCGTTGACGCGGCTGAACCGGGTCATGTCGATGGCAAGGACGGCGAAATGCCCCTCGCGGAAATTCGGGTCGGCGAGCACCGCGTCGACCCGCTCATTGAAGGCAAAGCGATTGGGAAGACCGGTGAGGCTGTCGCGAAGCATCTCCGATCGCAGGCTCTTTTCGGTCTCGACCTGCGCGGTCCGGTCGATCAGCGAGATGAGCAGGCGGCGCGGCTGCCCGGAGAACTGCTTGAGACGCGAGAAACGCACCGTGAAGTGACGGCCGGCAATGCTGCGCCCGTCCGCCGTTTCGAACTGGTAGGCCGGATCGTCCGACTTGATGAAGTCGCCCAGCCGCGCCCCGATCGGACCCGCGCGCAGGATCGGCACGTGCGAGACGCGCCGGTCGCCCATCCGCTCGTCCCACTCTGCGACGAAGCGGAAATGCTCGTTGGCGCATTCGATCAGGCTATCGTCGCCGTTGCCGTCGCCGACCACGACGATCGCCGCGGCGATCGGCAGCGCGTCGAGATAGATCTGGCGGCCCTGGGCCAGCCGGCGATCGACCTCCGACGCAATCGCGTCCGGGGCAAGCGCCTCAGCGGCACTGCCTCCCGACGGCGATCGACCTCGCCCGCGCGTCTCTGCGGCCTGCATGGATACCGCGATACGTGAACAGGGTTAACGGAACATTTCCGGAGCCCACTCGCCGGTACTGCCCAAGCGGGTTTCGACACCGGCGAAGTGGACATCACGGCCCTGGTGAAGCGGCGATCAGCTGAAGGGGTTCTCCTTCGGAAAGCCCATCGGCGGCATGCGTCCGGCGGCGCCCCGGGCCGTGCGCCACGGATTCATGTCGGCTTCGGTACGCGTGCGCCCGCTTTCTCCGCCCATCGGCCACGAAAGGCCGTCGGCGAAACGGAAGCTGGTCGCGTCGGCAAGGCCGCCGTCGCGGTAGCGCTGGAGCTGGACGCCCTGACCGCGGCCCATCTCCGGCAGCTCCACGATCGGATAAACGACCATCTTGCGATTGTCGCCGATCACCGCGACGAAATCGTCGCCGGCCTTGAGCGGGCGCACCACCTTGAGCTGGGCGCCAGGGCGCAGGTTCACCACCTGCTTGCCCTTGCGCGTCTCAGCCAGAGCCGCCGCCGCAGATGTGACGAATCCGCGCCCGTCGGAAGATGCGACCAGCAGCTTCTCGCCGTCGGCGGCACGGAACAGGGCGACGATATTGCCCTCGCCTTCGATGTCGACCATCAGCTTGACCGGCTCGCCGAAGCCCCGCCCGCCCGGCAATTTGTCGGCCGCGAGCGTGTAGAAGCGCCCGGCGGTCGAGGCGAGGAGCAGCTTGTCGGTGGTGTGGGCGTGGAAGAAGAATTGGGGGGCGTCGCCTTCCTTGAACTTGAGCGCGTCCGGGTTCGACAGCTCGACATGGCCCTTCATCGCCCGGATCCAGCCGCGCTTGGACATGATCACGGTGATCGGCTCGCGCTCGATCATCGCCTCGAGCGGGATCTCCCGTGCCGGTCCAGCCTCCTCGATCAGCGTGCGGCGGCGACCGAGCGCGGTATCGGGCCCGTAGCGCTCGCGCAGCGCGGCGAGATCCTTCTTGAGCCGGGTGCGCTGGCGGGCCGGGGAATCGATCAGCTTCTGCAGCTCTTCCCGCTCGGCGATCAGCTCGTCGCGCTCGCGTCTCAGCTGCATTTCCTCGAGCTTGCGCAGGCTGCGCAGGCGCATGTTGAGGATCGCTTCGGCCTGCCGGTCGGTGAGCGCGAACTCGGCGATCAGCACGGGCTTGGGCTCATCCTCGGCGCGGATGATCTGGATGACCCGGTCGAGGTTGAGGAAGGCAATGATATAGCCTTCGAGCAGCTCGAGCCGGTCGTCGATCTTCCCGACGCGATGCTCGGCGCGGCGGACCAGCACCTCGAACTGGAAGCGCAGCCACTCGGACAGGACCTCCTTGAGACCCATCACGCGCGGCGTCCGGCTGGCGTCGAGCACGTTGAGGTTGAGCGAGATTCGCACCTCGAGGTCGGTCAGGCGGAACAGGCTGTCCATCAGCATTTGCGGATCGACGGTGCGGCTGCGCGGCTCGAGGACGATGCGTATCTCCTCGGCCGATTCGTCCAGCACGTCGGCGAGGATCGGCAGCTTCTTCTCGGTGATGAGATAGGCAATCTGCTCGATCAGCTTGGACTTGGGCACTTGATAGGGAATCTCGGTGACGACCGCGGTCCACATCCCCTGGGCGCCCTTCTCGATCTCCCACTTGGCTCGCACCCGGAATGCGCCGCGACCCGAGACGTAAGCGGCGGCTATCGTTTCCGCTCCGTCCACGATGATTCCACCGGTCGGGAAATCGGGGCCGGCGACAAAATCCATCAGCGCCGATTCTTCGGCCTTGGGGTTGTCGATCAGGTGGGAGGCCGCATCGATCAGCTCGGCGACGTTATGCGGCGGGATCGATGTCGCCATCCCGACCGCGATCCCGGTGGCGCCGTTGGCCAGCAGGTTCGGGAACAGGCCGGGAAAGACCTCCGGCTCTTCTTCCTCGCCATTATAGGTGAGGCGGAAATCGATCGTCCCTTCGTCGAGCCCCGCCATCAGGTCATTCGCGGCCTGGGTCAGCCGGGCCTCGGTGTAGCGCATGGCCGCGGCATTATCGCCGTCGACATTGCCGAAATTGCCCTGGCCGTCGACCAGAGGGTAACGCAGCGAGAAATCCTGGGCGAGCCGGACCATCGCATCGTAGACCGATTGATCCCCGTGGGGATGATATTTGCCGATCACGTCGCCGACCACGCGGGCGCATTTCTTGTACCCCGACCCCGGATCGAGCCGCAGCAGCCGCATCGCCCAGAGCAGGCGCCGGTGAACCGGCTTCAGGCCGTCGCGCAGGTCGGGCAGCGAGCGGGCGGTGATCGTCGAAAGGGCGTAAACGAGGTAGCGCTGAGACAAAGCGTCGTCGAACGGGGCCTCGACGATCTGGTCGAATTCATCACTCATGGCGGTGCGTTAGCAGGCGTGAATCGGCGATGCGAGCCTACACTTGCACATCTCTACTGTTGCGGTAGAGTAGAAAAGGAAATTGAGAAAGGGGGAGGTTGCCATGCGTCGTCCGCTCTGGGTTTTGCTTGTCCTGTTCGCCGCCGGTTGCAGCGGAGAACGAAGCAGCGAGATGCAGCGCAGCGAGGGACCGGCAGCCTTCGATGTCGAAGAGTCCGCGCCGTCGGCCGCCCCCGCCACCGAGCAGAGCCGCGCCTCCCCGGCGGCCGGCCCCAACGTCGGACCGACCGCGGCACCCGGCGTCGCCTTCAACTATCGCTACGCCTTCCGCCTTCCCGCCGAGCGGATCGCCCAGGTCCAGGAACAGCATGCCCGCACCTGCGAAGGGCTGGGCGTGGCGCGATGTCGGATCACCGGCATGCGCTACCGCGTCGTCAACGAGCGCGACATCGAAGCGATGCTGGCCTTCAAGCTGGAGCCCACGATAGCCCGCCGGTTCGGACAGGCCGGCGTCGAGGCGGTCGCCGAAGCGGAAGGCATGCTGGTCGAAAGCGAAATAACCGGCACCGACGTCGGCACCAGCATCCGCACCGCCGGACGCAGCATAGCCGAAATGACCGAGGAGCTGAGACGGATCGAAGCCGAGCTGGCCCGCGGCGGCAAATCCACCGTCGAGCGCCAGCAACTCGAATATGCGGCGCAGCAGCTGCGTCAGTCGATCCGCGCACAGGAAGCGACCCGCGAGGAGCAGCAGGAATCGCTCGCCACGACGCCAATGGTCTTCCACTACGGTTCAGGCGAGTTCGTGCCCGGTCAGGGTCGGGAGCCCAATTTCCGTGACGCCGCCCGCCGCGCCTGGGACAATTTCGCCCAGGGCCTCATCATCCTCTTCATCGTCGTCGTGACCCTGCTGCCCTGGGCGCTGCTGGCGCTGCTGATCTGGTGGGTCTTCCGGCTGACGCGGCGACGGCTCACCCGCCGCGCCGCCGGTCAGGCGCCGGCGACGACGACGGCCGAGGATGTCAACGCGCCGCCGGCCGGGTAAAGACCTCCGCCGGCTCGCGCGCCTTCTCGGCCTCGATCTCGGCGAGGATCCAGTCGCGGAAGGCAGCGATCTTGGGCTGGTTGCGTCGCCCTTCCGGATAGACCAGCCAGTGACAGCGGTCGCTGATATGAATCGTCGGGAAGGGCTGGACCAGCCTTCCCGAGGCGAGCTCAGCGCGCCAGAACATCGGCGTCATCATCGCAATTCCGGCGCCGGCGAAGGCGGCATTGGCTTCCATCACCTGATTGTCGAGCACGAGGCCGCGTTCGGATGCGCCATCGGGCCTGGAGACGCCCGCTTCGGCGAACCAGTCGCGCCACCAATCGTCGCCGGGGCTGAGCCGCGGCAGCTCGAGCAATTGCTCGGGCTGTTCCAGCCGGTGCCGCGCCGCGAACTCGGCGCTGCAGATCGGGCTGAAATGGAGCCGCAGCAGGAAATGGCATCGCAGGCCCAGCCAGTCGCCGCGGCCGACCCGGATCGCGGCGTGGAACTCACCGGTCGAGAAATCGATCAGCCGATTGTCGGTGCTGAGCCGCACCGCCAGATCCGGATGCCTCACCTGGAACCTTCCCAGCCGCGGCGCCAGCCAGGTGCTCGCGAGGGTCTGCGCCGCGCTGATCGAAAGCAGGCCCTGATCGTCCGCCACCAGGCCGGAAAAGGCCTCCTCCAGCGTATCGAAGGCGGACGCAGCGAGCGGCGCGATGCGCCGGCCGGCATCGGTCAGCGAAACCCGTCCCTTGGAGCGCGTGAACAGCGACAGGCCAAGCCGTTCTTCCAACAAGCGAATCTGATAGCTCACGGCCGCCTGGGTCATGCCGAGTTCGGCCGCGGCCTGAGTGAAATTCTCATGACGCGCGGCGGCATCGAACACGCGGACGGCACTGAGGGGCGGCAGGCGGCGCATCGCGGCCTCATAAGGTGAGCTTATATGATTTGTCGAGACTTTCGTTGGCGCGAAGGCCCGTTCGGCGTCACATGTCGCTGCATCCACTGAACCTCCGCTCCCGGAAAGGATTGGAAGATGCGCGACGAATTCGATGCTCGATTCTGGGTCGACCACCATGAAGCCTTCGCCGAAGGAATCGATCGCGGCCTCGCGGCACTGCGATCGCTAGCCGGCCGCTTCGCCGCATGGGATGGGTCGTCCCATCAGCTGCTCGCCCTGCTTCTCGCCTTCGCGATTACAGGGCTCAGCTTCAACACCACCGCGGCCTGACCGGCCGCCTTCGACAGGAGGATGAAATGCGCGACACGATCCGCCACCTTCTCGAGGCCATTAGCCTGACCTTCTGCAAGGTCCACGAGATTCAGTTCAGCGCACCCTGGAAACGCAGCCCCGGCCGCTGCTGATGCTGGCTCCCCTGGGCGCCCCGGCCTGCCCCCGCCGGGGCGCCCCCCGATTGATCCGATCCGCCACTGCAGTGCGTCCACCGCTTCGCGCCCTGTAGTCCACACGCGGCTGGCGCCCGGTGCCGATCTGGGCGATGAGGCGGTCCATGCTCATCGGACGGGATGGACTTGCGCTCGCGATCGGCCTCGCGCTAGCCGGCTGTGCAGTGACGACGAACGGCGAGAATGAAGCGGATCGCGGCGGGCTGATGGCCTGGCCGGACCTGCTCGAGCGCCCACGGCCCGCCCCGTCCGCGACCATTCATTATGGCGACGACCCGCTGCAGGTCGTCGACCTCTGGCTGCCGGAGGGCGACGGTCCGCACCCGGTCGTCCTGATGGTGCATGGCGGCTGCTGGCAGACCGACATCGCCGACCGGACGATCATGAACTGGATCGCCGAGGACCTGCGCCGGCGCGGCCTCGCAGTGTGGAACATCGACTATCGCGGCGTCGACCGCCCCGGCGGCGGCTATCCCGGCACCTTCCTCGATGCCGCTGCCGCGGCGGACGCGCTGCGCGATCAGGCCGGACGTTACGGGCTCGATCCGTCGCGGCTGGTCGCCATCGGTCATTCGGCTGGCGGCCACCTGGCGCTGTGGCTCGCGGGACGGCCGCGGCTTCCCGAGGGTTCGCCGTTGCGCACCCCCGATCCGCTCACGATCCCGAGCGTGATCAGCCTCGGCGGGCTGCCCGACCTCGAGGCGGCGGCGCGGCCGCCGGGCAGCGGCTGCGGCATCGAGATCATCGATCGGCTGACCGGCGGCCGATTCGCCGATACATCCGTGCCGCGGCTAGCGCCGCTCGGCGTCCGGCAGGTGTTGATCAACGGCCGGCAGGACCGGATCATTCCAACCGCCTACGCCGAGGGCTATGCCCGCCCGATGCGATCGGCCGGCGACGACGTCCGCGTGCGGATGGTCGACCGGACCGGCCATGTCGAGCTGGTCGCGCCCGACACCGCCGCCTGGGCCGTGGCCGTCGAGGAGATAGGGAGCGCGTTCGACTGATGGGGCTCACGCACGCCGAGGCCGTCGCCGCCGACGCCGCCGATCCGCTGCGGCCGCTGCGCGATCGGTTCCACCTGCCCGACGGCCTGATCTATCTCGACGGCAACTCGCTCGGCGCCCTCCCTCGGTCGGCCGTTGCGCACCAGCAGGAGGTGGTTCGCCGGCAATGGGGCGACTCGCTGATCCGCAGCTGGAACGTGCATGGCTGGATCGATGCGCCGCAGCGGCTCGGGGCCAAGATCGCGCCGCTGATCGGCGCCAAGCCGAACGAGGTGATCGTCTCGGATTCCACCTCGGTCAATCTGTTCAAGCTGCTCGCAGCGGCGGCGCGGCTGTCGGAACGTCCGTCGCTGCTGTCCGAATCGGGCAATTTCCACACCGACCTGCACATCGCCAGCGGCGTTGCCGACCTGATGCGGATGCGCCTCGACATCGTGCCGCGCGACAAGGTGGAGGAGAGGATCGGGTCCGACACCAACCTGCTGTTGCTGACCCACGTCCACTACAAGACCGGCGATCGGTTCGACATGGAAGCGGTGACGCGCCGGGCAAGGTCGTCTGGCGCCTTCACCGTCTGGGACCTCAGCCACAGCGTCGGTGCGGTGCCGCTCCACCTCAACGCGGCCGGCGCCGAACTGGCGGTAGGCTGCGGCTACAAATATCTGAACGGAGGTCCCGGCGCGCCGGCTTTCCTTTACATCGCCGAGCATCTTCAGGCGCAACTGGTCTCGCCGTTGCGCGGCTGGATGGGGCACGCAGAGCCGTTCGCCTTCACCGACAATTATGTGCCGGCGCGCGGAATCGACCGCTTCCTCGCCGGCACGCCGCCGATCCTCGGCCTTGCCGCGCTGGAAAGCGGCGTCGAGACGTTCGAAGGCGTTTCGCTGGAGCGACTCTGGGCCAAGTCGATCGCCTTGTTCGACGTAATCCACGGCCTGGTCGAGGCGCGCTGTCCCCAACTCGAATGCATCACGCCGCGCGGACCGGAGCAGCGCGGCAGCCATATCTCCTTCCGCCACCCGAACGCCTTCGAGCTCTGCCAGGCATTGATCGCCGACCGGGTGATCGGCGATTTTCGTGCCCCCGACGTCATCCGATTCGGCCTCACGCCGCTCTATCTCGGCTTCGAGGATCTGTGGCACGCCGTCGACCGGATGGCTGCCATCCTCGATTCGGGCCGATGGCGCGAGCCGCGCTTTGCGGTGCGGGGAAAGGTCACGTGATCGCCCCCTCCACGGGATTTGCGCCGCCGGGACCCTTGGAGTATAGCGCACGCCTCCGCCCCGCCCGCGCGTCGCCGAGGCGACGCCGCGTTCGGGGCGCGCCTGTTTCAAAGCCGGGAGACCAGTTTCCATGTCCCGCCGTCGCATGATCTACGAAGGCAAGGCGAAGATCCTTTACGAGGGTCCGGAGCCGGGGACGCTGATTCAGTATTTCAAGGACGACGCCACTGCCTTCAACGCGCAGAAGAAAGGCACGATCTCCGGCAAGGGGGTGCTCAACAACCGCATCTCCGAACATGTCTTCACGCTGCTCGGCGCGATCGGCATTCCGACCCATTTCGTGCGCCGCCTCAACATGCGCGAGCAGCTGATCCGCCAGGTCGAGATCGTCCCGATCGAGGTGGTGGTCCGCAACGTCGCCGCCGGATCGCTGTCGCAGCGTCTCGGCATCGAAGAAGGTACGCCGCTGCCGCGGACGATCATCGAATATTATTACAAGGACGACGCGCTCGGCGACCCGATGATCGCCGACGAGCATATCGCCTGCTTCGGCTGGGCGAGCCAGGAGGAGATGAACGACATCGCCGACATGGCGATTCGCATCAACGACTTCCTGTGCGGCCTGTTCGCCGGAATCGGCATCCGCCTGGTCGACTTCAAGCTCGAGTTCGGGCGGCTCTGGGAGAATGAGTTCAGCCGGGTGATCCTCGCCGACGAGATCAGCCCCGACGGCTGCCGGCTGTGGGACATGAGCTCGGGCGAGAAGCTCGACAAGGATCGTTTCCGGCGCGACCTCGGCGGCGAGGCCGAGGCCTATCAGGAAGTGGCGCGCCGGCTCGGCCTGCTCAAGGAAGGCGACGCCAACATGGTGCTCGACCTCGACAGCCACCGAAAGATGCGCGGGAAGTAGCGCGCATCGCGCGGGGCGACGATCGCCCGCATCGCACGGCTGAAGCCGGCATGGCGCCGGTCCCGCGACCCAAACGGCCGGGCCCCGCGACGGAACAGGCCGGTCGCCGGCTCGTTGGCCGAAGGCGAGGGATCAAAGCGAAAGGAGGTACTCCGATGAGCGCCACCGGCCTCGACGTCTTCGACAAGACGCTGCAAACCACCAATATCTGGCTGAACGAGATCATGGATCGCCTCGGTCCCGATCGGCAGGTCGCCTGGAAGGTGCTGTCGACGGTGCTCCACAAGCTTCGCGACCGACTTCCGGTCGAGCTCGCCGCCCATGTCGGCGCGCAGCTACCGTTGCTGGTGCGAGGCGTCTATTATGACCAGTTCGAGCCGGCGAGACTTCCGGTCGATTGCCGAACGCCTGAGGAATTCACCGCCGAGGTGGCCGAATGGCTGAGCGACATCCGGCCGGTCGACCCGGAGGAGGCGATCGCCGCGGTATTCGGTGTCCTCAATCGGCATTTGTCGGAGGGGCAGATCGCCAAGGTCCGCGGTGCCCTGCCCAAAGGGCTGCGGATGCTGTGGGACGGCGCTGACGCGCGCATACTGACCGAAGCCGGCGCCTGACCGGAGCGCATTTCCTCCCGTCCCGCGTCGGAAACCGAGTCCGGCCGCAAGGCGCCCGTGCCTGACGGCAGGTCACGGATATTTATCGCGAATTCGTGCTTTTCGGCCCTCGATCTGCTATATCGGATCGGGGGCAATGGAAGGAGACGAATCATGTCTCAACAATCACGCCCGCAGATCGAGCAGGACGAGGCCGTCGATTACCGGCATCAGCTGATTTCGTCGCGCCGGGTCGAAGGCACGCCGGTCTACAACCGGTCCGACCAGCGCCTCGGATCGATCCATTCGGTGATGATCGACAAGAGGAGCGGCCGGGTGGCTTATGCCGTGCTGTCGTTCGGCGGCTTCCTCGGCATGGGGGAGAACGTTACCCCGGTGCCTTGGGAGGTGCTCAATTACGATGTCGATCTCGACGCCTATGTGATCGACCTCACCCGCGAGCAGCTGGAGAGGGCGCTCACCCTGCGGCTTGACCAGGCCGACCGGCCGCAGCCGCAGGATTACGAAGAGGTCACAGGCTATTACGCCAAGCTGCCCTGGTGGGGCCTGTAGCGCGATTTCGAGCCGGAGGGCCGCATCCGGCGATTTGGAAATCACGGCAGGCCATGGAGGCTAAATCGGCGACGGCGCCGGAGATTCCACCACGACTTCGGTCTTGAGCGAGTTGGCGATGAAGCAGCGCGCATGCGCTTCTTCGTGGAGCCGCGCCAACTCCTCCCCTGACGGCGGCTGACCTTCGAAGGCGATTCGCGGCCGCAAGGCGATCCGGGTCATCGCCATCCGTTCGGGCGCGACGCGACCCATCTCACCCTCCGCCGCATCCTCATATTCGCTGACCGCGAAGCCCGCTCGCCGCGCCAGATCCAGGAACCACAGCATATGACAGGAGGCGACGGCGGCGACGAGCGCCTCCTCCGGATCCACGCCGGCGGGATCGGACATCGGCACCGGCACGACGGTAGGAGACGAGGATCCGACGACGGCGGCGCCGCCGTCGAATCGCCATTCGTGCCGTCGGCTGTAGCGTCCGGTCGCGAACTGTCCGTCCGAACGCCAGGTCAGCCGGGCTTCGTGGCGGCTCATCGTCCGCTCAGACAGCGGCGATGCGGGGTGGATCGCGGTGCGAGAAGAGCTCGGAGCCGTCCGCTTTCTTCTCGCTCTTGTCGTCCAGGGCCGGCGCCGCGATCAGCACCTCGCCCGCAGCCAGCGCCTCGCGTCGGGCCAGCCGCCCGTCGATCCGGGCGCCGGCGGCGATGCTGATCGTCTCATAGCTGATGTCGCCGGCAATGCGGGCGCTCGCCTCGAGTATGACGATCTTCCC
>Ga0299914_10000989_pt1 | contig 18082 bp, 19 predicted proteins | sample RVTome_10_FD_201361 | JGI IMG/M metagenome (GOLD analysis project Ga0299914, IMG submission 201361) | Soil microbial communities from uranium-contaminated site in the Upper Colorado River Basin, Wyoming, United States - RVT153D57 (version 2) ...
AGCCGCCTACGCCGGCATCGGCGACTACGCTCGAGCGGTTGCCGCCTGGCGCATAACGATCGCGCGCACCGAAAGCCCCGGCTGGCACATGTACGCATTCCTCGCCCGAGCGCTCGCACTGCACGGCCTGACCGATGAAGCGCGCGCCGCGCTGAACGCTGCACGCCCCCTCGCGACAGACCCCGGCGCACTGGCGCTCATCGAGCAAACCAGCAGGGCGGTGGGTGCCGGCTGCTACGACGCCGCGCCCGACGACACGGCCTCGCGGGGCGGACCACCCATGCCCCGCGCGTGCGATCCGCTCGCTAACTGGATCGGCATGATGGCCGCGCCTCGCTCAACACTCATCCCGAGCACGCAACCTCAATGACGCTCGACTTTCGTATTCCGGACCGCGGGCATGTGCTCCTCGTTGCATTGGCTGCCATCGCGGTGTACGCCAATTCCATCGCAAATGGCTTCGCTCTCGATGACACCTACATCGTGCAGGTGAACAGTCGCGTGCACGACCTGACGAATTTCAGGAGTATCTGGCTGACACCCTACTGGCCGTTTCTCGGGCAGGAGCTCGGACTGTACCGCCCGCTGACGATATTTCTCTTCGCGCTGCAATGGGCCGCCGGCAACGGCGCGGCGTGGGTGTTTCACGCCGTCAATGTCGGCCTGCACGGGCTGGTCACAGCGCTGTCGTATCTGCTGCTTGTCCGGCTCACGAACCGCACGGCTGCATTCGTCGGAGCGCTCATCTTCGCCGTGCATCCCATTCATACCGAGGCAGTCGCCAATGTCGTCGGGCAGGCGGAGATCGTCGCGGCCGCTGCGGTGCTGGGCGCCTGCCTGCTTCATGCCGCACGGCCCGAAGGTCTGGCCGTGTCGTGGCCGCGCCGACTCCTGCTCGCTCTCCTGTTCCTCATCGCTCTGGCCGCGAAGGAGAGTGCCGTGGTCCTGCCGGCGCTGCTCGTGCTCACCGACGTCGCCCAGCAACGCGTGCCGCTCTCCGCCCGGGGGTTGTCCGACTACGCGCGTGACATACTGATGCCCGGCTTCCTGCTCGCCGCCGTCCTCGCGTGGTATCTCATCATGCGGTTCGATGTGATGGGCTCCATCATCGGGAGCAATGCTGCGCCGGCCATGCCGTTTTTACGGGAGGAGTTTCGACAGCTGAACGCGTTGCGTGCATTTCCCGAGTTCCTGAGGCTGCTGTTCTTTCCGCAGGACCTCTCGGCCGATTACGCACCGGCCGTGATCATGCCGGTCGAAACGGTGCGCCCGATGGTCATTCTCGGCGGCATGTTGATTCTTGTCGTTACGGCGCTCGCAGCGCTCACGCCCTGGCTCCCCGCAATCGGGTTCCCGGCCGCATGGTTCGCGATCAGCATCGTGACCGTCTCCAATCTGTTCTTCCCCATCGGCGTTCTCGTTGCCGAGCGCACCCTTTACCTGCCGTCCTTCGCCGTGAGCGCCATCGCCGCGTTCGCCTGGCAGGCCGCTGCCACGCGAATGCCGATCGTCTCGAGGAGGAGACTCGCAGCGGCCGCCGTCGCCCTGGTTATCGTTCCTGGCGCGGCGAAGACATGGAGTCGCAACCCCGACTGGCGGGACACCAACACCCTCTGGGCGGCCACCTACCGCGACAATCCCCACTCGTATCGATCGCAGTGGGTCCAGGCAGCGCTGCTCGATGCTGCGGGTCGCTCCGATCAGGCCGCGGTGCACTACCAGCTCGCCTATGAGATCTATCCCCGCGACACACAGTTCACGTCCGTGTACGCCAACTTCCTGATCGGCCGCGGCAGGTACGCCGACGCCGTGACCATTCTCGAAGCCGTTCGCGAGATTCCACCGTTCACCGCCTTCTCCGCCTCGGTCCTCGCCCACGCCTACCTGGCCACCGGCCGCTATGAGGAAGCGCTCGAGCTGGTCGAGTACGCCGAGGTCAACGGCGGCGACAGAGCCACGTCCATGGCACTCCGCGCTTATGCGTACGATGGCCTCGGTGACGCCGAACGCGCGCTCGCCGCCTGGCGTACCACCATCCGGTACAGTACCGGACCACGGTGGAGGGCCTGGGCGTTTCTGGCACGGGCACTGGCATACAGCGATCGTCCGCTCGAGGCGGTGGCTGCGGCCGACAGCGCGCGCGCGGCAGTCGAGGACCCGGGCGTCATTCCGATCGTCGAGGCTGTGCAGCGGGCCGTACGGGAAGGCTGTTACGAATCCGGCAGCCTTGCGGCACCGCCTGCCGGTACGGGGTTCGCCGGAATAATGCGGCCGGACTGCGACGGACTGGGCGATTGGTTCTCTTTCCCGGACCCCGTGCAATCTGCGACGCACTTGCAAAATGCAACCGTCCCCCTCCCCGGCGGCGTGGAGTGAGCGGTCGTACAATGGCCAAAAGTCGTTGGCAGACAAGCAGTTAGCTGGTGCAGGGGGGGCATGGAATGTGTCTTGCCCCCTGCTGCGCTCGACCCTGCCAGGTCAGGTCGTGAATACTACGTCCCAATTTCAAGGAGCTCCACATGCAGAAAAGACGTGCTGGTTTCACGCTGATCGAGCTGCTGATCGTGATCGTCATCATCGGCATTCTTGCCGCGATCGCGATTCCCAAGTTCGGCAAGACGCGTGAGAAGGCCTACTTCAAGGCCATGATGTCCGATCTCCGCAACCTGAACAATCAGCAGGAGATCTATTATTCGAGCCCGGCGAACAACTACACGTATGCGCCGACGGTGACCGCCCTGGTCGACTTCACTCACTCGCAGGGCACCGCGGTGACGGTCGGCGACGCTGCAACACAGGGCTGGACGGCTACGGCCGGGCACCAGGCGTTGTCGGCGACGCAGTACTGCATGGTCTACATCGGCACACCGTCCGCTATTCCGGCTTGGCCGGCCACACCCGGTGTAGTTATGTGCACAGGCGAGTAATACAGTCGCAGGCTTCATGTCGAGGGGCGGCGGCGGGTGCCGCCGCCCCTTCACTTTAAAGGCAAGCAACCATGCGAGTGCTTCTGAGGCGGGAAGGGTTCACGCTCATAGAGCTGCTGATCGTGATCGTCATCATCGGCATCCTCGCCATGATCGCGACCTCACTGTTCTGGAACGTGAAGGATCGCGGGTTGCAGGCGTCGATGCAGTCGGATCTGAAGTCGGCAGCAACGCAGCAGGAGCTGTACTTCGCCGCCAATAACTCGTATGCAGCGGATGCGGCAGATCTGGTCGAGTTCACATCGAGCCCGGGCGTAGTCCTGACGGTGAACTACGGCCAGCAGGATGGTTGGGCCGGGATCGTGACGCACCTGTCGCTCGCGGCGGCGCAGTGCGGCCTGGCGATCAACAACGGGCCACTGGCGAGTGCGCCTCCCGCGACCATCCCCGGCGTGATCTCGTGCACCGGCATCGATTGATCCGTTCCAGCCACGAACATTGCAGTCTTCCCTGTCCTCACATAATCTTCCCAGCGAATGGCTGATCTTCCGACACTGCGACGGGAGCTGATCGGAGCGTTCGCTGTGGTGTTTGCGGGCGCATTGTTCGTTGCGGTCGCGGGGCTTCTGCTGCTCGGGCCGCGGCTTTCGACCGTACAGGCGGCGGCGTACATCGCAACGCTGCTCATTGCCGACATCGCGTTGTTCTCGTGGTTCGGCACCCAGCTGCTGCGCCGGCGGGTACTCGATCCGCTCGCCGGCCTGGTGCACGGCGCGGAGTCGATCTCGCGTGGTCAGCTGAATACGCGCATCGAGGGCGGCTCTACCGAGGAACTGGCACGCGTGTCCGCCGCTGTGAACCGGATGGCCGAGCGGCTCATCGCGGACCAGGAGAAGCTGACCGATAACATTCGCTCGCTCAACGAGACGAACCGTCTGCTGACGGAAGCGCGCGACGCGATGATCCACGCGGAGAAGATGGCGTCGGTCGGCCGACTCGGCGCGGGCGTGGCACACGAGGTCGGCAATCCGCTGGGCGCGATCCTGGGTTACCTTTCGCTGCTGGGCCGCCACCAGGATGAGACGCGGCTCGAGCTGGTGCAGTCGGCGGAGCGCGAGGCGCATCGGATCGACCGCATCGTGCGCGGGCTGCTCGACTTCGCGCGGCCGCGCGAAGCGGTTGCCCAGCCGACGGACGTGAACGGTGTCCTGCGCGACACCGTCGAGCTGGTTCAGACGCAAGGCCACTTCACGCAGCTCCAGCTGACGCTCGCGTTGAGCGATACGGAGCTGGTCGTCAGGGGCGATCCGTATCAGCTACAGCAGGTGCTGGTGAATCTGTTGATGAACGCGGCGCAGGCGCTCGAGGACACGCGCGACCCGTTTATCGAGGTCGCCACGTTGCGGCGGCCGGCCCAGGCGCTGCCGCCGCACAGGCCGGCCCGACGCCGGGGGGATCCGCCGGGTATCGATTACTCGCACCGCCGGCGCCTCGCGTCGACGCCACGGTGGCCGGCGGGCGATCCGGAGTCGGAATCGGGTGAGATCGTGGAGCTCACGGTGCGCGACAACGGCCCCGGGCTGCCGCCTGACCTGATCGACCAGATATTCGAGCCGTTCGTAACGACCAAGGAGCCCGGGAAGGGAACCGGTCTTGGTCTCGCCGTCTGCGCCCGTCTCGTCGAGGGGATGGGCGGCGTCATTCACGCAGACAATGCTGCTGAAGGCGGTGCCGTTTTCCGTGTGCTGCTACCGGCCATGGCGGCCGAGGTGATAACGACATGACCGTTCTGATCATTGATGACGAGCCCGGTCTGCGTCAGACCGTATCCCTGATCCTGTCCGAAGAGGGCTATGAGGTGCAGGCGGCGAGCGACGGCGAAGAAGGTCTCGCGCGTGGACTCGAGCTCCAGCCCGACATCATTCTCTGCGACCTGCGCATGCCGCGCCTGGGCGGACTCGAGTTCCTCGAGCGGTTCCGCGCCGCGGGCGGCACGGGCATGGTGATCATGATGACCGCGTACGGTGGCACCGAGCTCGCCATTCAGGCGATGAAGAGCGGCGCCTACGACTATCTGCCGAAGCCGTTCAGCCCCGACCAGCTGATCCTCGTGCTGAAGAAGGCCGAAGAGCGCGAGGCGCTCCGGCGCGAAGTGACGCGACTGCGCGAGGAAGTCAGCATCCAGCGGCGCTACCGCGAGATCATCGCGAAATCGCCCGCCATGACGAAGGCGCTCGAGATTGCGGCCAAGGTGGCGCGCCATCCATCGTCCGTGCTGATCACCGGCGAGAGCGGCACGGGTAAGGAGCTCGTCGCTCGTCTCATTCACGGCGAGAGCCACCGCGCGGATGCGGCGTTCGTTCCGGTGAACTGCGGTGCGATTCCCGAGAACCTGCTCGAATCGGAGCTGTTCGGCTATGTGCGCGGCGCGTTCACGGGTGCGGATCGCGACAAGCCCGGCCTGTTCGAGGTCGCGTCCGGCGGCACGCTGTTCCTGGATGAGATCGGCGAAATGCCGAGCACGCTCCAGGTCAAGCTGCTGCGCGTGCTCCAGGAATCCGAGATCCGCCGCCTCGGCGATACCCGCTCGCGCCAGGTCGACGTACGCATCGTCGCCGCGACCAACAAGGATCTCGAGGAAGAGATCAAAGCCGGCAACTTCCGCCAGGATCTCTACTACCGGATGGCCGTCGTGCCCATTCATCTCGTACCGCTGCGCCAGCGTCGCGACGAGGTCACACTCCTCGTGCGCCACTTCATCGACAACAACAATCGCAAGCTGCGACTCGACAAGAAGGGTATCGATGCGGATGCCATGCGGCTGCTGCTGGCCTATCACTGGCCCGGCAACGTGCGCGAGCTCGAGAACACGATCGAACGCGCCATGGTCCTGTCCGACAGTCCCAACATCATGACCGCCGATCTGCCCGAGCAGGTGACGAATCCGCTGCCGACATCCGACGGTCCCGAGCTCGGACATGACGAGCTGTCCGTCAAGAAGCACGGAACGGCGCTCGAGCGACGCCTCATCCGTCAGGCACTCGAGCGCACCGGTGGCAACAAGACCCGCGCCGCCGAGCTGCTCGAGCTGTCGTCACGCGCGCTGCTCTACAAGATCCGCGAGTACGGCCTGGAGTGATGTAGCCGGCGGTGCGGAACCGTGGTTGGCGTGAGGCAGCAGGACGTCTATCGGCTCACGCCGACTCCCTGACCGCCGTCCGCTGCCGCGCCTTCCAGCCGCTGGCGTCGAAGAACGAGGTCAGGCGCCCGTAACATCGGCCGACCCCGCCATGGAACCGCCCCGCCTCGCGCCTCATCTTTCGCCCCATGAGATACCGCGCCGGCTACTCCCTGATCGAGCTCGTATTCGTGCTGATGCTGATGACGATCCTCTTCGGGTTGGTAACGGCACCGATCGCACAAATGCGCGATGTGCTGGCTGTTCGCGGGGCGCGCAGTGAGCTCGCGGCGCTCGTAGCAGTCACCCGCGCAACGGCGATCGCGGCAGGCGGCGCCACGCTCGTGGTCGATGTCGAGGCGGGCACCGCGTGGATCGAATCCGGCGGCGCGCGAGTCGGCGATGTGCAGCACATCGCCGGCCGCCATCACGTAAAGCTGGCCTCGGGCCGCGCGCGCCTGAGCCTGCGCTACGACGCGCTCGGCATCGGGCGCATGAGCAACGCGGTCGTGCGCGTGAAGAGCGGCAACGTGACGGGTACGATCACGATCTCGGCGTATGGCCGGGTGCGCGAGTCATGAGCGGGCAGCACGGATTCAGTCTGGTGGAGCTGGTCGTCGCCATGACGCTGCTCACCATCAGCCTGGTCGGTCTCGCGGGCGCGGCCGCCGTCGCCCAGCGCTCGTTCAGCGGTGCCGAGGCGATGGAAAAGGGAACGGACGCGGCCGCGCTCGTCCTCGATTCCCTCATGCGCGAGCATGCACCGGCGGACGGCGCGCGCCGAATCGGCGCCGCAGCGGCCCGCTGGACCGTGGTGCATGACTCGCTCGCAACCGCGATCTCGCTCACGATCAGCATCGACGACGGTGGCCGTACGCGCGAGCTTTCGTTCTACGCGACGCACCATGCGAAATAGTGAGGCGCACGCCGGGACATCGCTCGTCGAAGTCCTGGCGGTCATGACTCTCACGGGCCTGCTCCTCACGCTGGTCGTTGGCGTTTGCCGCGCACAACTCCGGCTCGCGCGCGCCACGGCGGAGCGTGCGGTGAGGAGTGATGCGGTGCGCACGGCGGGCGTGGTGCTGGCGGGCGAGGCGCGGCGGATGACGCGCGCTGATGTCCGCGCGCTGAGCGACGATTCCATCGCCGTTCGCGCATTTCGCGGCACGGGCATCCCATGCGGCGCATCAGCGGGCGGCATTGTCGTGCGCTATGCCGGCGATCGTCTGCCTGACCCCGCCAAGGACTCCGTGCTCGTGATCGGGACTACGCTGACGTCTGCGCTCCTACTCCTCGACTCCAGGCCCGCGACCGCTTCGTGCCCCGCGCTCGCGGGCGAGAACGTCCTCCAGTGGCGCCTCAACGGGAGTGCGCCGGCGGCATCCGTCATTCTCGTCTTCGAATCGGGATCGTACCATCTTTCGGATCGAGCTCTGCGCTATCGCATCGGCACCGCGGGACGCCAGCCGCTGACCGGCGAGGTCCTGTACGACGCCGGCTCGCGCTTCACATCGATCGACGATCAGGCGCTGCGCTTCGACATCGCCGTCGATGAGTTCCGCACGGCGGCCCACACCGCGTACTTCGCCACCCGCGGGCCGCCACCTTGACCGGTAATCGCCCGGCAGCCGACCGCAGCGGCGCCGCTCTCGTACTGGCGCTGCTGATCCTCGTCATGCTCGACTGCATCGTCATCGGCGCACTGCACCTGTCGTTGCAGGAACATCGCATCGGCACCAGCCGCTCCATGCTGCTGCGCCTGCGACTCGACGCCGAGAGCGGCGCCCGCCTGGCGCTCGCTCACTGGTCAGCTCGAATCGACTCCATGCCGATCGGCAGCCAGCATCGCATCGCCGTGACCGTCGGCCGACCCGGAACTGCCGATGTCCAGGTCGAACGACTGGGCGAGTACCTCTTTCTCCTGCACAGCACTGCTGCCGAGACCCAACCGCGTGTCGCTCGCGCGAGCGCGCGGCTTCTGCTCTCGCCGCCGCCTCTGCCGCCCGGCATCGATCCCGCCGCGGCGCCGCTCTCGGCGGCGGGCACCGTCCACGTCGTGTCGACCGGTGAACTCCGCCTGCCCGCCCCGACCGATTGTCATCCGGCCAGCACCACGACATACGCAGCACTCCTGACTCATCCTTTCGCATGGATCGTCGACGCCGACGCCCGCGTGGACGGGCCATCCGGTCCCCTCACCCAGCCGAGTGCCAGCGCCGCGTACGACCGCATCGCCGGACTGGCCGGCAGCCGAGCCTCAGTCAGCATTGCCCCCGGCGACACCACCATCCGCACCGTCACCGCGGCCGACAGCCAGGGCGTCGGCACCGGGCCAGCACCGCATGTCCTCATAGTGGGTGGCAGCCTGACGGTCTCGGCCGGCGTCGCGCTCCACGGTCTCGTGCTCTCCCGTGGACCCATCACGCTCGAGGCCGGCGCTTCGGTCGACGGGGCTGTTCACACCGGCGGGAACGCGACCATCGCCGGGACGATTACGCTGGACCGATGCGCCGTTGCTCGCGCGGTCGACGCGTCCCGACTCGATCGCCCGTCACCGAGCGGCTCGCGCGCATGGCTGCCGTTCTGACGGGAAGAGCTCCGATTATCCAGGCTGCATCACGTGTGCCGCACCGGATACTCCATGCACACCCGGCGCTACTTATTTCCTTCCATTCACCGGGCGATATTTGTAACTTGTTGTCAGGACAGGCATTTCTCCAGGGCACGGAAATCGCCCTCTGGTAGCAACGTTCCGGCCGATCCGTGTTCGACAGGAAAAAATAATGCAGAGTCGCGACGGCTTCACGATCATCGAGCTCGTCATCGTGCTGATACTCGCCGGCATCATCGGCGGAATCGCGATGATTCAGGCCAGCAAGACCCTGGCGCACACGAGCGTCCAGCAGGCGGCGGCGGTGATCGCTACGGATATGAAGCTGGCGCACAGCCTCGCGGCCCGTGCCCGGGAGCCGGTACGGATCTCGATCGACACGGCCAACAGGATCATGCGGGTAGTGGACTACAATGCGTGGACCACCGTGTACAGTGAGCGACGTTTTGGCAACGCGGACGATGTGCCGGTGCAGTTCATGGCGGCGAGCGACACGACGCTGCTGGTGTTCCCGACCGGTCTCACATCGGGCTCGCTGAACATCACGGTTCGCACGGATGACAAGAGACGGCGCGTGTCGATGACACGGGCAGGACAGGTGAGGATTACCGCACCATGAAATCAAGCCAGGATGGATTCACGCTCGTCGAGGTCGTCATCGCGCTGGTCCTGATGGCAGTCATTCTGACCACGCTCGGCGGTCTTTCGTTCACGATCGCACGTCGGGCGGTGATCGCCGACAATACGGCGGCTACCCAGGCTGCATCGCTGGACATGGTCAACCGGATGACCGCGCTTCCGTATGCGCAGCTGACAGCAGGAACCACATGTGATCAGGTTGGCAGCGAGAACAACTGGTACCGCCGGTGCGCTACGGTAGCGCCGACCGGAACCGGCATGAGGGTCGACGTCGTAACGACACCCCAGCAGCGCGGGATTCCGCCTGTTACCGTGACGCTGATCCGCAACGCACCTCCAGCACAGAATCCGCTATGCACACTGGGATGCTGAAATCGAGAGCGGGCTTCACGCTCGCGGAAGTTCTGGTGGCCCTGGTGCTGACGGCCGTACTCGGGGCGGCAGCGACCACGACGTTCGTCTCGCAGTCGCGATTCTTCGACAAGCAGGACAAGGTCGGTGCCGCGCGCGGAGTGTCGCGCAGCAGCCTGAACATGGTGCTGTCCGAGGTACGCATGGTCGAACGCAGCGGCGGTGTCGTCGCAGCCGAGGCCGACAGCATTACGCTGAACGTGCCGTATGCGATGGGCCTGTACTGCAGCATCTTTGCAGGCACCATGAGTCTCAGCATGCTGCCCGTGGACTCGTTGACGCTGGCCAATGCAGGGTACTCCGGCTACGCCTATCGCACGTCGGAGACGACGTACACATACGTATCGAGCCTCACTCCGCCGATGGGGGGCCTGGCGCCGAGCTGCACTGGTGCGGGGGTCAACCTCGTGCCGGGTGTCGGGGGTGTGGTGAACATCCCTCTCGGTACCACCCTGAAGGTGGGGACCCCGGTGCTCCTGTACCAGCGGATCTCCTACATCTTCAGGGCGTCGTCCTCGGTGCCGGGCACGATTGCATTGTGGCGTCGCGTGCACGCGCCCAACCTCACGTTGCCCAACCCCTTCGTGGTGGAGGAGCTGGTCGCGCCGTTCGCGCCGACCGCGGGATTCGAGTACTACGTGAACGATGTCGCGGTTGCACAGTCGTCAGTCGCCTTTGGCTCGCTCGATCAGATCACCGGTATCGAGCTGACGCTGGATGGGATGAGTGAACGCCCGGAAAGCGATGGGTCGCATCAGGTTACACCGTATTCGACGTCCGTTTTCTTCAGAAACCGTTAACCGGGAGCCATATATGAAGCTCCATACGAACCGTTCAGGCTTCGCGCTCCCCATGGCGATCCTGGTCATCGGCGTCATGACGGCCGGCGCGCTGGCGGCGTTTGCGCGCACGGGTGCGGAATCGCACATGGTGGACAACCAGGTCGTCGAGACGAAGGCGTTTGCCAATGCGGAGCGCGGTCTCGGCGAGTTCCTGGCCGCCGGCAGCATCGACAACACGAACGTGACGTACAACTTCGGCGTCGGCGAGAGTGCGATCGTAAGGGCAGACCTCATGCGCGACGCGCCGACGCTTGCAGACACGGCGATCTGGCTCATCAGCTCGACCGGCCGAATAGCGGCCCGCCAGGGCAGGCCCGCGGGGCAGCGCACGGTCGCGCAGCTCGCCTACCGAACCACGGTCACGATGGAGGTCCATTCGTCCTGGACCAGTCTGAGCGGCCTGGACAAGGCAGGCAGCTCGGGCGTCATCTCCGGAGTTGATGCATGCACGTGCGCATCGTGCACGAACGATGTGAAGGCTGGCGTCGCCACGCCAACCGGCGGCTACGACGGCCAGGACAAGCCGATCGCCGGTGACCCGCCGCACCTGGAGATGGGTACGCCGGAAGAGATGGCGGCGAAGATACACATCGACTGGGAGTCCATTACCAATCCGAGTGCTCCCGCGCTGCCACCGAGCACGTTCAAGCCCGACGCCATGACCCCCGTGACGCCGGCGGTCCTCTGCGCGTCCGGGACGTACCCGAACGTCATTTCCGGCTGGACCTGCGGCCAGTTCCCGAGCCAGACCTGGTTCATCGACAATCCGAACGAGTGGCCCACCGTCATCATCAACGGCAACTCGCCGCTGCCCGCGGACGGCCGCGGCACCCTGATCGTCACGGGTGACCTGACAATCGGCGGTGCTCAGCGCTGGGAGGGCATCCTGCTCGTCGGCGGCCGCCTTATCGACAATGGCACGGCCGACTTCTCGGGCGCCGTCGTCACGGGTCTGAATCTCCTGAAGAACTGTCCGAAAGCTTCGAATAACCCGTGCACAGTCGCCGAGTCGTCGCGGGCGCTCGGAACGAAGTCATACACATACGACTCGTGCAAGGTCAACAATGCAACGAAAGGCCTGGCCCGGCTGGTGGGCGTAACGAACGCCTGGGTGGACAACTGGGCAACCTGGTAGAGAGAACGGAAAATCCGGTAATGCAACGGTCGATGACAGTGGTAAGAACCTTGACTCACACGTGCGTGAGGAGTACGATGTTGCACCAACCTGTGCATGCATCGCCTCCCTTCATATTTCACGCAGAGTCCGAGTAAATGGGACTGTTTGGCCGGAGCAAACTGTCGGCAGGGCTCGACATCGGTAGCGGCATTGTGAAACTCGTCGTGATCGATCACTCGAAGCCCGACCCCGAAATCGTCCAGGTGGCCACGACCCCGCTCGTGCCGGACGCGATCGTCGAGGGTGAGATCATGGATCCGGTGCTCGTCGCCGAGACCGTCCGCTCTCTGGTCGAGAGCGCGGGGTTGAAGAACAAGAATGTAGTCGCGGCGGTTGGCGGTCATGATGTCATCGTCAAGAAGATTCCGATGGACCGGATGAGCCAGAACGATGCCCGTGAGGTGATCCGGTGGGAGGCCGAGCAGCACGTGCCGTTCGACATGGAGAACGTGCAGCTCGATTTCCAGATTCTCGATCCGCACGAAGACACGCCGCAGATGGCCGTGCTGCTCGTTGCGGCGAAGCGTGAGCTGATCGAGAACCGGATGAGCCTTCTGACGGATGCCGGACTCAACCCCGGCGTGATCGATGTGGAGGCGTTCGCTCTGAACAATGCGTTCGAGCGGAACTATCCGGGGCTGCGCGACGGCATGGTGGCCCTGGTCAACATCGGGCACGAGACGACGAACGTGAATCTCATTTCTGACGGCGCACCGGTGCTCGTGCGCGATGTGCCGTTCGGGACGCGCCGGCTGCGTGAGTCGCTTCAGCGCGAGCGCGGCATGACCGCCGACCGCGCGGAGGATGTGCTGAACGGGCGAGAGGACCCGGCGGCGCTGCGCTCGCTGCTCGATGAGCGGGTGGATGAGCTGGCGGTCGGGATCGAGCGCGCAGTCGCCTTCATTGTGGCACAGTCGGGCGGCGAGGGAATCCGGCGGGTGTTCCTGTCGGGTGGTGGTGCCGGGATCCCCGGCATCGTGGATGTGGTCGGTGGCCGAATGAGCGTGCCGGCCGAAGTGGCGAATCCGCTGCAGCGCGTGGCGGTGAGGCCGGAAGTGATGGAGTCCGTACCGATGGAGCAGTTGGCGCCGATGCTGATGCTGCCGGTCGGACTTGCCCTGCGCCAGGCTTAGGAGGCGGCGTGATCGAGATCAATCTGTTACCGGGTTCGACGAAACGGGGCGGCAAGCGCAAGGCGGTCGGTCGCTCGAAGAGCGCCGGCGCCACGGCGCCCAGGCTGCCCGCATTCGATCGGCACAAGGCTATGGTCGCGGGCGGGTGGGTGCTTGGCATTGCCATCGTGGCGTGGCTGCACTTCAGCATGAACGGTCGCCTGGAGACGCTCCGCACGGACCATGAAGCCGCCGTTCGCGACTCCACCCGGTTCGCGATACAGCGCGCCCAGGGCGATTCGCTGATGGCACAGGAGCAGGCAATCAGCCAGAAGCTCCAGGTGATCCAGGAGATCGATGCCGGCCGGTACGTATGGCCGCACATCATGGACGAGGTCAGCCGTTCGCTGCCGCCGTTCGTATGGGTCATCAACATGAACGAGGCGTTCTCCGAGGCCGGTATCCCACGGGTCCGCATCGAGGGCCGCGCGGGCAACTACTTCGCGCTCGGTCGCTACATCGAGGATCTCGAGGCGTCGCCGTTCCTGCGCCAGGTGCGCCTCATCTCGTCGGCCCAGGTGGAAGAGAACGAGCGCACGGTCCTCACGTTCATCATGGAAGCTGGTTATGAGGAACCCGCGCCCGACATGATTCAGACGGTTCCGCTCTTCGGAGCGGCAGAAGGGGAGAACTGAGATGGCGCTGCTGCCACAGGACCCGCAGAAGCAGAAGCTCATCTTCATGGGGCTGCTGCCGATTCTGTTCGCGTTCGGCTACTACTACTTCTATCACACGAAGCGTGCGACGGAAGCGGCCGCGCTACAGGACAATGTCGACCGGCTGGAGGTGAGCAATGCAGGGATGCGGCAGATTGTCGGCCGCTATGGCCCTGAATTTCACCAGCGTCTCGCCATGTATCAGGCACACGTCGGCCAGCTCGAGGAGCTGATACCGCGGCGCGAGGACGTCCCTGTGCTGATCAGCCAGATCACGGCACGTGCGCAGGAAATCGGCGTCGAGCTCGCCGGGCTGAACCCGGCGGTCGAGGAGGCGGGCACGTTCTACTCCCGCCAGTCCTATGAGATTCAGGTTCTCGGCAGTTACCACGCGATCGGTGAATACCTCACCGCAATAGCATCGCTGCCGCGCATCGTCCGGTCGTCCGAGGTCAAGTTGAGCGTACACACGGCCGCGACGGAGCCCGGTGAGTCGCCGCGCCTGCGGGCGATATTCAGAATCGAAACCTTCATCGTCCCGGATCCCGGTGAAACGATGGACACCGTCTCAGCTGGGAGCGCATAATGCGAACACTCGATCGAGCCTGTCTCACGGCCCTGCTGATCGCCGGGGCTGCCGCCGGGCAGGCTGAGGCACAGGAACCGGCAGCGCCGCAGACGCCGGAGACTCCGCCGGCCGTTGCGATGGCGGGTGATCCCCGACTCGTGTTCGAGCGGGAAGTCTTCACCTATCCGGGGCGGGCGCGCCGGGATCCGTTCATGCCGCTCACGGGACAGAATGCCGGCATACTGTTCTCGGATGTGAAGCTGCACATGATCCTGTTCGATGAGAATCCGGGCAGGAGCATTGCCGCGGTGTCGGATGCCGCGAACCAGCAGTACCGGCTGCGCCGTGGTGACTCGATCGGCAACGCAACAGTTGTCGACATCGGTCGCACCCGTGTAGTGTTTTCCGTCAGTGATTTTGGAATTCGCAGGCAGGAAGTCCTGGAATTGAAGCCAACTGGAAGGAGCGTACTCCGATGACCGCGTTCATCGCGCTCTTGCTGACCATGTTCGTCGCCGAGCCGAGTGTTACCGGGCTCAGCGTCGCACCGGTCGCAGACCGCACTGAGGTCGTCATACTGGTCGATGGCAGCATCACGTCCCGGCATTTCATGATGCCGGACGGGCGGCTCGTCATCGATCTCACTGGCGTGCCGCAGGCGCCGCGGATCGATCTGCGCGATTTCAACCGTGGCGGCGTCCGCGAGCTGCGCGTCGCGCCGTTCCAGGCGAACGTCGCGCGTGTCGTCCTCGCGCTCGGATCGCCCATCGAGTATGACTTCTCACGCGAGGACGGCCGCATTCGCGTGTCGTTCAGCAATCCCGACGGCGCGTTCGAGCCGTGGCATCGCGATATCGGCGGCGCCGCTCCGGCAGCCGCCGCTCCGGCAGCCGCCGTGCCGGCCGAGCCTGCGCCGCGCCAGCCGGCAGCGGCCAGCCGCGTCCAGCAGCCGCCGCAGGACCAGGACCGGCGGATTCCGCTGATCACGATGACCAACGAGCCGATCAACAACGTGCTCGCCATCTTCAGTGACTATGCGGGCCAGAATATCATCGCCGCACCAGGGGTCCAGACCCGCACCATCACAGCCACGCTGACCGACGTCACGTGGCGCGAGGCGCTCGACGCGATACTCGAAGCGAACGGCATGTTCATGCGTGAGCTGCCGAGCGGCGTTCTGCTGGTGCAGGACATCGCGACCGCCGACCAGGCGCAGACGACCGAACCGCTGGTCACCCGTACCTTCGCCATCCGATACGTGGCCGCGGACTCGATCAGGGCCGCAGTCGCGGGCGGTCTGCTTTCGCCGGTCGGCAAGGTGACCGTCAACCCGTCGTCGAACACGCTGCTCATCACGGATACACGGTCTTCCATCGAGCGCATTGGCGAGGTTCTGCCGGAGCTCGACGTCCGCACGCCGCAGGTCGACATTACTGCGGTCATCGCGTTCATCGACCGGACGGCGCTCGAAGCATACGGCGTCGTGTATGACCTCAAGGATTCGCGCGGCAACCAGATCAACCGCGTGACGCCGGGCATGGTCGATGGCGCTCAGGTGGATGACAACGTCATCTCGCTCGGCGGCAACTCGATCGCCGCGCTCGGCAACGCCAACTATCGCGTCGCTTCGCCCTCGCTCGAGATTGTCACGTCACTCGTCCTGGGACGCCATACCCTGATCAGCTTCATCGAGGCGCTCCAGACCGTCAGCCTCAGCGATGTGCAGGCGAAGCCCGTGGTTCGGACGATGGACCATCGCCGGGCAACGATTCAGGTGGGTGAACAGACGCCGATCCGTGTCATCGACGCCGGCGCCGCAGGTGCCAGCGGGCCGCTCGCGACGGTCGAGTACCGCAACACCGGTATCATCCTGGAAGTAACGCCGCATATCATCGCCGACCAGGTGATGCTGGACATGCGTGCGGAGCGCTCGGGTATTTCCCTGGCCTCGTCCGATATCGGCGTGATCTTCCAGACGCAGAACGCGCAGACGCAGGTACTGGTCGACGACGGCGAGACGGTCGTCATCGGCGGGCTCACAATCACCGAGAAGACCCAGTCCCGTTCGGGAATTCCGCTGCTGATGGACCTTCCCGTGGTCGGTGCGCTGTTCCGTCAGCATACCGAGCAGGAAACCAAGCGCGACCTGCTGATCATGGTCACGCCGCATATTGTGAGGAACTGATGGAGATCCGCGATCATGGCCGGCGCGTACGCGCGCGCTGGTCGCCGGTGGCTATACTCGCCGGGGTCCTGCTGGTCGGCGCGTGCGAGGGCTCCAACCTGTTCGAGGGCGGAGTGTCGGAGGAGCCGCCGCGCGTCTTTCTGACTGTCCCGACCAGCGTGGATGCCGGAGAGGTGCTGACGGTCCAGGTGACCGGTACGGCTCCGCGCGGCGTGGGCGTCATCGAAGTGCGCTTCACGGGTGCCGCGGTGGACACCGTGACGGAGAGCTTCAGCGGTTTGAACATCTCGGAAACAACGTCGGCAAGCGCCACCGTCAATCAGGGGACCGGCACGCAGGTGACGGTGACGGCCGTCGCGGATGACATCAACGGGACCAGCAGCCAGCTCGTCATCCGCAACGTGACGGTCAACCCCGCCACGCCAGGTGCACCACAATCCAACTGACCCCGCGCCTTTACAGCAGGCGCATACCAACCTATATAATTGATACACACGAGAGCCCGGTACCCGCCGGGCTCTTTGCTTGAACCGGGGAGATCATGCACTTCCGCTTCCGCACCGCGGGCGAATCGCACGGGCGCGGCCTCGTCGCGCTGGTAGAGGGTGTTCCTGCCGGCCTTTCGGTCACAGCGGAACACGATATCGATCCGGATCTTCGGCGGAGGCAGGGCGGCTACGGCCGCGGCGGTCGCATGAAGATCGAGAAGGACACAGCCGAGCTGATTGCAGGCGTGCGCCTGGGGGAGACTCTGGGCTCACCCATTGCGCTCCTCGTATGGAACCGGGACTGGGAGAACTGGCGCGTGCCGATGGCGTACGAACCGCCGTCGCCCGACGCCACGGACCGACAGCTCCGGCGAGTGCACCTGCCGCGCCCCGGCCATGCCGATCTGGTCGGCGTGCTGAAGTACGACCGTGCGGATGCGCGGGATGTGCTCGAGCGCGCCTCGGCGCGTGAGACGACGGCGCGCGTCGCCGCGGGTGCGATCGCAAAGCGGCTGCTCGCCGACGTCGGCATCACGATTGGCAGCCATATCGTGATGCTCGGTGGGATCGAAGCGCGCCGTCCCGACGTTCTGCCGGACGACCTCAACGAAGCCGCCGACGCTTCACCGCTGCGCACGCTCGATCCGGAGGCCGAAGCGCGCATGATCGCGGAGATCGACGCGGCGAAGCGGGCCGGCGATACGCTCGGCGGCGCGTTCGAGGTGGTGGCGCGGGGGCTGCCGGTCGGACTCGGCAGCCATGTGTCGTGGGACCGCAAGCTGGATGGTCGCATCGCACAGGCAATGATGTCCATCCAGGCCATGAAAGGTGTCGAGATCGGACTCGGCTTCGAAGCCGCGCGCCGCCGCGGTTCCGCCGTCCATGATGAGATCGAACGCGATCCTTCACTCGTCCGGACGGGTGGCTACCGTCGCACGCGCAACAACGCCGGTGGTCTGGAGGGTGGCATCACTACGGGCGCACCGCTCGTCGTGCGCGTAGCGATGAAGCCGCTGTCCAGCCTCATGCAGCCGCTTCGGAGCGTCGACATCCGCACCGGCGACACCGGTGATGCCATTCGCGAGCGCAGCGATGTGGTCGCCCTCGCGGCCGCGGGCGTGGTCGGGGAAGCGATGCTCGCCATCGTGCTCGCCGACGCTCTGCTCGAGAAGCTCGGCGGTGACAGCATGTCCGAGGTCCATCGCAACCTCAATGGCTATCTCACTCA
>Ga0299914_10000991_pt1 | contig 18055 bp, 10 predicted proteins | sample RVTome_10_FD_201361 | JGI IMG/M metagenome (GOLD analysis project Ga0299914, IMG submission 201361) | Soil microbial communities from uranium-contaminated site in the Upper Colorado River Basin, Wyoming, United States - RVT153D57 (version 2) ...
GATGGAGCTCAGCGCCGACGGGTTGAGCGTGGCGATCTTCACCGCTGAGCCCGGTTCGACATCGCAGCAGGCGCTCGATCTGCTCGCGAGCTGGACGGCGACGCCGGCGCTCGCGGAGGAGTGACCATGGAGCATCGCCACCTCGGCCGCACGGGCGTCTCGGTCAGCAAGTTCTGTCTCGGCGCGATGATGTTCGGCGCCTGGGGCAACCCGGACCACGACGAGTCGATCCGGATCATCCACCGGGCGCTCGACGCCGGGGTCAACTTCATCGACACCGCCGACGTCTACGGGCAGGGCGAGTCGGAGGAGATCGTCGGCAAGGCGCTCGCCGGCGGCCGGCGCGACGACGTCTTCCTCGCGACCAAGTTCCACAACGCGATGGGCGACGACCCGAACCAGCGGGGCAACTCGCGTCGCTGGATCGTGCGCGCGGTCGAGGACTCGCTGCGGCGGCTGGGCACCGACTGGATCGACCTCTACCAGGTCCACCGCCCCGACCCGTCCACCGACATCGAGGAGACGCTCGGCGCGCTGACCGACCTCGTGCACGCCGGCAAGGTCCGCTACATCGGCCACTCCACCTTCCCGGCCCCACAGATCGTCGAAGCGCAGTGGGCCGCGCGCGACCGAGGCCTCCAGCGCTTCGTGACCGAGCAGCCGCCCTACTCGATGCTCGTCCGCGCCGCCGAGGCCGACGTCCTCCCCACCTGCCTGCGTCACGGCATGGGCGTCATGTCCTACAGCCCGCTGACCGGCGGCTGGCTGTCCGGCCGCTGGCGCAAGGACTCCGGCCAGCAGGCGTCCTCACGCGCCGGCCGCCTCCCCGAGCGCTTCGACCTCGCGAACCCGTACAACCAGCGCAAGCTCGACGCCGTCGAGGAGCTCGCCCGGCTCGCCGACAAGGCGGGACTGACGCTCATCCAGCTCGCGATCACGTTCGTGCTCAACCACCCGGCGATCACCTCGGCGCTCATCGGGCCGCGGACGATGGAGCAGCTCGATAGCCAGCTCGCGGCGGCCGATGTCGTGCTCGACGACGCGGTTCTCGACCGCATCGACGAGATCGTCCCGCCAGGCATCACGATCAACCCGGCCGACAACTCCTTCGCCAACCCGGTACTGGAGCCCGCCGCCCGGCGCCGTTCGCGGTGAGCACCGGCTTCCCGGAGTCCGGTGCGGCGACCGCGTTCGCGCGCCAGCGCCGCCGTCAGGCCTTGACGAAACTCGCGTCACGGGTGCGGCGTCGCGACGACGTGACTTTCATGTGCCTTGCGAGGAGGTGGTGGCAGCGCTCGGTCGCACCGGCGAGCGGCATCTCGGGCTGCAATCCTCACGCTCGACTCGGTCGTCGGCACCGTCGACCGTCGGCACGCCGAGTTCGACCGCCGGTTCCGCCCCGCCTCGGCGCGGCCCCGACGACGGTGGGAGAGCATCGCCGCGGCACGCCGGCGCGGACGCCCGATGCCGCCGATCGACGTCCTCCGCGTGGGGCGAGATGCATCTCGTCATCCACGGCCACCATCGCGTCCCGGTGGCACGAGCGCGAATTTGACGCGCGTGCCCCTCCCACCCGCCGCGTGGGCACGGATCGAACTCGCCGAGGCCTGGCGGTACGAACAACTCGCCAAACACGTCGAGTCCTGGTCCTTCAGCGCCAGCCAGCGCTCGAGACTGGCGCGGTCTCCTGTACGTGACTTGCGCTGGCGCGGCGGACCGCGATCCCTGACGTTGGCGGCAGCGTGGATCCAGGCCACTGGGCGGCGACCGGCCGGCTCATCGCCCTCCTGGTTGACTTGATCGCCACTGATCGAAGAGACTCGACTGGAGAGGCCTGCCGGTCCCAAGTGCAGCCGCGTTCGCACGCGGGGCGGGCTGTCCATGCCGTCGCCGTTCGTCCGCGTCCAGCGAGGCGGGTCTGCGCCCGCAGGAAGGAGACCGATGCCGACCCTTCCCACCTATCCCGGCGTCTACGTCGAGGAGCTCGAGTCCGGGGTAAGACCGATCAACGCGGTGGCGACGTCGGTCGCGGCGTTCGTGGGCCACACCGCGCGCGGCCTCGACCACCGGCCGCAGCGGCTGCTGAGCTTCGCCGATTACGAGCGCGCCTTCGGCGGGCTCGCGTCCGACAGCCTCGTCGGCTACGGCGTCTCGCACTTCTTCACCAACGGCGGCACGGAGGCGTGGGTAGTCCGCGTCCCGAAGCCGGACGCCGACGTCGCCGCGATCACGCTCCGCGACGCGACCACGGCGGGAGACGCCGCCCTCGTCGTCACCGCCCTCAGCGCGGGCGCCTGGGCGAACGACGTGCTCGTGGACGTCGACCACGAGGTCCCGGCCGGCGATCCGAAGGCGTTCAACCTCACCGTCACCGACGTCGCGACCGGGACGATCGAGACGTTCCGCAACGTCACGCTCGACAACACCCGGCCGAACTTCGTCGACGCCATCGTCAACGACGCGGCGACCGGCTCGAGGCTCGTCTCGGTCGCGGCGACGCCGGCCTCCGACAGGCCGGTCGCCACCGGCACGATCGGCGGCACGGTCGACCTGTCCGCCCTCGTGAGCGATCAGAGCTACCGCCTCCGCCTCACGCTCGACGCCCCTGCGGCGACCAACGTCGATGTGACGGTGATCGAGCAGGACGAGACGCTGCCGAGCTCACTGCTCGGCCTGTGCAGCCTGCTCGAGCGCCGCATCAACCTGGCGATGGGCGCCGCCGTGCCGGGTGCCCAGGTCCGCTGCACGCCGGCGGGCGGCGCGATCAGGATCCAGCCGGCCTTCTCGCCGGCCCTGCTCGGGAACGCGCTGGACGCCCAGATCACGCCGGCGTCGCTCACGCCGAGCGCGCTCACCATGCTCGCCCTGACCGGGGCGCAGACGACCGTCAACGTCGGCCACTACCGGCTCGGCCTGGGTCGCGCCGTGGGCGCCCAGTCGAACGCCGCAGCCGGCGGCGACGGCGACACCTATCCGGAGACCGCGGACCTGGTCGGCAGCCCTGCCGCGTTCACCGGCATCTACGCGCTCGACCGCGTCGACGCCTTCAACATGCTCCTGATCCCGGACGCGACGCGGCCGGATCCCGCGAATCCTCACGGGCTCGCGCCCAATCTCAGCCCGAACGACGTCTGGACCGCCGCGCTCGCCTACTGCACGAGCCGGCGCGCGATGCTGATCATCGACCCGCCTCCGGAGGTGGGCCGGCTCGAGGCCGCGGTCGACTGGATCTCGGACGGCCTGACGGTCAAGGGCCCGAACGCGGTCGCGTACTTCCCGCGCCTGCGCGCGTCCGACCCGCTCGACGACTTCAAGCCGCGGCTGTTCGCGCCCGGTCCCGCTCTGGCCGGCGTGCTGGCGCGCACGGACAGCGAGCGCGGGGTGTGGACGGCTCCCGCGGGGACGACGCGCCGGATCGCCGGGGCGTCCGGGCTCGAGTACAAGCTCACCGACGACGAGAACGGCGTGCTCAACCCGCTCGGGCTGAACTGCCTGCGCACGTTCCCGATCTACGGCACGGTTGCGTGGGGCGCGCGCACGCTCGACGGGGCCGACGTCGCCGCCAGCCAGTGGAAGTACCTGCCTGTCCGGCGACTCGCGCTGATGATCGAGGAGGCGCTCTACCGCGGGACCCAGTGGGCGGTGTTCGCCGGCAACGACGAGCCGCTGTGGGCGCAGCTGCGCCTCAACATCACCGCGTTCATGCAGGGCCTGTTCCGGCAGGGCGCGTTCCAGGGCACGACGCCCGCGCAGGCCTACCTCGTCAAGTGCGACAGCACCACGACGACGCAGGCCGACATCGATCGCGGCGTCGTGAACATCCTGGTGGGCTTCGCGCCGCTGAAGCCCGCCGAGTTCGTCTTCATCCAGCTTCAGCAGCTCGCCGGCCAGTCGAGCTGATCGGGAGGAGGCCATGGCAGAGTTCACCGTCAACCCGACCCGCTTCGACCCGTACAAGAACTTCAAGTTCCGCGTCAAGTGGGATGGCGAGTACGTCGCCGGCGTCAGCAAGGTCAGCGCGCTCAAGCGCACCACCGAGGTGGTCAAGCACCGCTCCGGCGGCGATCCCAGCTCGAGCCGCAAGTCGCCCGGCCGGACCGAGTACGAGGCTGTCACGCTCGAGCAGGGCGTCACGTACGCGCCGGAGTTCCAGCAGTGGGCGGACAAGGTCTGGAACTTCGGATCGGGACTGGGCAGCGAGGTGTCGCTCGCGGACTTCCGCAAGGACATCACGCTCGAGGTCTACAACGAGGCCGGCCAGCTCGCGCTCGCCTACAACCTGTTCCGCTGCTGGGTGTCCGAGTACAGCGCGCTCCCGGACCTCGACGCGAACGCCAACGCCGTCGCGATCCGCACGCTGAAGCTCGAGACCGAGGGATGGGAGCAGGATCCCGCCGTCGGCGAGCTCCCCGAGGTGGCGTTCAACACCTGATCGCCTGACGGCCATGCGCGACGACGAGCTCCTCGAGCTCTGGACCCGTGCCGGCGGCTCGGCCCCGGACGCCCGTGGCCGCGTCCTCGCGGGCATGCTCTCGAGCGTCCCGGATCCGGGCGACGCCCCGATCGGCGACCTCAACCGCGCGCTGCTCGACGCCTGGCGCACGCAGTTCGGCGACCGCATGGACTGCGTCACGGCGTGCGCGGCGTGTGGAGAGCGGCTGGAGTTCGAGCTCTCCGCCGAGGCGATCCTGGCCGCGGGGGCGCCGGCTGGACCTGCGCCGGTCGTGGAGCACGGCGGCCGTCGGCTGCCGCTGCGGATGCCGACGCCGTGCGACCTGGACGCCGTCGCGGGCGCCGGCTCGGCCACGCTCGCCAGGCGCGAGCTCGCGCGCCGGTGCGCACGTGTGGACGACGAGGGCGAGGAGGTGGACGCGCTCGCCGACGCGGTGTCCAGGGCGCTCGAGGCCGCCGACCCGCACATCGCCGTCGGCCTCGTGCTGACCTGCCCGGCGTGCGACGCGCGGTTCCGCGCGACCGTCGACGTCGGCGCGCACGTCTGGGCCGCGGTCGACAGCCGCGCGCGGCGGGTGATCGCCGAGGTCGCGGAGCTGGCGGCCGCGTACGGCTGGACCGAGGACGAGGTGCTGCGCCTGCCGGGTGCGCGGCGGCGCGCCTACGCGGAGCGGGCGGCCCGATGAGCACGCTGCTCGACGAGCTGGCGGCGCTGGCCCTCGGCACCGCGGCGACGGCCGACCCGCGCCCGCGGGCGCCATTCGAGCCGGGCGAGGACGCCCTGCTGATCGAGGTGCACGAGGAGCATCATGGGCCTCCTCCGCCGCCGACCCCGCTGCGGCCCGCGCCGCCGCCGGCTCCGCAGGCGCCGGCCGAGCCGCCCCCGGCCCCCGCCGCCCCGCCCGCGAGCCCGGCCGCGGAGCCCGGGCCGGTCGCGCCGCCGCCGCCCGCGCGCCGCGGCGAGACCGAGGCGGCGCCGCCGAGCCGCGAGCCGGTCGCACGCGTGAGCGCTCCGCCGGCACGCCCTGCCGAGCCCGCCCCGGCTCCGCCGCCGCGCGCGCCCGCGGCCGACCCCACGCGACCCGAGCCGGCCAGGAGCGCGCCCGAGCTGCGGGCGCCGACGCGAGCGGCCGAGCGCGCGCCCGTCGAGCGAGTCGAGCGGGTCGAGCGCCACACGGAGCGGCTGCAGCACACCGATCGCGTGCACCACACCGACCGCGTCGTGGAGGTCGCGCCTGCACCGCAGCCCGCGGCGGCCCCGCACGCCCTGCCGATCGCCACCGCCCGCCCGCGGCCCGCGCCACCGCCGCCCGAGCCGGCCGCAGCGCCGGCGCCGGCGCCCGTGCACGTGACGATCGGCCGCGTCGAGGTGAGGCCGCAGCTGCCCGCCCGCCCGCCGCGCGCCCCGAAGCCTGCTCCACCCGCCGCCGGACCCGACCTCGCCGCCTACCTGCGGTCGCTCGAGCGATGAGCAGCGCCTACGCCGTCGCCGCCGTCACCGCCGTCCTTCGCAGCCGCCTGCGCGCGCGGCTCGTCGCCGCCGGCGTCGGGGCGATCACCGGCTCGGTCGAGGTGTCCGCGGTGCCGCCGGACCACGTCGACGTCGGCGAAGGCGATCCGAGCCGGCTGAACCTCTTCCTCCACAACGTGGCGCTCAATCCCGGCTGGCGCAATGTCGGCCAGCCCGAGCGCAACGGCGCCGGCGCGCGGCTGTCGGCGCCGCCGCTCGGGCTCGACCTGCACTACCTGCTCACCGCCTACGGCTCGGAGCCGTACCACGCGGAGATCCTGCTCGGCCACGCCGGCCAGGAGCTGCACGAGAACGCGGTGCTCACCCGCACGCAGATCCGCGAGGTGCTCGCGCCGGCGATCCCCGACCCCAACCTGCCCGACGCGGTGGCCGAGTCGAGGCTCGCCGACCAGGTCGAGGGGCTCCGCATCGTCCCGGTCACCGTGCCACCGGAGGAGATGTCGCGCATGTGGACGGCCCTGCAGGCGCACTTCCGCCCCACGCTTGCATTTCAGGTCAGCGTCGTGCTGATCGACAGCGAGGCCGTCGCGCAGCCGTCGCTGCCGGTCCTGATCCGCGGCCCGGTGGTCCAGACGCTGCGCACACCGGTGATCGAGGCGGTCGAGAACGCCGCGGATCCCGCCGCGCCCGTGCTGGCATCCAGCACGGTGGCGATCCGCGGCCGCCGCCTCAGCGCGGACGACGTGCAGATCACCTTCGGCGGCGTCGCCGCGCCGCCCAACAGCATCACCGACACCGCGCTCACGCTCGACCTCGGCGCGCTGCCCGACCCGCCCCGGGCCGGGCTGATCGGCGTCGCGGTCGTGCACCCGATCGCGCTGGGAGCGCCGCCGGCGCCGCACGAGGCGCTCGGCTCGGAGCCGGCCGCCGTGCTGCTGCGTCCGTCGGCGACGTTCGCGCGCACGATCGACGCCACCACCACGGTCGACGGCGTCACGTTCCACTCGGGCACGATCACCGCCACGGTCGACCCGCCGGTGCACCGCGAGCAGCGCGTCGCCGTCCTCCTCAACGAACGCGGCTCGCCCGCGGACCGCTCCGCTCGCACCTACGCGTTCACGGCGCCGGACGGCAACGGGATCGCGGTCGGCGACCCGCCGTCCGCGACGGTGGCGGTCGACTTCGCCGGGGTTGCCGCGGGCACCTACGTGGCACGGATCTCGGTCGACGGCGTCGACAGCCCGCTCGAGCGCGGCGCCGACGACCGCTTCTCCGGCCCGCAGGTGGTGCTGCCGTGACCGCCACCGCCGCCACCTGGCCGGAGGCCAACCAGCGCCACCTCGCGGCCGCGGTCGACGTCGTGCGCGCGCGGCTGGACGCTCTGGCCGGCGCCGACGGCGCCGCGGAGGCGGTGCGCGCGGCCGAGCAGGCCCGCGACGAGGCCGCGCACGACGCGCCGGCGCCGCCCGCGCTCGAGGCGCTCGCCGACGCGTTCTCGCTCACCGCCTTCGAGCGCGACCTGCTGCTGGCCGCCGCGGCGGCCGAGCTCGACGCCGACGTCGCCGGCCTGTGCGCCGCCGCCCAGGGCGACCCGCGGCGCAGGCGCCCCAGCTTCGCGCTCGCGCAGGCGCTGTTCGAGCACGCGCACTGGAGCGCGATCGCGCCCGGGCGCCCGCTGCGCGCGCTGCGGCTCGTCGAGCTCGAGAGCGGCCCGCTGCCGGCGTGCTCGATCGCGGTCGCCGAGCGCGTCCTGCACCACCTGCTCGGAGCCGGCCAGCTCGACGAGCGGCTCCAGCCGTGGCTGCAGCCGCTGCCGCCGGCCGGTCCGCTGCCCGCGAGCCACGCGCGCGCCGCCGAGCGGCTCGCGAGCCTCTGGTCGGAGCCGATCCCGCCCGTCGTGCAGGTCACGGGCCCGCACGACGGCGACCGTCGGCAGGTGCTGGCCGCGGCGGCCGAGCGCTGCGGCCGGCCGGCGTGGCGGGTGGCGCTGGCCGAGATCCCGACCGCGCCGGCCGAACGCGACGACTGGCTGCGCCTCGTGCAGCGCGAGATGCTGCTCGACGCGACCGGGCTCGTCGTCGAGGTGCCGGACGACCCGCCGCCCGCCGCCGCCGAGGCGCTGGCGCGCGTGACCACGCTCGCCGGGCTGGTGGCGATCTCGGCCGAGCATCCGGCGCGGCTCGAGCGCCCCACCGAGCGCGTCGACGTGCCGCGCCCGCGCCCGGCCGAGCAGCGCGACCTGTGGCGGCGCTACCTGGGCGCCGCCGGCGCCCGGGCGGTCGAGCCGGCGGTCCGCGCGTTCGACCTCGCGGCGGCGGACATCGCCGCGGTCGCCGCGGCCGGCACGGGCGAGCTGCGGCTCGAGCGCGTGTGGGACGCGTGCCGCCGGCAGAGCCGGCCGGCCCTCGACGGGCTCGCGCAGCGCGTCCGATCGCAGGCGACGTGGGATGACCTCGTGCTGCCCCCCGACCAGCTGGACGCCGTCCGCACGATCGCGGCGCACGCGCCCCATCGGCTCGTCGTGGCCGACGCGTTCGACGGCGGCGCGCGCGGCAGCGGCCTCGTCGCCCTGCTGCACGGCCCGTCGGGGACCGGCAAGACCTTGGCGGCCGAGGTGATCGCCAACGACCTCGGGCTCGACCTGTTCCGCGTCGACCTCGCGTCGGTCGTCAGCAAGTGGGTCGGCGAGACGGAGAAGCACCTGCGCACGCTGCTCGACGCGGCCGACCGCGGGTGCGCGGTGCTGCTGTTCGACGAGGCGGACGCGCTGTTCGGCAAGCGCAGCGAGGTGCGCGACAGCCACGACCGCTTCGCGAACATCGAGATCGGCTACCTGCTCCAGCGGCTCGAGACCTACCGCGGCGTCGCGCTGCTCACCACCAACATGCGGACGTCGCTCGACGCCGCCTTCACGCGCCGGATCCGCTACGTCGTGCCCTTCCCGCACCCCGGCCCGGAGCTGCGGCGGCGGATCTGGCAGCGCGCGTTCCCGGACGGGGTCGCCGTCGAGCGCCTCGACTTCGAGCTGCTGGCGCAGCTCGACCTCACCGGCGGCAGCATCCGCAACATCGCTGTGCACGCGACGCTCGACGCGGCGGTCGCAGGCGGGCCCGTGACGCTCGAGCACGTCCGGCGCGGCGCCGTCCGCGAGTACGCCAAGCTCGAGCGGCCCCCGACCGCGGGCGAGGCGGTGGGCCTGCGATGACGCTCCGCGTCCACATCACAGAGCTCGTGGTCGGTGGCGTGCCGCTCGCGCACGAGGAACGACTCGGGCCGGCCGTCGAGGCGGCCCTCACCCGGCGTCTCGAAGGCGACGCGCGCGCCGCACCGCCGCCGCGCGCCGCCGCCGCCGCCGGGCCCGAGGCGCTGGCCGACGCGATCGCCGCATCGGTGCACGAGGCGATCGAGGCCGCGGGAGGCGCGCCGTGAGCGCCGCGACGACGCGCGAGCCGCGGCCGGCGGCGGAGCGAGCCGGCGGCGCCGGGCGCCCACCCACGCGTCGGCCCGCGCGCGACCACCGCGCGACGCGCGTCGTGGACGCCGACCGCCGGCGCGCCCGCGCCACCGAGGCGCTGCTCGGAGCGCTCGCGCCCGCGCTCGGCCTCGACGTCGGCGCGCTGCGCGTGCGGGCGGACGAGGAGGCGGCGGTGCGCACGCGTCCCCGCGCCGCGCGCGGCCTGGCCGCGGACGGGACGATCTGGCTCGATCCCGCCCGCTACGACCCGCTGCGCGCGGACGGCCGCGCGCTGCTGGCGCACGAGGCGGCGCACGTCGCCCAGCGGGCCGAGGCGCGCACGCGGCCGGATCGCCGCCCGCCGTCGCTCGCCGAGGCCGAGTGGGAGGCCGCCGCCGTCGCCGCGGCGGTCCACGAGGGCCGCACGCCTCCGCTGCCGCGCGCCACGCTTCCGCCCGGCGCGCCGGCGGCCGACACCGGCGCCGCGGTCGCCGCGCCGCCCGCGCCCCAGCAGGACGAAGCCGGGCGCGACCCGCTCGAGGCCTACCGCAAATGGAGCGACGAGCTCGACGCGCTCGTGCCGGCGGTCCGCCAGGTGCACGCCCGGCGGATCGCGCAGTTCGAGGACGAGCTTCGCGGCCTGTGGGTGAGCGACGGCGACGTCGAGGACGTCCTGACCGCGCTCGAGCCGGTGCCGTACGAGGAGGCCGCGGCGCTCGTGCGCGGGCTGCCGCCGGAGACCCGGCAGCGCCTCGCCGCCAACATCTCCCCGTCGCACCGCAGCGGCTTCCGCGCGAGCGTCCTGGCCGTGACCGCCGGGCTCCTGCCGTCCGAGCTGTCCACGCAGCGCGATCCGCTCGACGGGATGCCGCTCACGGGTCTGGCGCCGGAGGAGCGCTTCCTCGCGATCGTCGTCCTGCTCGGCCTGTCCCCCGAGACGCGCAGGCGGCTGATCGACTCCGACCGCCGCGCCGAGGTCTACGCGCTGATCGAGGGTCCCGCCCCCGATGCCGCACGCCTCGCCGAGCAGCGCACGGGGCGCAGGGCGGCGATCGAGGCACGGCGCACGGCCGAGTCCGCCGTCGCCGAGCGCGCGGAGGAGCGGATCGCGCGCCTCCAGAGCATGCTGAGCGCGCCCACCGCCGCCGCCGCGCGCTCGGCGCTCGACGAGCTCGCCGGCCTGCTCCCTGCCGCCACCCCCGAAGTCGCCCCCACTGGGCCGGCGGAGGCCGATCCGGCGCAGCCGCCCCCGCCCACCGACACGCCAGAGTTCCGTGTGGTCGTCGAGGCGCTCGAGCAGACCGGCGCGGTCGACCGCCTGATCCGCGCGCTGCCCGAGACCGAGCGCACCACCCCGGGACCGCGCAGGACGACGTTCGCGCGGGTGATCGAGCAGCGCTCGCCCGACGCGAACGTCCGGTTCGCGCAGGAGCTGCTCGGCGCCGGCGTCTTCAACTGGATCAGCGACGCCGAGGCGCGCCTGGCCTACGACGTGGTCCGCGCGCTCCCGCTCGACGCGCGCGACCGCTTCCTGCGCCGCGACGACGGCCGCTGGCTCGAGCGGCTGCACGACAACCTGCCGGCCGACGTGCTCGCGCGTGATGACTTCGCCGACCTCGGCGTGGCACGCGACGAGCACGGCGTGCTCGTCGACTCCGGCCTGCGCCGCGCGCAGAGGCTGGCCTCGGGCGGCGCGCAGGTCCTCAGGCGGATCCTCGAGATGCTCGACCGCGGGAGCGGCGCCGAGACCGCCGCGCGGGTCCTGAAGGAGCTGGCGGCGATCGACGAGGACGACGGCGCGGTCCGCGAGGCCGTCGTCGGCCGCCTCGACTCGTTGCGGCGGCTCGACGCCGTGCTGGAGCGCCTCTCCGACACCGTCCTGCTGTCGGAGGAGAGCAGGCCCGACCTCACGGTGGTGCTCGGCGCCCGCGAGCCGCGCCAGCTCGAGCGCCACATCCGCCGGCTGCTCGCGACCGGCGTATTCGACTGGGCAGTGACCTCGCGCGAGGCGTTCCTGGCCTTCCTGATGCTGCGGGCGCTGCCACCGGGCGACCGCGAGCGCTTCGGCCGGCTCGACTTCATCGTCGGCGAGCTGAGCGCGGAGATGCGTGCGTCGGCCGGGCTGCACGTGCTGGCTGCCGGGAGCGCCGATGAGCAGCGCGAGAGCGTCCGTGAGCGGCTCGCCGACGAGCGGCTATGGACGGCCGGGAGCGCGCCGCAGCTGCGCGCGCTGATCCAGATCGCCGTCGCGCTCGGCGAGCGGCGCTGGGCGTTCGAGCAGTCCGAGCTGCGGCGCGCCTGGGAGGACCAGACCCTCAACCCGATCGTCCAGCGCTTCGAGCTCTACAACCCGATCGTCGGGCGCACCCGGTTCGTGCCGGAGCTCGAGGACAAGGGCAGCGTGCTCGAGGACTTCGGGCTGTTGTCCGTCATCCGCGCGATCGGCCGGGCCGCCTGGTTCGTCGTCAGCCAGGGCTTCCGGGGCACGTTCTACGTCGACCCGTGGGCGCAGCAGGCCGGAATCGAGCGCCTGTCGCTGCTCGAGCTCCAGCAGGCCGCAGGCGGCGAGCTCGGCGCAGCCACAGTCTCCGAAGCGCAGACCAAGAACCGCTATCGGACGAACGAGCTCACGCTCGTGTGGGATCAGAAGGCGGGCACGCTGGACGTCGACCTGCCGGCGCTGGAGCTCGACTCGGTCGGCATGGTCACCGCGGGATCGTCGCTGCGCACGGGGGCGGTCAGCGCGCGCGGGATCAAGCTGCACGCCGACTTCGCGAGCGACGACCTCGCCTTCCCGCGCAACGCCGACGTCGCGGTCGACGAGCTCACGATGCTCGACGTCCTCGCCGGCGGGACCACCGGGCTGGCGGCGGTGACACGCCTGCACCTCGGCGGCTTCGGAGCGCACGGCGACCTCACGAGCCTGGCGCCGAGAGAGCGGCGCGAGAAGCTCCTGAGCCAGGTCCCGGTACCGCTGTTCGGACCGATCCTCCAAGTCGTCCTGATGCTGATCAAGGCGGCCCGCATCGCTCCGTCCGGCGCGCTGCTCCAGGGGGCGCGGGCCGAGCTCGAGACGTTCGAGCTCGTGGGCATCGCGCTTCCCGGCGACCAGCAGGCCGCCTCCGTGACCGTGTCCGGGATCGAGCTCGGCTGGGGCGCAACGCGGGCGCAGTACCTGCGGCTGCTGATCGACCAGCTCGACCGGCGGGAGAAGGCCGCCCGCGACGAGGCCGAGCGCGACCGCGTGAAGGCGCAGCTGGACGAGGCCGTCGAGGAGCTCGCCGCGCTCGAGGTGACCGAGCATGAGCAGATCGGGTTGCTCCGGCGAGCCCGCAACGAGCCCGAGTCGATGACCGAGGACGACCACCGCAGGCTTCTCGAGCTCCAGCGGCAGGGCCCGGGCGGGGTCGTGGTCGAGATCGGCCCGATCACGATCCGCGGCGTCGGCGGCGAAGTGACGGCGCGCGAGATCGAGGTCGACCGCGTCAGCGGCCACGGCGAGGCGGCGGCGGCGACGCTCGAGCTGCTGACCGACGAGGCCTTCCTGCGCCGGTTCACCCGCGAGGGTCCGCCGCCGGAGGACCTCGCGGCCTGGTCGGGCGAGTTCGAGCTCGGGAACGTCACGGCCGTCGACGTCGTGTTCGAGGACGAGATCCCGTCGCAGGAGGACCTTGCGCGCGAGCGCGAGCAGTTGCTCACGGACGCGGCCAAGCTGACCGCGCAGCCGCAGATCCTGACGCGCGTAAAGGACCGCATCGGGATGCTCGAGATGGCGCTCGAGCTCCGCCGCGAGCTCGACGAGCTGGCCGCGCTCGACGACCCGACCGCAGCGCAGCTCGAGCGCCGCCGTGATCTGCGGACGACGCTCGCCCGGCACTTCGGGACCGCGATCGACGTCGCGCGGCTCACGGGCGCGCGGATCACCGGTCGCGCCGATACCGCGACGTCCGAGGTCTCCGCGAGCGAGCTGGAGATCAGCAGGGTCGCGAGCGACGCATACGCCGCCGAGCGGATCACCGGCACCGGGTTCACGGCCGGCTACTCGGTCACGACCGGGGCGATCGGCTTCGGCGCCCAGGAGCTGCGCTTCGAGGACGTGCGCGCCGACGAGCTCGGCAGCACCGTCGCCAGCGTCGACCTGACCGGCATGAAGGGCGCCGCCAAGGAGATCGAGGACGGCTGGCGGATCGAGGGGCTCGAGATCGCGACCATGACGCTCGGGCTGATCGACTGGGGGAGCACGACCAAGCGCATCACCTCCAGGCGCCCGGTCACCGCGACGGGCCTGAAGGCCACGGTCGAGGCGACCTGGACCGGCGAGGGCGCCGCAGCGGAATCGGTCTACGCGATCAAGCGGCTCGACATCGACCAGATCGCGATCCCGACTCCTGCGACCGAGCCGGGCCTGATCTACGAGGACTTCGAGTCGAACCTGCGTGCGGAGCTGCTCGCCGGCGCCGTCAAGGGGGTGTGGGCGCAGGACTTCGCGATCCGCATGGGCGCGGAAACGACCTTCGAGGCCGCCAGCGACGAGCCGTCGATCGGCTTCAAGCGGTTCGACGCCCTGCGCTTCGCCGCGGCGTTCGGCAAGAGCTTCCAGGTCGGCGGCGTGCTCACCAGCCCGGAGCCGGCCGCCGGCGAGTCCGCGCTCGGCATCACGTTCGTGGGCACGGACGAGTACGCGTTCGACCTGCGCAACCTCGTGCTGACCGCGGGGCGCGTCACCACGCCCGACGGGTCGGTGCGGATCGTCCGCCTGCCAATGTCCGGCCGCGTCACCTACGCGTCGCGTGGCGCCGAGAGCGACATCGGGCTGGAGGACTTCACGGTGCCCGACCTCGTCGTCGGCGCGCTCGACTGGAGGTTCAAGGGCGCCTCGGTCAAGGCGCGCGGCCGCAGCGTGCTGCGCGGCATCGCGGCGACGGCCGGCATCCGCCGCGACGAGAAGGGACTCGCCGCCGCGACGGTCAGCGACATCCGCATCGACGAGATCGAGGCCGAGGATCTCGCGTTCACCAGAGGCCCGCTCGAGGTCCACGTCAACCAGCCGTCCAAGCCCGGCCGACCGCCGCTCGACGTCAGGGACGTGCACATCCAGGGCGTCGAGTACGAGCGCGAGGCCGGCCTGACCGCCGGAACGATCGACGTCGGGCCGGCGGCGGCCGGGCTCGAGGCGCGGTACACGAGCGCGCTGGCGAAGGGCACGCTGAGCGCGCAGGCGATCAGCGTGCGCTTCCTCCCGGGCAAGCGGATCGGCATCGGCGCGGAGGACATCGGCGTCGCCGGCGACCTCACGACCGGCTCGCAGACGGCGTCGCTGGCGGTCTCGGACGTCGACGCCCGCGTGGACGTCGAGCCCAAGCGGATCCGCGTCCGCGCGAGCGGCGCCAAGCCCTCGCCCGCGAACCTCGCGCTGCCCCCGATCCGCATCCCGGCGCTGGACTTCGAGGTCAAGGGCGTCCACGTCCAGCTCCTGTCCGGCGGGACGATCGACGTCGACAGCCTCGACACCGACGTCACGATCGATCTCGGCGACGGCGTCAAGCAGCCGGCGGTGCGCCGGGTCACGCTCGGCAGCGTCGACCTCGGCACGCTGGCGGCCCGCCGGCTGCTCGTCGAGGACCCGACGCTGTTCCGCGTCGAGCTGCAGGACCCCGCGAGCCCGGCCGTCGTCAGCGGGCTGCGCGTGGAGGGCCTGGCGCTCGACCAGGACCTCGCCGGCGCCTGGTCGCTGGCCGGCTACGCGAAGCTCCACGCCGACGAGATCGCGCTCGACTGGATCGCGGCCTCGGTGGAGGTCGCGGAGATCCTGCGGCGCTACAAGGCGGCACAGCCTCCCGGCACCACCCCGACACCGTTCAACCCGGCCTCGCTGTCCCCGTTCGCGGCCGCGATGAACAGCCTCAACGGCTCGATCGAGTTCAAGCTCGCCCTCCCGATCACGCTCGACGCGTTCGGGCAGAGGCACCGCCTCGACGACCCGAACGACGTCAACGCCCCCGTGCGCGTCGTGATCCGCCGCGGAGAGGTGAACGTCGCCCAGGTCGTCGAGGCGGTCGGATGGGGCGCGCAGTACGGGGTGGGCTTCGCTCTGCGCGGCAACCAGCTCGTGATGGCGATCGACCTGGCGGCCGCGGCGCGTCACGTGCCCTGGATCGGACCGGCCGTCCGTACCGCCTTCCAGGTCGACGTCGCCTGGTGGACCCTCAACTCCGGCGAGCTGACCCGGCTGCGGGCGCCGGACGTCGACCTGGACGCCGGACGGGTGCCGCTGAACCTGTACCGCCTCACCCAGGTGCAGACGGCCGCCGGCGGCGGAACGCCGGCACCTGGCGGGCAGGCGATCGGGCGGCTGCGGTTCCACACCGACCAGCTCGAGTACCTCGACATCGACGCGAGGCTCAGCATGGTCAACCAGGGGCCGCTGCCGATCGTGCTCAGCAGCGGGACGATCACGCTCGCGCCGTTCGCCCTCGACACGCTTCGGATCACCGGCAGCCTCCCCGGGACCGCACCGCTGCAGCTCGGAGTCGGCGCGCTGAAGGTCCAGTCCCTCGACCTGGCGCTCCCCTACGGTCTCGGCCAGCTGAAGTCCGGGCGGCTGCTGCTCTCGGGTCTGACCGACGGGCGCATGAGCTTCAGCGGGCAGGACCCGCAGCAGTTCAGCGGGCGCGTCGCGCGCCTGCGCTGGAGCGACGTGACGATCACGGGGACGCCGGCGCCGTGACGGCCCCCGCCCCTCTCCGAGCCGACCGCCGGCCCGCGGCGCCCGCGCGGCGCCTGCCGCCGAGCCGGCGCGACGCCGCCGCCGAGCGCGACGCCGACCGGGTCGCCCGCTTCGGGGCGCCGGCCCCGGCGGCCGCCGGCGCCGTCCGCCGCGGCACGGGTGGACGGCCGCTCGACGCGGAGCTGCGCGCGTGGGCCGGGCCGCGGCTCGGCATCGACCTGGCGGCGGTGCGCATCCACGACGACGCCGAGGCCCACGCCGCCACTCGCGAGCGCCACGCCCGTGCGCTGGCGGCGGGCGGCGACGTGCTGTTCGCGCAGGGCGAGCACCGGCCGGGCACGCCGGCCGGTCGCGAGCTCCTGCTGCACGAGCTCGCCCACGTCGCCCAGCAGGCCGGCGGCGGGGAGGCCGCTCAGCACCAGGACGACGCGCCGCGCACCGGGGGCGTCGGCCGCACGCCGCCGGATGCCGAGTACACCGTGGCCAGGGAGCCGGCGACCGGCCGGGAGAACCTCACCGTCCTCTTCGGGCACGACGCCGCAAAGCCCGACAAGGGCTTCCGCGCCCGCTTCGAGGCGCTGCTGAAGGCGCACACCGGGCCGGTGCTGGTGCGGATCCACGGCTACGCCAGCCGCGAGGGCGACGGCGGCTACAACGTCAATCTCTCGGCCCACCGCGCGGTCGCCGCCCACCGCGCGATCCTCGACCTGCTGCCCGCCGGCTCGCGCGTCGAGCTCGTCGCGCACGGCGAGACGACCGCGTTCGGCGAGCCGCCCGGCAACCGCCGTGCCGGAGTCACGATCTCCGACCTGCCGGCGCAGAGCGGCTTCACGCTCGACGCCGAGCGCTGGGTGCGCCGCCATCCCCTGCTCGGCGGGACGCTGACGCTCGAGCCGCTGCCGCCGCCCGCCGTCGACTGGACGATCGGCGACCCCGGCTCGCTGGTGTCCTCGCGGTCGCCGATCCCGCTCAGGCCCGCCCCGCTCCCGTTCGTCGCCGGGCGCGTGCCGTGGGGCGTCCTGAGCGAGGACTTCCGCGCGCGCGGCCTGACCCTCGGCGCCGGCGACCAGGCCGTGATCCTGCGCCACTGGCAGACGTGGTACCCGCTCGCCCGCGCGTTGGAGGGCCGCAACCCGCTGCCGTTCGGCCCCAAGACGGCCGACGACTGGATGACGACGTTCACCCGCAAGATGATCGGCAACGCCCTCAGCGGCGACCGGCCGAACGCCGTCGAGGCATTCGACCAGGAGCTCGAGCGACAGGGCATCGAGACCCCGATCTACCTGCCGTCGCTGGAGGTGAGCTTCTGATGGCCGGCAGCTTCCCTCCGCGCTCGCCGCGGCTGGCCTCGGCCGGGCTCGTCGTGCTCGACGCCGTCAGCGGCGCCGTGCAGCGCATCATCACCCTCCAGTACAACCCGGACTCGGTCAGCCGCAGCCTCCAGGCGAAGGCCGCGGCCGGCGACACGAGCGACGCCGGCGAGGCGCTGCGGCTGGGGGGCGCCCCGACGGAGACGATCTCGCTCGAGGCCGAGCTCGACGTCACCGACCAGCTCGAGCATCCGGACGAGAACACGACCGAGGTGGCGCTCGGCCTGCTGCCGCGGCTGGCCGCGCTCGAGAGCCTGCTGTACCCGCCGGCAGCGCAGGTGCAGGCGAACGACGCGCTGGCGCGCGCCGGCACGGTGGAGATCCTGCCGATCCCGGGTCCGCTGGTGGTGTTCGTGTGGAGCCCGGAGCGGGTGCTGCCGGTGCGGCTGACCGAGCTGTCGATCGTCGAGGAGGCATTCGACACGAACCTGCGGCCGATCCGGGCCAAGGTCAGCCTCAGCCTGCGCGTGCTCTCCGTCGACGACCTGCCGCTCGGCACGCGCGGCGGGAGCATCGCCATGACGCATCACCTGGCAGTCGAGAAGCTCGTCGCGAACGCTCCGCGCGGGGCGTTCGAGGAC
>Ga0299914_10000992_pt1 | contig 18048 bp, 14 predicted proteins | sample RVTome_10_FD_201361 | JGI IMG/M metagenome (GOLD analysis project Ga0299914, IMG submission 201361) | Soil microbial communities from uranium-contaminated site in the Upper Colorado River Basin, Wyoming, United States - RVT153D57 (version 2) ...
CACGCGTGAAGATCTCCAGCGCCAACCGAAGTTGCTCGCGAGCCTCACGCCGACGCTTCGCGCGGCGGAGCCACTCGCCATACACGAGGTGCGCGCGGCCGAGGTCGCCGGGTGCAGTCGACTGCTTGAGGTGCTCGATGGCCTGCCGATAGTGCGCCTCGGCGATTTCGTCGGGAGCGAGCAGCGCGGCGCATCGCTCCGAGACGCCCCGAATCCATGGTGTCCCGCTGACGGCGGCGAAGTGGGCGAGCTGATCGGATGCCGCACGCACCGCCTCGGGGTTGCCGCTGCGGACCCCCGCCTCGACGTAGTCGGGCAACTGCTGATACGTGACTTGGAGGAACGGCCGATCGATCATCGGCTGCAATCGCTCGAACGCATCCCGGTAGTGGCCCTCAGCGATGGACCGGATGCTCAGCCCGGTCATCGCAACAGTCCAAGCACCGGCGAAGCCCGAAGCGAGGGTAGCCTCAGCGATCTGCTCGACGAGTTCGGTGGGGGCTCCGGACCAGGCGAGGTACGACGCGTTCACGACCTGTTCGGCGTCGTAGCCGATCGCCCGGCGCAACTCGCGAACCTGATCGACATAACGAGCGGATGCCGCCGGGTCGCCCCGCACGAGCTCGACCAGGCTGAGCAGCCACAGGATTGTGTCGAGCACCCGGAGCGAGCCCGCGTCGCGTGCCGCCCGCGCCGTTCGTTCGAGGATCGCGACGCACGTGGCCTCGTCCCACAGCGCCATCGTCACCGCGATGCCGAAGTGTCCGATCTCGAGCAGCTGCGCGTCAGCGACGTCCTCGAGCATCGTGACCACCGCGCGCATCTTCGGCACGGCCTCCTCGTACGGCCGCAAGATGTGCGCCCCGAGGGCGTCGAGTGCAATCGAGAGTGGCCCGTCTGCCACAGCAGAGCCTGCCGCGAGTCGATGCCCGAGCTCGTCGAGCGTGGCATCCTGCATCGCCCACTCAGCCGTGAGCGCAAGCTCGAAGGCACGCACCAGGGTGCGCTGCTCGAGCTCGGGCACGAGGCCGTGGAACAGGTCGGCGGCCCGAAGCATCACCGATGTTCCCGTCAGGATGCCGCTCGGGTCGCCGATGAAGAGCGCGAGCAGCGAGCGGAGCGAAAGCACCCGGCCGAGGCTCACCTGGTCGAGGCGTTCGGCGTCGAGCCGGCCGAGCAGGTCGAGGGCGAGTTGCGCAGCACCGGCTCCCGCCGCAGCCTCGGCGGCCGCGAGCAGGCGACTGTCTCGTGGTGGGCCGTCGGGCGTGAGATCTGCGGCCCGGGCGAGGAGTCGCGCACGCGACGCCGTGCCGCCGCGACCGCCCGCGGCATCCGCTGCCCGTTCCATGCGCTCGGCGACCGAGGCGTCGGTGCCGACGGTCGCGGCGGCGGCGTGCCACACGGCGAGATCGTCGCGTCCGAGGTCATCGGCGACATCGCGCAGCGCGCCGTGCACACGGCGCCGGTCGGCCGCGGGCATCCCGTTGTACACGGCAGCGCGAGCAAGCGGATGCCGGAACTCGACGGTGTCGCGGACGACGGCGAGTCCTGCGCGCTCGGCACCGGTCGCGGCATCCGTCGGCAGGTCGAGGCGTGCCGCCGCCCCGGCGATGAGTGCCGCGTCGCCGGTGGACTCGGCCGCGGCGACCCGCAACCACAGCTGCGCGTCGTGCGGAATCTCGTCGAGCTGCCGAAGGTAGTGGGTCTCGAGCCGCTGCCCGACGGGCACGGGGGCAGGCGCGATCGATGAGTCGCTGAGCTGGCGGGCCGTGAACTCTCGCCCGAGGTCGATCAGGGCGAGCGGGTTGCCGCCGGTCTCCTCGGCGATGCGGCTCGCGAGGAACGGGTCGACCGGTTCGTTCGCCGATCGATTCAGCAGGTGCGTCGCGTCGAGCTGGTCGAGGCCGCCCAGGTCGAGCGTTGGCACGCCCGCCACCGCGACCTCGACCCGCGCATCGGGACGTGTGCCGAAGAGGAGCGCGATCGACTCGGCCTGCAGCCGGCGTGCGACGAACGCAAGCACCTCGAGCGACTCGGGGTCGACGAGGTGCGCATCGTCGATGACGCAGACGAGCGGCTCGTCTTCGCCGGCCACGGCGAGGAGCGAGAGCATGCCGAGGCCGACGAGGTAGCGGTCGGGCGGTGGCCCGTCGTCGAGCCCGGCCGCGATGCGGAGGGCGGCAACCTGCCGCGGCGGCAGCGCTGGGAGATGCGGGGCGAAGGGCGTGCCGATGCGCTGCAGCGCCGCGTACGGCATCGCCGATTCCGCCTCGTACCCGTCGGATCGCACGACGCGTGCCCCATGCAGCTCGCGCGTCGCCGCGTCGACGAGCGCCGTCTTGCCGATGCCCGGGTCACCCCGTACGACGAGCGCCCCACCGCGCCCGTTGCGGGCTGCACTCATCAGCGCACTCAGGCGTTCGAGTTCACCGGTGCGACCGAGGATGACGCTGGTCGGGGCGTTGATGGACTCACGGTAGCGGAACCGCTGACTACGTGAAACGCGTGGTTCGGGCCTGCGACGCGCGCGCCACGCTGAGGGAGACGGTGTGAGCCCGCTTCCGGGGCATCTGTCGCCGTCGTCCACCGAACGGTAAGGAGACCAATCATGCAAACGACACACGCTCGAGGGCGCAGTCGCCCCCTCCGCATCGCGCTGGCTCTCACCGGCGTCGCCGCAGTGACCGCCGTGTCCGTTGCGCTGCCCGCAGCTGCTGACGATCACGACTCGCGCCCTGCCCCCGACCCCACACCGACCGTCGTGCTCGTACACGGCGCGTTCGCCGACTCCTCGGGCTGGAACGCTGTGACCGAGCGCCTCCAGAAGCGCGGCTACACCGTGGTCGCGGCTTCTAACCCGCTCCGCGGCCTCGCGGCCGATGCCGAATACGTGAAGTCCATCCTCGCGACGATCGAAGGACCTATCGTGCTCGTCGGTCACTCCTACGGCGGCGCCGTCATCACGAACGCGGCGACCGGAAACCCGAACGTGAAGTCGCTCGTCTACGTCGCGGCGTACGCCCTCGATGCCGGCGAGCGGCTCATCGACGCGAACGAACTCGGTGGCGGCCACTCCGAGCTCGCCGAGCACCTCGTGATTCGCCCCTACCCCGGTGCACCGGAGGGCGATGCCGACGGCTACATCGACCCCGCATTTTTCCGCGAGCTGTTCGCGGCCGACCTGTCCAAGAAGGAAACCGCTGTGATGGCAGCGTCACAGCGGCCGGCAGCCCTTCAGGCGCTGTTCGCGCCCTCAGGCGAGCCGGCTTGGAAGACCATCACGAGCTGGTACGTCGTCGCCTCCCAGGACCACACCATCCCCCCGGAGGCCGAGCGTGCGATGGCAGAGCGCGCCGGCTCGACCACGATCGAGATCGACAGCTCGCACGTCGTTATGATGAGTCACCCAGCTGAGATAACCGACGTCATCCTCGACGCCACCGAATAGCGCATCGCCGTCGCGGCATCCGCTCCCATCGGGCGAGCGGATGCCATGGCAGCGGGACGCCCCTCGGCGTCGTGCCGATGTCGGCACTCCTCCGCGATTCACCCTCCCTGAGGGATCCGGCTCACACCACAAAGGCCCGCATGGCGCCCCATGCTTTGATTGTCCGGGCGCTTCGGTGTAGCTGCGTCAATCTGGCGCCGAACTCCATTGAGACCCGAACCTCGGTGCGACTCGGCAGTCTCCGGCACTGATCACATCCATCCGGCGACGACGGAACGACCCCACCTCGGCCACAAGGGAAATGTCGACGTCTGAATGGCCAGGTCTCGACAAGAAGGCCCCGGTAGATTTCTGGATCTACCGGGACTTTCCTCTGCCGTCGAGCTGACAGGATTTGAACCTGCGACCCCCCTTGGAGGATTCAACCCGTTTCGGGTCCTCACCGGATGTCTCCGGAACTCGCGGATTCCCTCGTGTTTACAGGGAGCGGGCGGTACGCGTCCTCCGATTCTATCCGGTCGGTTCCGGTCGCTCACGGGTGATTGTGATGGGAAAACGATGGACCCCTACGATGAATCAAGTTCGTCCACACGAAAGACGTCCACGGATTGCCGTCCATCGTGGATGCATGGTCGGCGTCGCCCTACTTCGGCAGGAAGGCCTGGGCGCGCTTGATGGTGATGTTGCGACGGGCCTCGCCGACCGGGAGTTTCTTGCAGACGCGCACGAGAGAGGCAGGATCGATGAGGCCGGCTTCCACGAGAGCGCCGACGAACTCGAGGTCCTTACCCTCCCCGCGGACGAGCTTCGCGGCGCACAGGTCGTGAGAATCCAGGCATCTGGCGAACGCGCCGCCTGGTCCGTCAGGGGCCACCTGCACGGTGCGGGCTTCCCAGCCATTTGGTAGCACCGCGGTCGTGACGTTGACGCCTTGGACGTAGAAGCCGTGGTCTTCGTGGAACTGGGACCACTCCCCCAGTTCGGCGTCGATGAGGGTGGCGAGCGTGTAGTCCTCGTCGTCCGTGATCGGGGCGATGTCGACTTCTTCCGACAGAGTCGCCCGTTCAGGCAGTTGCGCTTCGTCGTATGAGCCGAGGATGGCTTGGCTGCCGATTATCAGGACTTCGCGCTGCTGGATGACCCTGGTGGCGTTGCGGATCGCCTCTTCGAGTTCCTCGCGTGTCACTTGCCGCTTGCCCGCTCGATCGCCGCAAGCCGCTCATCCTGGGTGAGAGCACCAGCGAATGGGGAGTTCTGTCGAAGCTCTCGCCCCTCAGGCGTATCGGCGAGCATGCCGGTGATGAGAACGTCGACCGGGCTGTCGATCAACTGACTCCACCGGTTCACCCATGTCTTGCTGATCGGAGAGGTAAGCCGCGTGCGGAGGCGGTCCAGATTCTTCGGAGCCACTGCCAGAACACGCTCCGGATCACGCCGGAGCTTTCGCGCGAGCTCGCGATGCAGCTCCATCGCCACCCGCTCCTCACGGCGGTTGTTGACGACCTCGATTTGGGGGCTGCGTCCCATCACGTTCAGGGCGCGCTGCAGCGTTCCGAGTTGGATCCGGCCGTCCCGCTCGGACTGCTCCATGCGGGTGACGGTGCTAGGAGCTACACCCATGTTCTCCGCGAGCTCGCGCACGGTCCACCCGACTGCGCGGCGCGTATCCATGATCGTTGTAGACATCTCCACACCTCCTCTTGTTGCATTGTAGTGCAACACCGTCACGATGGTCGAGATTCCTCCGACCATCACATGCGACCGCTCGAGCTATCCGGCGCCGTCCAGCCCAGCTGACCCCGCAAGACGGTCGTGTGACGTCAGTCGAATGCGTCGGCCGACGTTACACGACCTGCAGGACCGAGCTCGTCGAACATCGCTAGCCAGGGCTGCATGCCAAGCGGGATCTGTCAGATGAACGGTGGATCTGGCCTGGCATGGTTGGCGAGGCCGGTGCGTTGGTCCCGCAGCTCCACCAGTCGGCGAGTAACCCGGTCCTCGCTCGCCTCGAACCTCTGCCCCCGGAGTTCAGCCTCGGCGACGAGCGCGTCGCGGTGTCCCTCGGACGCAAGTTGGAGAGAGCGGATGACCCGTTCGTCGCGGGACGCGGGACCGAGCAGCCACAGCGAGGTTCCAACACCCTCGAGGGCGGCGCGGGTGGGCGTGAACCCCGCCATGGCTGGCAACGAACGCGCCGAGATAGCGACCTCCCGCAGCGTGCGCATGTGGTCGATGGCAACCCCAAGGTGACTGCGCACCTGTGACGAGAGCGTCTCGTACGCCGTTCCGCGGTCATCGCCCGCCAACGCCGTCCCCGGCAACACGCGGAGACCATCGACAGCATCCGCCCAGAGGTCGAGGCGCTCGAGCGCCGCGACGAGCACGCGCACCGCTCCTGCTCCTGCTCCTCCGGCTGTCGCCGTTCAGCCTTGTACGCGCGTTGTGCCTCATCCACACGGCGACCCTATCGTCGGTCCCATCTCACGCCGCGTTGTTCGATGACGAGCAGGAGGTCTACCCACTCCCGGTGTAGCCGCTCGAGGTCATCCGCGAGGCTGTCGAGTGTTGCCGCGGTGAGCGGGGTGCGAGTGATGGCCTCGCTGTCCCGGTGCATGTAGACGAGCACCGGCTCGCCCTCGGGATAGGTGCCCGACGGGATGCCGTGCATGACGGCGTTGCGCCGGACGAGCGCGTCACCGACTCGTTGCAGCCAACTCAAGGCGTCAGACACGTCCTCGGCTGGCGTCCACCGCTCGACCGCTGCGATGGCATCCTTCACCATCACCCCCGCTGGCGTTCGCCCGGCGTCACGCGTGAGGACTTCCTCGGCCAGCCGGATCGCACGGTCCTCGACATTGATCGCGTCCCACACCACGCGGCCGAGCGCGCGGAGCGTGTGGTCATCGAGGTCCTTGATCCGGTAGCCCATGCATCGAACCGTACCGGCACAGGTCAAGCCCTGCGCGTCCAGACCGTGGGGGGCACCTCCCCCTATCCCATTGCCCTAAACCCGGTAGGCGTCGGCATCTCCCTGCGCGCGCGAGTCTGGGGGTTTGGGCACGAAGCCGCGCACTGCCCCACGTTGTACGCCTCACTGAGCGACCCCAAGCCCCGCCCTAGTCCTTGCTAGGTGCGGGGCTTTCGCGCGTTCTACGACGCGACGAGGGCCACGACGGACATGACGAGTCGGGTGAGTCCCACGATGACGAACAAGGATCCCATCACCGTGAACGCAAGAGCACCGATCCGGATGTTGGCGCGCTTGTACATCCGGCGCGCCATGCGGCGTCCGTAGAGCGAGGCCCCGCGGCCCTCGAAGAACTCTGTTGCGGCGACGAGGTGCCGCAGCATGTAGATACCAAGACCGACGAAACCGGAACTCACGATGACGAACACCACTAGCCCGACGATCTTGTCCACGCGCTCTCCCTTTCCGCCCAGCAGGCACCAGCATGATCGCTACGCGAAACCAGTTGGCGTACGCGTTGGCGTACGGGCTCCGAGTACGACTCAGGGGCCGCTCCCGAGACTCTCGGAAACGACCCCTGATCTGCGACTTTCTCAGTCGGGCTGACAGGATTTGAACCTGCGACCCCTTGGAGGATTCTGCCCCTTTCCGGTCTTCACCGGATGTCTCGGGAACTCGCGGATTCCCTGGTGTTGAAAGGGAACCGAGCGGTTCGCTGCCTGCGATTCTATCCCGTCGGTTCCGGTCGCTCACGGGTGATTGTGATGGGAAAACGATGGGAACCGACCCGGTCTACTCGATATACCGGCAGCACGCGTCTGCGAAACCGAACTGGGACTTCGACTTTTCTCGACAAGGCGGCCAGTATCCGGGGGCCGAGTTCTGGCGTGCAGAGGTGAGGCAGCTCGGTCCCGGCGACGCCGAGCGCGTCGCGATTTACTCTCGAGCGAAGAATCAGCCGGGGAGCGTCTGGGAGGGCTGGGTCCCATACCGGGCTCCGAGCGGAGCTGAGCCGTTGCCGGGACCGAAGCCAGTCATGCACCCGGACGGTTTCTCGGACTGGGACTACGGGCGCATCATGCGGCGCGGTGAGTACGCGTGGAGGCAAGCGAAGATCACCAGTAACGGAGATCCCTGCGTGATCGAGGTCAGGGTCGATTGGGTTCAGTCGCCCAACACTCACCGGAAGCGAACCCGCGTGGAAACGCACGAGTTCGTACCCAAGTAAGTGCTCGAGTTGCTCTACGGTGCGGTCGAGCAGTCACTGAAGCTGGAGTTCCGGGGCGGGCCTCGGTTCGCTCTTGCGCGATCAGGCGCCGCGGAGGATCGCGAGCAGGGCGCGGGTGTCGTCGAGCTCCTCGAGCTCGATCGCCCAACCGAACTGGCCGCTGCCCGGGAGCGGCGGCTCCGGATCCTCCGGATGCTGCTCGCGATACCAACGCGTGATGTGGTCCTCGTGGAACGGGTTCGCTGCTGCTTCCGGCTCGTCCTCGCCGCGGATGATCTCGTAACCCGCGTCGCGAACTTCGGCCTCGCCCTCGCTCGACGTGCACCCGGGCGAGGCCTACGACATCGCGTTCGTCGCCGACAACCCGGGCATCTGGAGCGACCACTGCCACACGCTCCCGCACGCGATCGACGGCCTCATCGCGCACGTCATGTACGAGGGCGTCACCACGCCGTTCACGATCGCCGGAGCGGCCGGCAACCGGCCGGAGTGACGGGGCCGCCGGGTTCCCCTCTGCGTGCCCGCGCTCCGGTGATCAGGGACGCGTAGGACCCCGCCGATACCTGCGCAGCCCCCTGTTAGCTGCTCCTCGGGTTCGGGGGCGGGTTCGCCGATGCGGCGGGCTCGGCTGAGGGCGTCGAGGCCGAGGTAGCGGCGTTGCTCGGCCCACTCGTCGTGCTGCCGCGGAGCGCTGACTCATCCGCAGCGGCGATCGGGGATCGCAACCTTCGTCGCGGTCGTCCGCTGCGATGTGACTCCCGTGGCCTTCACGTCCACGGATGCACCTTCGACCACCCGGGATCGCGTCGTGAAGCTCAGAGACGTCGACCGATCGGACGCCAGCGACGACACAGTCTGGGTGCCCCAGGGCGTCGCCACCTCCACATCGAGGCTCTCGGACGCCTGGTTCGTCACCCTGATCACTGCGACCACGCTTCCGGTCACGCACCTCACGCTCGGCTCGGTCGACACCAGCGCAGCCGGCGGCAGGTACGTCTGCTCCGAGGAGACGTTCCCCGCATTGTCCCTGGCGCGGTAGACGAGCTTCTCCGTCGTGGTGATCGGCCCCGAATACTGCTGCCAGCTCGTGGAGTCGCCGAGACGGTACTCGACCCGTGCCACGCCGGACCCGCCGTCCGTCGCCGCCAAGGTCACCGCGCCCGCGTCGCCTTCCGAGAGAACAACCACGGGTGCGGTCGCGTCCCGCTTGACCGAGACATGCGCCGTCGTGGTGTTCCCTCCGCCGTCCACGGCCTGGAAGTCGTACTCTGTCGTCCCCTCGGGTGCGGGAATCGGCGACTCGTACGCGGTCCATGTGCCGGACGAAGACGTGCGGTACTCGAGGCGTGTGATGCCGGTCTGGGCATCTGAGGCCACCGCCTTCACGGACACGGCGCCCACGTACCATCCGTTCTCGCCGTCAGGCGCGGCCGGGTCCAGCGCCCCCGTCAAGGACGGAGCCGTGGCGTCGGCGAGGTCTGCCACTCGGCTCGCGTTCAGGGCGGAGCCGTAGATCCGGAAGTCGTCGATGTCACCGCCGAAGAAGGGATCGGCGAACTGTGACCGCCCGATCTGCCCTGTCTGAGCAGCTCCCGCCTGGAACAGCGTGGCTCCCGTCGCGCTGCTGTTCGTGCCGGCGACCGCCACCCCGTCACGAAGGATCGTCGTGGTGTTGCTCGCCGGGTTGACCACGACCGCGACATGGGTCCACTTGCCCGTGGGGAGCGCGCCGTTGCTGTCCTGAGCGCGCGCCTCGGACGCCGTATTGGTCGGCTTGAGACCAATCGCGTAGGACGATCCGGGACCCCGGGGTGTCATGTAGAGGTAGCGGTTGGATCCGCCGCCCGTTCCCGCGCCGCCGAGCCAGAAGAGATTGGCGTACGACGTGGACGAGTCGGTCCACCGCACCCACGCGGACACGGTGAACCCTCCGACGCCATCGAGCACCCCGTTCGGGATGGTGATGTAGGGGGCGGACGTGTTCGTGCGTGCGCCTCCGGAGAGGTTCACGGCCGAACCGTGGAGACCGGGAACCGTGGCGACCGACGACGGAGCGACATACGTTCCGTCGAAACCGTTGCCTGAGGAGTCCGTGATCTTCGAGCCGGAGTCACCGTCGAACGTGTAGTTCAGGATCGGCTCCGGCACGGTGAGGTCGACGGTCACGTCCGCGACGTAGGGGTGCCCCTGATACGTCACGGTGATCGTGGTCGTCCCGGACTTCGTGCCCGGGCGGATGACGCCATTCGTCACGACCGCGATGTCGGACGCCGCAGAGGAGGCGGTCAGCTCGGTGTTCGAGACCCGCTGCGTCTGCCCGTTCGCGCCATGGCGGTAGAACTCGATCTCCGACGTCTGTCCCGAACTCGTGAAGTACACCGATCCCTTCTTGAGGAAACCGGTCCCCTCGACCTTCGGGGCGGATGCCTCATAGCGGAAGAAGTCGACGTCCACGGATCCCGGCAGGGCTCCATCTGCATCGTTACGGCCGTCGGAGTTGTTGTCGACGTACGAGTCGTTGTAGCTGAAGATGCCGATCCGGTCGCCGCGGTATCCCCCGAAGGCTGTCAGCTTCTGAGTCCCGGCGAGCTGGAAGCTCGCGCCACCGTCGACGCTGTAGTAGTACGCGACGTTCTGGTCGCGGTCGGTGCGCGAGACGAGGTCGACCACAGAGGCCCCCGCCGGGAGGTCGGCGACAGCGGCGACGACGTTGTTCGACTCCGTGATGATCCGGTTGGCGCCCGAGACGCGTTGCACCGCGACGGCATTCGACTGCGTTCCGCCATTGAAGTGCGCGAGCCCGGCACGCTGCCCGTCGGTCATCCGGCTGATGTCGAGTCGGATGACGCCCTGGGTCTGATCGGAGCCCAGATGGCGTTGGTGCAGCGTGTTGCCGGCCAGGAAGAAGTTGCCGGCGCGGTTGGTGGTGTTGAACGCCTTCAGACGCATCCAGCCGGGTCGCTCGGAGAGGCTCCAATAGCCCGAACGCGGCTGGTGGTTCCACATCCATCGCACGTCGAGCGTGCCGGCGCCGAAGTCGTCGCCGCCCTGCGGGCTCGTGATCGGATACGTCTTGGGCGACCCCGTCGGAATGCCGGGATACGTGTCGTTGCCGGAGGCGTCCTTCTCGACGTCGCGCACGACCGGCTTCGGCGCCGTCCAGACCATCGTGCCGAGCCCGTTGGCGTCGAGCTGCCGCCCGAGCACCGGCCAACCGTCGACCGGCCAGTCGACCGGCAGAAGGTGTGCCTGACGTCCGCGCGCGGCACCCTGGGTCCCGTCGTTCTTCTGAGCGAAGAAGTACCAGTCGCCGTCGGGTGTGTCGATGAAGCCGCCCTGCAGCGGAAGCGTGTCGTTCGCGAGGTACTTGACCTCATACGTCCCGACGTTCCCCGGGCTGCCCGGCGTCCCGTCAGCCAGCGTGCCGTAGAGGTTCTTCGAGCGGAGCATGTACGACCCCGCGCCGCTGATGCCGCCCTCGTTCAGGTCGTTCTTCCTCCCCTGGAAGTCGCAGTAGAAGAGGTAGTAGTACTCCCCGCGCTTGTAGATCTTGTTGCACTCCGGGCCGGCGCGCTTCCCGCCGAAGAGATCGCCACCGAGCAGGCCTTGCCCGGCAAGCGTGACCTGGACACCTGAGGAGTTCGTGTAGGTGAGGTCGTACTTGCTCATATCGGCGTTCGTGAGCGTCGTCACGTCGTCGTCCACGGTGAAGAGCACGTTGCCGCGAACGTCCGGCTGGAGCGGATCGCTCTTGTCCGAGCCACTCGCACCTGCGACGTGGGCCACCGCGAAGTAGACGTCGACGTCGACGAGATTGCCGTCTGCGTCGTACTTCTCGTCGAAGAACAGCGTGGGGTCTGTCCAGGCCGAGGTGACGAGGTCGCGCCCAAACCTGTCCTTCAGGATGCGCATGTCCCAGTGCCCGGCCGGGTCCTGGGTCGAGGCGACGAACATGCCCCCGGTCACGGTGTTTACGGCGATGTAGAACGTCTTGTTCAGGGGGTTGTACTTGATGGACGGGGCATACACGCCCCTGTTGTACTCGGACATCCCCGTCCAGTTGTAACGGTTGGCGCCGTAGTTGCTGAAACCGTTGAACGTCGTGGTTCCGCCGAGCTTGGTGATGTCATCGAAGCCTGCTCCGACGGTCTCCCAGTTGACCATGTCCTTGGAGTGGATGACGGAGACACCCGGAGCATCGACGAACGTCGACGTCACCGCCCAGTAGTCATCACCGACCCGGATCGCGTCCGGGTCGGCATAGTCCGCCCCCAGGACCGGGTTGGTGTACGTGCCATCCCCGTTGTCGCCCCAGGGGTCGACGTACCCGGTTCCGGAAGGAGTGGCGGGAGCCGTCTTCACCGGCGTCCCCATCGCCTGGGCAGACGCCGCGGGCACCAGCGTTCCGAGAATCACCGCCACCGACCCTGCGGCGGCCAGGGCGCGGAACATCATCGATTGCGAGCTCGCCATGGATCCGCTCACCCGCAGGTAGCCGCTGAGTAGGGCACTGCAGCCGAAGCAGTGGCGGGATCCTCGTCGACGGTACCCGACACATCCACCGAGATGGAGCCTGCGTCGATGGAGCCTGCACGGGTAGCGAATGCCTGCGATGCCGACTTCCCGGGAAGGAGCGACGCGATCACCTTGCTGCCATACGGAGTCGTGATCGTCGCAGCAATCGCCACGTCATTGGGGTTGCTCACCTGAGCGGCGAGTACGACCTTGCCCGCGACGCATCGCGTCGTGGCGGTCGCGGCGACGTCGAGCGCGGGCGCGGCAGGGGCGACGGTCACGCTCGCGCTCACGGTCAACGCCGTGCTGCTGCGAGGCACCTTGCCGGTCGCATTCCAGGCCGTTGACCCGCCGTCGCCGACCCAGTCGTTCAGGTTGGCTCCGTGAGAACGCACGACACCGGTCACCTCGTACGTGCCCGGGGTCGAAACGTCGACGCCGGAGGTATCCCAGTCGACCGGGAGTGTGCCGTTGCCGCGCTGATATGCGAGCACGACATCCGCGGCCGCCGGCAGTGATGCCGCGAGCTCCTCGGGCGAGGCATCCTTTTCGACGGTGACATCGCCCAGGTCGGTCTGAGTCAGAGCCTTCGCGTCGGCGGCGCGGACCTTGTCGTACTGGCTCTTGACGAGCGAGATGACGCCGCCGTGCTTGGTGTGCTCGGCCATGGAGAAGTCCGGGCTGGTGAGCATCGACCAGCCGGCATCGAGGTTCGTCGTCGTCATGGGCTTGTAGCCGGTTGGGATGACGTCGACATACAGGTAGAACCGGTGGTCGCTGTGGCTCTTGAACACAGCGGGTCCCTCGACGCCGGTCGCCTTTCCGCCGGCCCACCCCGCGCCGATCTTGGTCTGAATGGTCGACCATTGAGTTCCCGGCAGCCACCAGGTGGCGGATGTCGTCGATTCCATGAAGATACCGGTGCTCTCGTTCTTCGTGATCCGGTAGGTCTTGCCGCCGTCCTGGATCATCGTCGTGTCGAGCACACCAGTTGTTCCGGCGTCCACGAAGACGCCGCCGTACTCGTATGTGGTCTGGGTGAAGTCGGTGGTCGCCCCCCAGAGGATCTTCCCGGATGTGGTGCCGGTGTGGCCGGTGTCGTCGAGCTGGAACGGCCTGGATGTCCAGTACAGGACGAACGCGCCCCGGCCGTCCGAGTAGTAGTGATCGACCCAGGTCGCCTCCGGCGCCCAGGCCATGCCGAGCTCGGCGACCTTGTCGCCGGCCACGTTGCGGGCCACGTCGAACGTGCGCACATCGCTCCACGTCACCAGATCGGTCGACTCCCAGACGAACAGCTTGGTACTCCCCCAGTTGCGCCAATAGCACCAGTCGAAGCAGCCGGCGAATCCACGATCGCCGCCGAAGACGCGCAGGTCGGTGGCGATGATGTAGTACGTGCCGGTCTCGGGGTTGTAGGTCAGGTACGGGTCGCGAATACCGGTGGTGCCCAGCTGCGAGGCGAGAATCGGCTTCCCGGCGTTGAGCGGATCCCACTGCTCGGGGTTGTCGCCGCGCGAGATGTCGAGGTAGATCTTCTCGGCGTAGCCGGCCGAGTTCTCGATGAAGTGCACCATCAGGTAGCCGTAGTCGTCGTCTGCTCCGGCGGCGGGCTTGAGGGTGGTCGGCACCGCACTACTGGCCGTGAAGCCGCCGCGATAGCGCACCGTCGCGGTCAGTGTCGTGGTGGTCACCGTCGCCGGTGTCGTGACATGCGCGACAAGCCCGTCGGCGCTGATCTGCACCGCGGGGTCGCTGGAGGCCCAGGTGACCGTCTGGTCGTACGACGGAAGGTTCACCACCGTGTCATCGAGTGTCAGCGGGACGATCGAGTCGGCGACGGCCTGCGCCGCCGCCTGAGTCGAGGCCGCGTGCAGTTGCGCATCACTGTCGGACGCGGCCGCGATCTCGGCCACGCTGAGAGCCCGATCGTAGATCCGGAACGCGCCGACCTCACCTTTGAAATGCGGGTCGCCGTACGGAGCACGACCGATGGTGTTGAACGTCTGGTCGGCGATGTTCGCAGGCGTGACAGTCGTGCTGCCGGTGGCGGCCAGGGCGCCGTCGATGTAGTACCGGATCTGCCCCGCCGCGCCGTCGATGACCGAGGTGAGACTGTACCACCGGCCGGCAACGAGGGCGACGCTGGACTGCGCGGTCTTCTCGCCCGGATTGCCACTCGTCGAGATCGTCGTGCGCGTGGCGTCCTTGGTCGAGATGAAGTAGTACTGCGTCGGCGACGTGTTGCCGATGTTCCACAGGAAGTGGTTCGTCGTCTTCATCGACGCGTCGATCTTGACCTCGGTCGTCACGGTGGCGGAGGTCTTGCCAGTGAGGATGTCGTCGGGCAGACGGACATAGTTCGCCGTCGTGCTGGTCTTCGCGCCGCCGCTGAAGGTCAGCGATTCACCGGTCCACTGCGCATCCGTGCCGTTGACAACGGTCGCCGGACCCAGAGCGCTCCCGCCCGCGCTGTTGGGGACGGAGGTGCCGCTGCGCTGAGTGAACACGTACTCCGCGAGCAGCCCAGTCGTCGGCACCGCCGCCGACGCCGGCGTCGTCGCGCCGAAGAGCGTGACGACCGTCGCTGCGGCCGCCAGAACTCCCAGTGCACGCAGTCTGGACGCGCGAGACCTGACTCTCGAGGCGGCCTTGTCGGTTGTCACTGCAGATCCTCTCGTGATGACAACTGTGACCGGAACTGCAGCATGTGCCGTACTCGAGCAAGAAGCGAACCCGCCGCCGGTGGCGCGGCACCCATCACTTCTCGCCCGGAGCGGAGACCGACCACGTTGCCCACGTGGTCGACGTTCGTCCCGATCGCCTAGTTGTATTCGTCGTTGAACTTCCTAGATGCCCCCGACCTTCGGGGGCCCTCGATGTGGGACCTGGATACGCCCACCCTGTCTCAGGGTGTCCCGACCGCTGGCGCCTCACGAGTCGAGAGGACGAATGTTCCCGTTAACATTGCCGACGATAGCAGCGGTGCGCCAAAGCGGACAACCCTTATTAAGCCGAATCCTCGTGGGTCGCTCCGATAGTGAACCGCCCCAGGTTCTCTGCCGCTGTCATGCGGGTTGCGGCTCTCGGTTGAGGGTCGCGTAATGGTCGGCCTCGTACTCTGCAGGGCTGACCATGCCGAGGCTACCGTGCAGCCTGCGGTGGTTGTACCAGTCGACACAGCCGGCGGTGGCGTACTCGACGTCGGCGATGGTCTTATCGGTGCCGTCGTGGAAGATCGTGGTGCGGATGCACTCGGTCTTGTAGAGCCCGTTGATCGCACCCTTATCAGATCCGGTCACGACACCGTGGGTGTCGTCCCAGATGACCAGAACCTCGGCCATGTTTTCGGTCACGTCGACGGGCCGCACTCAGCCGCGTACGGCCGTCTCCAGCGGGAACCGTGTCCCCGTCAACTCCTCCGACACCGTCCACAGCCGCTTCGCCGCCTCCGGGTCGCTCGCCGCCGCGCTCCGGCCGACCAGGGCAGGCGCACCGCGCATCTCCTGGAAGCCGTCCGGGCCGACGTAGCTCGCGCCGGGGATGTCCTGCGTCGCCGCGTACAGGGTGGGCAGCGCGCCCGCCTTGTCGTCCTGGGCCATGAACCGGTTGCCGAACTTCATGAAGAGCCGGGACAGCGGGCTCGCTGCGTGGCTCTGGAGGTTGGTGGCGGCGTACCCGGGGTGGGCGGCGATGGCGCGGACCGGGGAGCCCGCCGCCGTGAGGCGGCGCTGGAGCTCCAGGGTGAAGAGGAGGTTCGCGAGCTTCGACTGGGCGTAGGCGCCGGTGGGGCTGTAGTCCGCCGTCCGGTTCAGGTCGGCGAAGTCGATCACTCCGGTGCCGCCGCGGTGCAGGCTCGAGGAGACGGTAACGACCCGGTCGGTGATGTGCGGCAGCAGCAGGTTGGTCAGGGCGAAGTGCCCCAGGTGGTTCGTGCCGAACTGCATCTCGAAGCCGTCCCGCGTGCGCTGCTCCGGCAGCATCATCACACCGGAACGACGGTAATGCGACGATGCGCCGCGATTTCGCCGTCTTCGGATGGTCCTTCCGGAACGTCGGCTCGCCATGACGGCTGATGATCGTGCCGGCGATGCGGATCGTCGGCGTCGGGCCGGTGACGTCGACGTCGCGCCGGCGGATCGCGAGCACCTCACCGATCCGGGCGGACGTGCCGAGCATGACCTCGACGATCGCGCCGAGCTGCCCATCGGGCCGGGGGCCTGAGATGTGGTCGACGCCGGACTCCCAGCGGGCGATCACGGCGCGGATCGCGTTCACCTCGACGCTCGTCAGGGCGTCGGGCATCCGACCCTCACGGTGGACGCGGGAGACGTGATGCATCGGGTTGGCCGGCAGCACCTCGTGCCGTACCGCGAGTTCGAGCGCGAGCCGCAGGACGACGCGCGACTGCTTGGCGCGGTTGTAGGAGATCCTCGCCTGCTCCTTGATGAAGCGGTCACAGCGCGCCACCCCGATCTCGCGCAGGGTCAGGTGCTCGAACACCGGCAGCACGAGGGTGCGCATGTTCCGCTCGTACAGAATCCGAGTCGTCCTAGAAATCCGGTCCTCGAGGTCGAGGTCCTGAAGCCAGTACGCGACGAGGTCGCCGAACGGGCTGTCCGGCGTCAGGTGGCCGGAGCTGGATGCGGGTTGGAGCTCCGAGCGTCCCGCCAGCTTCTGCTTCAGTGCTCGCTCGGCTGCCTTGGCGGTGTCGGCGGTGGCCTGCACGATGCGTGAGCGACCGTCCCAGTCGCGATACCGGGTGCGGGCTTCGAATCGCCCGGATGGCAGGATCCGGGTGGTGATATCGCCGAAGCTGCCGATGGTCAGTCGTGGCCGGCCCATGTCAGTTCGCCACCTCTCGGAGCATCGAAGTGGGGGCTACGCCGATTCCCGCTGCTCGGCCACCCAGGCGCGCACGTCCGAGACGGCGAACTTCAGGTGCTTGCCGAAGCGGTACGCGGCCGGCCCTTTGCCACGGGTGCGCCAGTCGTAAAGCGTCGAGACGGGCACACCCAGATAGGCAGCCAGCTCGGTGACGTCCAAGAGGGGCTCGAGCCCGAATGCGTCGGCAGGTACCGTCGCGGAACTGATGGGCAGATCCTCGTGCGTGTTCATACCGGTCAGGTGCGCATTGCGCCCCTAAGCAACCGGAATCGACCGCTGACGACATGGCGATCTCGGACGGCAAGTCCGTTTCAGGGGTACTGAAGGGGCGAAAGTGATGGGTTTCGATGGGAGGATCAAATCTCTTAACCTCAAAAGTCCCGGAAACCCTTGAGTTTCCGGGACTTTCTGGTCGGGCTGACAGGATTTGAACCTGCGACCCCTTGACCCCCAGTCAAGTGCGCTACCAAGCTGCGCCACAGCCCGATGCCATCCGATTTCTCGGAAGACAACTTGACCATCATAGCGGCATCCGGAACGGTGCTCGTGCACGCGGTACACCCCGCACGCAGCGGATGCATCGGAGACACTGACCCGATCCATAGCTTTCGGCCATAGGCTCGCCGAGGCCGATGACGGCCGAACGCCAACCGATCCGAGCGCAGTCCGTGCCGGACCGATCCCCTGGAGGAACCTTGCCGAACGCCACCGCCCGACGCCTCGCCCTGAACATCCCGCTGATCGTGCTGTGGGTCGCTGCGATCGCCGTCGCCGGGATCGGGTACTGGCTGCTGCAGAGCGGCAACACCGCCCAGGCTGACTTCTACAACGAGCAGCGTTCCGACTACCTCGAGTTCCTCAACCTGCAGACGCAGAGCACGATCGGCGGGATGCTGCTCATCGCCGGCGTCGTCGGAGTGTTCATCGCGCTCGCGACGCACGCGCGCAATCGCGCCGCCGCCGTCGTCGCGGCGAACGCCGTCGTGATCGATGACGCTGATC
>Ga0299914_10000994_pt1 | contig 18038 bp, 18 predicted proteins | sample RVTome_10_FD_201361 | JGI IMG/M metagenome (GOLD analysis project Ga0299914, IMG submission 201361) | Soil microbial communities from uranium-contaminated site in the Upper Colorado River Basin, Wyoming, United States - RVT153D57 (version 2) ...
GGCCAGCTCGACGGCTTCACGCCGGAACTCGGGCGGGTATGGGGGCTTGGTGCGTGGCATCGACTCCTCCTTGCCGGAGTCTTGCGACCCCAGCGCTCAGGTGTCGTCGAAACCGGGGGAAGTCCAGTTCCTTCCAAGGAGAGGAAGCGACATCGAAGGCTGCGTAGATCAGCGATAGGAGATCGTCGAACTTCGGAGTCCGCTGCATGGCGCTCTCGGGCGACAGCATGCGCGCGATCTCTTGCAGCGCGGTAGCAAGGCGGTACTCGACATCGCTACCTCGCTCGGGAGTGCCGAGCAGACGATCAGCGAGCGTGAGCAGGTGATGGGCGACCTGATGAAGGTCTCCGGTCTGTTGCTCCTCGTGACTTCGACTCTCATCGGTTATCGAGCCCAAGTCCACGGCGACGGCGAGGATGCCGGGATCGATGGCCTCGGCTCGACGTTGATCGGGTGGGAGGCTTCTTACTAGAAGGTTCCCGGCATGCAGGTCGTTGTGGAATCGCCGCTTGTTTTCGAGCTCGCCGAGAAGCCGGAAAAGGTCAACGGCGATCTGCGCGATAGCGGTAGCGGTGAGCTTCGATTGATCTTCGACGAACTTGTCGAGCTTTTCCCCCTCGACATAGTCGAGCACAGCCACGTGGCACGGCAGACTCGCCTCCTCGCCGGCGAACTCGACGTCGGCGTCGAACGCATCCTCGATGCGGACGAGGTGCTGGGTTCCGCTTGCAACTTCGTTGTGGACCCGGCACTCCTCGGCGAAGTCCTTACCGAATGCTTCATAGACGCCACGGGGAACGACCTTCAGCACGGATCTCCGCTCGAGCGATCCGCTCTTGGCCACAAAGATCGCGCCGTAGAAGCCCCGGTCGACGACATCGACTATCTCGAATCGTTCGTCGATCCGCTTCGGGGGGTTGTCGAGCGGATGGCCGTAGGTGCGGCCGCATTCCGGGCACACGTCGTCGAGCGTCCGGTCGGGGACGTACTCGCGTTTCGGATTCCAGAAGCAACAGAGACTCGGCATCAGACGATGTCGAGGGTACCCTGGGCGGGGGTGGAGTTGGGCGGACCGGGACGGATCTGCGCGCAACCCGCAAGTTGATCGGCAAGTCTGCGCTCTCCCTCGGGCACCCGGACCGAGATCAACGGCTCGTCAACCTCGACCGCGAATCCCGGTCTCGCCAGGAGGATCGCTCCGGCGGGATCTGGGGGCCTGTCGGTCGGCGTGGGCACAACCGCCCGTTGGCGTTCGACCAGCACTCTTCTCATCGCGCCAAGGTCGTATGTGGCCGTGCCCTTCCGCTCTGCGCGCACGACTATCCGAGGCGCATCGCGAGCCTCGGCAACCCGATCATCGAATCGGGCAATCGAGGTGCTGTGCGCTTGGAGAACGGCTTCGAGAGCACGCTTGAGCGCAGCACACCCGAGCTTACGGGTATCCGACACACCCGTCGCGGTGGCGACCGCAGCGGCCATGGCACGGCAAAGCGCCTGATGGTCGGCGAGCCACTCGGAGATATCGCCTGACAGGATCTCGTCAAGAGCTATCAGGGCCTCGCCGCGCCCGATGTATGGCTGAAAGGGATGCGCTGCATCCGTGAGAATTGCCACGGATCGCAGACGGAGCAGATCCGCCACGGCGCGGAATCGCCCGGCGTTTTCCCGAGCCGCCTCGTAGGTCTTGCCGAAATTGCCGTGGGGTGCGACGCGGATCTCAAGTCCCGCCCCGACAGCGCCTGCGGCCAGCTTCTTCGCCAGGATGCTCGCGATCACCAGGGCGGGCAGGGCCTGGCCGCCTACCCGTTGGCGATAGCCAAATAGCCGCGCGTCAAGCGGCGTCCATCGCTCGTCGGCGAGAAGGTGGATGTAGCCGTGCCGCCTGAGCGCGTCTTCGGCTTGCCGTGCATCGAGACCGGCTTTGTAGCCCGATACTTGCTGCAGGACATCGATACCACCTGCCGGTCTTCCGGGCACGCCTAGCTTCGGCACAAGCAGTCCCCAAGCGCGAAGGTAAAGCGGGCAGATGAGGGTTGAGAGCGAGCTGGGACCACCCGTGGAGGCGAGGTCGGCTGCGCGGGGGTCCAGCGGTAGGCAAGCCCCGGAACGGGAGAGACCGCGAGCGAGCTCCGCGATGTCCTCGATCGTCAGGGCCTCGCTGCGGGCCGCATCGACCAGACCCTGCATGGCGGCTTCGTTTCCGTGCTGGATGAGGTCTACGACGGCGGTTATTCCGTCCACGCCGCCATGCTCCCACGCGCGAGACCTCCACTGGGTCCCATGGGGCAGCAAACGGGGCCGGACTCAGACCCGGAACTCCGCCCAGAGCGGGCGGTGGTCGGAGACGTAGTAACGGACGTAGGCGAGGAACGGGGCGGGGCGTTTCGGGTTCCAGAGGCCCTGGAAGAGCGCGTTGTCGAAGTCGAACGGCGCGATCCGGCGGTTGAACTCGCCCGTCTCGCCGGGGAAGAAGGCCATCTGGTCGTAGTGGTGGTGGCCGCCGAGGCTGGAGCCGCCGACCTCGGTGCCGTGCTCGGGCAGCGCCAGCCCGCGCTTGGTCAGGGCCTTGTAGATCGGGTCGTCGCGGTCGACCGCGGGCAGGTTGAAGTCGCCGAGGGCGATGATGTCGGGAACGTAGGCGTGCTCGTCGTCGCGGCGCAGGTCGGCCCAGCGCCCTACCGCGTAGGCCTCGAGCGCCCGCCGTTCGAGGTCAGCGTCGTCCTCGGAGCCGAAGTAGAGGTGGACGCTGGCCAGCAGGAAGCGGAAGCCGCCGGCCTGGAAGGACCCCAGGAAGGGGCTGCGATCGAAGCCCCGGAACTCCCGCTCGACCCCCTGTAGCTTGATGTGGCGCTGGGCGCTGACGGGGATCGAGAGCCGCCCGGTCAGCTCCAGCAGCTTGACCTTGCGCGAGTCGTAGAGGAAGGCGGTGCGCTCGTCGTTGCCGGCGGTGTCGGAGATCAGCAGCCGGTAGCGGTCGGGCAGCAGCTCCTGCACGGCGCGCAGGCCGCTGAGGTCGTCGGCGACCTCCTGGATCGCGGTCAGGTCGAACCAGGAGAGGATCTCGGCGAGCAGGCGGTGGTCCTTCTCGCGTCGCTCCTGGACGCCGAAGTTGGCGATGTTCCAGGTCGCCAGCAGCAGCCGGCCCTCGCCGCGCGCCGGCACCTCCCGCAGCTTCCTGTGGGCGCGCAGTGCCGCCAGCTCGGTGTCGAGGTCATAGTCGAAGCGGCTGCGGGGCTTGGGGAAGGGCGGCATCGGTCCTGGGCCAAAGGGTAGGCGCCTATTCCGGCCGGACGAGTCCGCGCGCAGCTCGGCGCAGTTCGTTTCTCGCCACGCCCATCAACGTGTAGAACGGGTGCCGCTCGTTGTGCTCCCGGTTCATCGGCGGGCGCATCGACGCGATCACTGCCGCCTCCACCGTCCAGGGCTCCGTGACCTCGCAGCAGCGGACGCGCAGGTGCTCGCGCTGCCAGCGGCCGAGCTCGGCGCGATCGCCGTCGTCGAGGGCTGGGCGGTCGGTCCAGACCGGCTGCCAGCCTTCGCGCTCCGACAGGAGCGCGGCCAAGCTGAACCTGAACGTCGAGCTGCCGATGTTCGCGGAGGTGTGCTGTCGTAGTCGCTTCCGAAGGTTGCTCGCCGACCCCGCTCCGTTAGGCGCAATCCCCACGTAGAGGAGGCGGTATTCAGCTACGGGATGAGGCGGCGCGGGAACCTCGGCGGGAACGGCGTCCTCCTCGCACCACCATGCGTAGAAGCCGGATTTCGCTGGCGCATGGTCGCGCGCTTCGCCTACCGGCATCACCGGGAGCGCAAGAAGCTCCTCGACAACCCGCCCCGGCTCCATTCGCACAGGCTAGACCCGCTGGGGCAACAAATGGGGCAACACGCCCCACGTATTCCAGCCGATTTCAGCCGAACTCGATCTGCCGAAAACCGCGCTAGAATCGGCTCCACGTATTCCCAGCGGGACTATGGGGCCGGGCTCATAACCCGAAGGTCGCGGGTTCGAATCCCGCCCCCGCTATAGGAAAAGGCCCCGGAAACGGGGCCTTTTCTATGGGCCGAGTCGTCTTCGAAGCAGGTGCGCGGGTACCAAACGGGTACCAATTTTGGTCCGCGCAAGAACGATGCGACTGACCTTGACGCCTTGCAGTTCGACAACCATTGGCCCTCGCAAGGGGCTCGTGGGCTCGATCCACCCCCCTCCCTCATTGCCTAAATTCAGAGGTTCGAGATGCGGAACTACCCAGCCCACATCGACTTCGGTGCCACCTCCTATCACGACTTCGGTGCCGCGCCTGCTAGGACTTGTATCTGACATTAGAGGCTGTTGCTAGTCCCTAAGAATTGAAAATGTCAGATGCATGTGCAATCCTTCCGTCATGCCTGACAACGATTTCCTTCCACGCGGGGTGCGGCGCCCCTGGCGCAAGGCCGCTGAACTCGCCCTCGGTCTTCACGACCCGGCTCAGCTCGCCGACACCTGCGGCAAGGCCCTTGCCGCCGAGATCCGCACCGCCGAGCTCGGAGCTCCGCTCGTCCGGCTTGCTGAGGAGCTCCACGCCGCTGCCAGCACTGAGGACTACGCTCGCCTGCGCGCCGCCGAGGCAGACTTTCGCCGGGACGTCGTGTCGGTGCCGCTCACCACTGCGATCATCAACGAGTGTGAGCGTCTCTTCGAGTTGAACTCCTCCGCGCTATCTGCCGGGTCGCCCGCTGGCACTCACCACCTCCTCGTCGAGGGTGCACTTCGCCACCACACCAACAACGCCCTCTTCGGCTCCGAGCAGATGCTCACCCAGATACACCGCCAAGCTGCGCTTTCCTGCGATGACGTCGACGCATACCGCGTGAGCGTCATCAATGCGGCTCCCGTCAACCATTTCGCCCGCGCCCTCTTCGAGAATCCCGATCGACCGGTGCGTGCTCCTGCTGCCACTGTGCGCGCCAGTACCGCCGACATGCTGGGCGAGGAGGTTCGATGACCCCGATCGCTGAGTTTCCGCGTATGAACTTCGGCCTCGCTGGTCACGGAGAGCTGGTCGAGTGGCAAACGCACTACCGGCTCGATGGCGAGCAGATTGCCAGTGGCCTAGCCGCTCACGTGGATCCGATCTACGCCGATCTTCTCGATGTTGCGGTCGCCGTGTACGTGGCCGACCGCATCTGCCCCCGTCGCCCGAAGGGAAAGCGCGACAACGGCAGCTTCTGGCGGCGGCGGCTCGCTCTCAAGCTGGCCGTCCGTCAACCGGCCGTGTGGAATGAACCCGAGACCCGCGCGCTTCTTCATCGCCTGCTCGAGTGGCTGACCGACGATCACTGGGAGATCGAGTTCGGCGCGCCGGCGCAGCCGCCGGCAGAAGCACCGGGCCGGCTCTTCGACGAGCGCCCGGCCCAACCCACCCAAGTAATGCTCTTCAGCGGCGGCCTCGACTCGCTTCTCGGGGCCGTGGCGGACGCCAGCGAGCCGGACGGCGAGCTCATCCTCGTGGCCGCCGGAACGCAGACCACAATGAGGGGCCGCCAGCATGAGCTCGCATCAGCGCTCGGCGACCAACTGCCGCGCCGGGTGCGGCTGATTGTGGTGCCTGTCGGTCTCACTGCCGCTGGTCGTGGATTGCTGGCCGACGCGCGCGGAGAGAAGTCGCAGCGCACCCGCGGCTTCGTCTTCCTCTCTCTGGGCGCTGCCGTCGCGTGCGCAGCTGGCCACGACGAACTGCGCGTCCACGAGAACGGCCCCGGTGCGCTCAATCTGCCGCTCACGCCCGGCCAGCAGGGCAGCATGAACACCCGTGCCGCAAGGCCCGAGACCCTCTCCATGATGCAGGAACTGATCTCGCGGCTGCGCGGCGTCCCGTTTCAAATCATCAATCCGGCCTTCTGGCTGACGAAGGCCCAAATGTGCGAACGCTCACCAGCCACGACCGCCAGCCTGTTGGCCCGCTCAGTTAGCTGCGACAGCGGTTTCACTCGGCGTATCCCCGGTGCCCGCCTTTGCGGCACGTGCACTTCCTGCCTCCTGCGCCGGCAAGCGCTGCTCGCCGGCGGCCTGCCTCAGCTCGACCTTGCGGACCTCGAGCAGATGCCCGGCGATGGCCTCGCCGCCAGCCGTACCCATGCCAACCCTATGGTTCTCGCCATGCTTCAGCAGGCCGCCGGGATTGACCGGGCTACTAGCTCCCCAGATCCCTGGAGCGCCCTGGTCGAGCGTTTCCCCGAGCTCCCCAGCGCCCGTCGCGCGCTCGGGGCGCCCGCCGAGGACCTGGTCGAGCTGCTGGGCCGCTACGCCGAGGACTGGCGCTCGTTGCCACAGCCGCTTGTCACCGACTTCCTCCCCCCGCACGACCACGTTTCGGACGCCCAATGAGTGGCTCACTCACGCTCGCGAGCCCGATCCTGATCGAGCGGCTACGCCGTGCCCGCGAGGACCGCGGCTTTTCCCAGGAGGAGACTGCATCAAGGCTCGGCGTCTCCAGGACTACCCTCGTTGCGATCGAGGCGGGCGAGCGCCGCCTCCGCGCCGAGGAGCTCCTTGAGTTGGCCACGATCTACGAGGAGCCGCTCGATGCGCTCCTGCGGGAGGATCCGGGCCCACGCCAGCTCGCGGCGCAGTTTCGCACCGCTGCGGGCAAGCTCCCCGAGCACGTGGAGCTGCGCACTGCTGCTGCTGAGCTCCAGCGCCTCAGCGAGGACTACTTCGAGCTCGAGCGAATCGCCGAAGCGCCGCTCTCCATTCGCTATCCGACGTCCACGCAGGTAACTGGTAACCCGGATCGCAACGGCCGTCTGCTCGCCGAGGGTGAGCGGCTTCGCCTCAACCTCGGCGACGGCCCCCTCCCCCACCTGAGAGAGGTTCTTGAGAACGAAGTCGGCATGCGCATCTTCGCCATCCCCCTGCCTTCTCGGATCGGCGGGCTCTTCGGGTTCGACACGGAGTTGGGCGCTTGCGTCGCCATGAACGCCAAGCAGCCCTGGGAGCGCCAGCGCTGGTCGCTCGCGCACGAGTACGCCCACTTCCTGACGCGCCGCGAGCGACCTGAGATCACCGTCGTCATTTCCGAGTACCAGCGAGTGCCGACCAACGAGCGCTTCGCCGACGCCTTCGCGCGCCACTTCCTCTTGCCAGCCCAAGGTGTGCGCCGCCGTTGGGAGCTCGCCGCCACCGACGCCGGCGCCGCCACCGCCGGTCTTCTGCTCCAGCAGGCCGACTGGTGGGGAGTTTCCTTTCAGGCCTTCGTCCTGCGTCTTGAAGGTCTGAAACTCGTTCGGCCAGGCACTTTCCAGAGCTTCGCTGGCCGTGGCTTCGCCGTTGAGGAGGGCAGGGCGCTGCTCGGTCTGCCGGCTCGCAACGCCGACGATCGGCTTTTGCCTCGTCGCTATCGCCTCCTCGCGCTTTCAGCCTTCTCAGATGGACTTCTCTCAGAGGAGCGGTTGGCGCGCCTGCTGCGAGAGGATCGCGTTGCCGCCCGCGCTCTCGCCGCCGCGTCGCCGAACAGCCCGGATGATGCTTGATGGAGGAGCCCCAACCGATCGTCGTCGATGCCTGTGTGGCCATTAACCTTCGTGCCAGCGAGCGCTGGTCCGACGTCTTTCGGGCCGGGGGTTGGTCGCCGCTGATGCCCTCAATCGCACTCGGCGAGGTGCTCTATCTCTTCGATGATGACGGCGAGCGAACCAGGGTTTCGTTTACCGAGTTCGTGAAAGCAGGAGAGCTCCACTCCTGCGAGCTTGGTGCCGATCAGCTTGAGCTCATGCTCTCGATGGCGGCGAAACTGGGCGCCGGCGAGGCAGCCGCGATTGCCCTCGCACACTCGCGCGGCCTGCCACTGGCCACTGATGATCGAGCCGCCCGCCGGCATCCGCTCGCGAAAGCGTGCAGGCAAATCACCACGCCAGAGCTGATTCAAGCTTGGGCCGATCGAGCGCGACCCGGCCCTGAGACGATCGGACGGGTGCTCGCGATGATCGAGACCCGCGCCAGCTACCGGCCCCGGCGCGATCATCCGAACGCCGCATGGTGGGAGGGCTTCAGGGCACCCCGTATGAGCTACCTCGACTGAACTGGATTCGCGATTTGGGACCTCGCACGCGCCTGCGGGTGGCGGCGCATAGAAGCTGCGAGAAGCCGGGTGTTGCCCATTCCGAGTGCTGCTGATGGGAAACTCTCGGGATGGAGGCTCGACAGCGAAAAGCGCTCGCATCCGCGGTTCAGGATCGCGGGCGCCACGGCCAGATCAAGTCGCGAGACCGGGTTCGGGGCCTGGCCGAGGTCTATACGCACGAGCGCGAGGTCAAGGCGATGCTCGATCTGGTGCCGGACATGTTCCCGAGCGCTCGCGATCCCGGCAATACGGACCGCACATTCCTCGAGCCGGCTTGCGGCCATGGCAACTTCCTCGTCGAAATCCTGCATCGCAAGCTCACATTCGTGACGCTACAGCGCTACGGGTGTGGCGAGCGCTTCGAGCACCGGGCCCTGCGCTGCCTGGCCTCGGTCTACGGGATCGACATCTGTGACGACAATGTCCGCGAGTCGCGCGAGCGGATGCGGGCAGTGATCGGCGCCCACGTCGAGGAATATCTGGGCGTCGACGGGTCGACTGCGGGCTTCGTTGCCGCCGTCGACGCGATTCTCGCGACCAACATCGTCTGCGCCGACACGCTCTCTGACGCCGCCGAGATCGAGCTGGTCGAGTACCAGCCCCGCGACGGCGGCACCTTTGTCCGCGAGTGGTCCCGCCCGCTCCACCCGGCCGTCGGTGAGCCCAACCTGTTCTCGCTGCAGTCTCGGCGCGACGAGGTGCCTGTCCACTACACCGAGCTTGCGCGTCAGATCGAGCCGACCGCCGCCGACTTAACTCAGCGAAAGGCCGCCTGATGCCTGTCCAAGAGCGACAGCACGTCCCCGACATCCTCGAGTGCCTCGCTCAGCTCTCCAGCGACGAGGTGCCGACGCCGCCGAGGCTCGCGAACGCGATGCTCGACCTATTGCCCGACGAGGTCTGGGCGAATCCCGACTACCGTTGGTGCGACCCGTGCTCGAAGTCAGGCGTTCTCCTGCGTGAGATCGTCAAACGCCTTTTGTTCAAGGGGTTGGTCGACTGGGAGCCCGACTTCGAGAAGCGTCGTGAGCACGTCTTCCGAAGCATGATCTTTGGCTGCGGAATCACCGAGCTGACCGGGATCATCTCCCGCCGCACGGTCTACTACTCGCGCCACGCGGCGAGTGAGCATTCGGTGATTCGGATGGATTCCGACGACGGGAACATCCCGTTCATCCGTGCAGCGCATGAGTTCAAGAAGGCACGATGCACGATCTGCGGTGCCCCCGAGGACCTGGAACGCGGGCCTGACCGCGAGAACTACGCCTACGCCTTCATCCATGGGGCGTACCCGACCGAGGAGATGAAAGACATGAAGTTCGACGTGATCGTGGGGAACCCGCCGTATCAGGTCGGTATGCAGGATGCTGAGGGGAACCGCACGGCGAACATAACCCCGCTGTACCAGATGTTCGTGGACCAAGCGATCGAGATGGACCCGCGCTACCTGCTGATGATCACCCCCTCTCGGTGGTTTACGGGTGGAAAGGGGCTCGACGACTACCGCGAGCGCATGATCAACGACCGTCGGCTCCGGGTGATCGTCGACAACCCGAAGATCTACGACTGCTTCCCCACGGCGAAGATCCGTGGCGGAGTCAACTACTTCCTTTGGGACCGGGAGTACAGCGGCGGTTGCGAGTTCTCAAACCGCATTGACGGTGAGATCAAATCCACCGCCTTGCGAGATCTTCGTGAGGGGGGCGGCGTTGTGGTCCGGGACAACCGTGCTGCCGCGATCGTGCACAAGGTAAAGGAGCAATCCTCCGCAACCCTCGCCTCGGTCGTCAGCCCGATGGATCCGTTTGGCCAGTCGATCAAGACGAACTACGGGAAAGCAGAGAACGCGCCATTGAAAGGCGGTATCCCGCTCATCTTTGGCAGCAAGGTTGGTTACGTCCGGCCAGACCAACTGGAGCGCAACCATGACTGGGTTGATCGTTGGAAGGTTCTTCTTCCGAAGGCTTCCTCTGGGGACACGCCCTTGGACGACGCAGGGAACATCGTCGATGTTGTGCTCGGGGCGCCGATTGCCCTTGCGCCTGGATCGGCCTGCACCCAGACCTACCTGGTGGCTGGAGCGTTCGATTCCGCGCGGGAGACCGAGAACTACGCTCATTACCTTGCGACCAAGTTCGTTCGGTTTCTCGTCCTACAGCGCAAGGCAACGCAGGACGTAATCCCCGATCGATTCAAGTTCGTCCCGATGCTCGACATGTCCCGGCGCTGGACCGATGAAGACCTCTACGAGCGTTTCGAGCTTTCAGAGGAGGAGTCCTCCTACATCGAGGCGACGATCAAGCCGCGCTCGGTGAACCTGTCGCTGGACTCGCCGATTCCGGCAAGCCACCTGCCCGGCGGCGACAAGCACAGGGCCAAAGCTCCAGTAGCCGCATAGGTGGGCCCGAACGCAGTGGGAACCAACCGCATCTACGCCTACACGGTTGTAGGCAGGGATGCCGAGCCGTGGGAGCGGGTTTCAGGGCAGACCCGCGAGAGCGGGACCGGCCTGATCAAGGTTGGGCAGACGACCAAACGCACGGCGCGGGAGCGAATCAGGCAGCAGCTCGGCACCGCCTACCCGAATCTCGACGGGGTCGAGATCTTGCTGGACGAGCCGGCTGCCCGCGACGATGGCAGCGAATTCACGGACCACGAGGTCCACGCCGCGCTGGTGGGAGAGGGCATTCGGCGTCCCGAGGGTGAGTGGTTCGAGGCGACCCTTGATGAGGTCAAGGCGGCGATCAACAAGGTGCGCTCGGGCGTGCCGTTCGAGCCCACGCGCACCGAGTCTTTCGAGATGCGCCCCGAGCAGAAGGAAGCCGTCGAGCGGACCGCCGCTTACTTCCGCGAGCACGCTGACGACAACCACCCGTCGAAGTTCCTCTGGAACGCAAAGATGCGGTTCGGCAAGACCTTTGCCACCTACCAGCTCGCCAAGGAGATGGGCTGGGAGCGCGTGCTTGTCCTTACCTACAAGCCCGCGGTACAGGCCGCGTGGCAAGACGACTTGTTGGGCCACGTGGACTTCGCGGGCTGGCATTTCGTCGATCGCGAGACGCCGATTGCGGAGGCAGACAAGCTTCTGAGGGGACCCGACCCGGTTGTCCGATTCGCTTCCTTCCAGGACTTGAACCAGAAGTCGAATGACGGCCAGGTCAAGGACCACAATGAGTCGATCCTCGTCGTCGAGTGGGACTGCATCGTGCTCGACGAGTATCACTTCGGGGCGTGGCGCGATAGCGCACGCGAGCTCTATGACCCGGCCGACAAGACGCTGGCCGAGGAGGAGCCCGATGACGAGGTGACCGAAGAGGATCTCGGGTTTGACTCCGCGCACTACCTGTATCTGTCGGGCACCCCGTTTCGCGCGATTACGAACGGCGAGTTCACGGAGGACGCGACCTTCAACTGGACTTACGTGGACGAGCAGGCGGCAAAGGAGCAATGGGACGACAGCCGAGGACGAAACCCCTACCTCGAGTTGCCGAAGATGGAGATGTACGCGTACGAGATCGCCCCAGGAGCGTCGAGCTGGGCCGAGGACGGCGAGTTCTCCGGGTTTTCGCTGTCGGAGTACTTCAAGGCGGAGCGACAGGGCTCTGGGCGGGGAAAGCCAAGAACTGGCGATTGCGTGTTTGAAAACCCCGCGCGTGTCTCCGAGTTCCTCGAGACTCTTCGCGGCAAGCTCTCCGAGCAGACGAAGGTCCAGATCATCTCAGGGCAGAAGCCGCCCTTCCCCTATGAGAGTCCGGCGTTCACCGAGCAGATCAGGCACTCGGTCTGGTACCTGCCCGATGTCGCGTCTTGTTTTGCGATGTGCGACATGCTCGATGCGCACCCCTACTTCTCGGGCTTTGAGGTAGTGGTCGCTGCGGGGTCGGGTGCGGGTCAGGGCGCCGAGGCAAAGCCGCCCGTTGAGGCGGCCATCGCCCACGCCGAGAAGGAGCACACCTCCGGTTCGATCACCCTTTCGTGCGGCAAGCTGATGACCGGAGTCACGGTGCGCGAGTGGGGCGCGATCCTGATGCTGCGCTCGCTGAAGTCACCCGAGTCCTACTTCCAGGCAGCGTTCCGGATCCAATCGCCCTATGCGATCCGCGATCCGGAGGGCGGCCTCGAAGTGCGGAAGCCCACCTGTTATCTGTTCGAGTTCGACCCCAACCGGGCGCTGTCGCTGCTCTCTGCGTACGGGCTACGGCTGGCGGCCCAGCAAGACGAGACGCCCGAGCAGGCGATCGGCAAGCTGATCAATTATTTGCCGATATTTGGTTTCAAGGGTGGGGCGATGACCGAGCTGGAGGCCTCGGATGTCCTCGATTGGGCTACGGCGGGAGTCGGCGCCACGGCGCTCGCGAAGCAGTGGAACTCCCCCGTGCTGGTTCAGGTGGATGAGCGCACCCTGTCGGCCGTGCTCGACCATCCCGAGCTCCTTGAGACGCTCGCGCAGGTCGAGGACTTCCGCGCCCTTGTCGACAACGCCGAGCACGTCGTCACCTCGACCAAGATGCTGAAGAAGGCAAAGCGTGAGCAGGGTGGGCAGCTCGACCCCGGCCAGAAACGCGAGCAGTCGGAGACGGCGAAGAAGAAGAGGGAGATCCGCGAGAAGCTGCAGAAGTTCCTCGCCCGTGTCCCCGTGTTCATGTACGGGACGGACTTCCGCGAGGAGGCGCTAAAGCATGTGATCGAGTCGCTGGATCCGGCACTCTTCGAGCGGGTGACTGGTCTCACGATTGAGGACTTCACGCTGCTCAGCGATCTCGATCTGTTCAACGCGGGAAACATGGATGCGGCGATCTACCAGTTCCGGAGGTTCGAGCGTGCCAGTCTCCGCTACGCGGAAGATGAGCCCGCGGATGGTGAGCAGGACGGCATGGGATTGTGGGAACGGAAAGTCGGCGAGTGACTCAAGACTCGCGTCGAGACGGCAGTCGAATCCGCACGGGAATCGCCGGGGAGTTTCTGGTTGCGGGCGAGCTGTCCAAGCGCGGGTGGATCGCCACGTTGACGGCAAAGAACACGCCGCACGTCGATGTGCTCGCGGCACGGCCCTCCGGGGACGTTCATGCTCGGATCCAGGTCAAGACCCGATCTTCCGCATACCCCTATGCCCACCGGGTGGGGAAGAGATTCTCGATGGACGGCGAGCGCGACTTTGTCATCTTGGTTGATCTCGGCGAGGAGTCCGATGTAGCGCGGTACTGGATCATCGCGGCGGATGAGGCAAATCGCCTGATCACCAATCAGCAGCTGCGCACCAAGGACATTGCCGAGTACGAGAACCGCTGGGAGTTGCTCGGATAACGCGGACGTGGAGCGCGGTGGGTGCTCGACGAATAGACGAGAGGCAAAATCCCGATCCGTTGGACATGTCTGACTGTTAGTGAAGTCAGACACGAGCCAGATCGGCGGAACGCCCACCTCTGCAGCGCCTATCGCGCTGGGAGGGCACGGAGACGACGTACCTCTCCCACTGAGCCTCGATCGGCACAGAAAGAAGGAGCAGCGGTATGTCCTCTCAATCGAGTGGACCGGTCAATCGACCGGTCGCGGTAGCCCTTTGCCTGATCTTGGCCTGCGTTGGAGTGGCGTGCATCGCAGCGGCATCGGCCCAGGCGAGCTTCTACCAGATGGTCCTCTGCGCGGCCAACAACGGTTCCAACGGATTCGCCACGGCCACCAACACCACCAGCCCACAGAACCCCGGCGGCATCTTCTCGATCGAGAACTACTGCGGTCCGGCGCCATTCCCGGCGGGCAACGGCGCCTTCATCCGCATCGTCGAGAACCAGAGCGCCGGCAGCGCGGGCAACACCGCCTACGCCAGCGTCTCCTGGACCCCGCCCTCGCCGATCTCGATCGTCGCCGCCGGCGGCTATACCCGCCAGCCCGGCGAGTTCCGCGACGGCTGGCGCGCCCGCTTCTGGGCAGAAGACCACGGCGGCGGCGGTCACAACATCCTGATGCAGGGCTCAGGCGTCGGAGGGGGTGGCATCTTCTGGGGCACCTGCTCGACCTTCTGCTCGCATCTATGGCCCTTCGGCGGCTGGGGCGGCTACCGGCGCTTCGTCTACGAGATGACCTGCATGCGGCCCGCCGGTTGCGACCGCGCAGGGTGGAACGGCACCGACGCCAACACCTTCATCCTCACCCTCGACGACCCCTCGCCCTCCAAGGTCTCTCTGACCAACGGATCGCCGCTGATGAGCGGCCAGTGGGTGCGCGGCAACCAGACCGCGACCTATGCCTTCTCCGAGCACGGCTCCGGCATCCGCTTCGAGCGCCTCTACGTTGATAACGCCGAGCGCTGGGGCATCGACCACATCGCCGCCGGGCAGTGCAACCGCGATGCCTGGGGCGGCGTCGGCGAGTTCGCCCGCGTTTGGGCGGCCTGCCCGACCGCCTCGAACATCGGCCGCTCCCACACCTTCGACACGGCGAGCATCCCCGACGGCGCCCACGCCCTGAAGGTCTGCACCCAGGACTACGCGCAGTGGCAGGGCCTCGCCGGGACTGGAGGCCAGTCCTGCACCAGCGGCACGATCCGCACCGACAACAGCGCCCCTGGGGCTCCGAGCGGGCTGCGGGTTACCTCCGCCAACCCCGAGCGCTACCTGGACCGCTTCGGCGCCCAGTTCTCGCTGCCGCCGAACTCCGGCAGCCCGGTGACCAAGGTCCACTACGAGGTGACCGATGCCGCCGGCAAGGTCGTGAAGCCCAAGCAGACGCTCGCCGCCACGAACCCGACGGTGCTGAGCGGCGTCGAAGGCCCGAAGGCGCCGGGCGATTACCGCCTGTGGGTCTGGCTGGAGGATCAGGTCGGCAACGTCGGTCCTGCCGCCAGCGCCGATATGCCGCGTGACACGAAGCCTCCCGCCGCGCCGCAGGGCATCTCGGTGGCGCCGCCCACCGCCCCGCACACGGGGATGGCTTCGACGTGCGCTGGCAGAACATCGGCGACGCCGGCTCGCCGATCGAGGCGGTCAACTACCAGGTCGTCGGCCCAGGCGGCGCCGTGCTCGTGCCGACCGCCACCGTGAGCGGCGAGAACCCGCAGTCGATCGAGCGCCTCGACGCGCCGGCCGAGCGCGGCAACGCGACGCTGCGCCTCTGGCTGCGCGATGCGGAGGGCAACGTCGGCGCCCCGGCCACCGCGCCGCTCGCCTATCGCTGCCCACGCTCTGCTCCCGGCTCGGGCCTGATGCTGAGCGCCGGTCTCGGTGAGGAGGGCGACGCCGCGCAGGAGGTCGTCTCCCAGGAGCGCGGGGCGCTCCTTCGCGGTCGCCTGCGCGGCTCCGGCGGGGGTGTCTCCGGCGCCTCGGTCTGCGTCTTCTCGCGCGTCATCACCGACCAGGGCAGCGAGTTCGCCGGGATCGCGATGACCGACGCCGAGGGCCGCTACGGATTCGCCTTGCCGGCCGGGCCCTCGCGGGAGCTCTCCGCGGTCTACCGGCGCGGCCACCGCGAGCTCTCGGCCGGTGCGACGCTCCTTTCGCGGGTGAAACCCACCCTCGAGGTGCGTCGCAAGGTGGTGCGCAACAAGCGCTTCGCCCGCTTCCACGGCCGGATCCCCGGCCCCCACAACGATCGCGTCGTGGTCGTCTTGCAGGTCAAGCAGGGCAAGGGCTGGCGGGCCTTCCGCCGCTACCGCACGCGCGGAGGCGGTCGCTACCGGCTTATCTACCGCTTCGGCCGAACCAGCTCGCCGGCCACCTACGTGATGCGGGCGCAGGTGCGCCGCCAGGGCGGCTACCCCTACCTGCCGGGCAACTCCAAGCAGCTGAGGCTGCGAGTGATCCCGTAGAGAAGACGACGGTTCCTGCCGGGCTCGTGGCACAGGTCACTTCGAGCCTGGCAGCGGCCGTCCGCCACTACAAGGCCCGCTGCGCGGGCCTCGCTTCGCGCCCTCGCTGCGCTCGGGTTCCGTGCCGGCCGCTCCGCTGCCTTTCGGCTCGGCGACCTGCACCACGAGCCAAGGAGGCACGGATGGACCCTGTGACCGAACACACCGACGAGCTGCGCCAGCTTTGCCCGGGGCGCTTCACGCGAGTCTCACTGCACACCCAGGCCGGAGAGATCGAGGCTCGCCTCAGCGAGGGCGGCAACTGGGAGCTGCGGATCCGCCGCGAGGAGGAGACGACCTGGCGTATGGCCTGTAGCGGCGACCTCGACGGCGGAGCGTTCACCGTCGATCCGGTCGGGCCGGCGCCGGGGGAAGAGGCAAGGAGGCTCGGGCCGCTCGAGATCGATCCGGCCGCGCGCAAGGCTTCGGTGAACGGCGCCGATGTCGTGCTCGCCAAGAAGGAGTTCGCGCTGCTCTCGATCCTCGCCACCGCACCCGACCGCGTCTTCAGCAAGTCGGAGTTGCTGCGGGCGGTCTGGGGCCTGGAGAGCACGACGAAGAGCCGCACCCTCGACAGCCACGCGAGTCGGCTGCGCAACAAGCTGCGCGGGGCGGGGGCCGAGGCCCTGGTCGTCAACTGCTGGGGCGTCGGCTACAGGCTCTGGGATCGGGCCGACCTCGTGACCTTCCCGCCGCTGAGCGCGGTGGGCGAGGCGGCCTGAGATGGCCGCCACGGCAGCAGTCGACAGCCAGAGCCAGGTCTGCGAGCTCGGCCGCTACGTCGTTCCAGATGAAGCCCGCCTCTTGGTCGGGCAGCGAATCGACGGGACCGTCCACGTCTTCGACTGGCCGGCCGCCGGGCGGGGGCGCCGCTATCACGTCGAGGCGGGCTTTGAGTCAAAGGCCGAGCTGGCCGTCCTGCTCGCCGAGTACCGCTGCCGCGCCGAGCGCCTCGGCGTCTGCCCGATGAGCCGGGCGGCGATCGATCGGGCCTGCGGCTGACCGGCCCGCCATGAGCCGGGTCGACTCATGAACCCAGCGAGCGGTTCTACGACTGGCGCGTGAACAGGCGACGCAAGGCGACGAGCGGCCGCAGCGGCTCTCCGTAGCGGACGTGATCGAGGCTGAGCTTGCGCAGAGCCGCTTTGGTCTGCGGATCGTCGCCCCTGATCTTGTGGCTCGCAGCCACATCCGGCCTGTCGACTACATGCGCCATCTACACAGCAGGCTAGAGGGTGGCGGGGATGAGCGCAAGGATCGCGACCATCGCCGCGCCGAGGCCCGAGGCGAACAGGCCGTAGGCCTGCGAGACCCGCAGTCGCTCGCGCTTGAGCACCTGCGCGTTGTGCTCCAGGGCGTCCACCAGCGGAAAGGCCTCGCGAATCTGCGATACCCACGGCTCGCTCGCGAGCGTCTCGGGATCCTCGATCAGCTGGCGGGCGCTGCCCGCGTCGAGCTTCAGGTAGTAGTCCTGGCCGTCACCGGGCGCGGCGACGGCGAAGATCGCATACCCCGCGGCGAGCCCGAGCAGCACAACCGCGAGAATCGCGCCAGCGCCGAACAGGATCGCCTCCAGGCCGGTGCGCCCGCCCGCCTGGGTGATCGCCGCGGCAAGCAGGGCGAGAACGAGTCCCGCGAACCCGATCAGCTCCCGCGCCTTGCTGTCGAGGCGGGCCGCCTCCTCCATCTGATCGCGCAGGACGCCCCGCACCGTCTCGGCAAGCCAGCTCGCCGTCTCGGCATTTATCTGCTGGCCTCTGGTCGCCATCGCGGAGCGGACCGTATCGGGTGCCCTTCTCGAACGCGGTTGAGAGCCCACGCGCAGGGCCGACCCCACCCAACTGATTGGCCCCGCACCCGGGACGGGCTTTCCGCGCAAGAGCCCTGTCTGGCGCGAAGCGCCGATCGAGCCCCGAGTAGTTCGACCTCTTCGCGCCGCCTGATGCTGTGAATCGGTCAGGGCCTCAAGGCCTAGGAGCCTGGGTCAGTAACCCCGCCTGAGCCGTCCGGCCCGCTGGGGACGATTCCCCCTGCACGCGAGCAGGAGGAACCCGATGGCGACAGCGATGACCGAGAAGCAGGAGCAGCTGGTGGAG
>Ga0299914_10000995_pt1 | contig 18034 bp, 20 predicted proteins | sample RVTome_10_FD_201361 | JGI IMG/M metagenome (GOLD analysis project Ga0299914, IMG submission 201361) | Soil microbial communities from uranium-contaminated site in the Upper Colorado River Basin, Wyoming, United States - RVT153D57 (version 2) ...
CCTGTTGAGCAGAGTTGACTTGCCCACATTTGGCCTGCCCACGATGGCAAGGCGCGGTCGGGGGTCGAGTTCGGGCTCGTCCCTTTCCTCGGGTAGAAGTGAGACCACCCGATCGAGGAGCTCTCCCACTCCCCTGCCGTGGTACGCGCTTATCGGGTACGGCTCCCCGAGGCCGAGAGACCACAGCCGTCCCACTTCGACCTCGGCTTTTTCGCTGTCGATCTTGTTTGCGGCAAGAACGACCGGGACTCCAGTCCCGCGGAGTGTCGAGATGACTCCGGTGTCGTCGTCGGACAACTCGGTGGTTCCGTCCACCACAAAGACGACGACATCAGCCCCGCTCAAGGCGGCCTCGGCTTGTTGCTTGATCGACTCATCGATCCCGGAGCCGGGTTTCAACTCCCAGCCTCCGGTATCGACGACGATGAACCGACGCCCGGCCCAGTCAGCGTCGAACTGGCGTCGATCCCGCGTGACTCCGGGCCTTTCCTCGACGACGGCGATTCGGGATCCGATGATCCGGTTGACCAGGGTCGATTTGCCTACATTTGGCCGCCCGACGATGGCGACTACCGGGATCATGTTCAACAGCTCCTAGGCGCTGATCAGTCTCAGGGCCTCAGAGGCGGTCCAGGTCCTATCCTGCTCGAGATAACCCGTCCCGGAGGGTCCCGAGGCGGTCACGCCGGCCTCCACCAGGTGCTGGAGTGTCGTGACAAATGCTCGCAATTGGGGCGGAAGCGGGAAGTACTCCGCTTCTTCGGTGACATGCCACAATTCGAACCCGCGCTGGGGGTCGATGTAGTCGATTACCTCTTCGATGAGATGATCAGGTGCACTTGCGCCAGCGGTGAGGCCGACAACCTTCTTTCCTTCCAACCATGCCGGATCGATGTCAGCGGATGCGTCGATGCGGTGAGCCTCCACACCGTTCTCCTCGGCAACACGAACCAGAGCCTGGGTGTTGGACGAGTTGTGTGAACCGACGACGAGGATCAGATCGCACTCGGCGCTCAGCTGCCTCACGGCTTCCTGACGGTTGGTGGTGGCGTAACACAGATCCGATTTTCTGGCGGTGGCGAGTTCCGGGAACCGCTGGCTGGCGTCTTCCATCACCTTCTGCCACTCGTGGAGTCCCAGCGTGGTCTGGGCAAGGAGTGCAACTTTCGTTTCGTCCTTCGGCATGAACTCTCCAAGCCCATTCTCCGGTTCGACGAGGTGGATCGAGTCGGGCGCCTCGGCCACAGTCCCGACCGCTTCATCATGGCCCTCGTGGCCGATGTAGAGGATCTCATAGCCCTTGGTGGACATCTTTTTCACCTCATGGTGCACTTTCGTCACCAGGGGGCACACCGCGTCGATGACGACTGCTGCGCGGTCTGCCGCACCGGCAACAACCTCGGGGGCGGACCCATGGGCCGAGAGCATCACCGGGGCACCGACCGGCACCTCGTTGATGTCGTCGACAAAGATCACCCCGACCTTCTCGAAGGCCCGGACGACCCATTCGTTATGGACTATCTCGTGGAAGCAATACACGGGGGGCTCGAAAATGCGTGTCATCCATGTCAGGGCCTTGATAGCCATCTCGACACCTGCACAGAATCCCCTCGGTTCTGCAAGCAAAACTCGTTCAACTGTCATTCCCTCACCATGGTAGGTGTCATTCCGGGGAAGGCTGACCTGCCAATTCGACGATCCTGGCCACCACTTCATCGACCGTGAGATCGGTGGTGTCGATCACGACTGCATCCGATGGGATGGCAAGCGGGGAAGCAGTCCGTGTCGAGTCGATCTTGTCTCTTCGCTCCTGTTCCTGGAGCACCCGTGACACGTCCTGGCCGGTCTCACCGGCGCGTCTCATCGCGCGCACTTCCGCCGAGGCATCGAGGTATATCTTCAGTCCTGCATCGGGGAACACGATCGAACCGATGTCACGACCTTCCACCACGGCCCGTCCCTCGCGAGACTCCACCCAGTGCCGCTGTTCAGCGACCAGCGCCCGTCTCACCTCAGGATGAGCGGCGACGATCGAGACTGTGTTGGTGACATCGGGCAGCCGGACCGCCTCGGTGACGTCATCCCCGTCCAAATACATGCGATCACCCACCTGGTCGAAGGATGTCGTCGCGACCAGATTTGCCATCGCCTCCGCATCGTGAAGGTCGACTGCTCTTCTCAGACCGCCGAGGGTGGCGGCACGGTAATAGGCGCCGGTGTCGAGGTGTGGCAATTCGAGAGTGAGTGCCACCAGCCGTGAAACAGTGCTTTTCCCGGTGCCCGCAGGTCCGTCAATCGAGATAATGGCGGGCTTCACGGAATGCGAGAGTAGACGTCAGAAGACGGTGATGGAGAGGGACCGGCCCAGGGGCGTCCTAGATGGGGGTTGTCTGGACAATGGGGGCAATGGACCGGTACAACCTCTCCGTGCGGACAAACATAGCAAATCTCCTGGTCGTGCGCATTCAATCCCATCAGTTTGCAAGGATCACTCAGATTTGGCGATGATCGCACCCGTTGTGGCAAGCCACTCCCAGTAGCCCGGCCAGGTCTTGTTCACCACGTCGGGGTCCATCACAGTGACCCCCTCGACTACGAGCCCGAGCAGGGCCAGGCTCATTGCGATCCGGTGGTCGTTGTGGACGTCGAATTCGGCAGGCCGGCCCGGTCCGGGCACGACTTTGATCGAGGCACGCTCGGTCACGATTCCGACACCGAACCTCGTCAACTCGGTCTTCAGCGCCTCGATACGGTCCGATTCCTTGTGCCGGAGGCTTTCGAGTCCGCTGATTCTGCTGGCACCGGTGGCGCGGGTGCAGACGACGGCCAGACAAACCGCAGCGTCAGGCGCCGACGACATGTCGACATCGATCGGTTCGAGTCGGTCCGGCCCGCGCACCACCACACCGTCGGCGGTGGTCTCTGCGGAGCATCCCATTTGGACGAGGATCTCCACTATCAGCCGGTCGGGGTGCTTGCCCATGTCACCGCGGATTTCCACCACCCCACCGGTCAGCGCGGCGGCGCAAGCGGGATAGACCGCAGAGGAGCCATCGGTCGGCACCTCGTAGGAGGCTGGCGCGTATCCGCCTCCCTCAATCCGGTAGCCCTCCCCGGTCGTCTCCACCCGAGCTCCGAAAGCCCCCATTACCTCGGTGGTGAGAGAGACGTATTGAGCTGACGATTCCATGTTCATAACGACGAGTTCGGTAGGTTCCTCGGCGAGAGGTGCTGCCAGCATCAGTGCCGAAACCATCTGGCTGCTGGTTGTTGCGTCCACGATCAACCGCCCGGCTTTTCTCGCCGCGGTGGCATCGATCCGCCATGGATATTCCTGACCGATTTTCGCACCCCGAAGCGCCAGGTTGTCGAGAAGAGCGTCCATCGGGCGCTTCGGAAGTCGGCCCTTCCCCTCAATGACCACCGGCGCAGGGATAAAAGGGGCGAGGGCCATGAGGAACCTCGAAGTCAGTCCCGACTCTCCAGCGTCGAGAGCCCGCCCGGGGGCCACAAATCCGCCGGTCGGGCCCGTGACCGACAAGTGACCGTTGATGTCGGCGAAGCCGGCACCGAGCGCCATTAGACACTCTCGAGCGCGTTCGGTGTCGTCCGACACAAGCGCACCCGACAGTGTGCTGACACCAGCGGCACCGGCCGCGGCGAAGAGGGCTCGTATCGTGTGCGACTTGGAGCCGGGTGGGCGCACGGTCATCCGGGAGAGCGGCCCCGGTGGAGGACTAATCGATATCGACCTCATGGAATCGCAGACTTCATCAGGTCGACGACCTCAGCACTGGTCAGCAGTCGAGACTGCCCCGGCCTCAAGTTGGGGTCTGTGAGCGGCCCGATAGCGGTGCGTACGAGCCGGGTTGTTTCGTATCCGATCGCCTCGATCATTCGCCGCACCTCACGATTGCGACCTTCTCCCATTATCAACTCGACCTGGGTCCTGGCGCCGAACCTGTCGACAATGCGGGCATTCACAGCCCGCGCCGGGCCATCGGACAACTCCACGCCGGCCTCGAGTTTTCTCACTTCAGCGGCGCGGACCTTGCCGTTGACCTCGGCGAGGTACTTCTTAGTGATGCCGTATCGAGGGTGTGTCACTCGCTCGGTCAATTCGCCGTCGTTCGATACGAGGATAAGACCTTCCGAGTCGGCGTCGAGCCGACCGACCGGATAGAGACGCGCTTCTGAATGGATCAAATCCACAACCGTCTGTCGACCTTGCGGGTCGGTAGCGGTGCTGATCACGCCGACGGGCTTGTAGAGGAGATGGGTCTCGGTGTCAGGTCGCAGCGGTATCGGGGCGCCGTCGATTGTGACCACCTCCGCTGTGACGTCCACCCGGTCGCCGAGGATTGCTATTCGACCGTCGATTGCAACCCGGCCCGATGCGATCGCCTCCTCCGCAGAGCGTCTTGACATCAGTCCGGCGTGGGCAATCGCTTTTTGCACACGGACACGTTCCGTCATTTGTGGTTTTCAGAAACCCGGCCGGAGTGAGTCCTCCAGGCCTTCGAGAGCTTGCGCCGGAGGAACATGATCTGCGAGGGGTGGTAGCTCGCCAACAGAGCTCAAGCCCAGCTTCTCGAGGAAGAGGGTCGTGGTCCCGTATACGGCAGGGTTGCCGGGAAGGTTAAGCCGCTCAACCTCTTCGATAAAACCGAGGCGCTCGAGGGTCCTCACGGCCGAATCGGAGTCGACTCCGCGGATTTCTGCGATCTGGCTCCTTGCCACCGGCTGGCGATAGGCAACTACGGCCAGGGTCTCGATCGCCGCGGCCGATAGCTTTCGTGCAGTCGCAGTAGAGCTGAAGCGCTCGAGATAGGGGTAGGCGTCCGGATGGCTGTACAGACGCCATCCTCCCGCAGTGGACCTCACCACCAGTCCGCTCCCCCGTTCCTCGAGATCGGCTCTCAGCTCCTCGATCAAAGTCTCCACCCGGTCCACAGGGATCTCGAGAATCTCGGCGAGTTCGGTGGTCGGAACCGGCGCCTCAGTGACGAACAGGATGGCCTCGATGATCGATCGCGGGCTCACGAGGCCCACTCCGACGTGAGATCGGAATCTTCATTCCCCAGATGGCGAACCCGGATTTCGGACAGCCAATCCTCCTGATGTACCTCAACGAGGCCCCATCTCGCCATCTCCAACAGCGCCAGAAAGTATGCGGCCACCTCGACCGGACGCTCGCAGTGCTCGGTCAGCGAGTCGAAATCGGAGAGAGTTGCCTCAGCGATCCTGGATCTGAGCTCGGCGATTGCAGCTTCGACCGATGGCAGATCCAATTCGAGATGGTCCAGGTCGGGTTCGTCGGGTTTCCTCGTGAAGACCCTTCGGGCGATCACCCCGATAGCCTCCGCATCCACCGGGAGATCTGTATTGACCGGCTTCGACTTGATTACCTGGTCCAACCCCGATATCCGGGGCACGTACCGGTTTCCCTCCTGAAAGCGTCGGGCTAGAACTGCCGCCACATCCTTGAAGGTGACACAGGCAAGGAGGCGGGAGAGCAAGCGATCCCGCTCTTCGAGTAACAGGAGCTCATCGTCGATATCGAACTCACCCCGGGATGGCAGCAGAGAGTGGGCTTTGAGCTGCACCAGTGTGGCGGCGATCAGCAAGAATTCAGAGGCTACTTCGAGGTCGAGTTCTCGCATCTCGGCGACGAAGGCGAGGTACTCGTTGACGACGTCGGTCAATCCAATCGCCGATATCTCCAGCTGGTGTTTGGAGATGAGCTGGAGCAGCAGGTCGAGGGGGCCCTCGAACACGGCAGTCTTCACGTGGTATGTCACTGTGGCAACAGGTTATCGACGCCTGCGCGCAAGCCTGGCGTTTGATGGAACATCTGCGGACTGCAGCAGAGCCCAGTCCTCTTCGCTGAGAACGCTGGGGCGCGAGCTGTGATGCGCCCTGGCGAATTCGACGACAAGCGATGGCGACCCTGCGGCCTCCAGATCAGCAGCACCCACCAGACCATGGTCCCGATAAAGCTTGAACCTTTTGGTGAGGGGCAAACCCAGCTTGATCAAGACCGACGCAACCACCCTTCCCAGTACACCGAGCCCGGCATTTCGCTTGCCGACGTCGTGGAGCAAGGCCGCCCTGAGTATTTCTTCCGTGCTCCGACCCGACTCGAGGACGACCAGCGCCGCATCGAACCCGTGCGCCTGATCCTTCTGGCTCTGGTCGAAGAACATCTGTGCCTCCTCCGCGGTCAGGATCGACATCACCGTGTCTTTGTCCTCGTCGGCAAGGGGTGTGGCCCTCAGATAGTCGAAAAACCTGGTTGCCAGGTGACCGAACGATCCCGGCATTCAGCGCGAAGCTGTTTTGCAGTCGATGCAGAGGATCGAAGCCGGGCGGGCTTCCAGCCGCGCCGCAGGAATGTCTTTCCCACAATTCGCGCATTCGCCGTACTTACCTGTTTCGATTCGTGCCAGGGCCGCATCGACGTCGTCGAGTTGGCCCTTGATCGAGTCGACGAGACCGAGGACCTCCGTTCGCTCGGCCGTCACCGAGCCGGCGTCGGCAAAGCTGTCGCCGAAGTCGAGGTCGGATCGAAGGTCGCCGGATTCGGCAGCGCCTAGCTCGTCCAACTGGTGGACGAGTCGAACGCGCTCTTCGATCAGGGCGGCTTTGACTTTGGATGTGTCGAAGGTGCTCATCGGCTCCTCGGGTGGGCTTCCATGTAGATCTCTAGGAGATGAGTCGAGCTCACTCTTGTGTAGACCTGGGTGGTACTGATCGTAGCGTGGCCCAGTAATTCTTGAACGGTTCTAAGGTCTGCTCCCCTTTCGACCATGTGCGTGGCGGCCGAATGGCGGAGCACGTGTGGTGATACCTTCTCGGTTGGGATTCCGCTCGTAACTGCCGCTTCCCGGACAACGTTGAAGACTGCCTGGCGGCTGAGACGTCGTCCCCGCACACTCGTGAATAGTGGATCTCCGGACTGCCTTCTGCCGACGACCATGCTCCGGTCGGGCAACCAACCGGCGATCGCGTTAACGGCATGAGCTCCGAGGGGGACCATCCGCTGCCTGGCCCCCTTCCCTGTGACTATCGCCACCCGATCTTCGAGGTCAACCCCGGTGACATCGAGAGCGACAGCCTCGGAGACACGTGCACCTGTCCCGTAGAGGAACTCGAGGAGGGCTTTATCACGTCTGCCCTTCAATCTCGTCGAGTCGGGGGATTCGAGGAGGCCGATGACTTCGTCGACAGAGAGCGCCTTGGGCAGCGGATCACCTTGCTTGGGAGTCTCGATGAGGAGCGTCGGATCCTCGGTACGCATGGCCTCTGCCACCAGAAACCGGTGGAGACCCCTGATCGCAGCGATCTTGCGCGCAATGGTTGTGGCGGCCAGACCAGCATCCCGGAGCGAACCGACATAGTCCTCGACTGAGGCTGGTGTGGGCTCGGCACCGTCGAGGTATTCCCGGTACTGGCCGAGGTCGCGCTCGTATGCGGCGATTGTGTTGGCAGCCAGACCCCGTTCCACCCGTAGCGAGACCAGATATTCCTCGATGCAAGTGGCGATGTCCGCCCGGGCGCTCACTTGCGTGCCAGGGCCTCGCTGACCGGAGTGAATTCAGCACCGAGGCTGCTGGCCACCCCATCGTGGCACACCATGTCGTCGACGAGGTTGACCCCCGGAGAGAGTTCGGGATGATCGATCAGTGCCTGCTCTACGCCTTTGTCTGCGAGGGACGTGGCGTAGCGGAGCGTCGCATTGGTAAGGGCATAGGTCGAGGTGTGCGGGACCGCACCCGGTATGTTACCCACCGCATAATGGACGACCTCGTCAACCGTGTATGTGGGCTCGGCGTGAGTCGTCTCCCGGGAGGTTTCGAAGCAACCGCCCTGATCGATTGCCACGTCGACAAGAACGGAGCCCTTCCTCATGGAACTGACCATTTCTGCAGTGACCAGTTTTGGCGCCGACGCACCGGGAATGAGAACAGTGCCTATCACAAGGTCTGCACTCAGGACCTGTCGTTCCAGGTTCAACCTATTCGAGTGGACGGTGACAATCCTCCCCTGGTGTAGTGAGTCGAGATTCCTTAGCTTGTTGATGTCGTTGTCGAGGACTATTACTTCGGCTTGCATGCCCATCGCGATCACCGCGGCATTGGATCCGGCGATCCCACCGCCGATCACCACGACTTTGGCCGGCGTTACCCCGGCCACGCCTCCGAGCAGTATCCCACGGCCACCATGGGCCTTCTCGAGGAAGTACGCACCGGCCTGGGTGGCCATCCTGCCGGCGATCTCCGACATGGGAGCTAGAAGCGGAAGACTCCGATCGGGCATCTGGACGGTCTCGTAGGCGATGGCGACGATTCCCCGCTGCCGGAGGCGACGCGCCATCTCCGGGTAGGCAGCGAGGTGGAGGTAGGTGAAAAGCACCTGGCCGGACCGGAACATGTCGATCTCTTCGTCCTGAGGCTCTTTTACCTTGACGATCATCTCCGCAGACGAAAACACGTCCGCAGCGTCCGCGACGATTTCAGCACCTTGGTCGCGGAATTCGTCGTCGGAGATCGTCGAGCCTTCACCAGCGCCAGCCTCGACCAGGACCCGATGCCCGCGCTCGGTGAGCTCGCGCGCTCCGACGGGAGTCAGAGCTACGCGGTGCTCGGCCGTCTTGATCTCTTTGGGGACTCCGACAATCAACTAATGGTCCTCTCTCTCTAACGACCCTGTTCTGACAGGAAACCCCGGCGACGGTCTACCCGGAGCCACAGAGACTATTCGACCGTGACTTCCGCCGACGCCGCGGTTCGAGCCTTGCCGGCTGCAACCATGGCGGCTGCGCGCGCCAGGCCGGAGAACAAGGGGTGGGGATCGTCGGGCCTCGATCGAAACTCGGGGTGGGCCTGAGTGGCAACGAAGAACGGATGGTCGATCAGCTCGATGTACTCCACGAGATTGTCATCCGGAGACAGTCCCGAAAGCCTCAGTCCGGAGGCCTCGAGGTCTTTGCGGTATCGGTTGTTGACCTCCCAGCGATGACGGTGTCGCTCGTAAACCAGTGAGTCACCGTATAGCTCACGGACCAGTGACCCTTCGGCGAGTTTGGCAGCGTAGAGACCGAGCCGCATGGTGCCGCCCTTGTCCTCGACTTCCTCCTGGCTTTGCATCAAGTCGATGACCGGGTGTGGTGTGGTCGCGTCGAATTCGGTCGAGTTGGCATCTACATGTCCCAGCACTCCTCGTGCGAATTCGATCACCGCACACTGCAGCCCGAGACACAGCCCGAGAAAGGGGATCCCGTTCTCCCGGGCGTAGCGGATTGCTTGGATCTTGCCCTCGACACCCCGGTACCCGAACCCCCCGGGGACGACGATGCCATCGAGGTCCTCGAGGTATGACTCAGCCAGCAGCCCGGTGAGTTCGTCCGAGGGAATCCACCGCAGGTCGAGCTTCAAGCCGTTTGAAGAGGCTCCATGCCGCAGTGCCTCGGCTACGGAGAGATACGCGTCGGGCAGATCGACGTATTTTCCGACGATGCCGACCACGATCACATCCGTCGCCCCGCGCGCCTTCTCGACCATCGCCCTCCATGTCTCCAGGTTGGGTGGGCCCGTCACCAGGCCGAGCCGGTCACAAACCACATCATCGAGCCCCCCTGCATGAAGAGTGAGAGGGACTTCATAGATGTCGGATGCGTCGGGGGCGGCGATTACCGCCTTGGGGTCGACGTCGCAGAACAGGCTGATCTTCTTGACGACGTTGTCGTCGATCTCGCGGTCGGAGCGAACGATTATCACGTCGGGATGAATTCCCTTGCTCCGCAGCTCGGCCACAGAGTGCTGGGTTGGCTTCGTCTTGAGCTCTTCGGAGGTCGGGATGTAGGGGACGAGGGTGACGTGTATGAACAGCACGTTGGACCTCCCTACGTCGTTGCCGTACTGGCGGATCGCCTCGAGGAAAGGAAGGCTCTCGATGTCTCCGACGGTTCCGCCAACCTCGGTGATCACGACGTCGACGTCACCCTGCTCGCCGACGCGTCGGATTCTGTCTTTTATCTCGTTCGTGATGTGAGGGATTACCTGGACCGTATCGCCCAGGTAGTCACCGCGCCGCTCCTTTTGGATGACGCTCATGTACACCGAGCCTGAGGTCACGTTGGAGGTGCGCCGCAGGTTCTCGCCGGTGAATCGTTCATAATGACCGAGGTCGAGGTCGGTCTCCCCGCCATCGTCGGTGACGAACACTTCACCGTGCTGGAACGGATTCATCGTCCCGGGGTCGACGTTGATGTACGGGTCGAGTTTCTGGTTGACCACCCGCAGCCCGCGGGCCTTCAGGAGACGTCCCAGTGACGATGCTGCGATTCCCTTGCCGAGTGAGGAGACCACACCGCCGGTCACGAAGATGTATTTGGTGTCGCCGGGCTGGTGGTCGGCGGTCATCGCCGCTGCCGATTCTTCAGAAAAAAGTGACCCGTCCATGACGGGATGCCAGCGTAGCAACCAGACGCGCCAGAAGCGATCTTTGTCATTTACCGCTCAGTTCGAGAAGCTCCGTCGCTGCCTGCTGACCCCGCTCACTCTCGGGGAGCCCGGCGATCATCCGGGAGAGTTCCTCGAGTCGGGTGGCACCTGAAACCAGCGCCACCGTGGCTTCGCTCTCGGTGCGGGTAATGACGTAGTGGGTGTCGGCGAATGCAGCCACTTGCGGGAGATGTGTGACACACAGAACCTGGCGCCCCGTCGCCAGATCGGCCAGCTTCTTTCCCATTGCCAACGCGGTGGCGCCACCGACACCCGTGTCTACCTCATCGAACACAAGGGTCGAATCGGTTGAAGGCGAGGTGGAGAGGCTCAGAGCGAGGATGAGCCTGGAGAGTTCTCCCCCGGACGCGACCTTGGTCAGTGGCCCTGCCTGGAGCCCGGTGTGTGACGCGAAGCGGATCTCTACGCGGTCAGCTCCCGAGGCGCCAGGCTCTGCCGGCTCAAAACGGAAGTTCACCGACGCAGACTCCAGCCCGACTTCGGCCAGGTGGGAAGTCATCTCAGCGCAGAGGCGATCGGCACAGGCACGACGCTCGGCTGTGAGCGCGGCGGCCTTAGCCTCGACCGATTTCGCCGCTGCTTCAACCTCTTCGCCTATCGATGAAGCACGGGCCAGTAGTTGCTCCACCTCCAGGGCTCTTTCGCCGGCTTGCTTGCCGAAGAGGAGTATGTCATCCACTGTCTTCCCGTACTTCCGCTTCAGCTCTCCCAGTAGGTTCAGGCGTTCTTCGATTCCGACGAGGGCGGCGGGGTCGTCGACGAGGTCATCGATGCCACTGGCTAGATCGCGGTGGAGATCGGTCGCCGAGATCGCCAACGACTCAGCCGCATCAGCGACCCCGGCTGCTGCCGGATCGAGCCCCTCCACCTTGCGCAGCCTCGCCACGAGCTCAGCAGACGTCTCGTCGATTATCGCGACGGCGTCCACCGCGGCACCAAGATGCTCCCTGATCGCGGAAGCGTTACGGAGGCGGTTCTCCTGGTGCTCCAGGTCGATATCGTCGCCGGGCGCGAACCCGGCCGCGGTGATTTCCTGGTGTTGGTGCTGCAGCAGATCGAGTTCCCGCGCAAGTTCTTCTCCGGTGCCTCCGAGCCGACCCGCTTCGTCGAGCAAATCCTGGAGACGCCGCCAGGATTCCCGGTACCTCTCCATCGCCTTCTCACCGGCCTTGTCGAGATTCGAGTCGAGCAACGACAACGTGTGACGCGGCTTCCGCAGTTCGAGCTGGTCATGCTGGCCCACGATCTCCACCAGTTTCCCAACCCGCTCGACCAGCGCTGATGCCGACGCAACCGCACCGTCGAGATACGACCTGCTTCGACCATCGCCGGGGACCACTCTGGTCACGCCGAGTTCCTCCTCACCAGAGACGAAGAGACCGTCTGCCTGGGCATCGGCTTCGAATGGTCCAACCACTCCCGAATCCGAAGTCTCGCCGAGAAGCAACCTCAGCGCGCCGAGGAGCAGGGTCTTGCCAGCTCCGGTTTCTCCGGTGATAACAGTGAGCCCTCCTCCGGGGTCGATCTCCGCATCGCGGATAAGGCCGAGGTTGCGTGCGCGCAGGTGCTCGATCATCAGGGCAGTTCGAACTTGGTCTTGACCAGCCCGGCGAACGACGGGGAGTCGAGGGTCACAAACTGCGCCGGGCGGCGCCCCTGGCGGATTATCACCGTGTCACCCGGTCCGAGCTGACCGAGATCCGTCTTGTCGACACTCACTTTGACCGCACGATCGCGGGTGACCCTCACGAGGATCTCCTCATCGGGCTCAATGACAACCGACCGTGAGAACAGGGAGTGGGCCGCAACCGGGGTGAGGACAAATGCATCGAGGCCAGGTGAAACCAAGGGGCCTCCTGCCGAGAACGAATAGGCGGTGGAACCGGTCGGTGTGGCAACGATCAGCCCGTCGGCCCGATAGTTGACGAAATCCACCGAACCGATCGTGACGTTCAGTTCGATGAGTCGCTGGCTGTCGACTTTTTCGATTACGACGTCATTGACCCCCAATGCCGTGCGATCCCCCACGGTGGCAGCGACAGTCATCCTGTTCTCCACTCCGTAGTCGCCAGCCGCCAGCCGGCCCACGATCTGGGTCATACTCCCCGGGTCGGCCACCGTCAGGAACCCGATCGTCCCGAGATTGAACCCGATCACCGGCACGTCGAGTTCGATGGCTGTCGCGACGGCCGAGAGCATCGTCCCATCGCCTCCTACCGCCACGACCATATCGGCTGTCGAGTCGTCGTCGATGACGGTGACACCTCCGGCAGCGAAGCTGGCGATGAGCCGGTCAGCGAACTCGCGCGTCTCCGGTCTGCCGCTGCGGACATGCAGTCTTACCTTCAAGTGTTATCCATGTCGTCGAGGAGGTCGTTTAGCATCGCGGCCAACTCAGCAGCGGGGTCGGGCAGGTCGGCGGGGTCGAGGTCGGCGATCTCCTTGAGCTTCTGTTCGATTTGAGAGATGGTCTCGTCCGGGATGTCCATTGGATGATTATTGCTCATTGTCACGCGCGATTACGAGATCCACGGCTGCCGCCAGGTCGGCAACGACATGATCGGCGCCACCGATGTCTCCACCCTCCGGCGTCACCCCGGTCAGGACCAGGATCGAAGTCCATCCGTCCTCGGCCACCGCCATCGCGATATCGGTGTCGGGACGGTCACCGATTACCCATGCCTCGTCCACACCCCGGCCGCGAATCAGATCGCGTACCGGTTGTTCGGGTTTGCCCGCCACAATCGGACGCACGCCTGAAGCAGTTTCGAGGGCTGCGACGATGGCGCCGGCACCGGGCTTGATCGAGTCCTCCGCTGGGAACGTAGGGTCGACGTTGGTGGCGACGAACAGAGCCCCTGCGCGGATTGCCCGGGCCGCGACGTCCATGCGCTGATAATCGAACCCACGGTCGAGCCCCACGATCACGCAGTCGGCATCGTCGGGATCCTCGGTTACGGAGAGCCCGGCCGAATCAATAGCTTCGATGATGCCCCCGCCCCCGACGACCAGACATCTGGCCCCCTCCGGCACCAGAGCCAGAGCAGCACGCGCCGACGTGACGATGTCATCGCGGCTCGGGCGGTGGCCCACCAGGTCTTCGAGCTTGTCAGCGATCTGTGCCTCGGTCCGGGAGGAGTTGTTGGTGACGAAAATGGTCCTGAAGCCTGACGTCACGAGCCGTTCCAGGGCGCCTGCGGCACCAGGCAGGGCTTCACTCCCCCGGTAGACAACCCCATCGAGATCGCAGATAACGGTTCGGGTCACGTCCTTCCAAATCTGCCCAGGATCTCCGCATAGAGCGCTGTGCTCTTGTCGACGGAGGTGACCGACACTCGCTCGTCGTTTCCGTGGAATAGGGCGAGCATCTCCGAGAAGGCCATCCTGTCATCAAACAGCCCGACCCCGTATGCGATGGTTCCTTTTGCCCTCCAGAAACGGGCGTCGGTGACCACCGTCATCATCGCCGGGACCAGTCTGCGATGACCCTCGATCGCCTCGACAGAGTCAGCAATGACCTCCCAGAGGTCTGACTGCTGGGACGAGAAGTTCGCTTCGAAGTCCATCACCGGCTCCAGTTCGACATGGTCCGACGCAGATCCCATGGCCTTGTTCAGGTAGACATCGACGTCGTTGCGACCGGTGCCGGGGAGAGCGCGGATGTCGACTTCGGCCCGAGCAGCATCAGCGATTGTGTTCGCCTTGGTGCCGGCGATGATCCGATTGGGCGAGACCGTGAGATGGGTGGCGGCATGGGCATATCTGGCAAACGTGGGATCTTCCAATGCGAGATGGTCGATGGCGCCGTCGACTCTCTCCGGGTCGGTCAGGTCGGCCGCCAGCTCCGGCGGGATCTGCAAGGAGGCGACAAAGTCGCGCCACTCGGGGGTGATCGCTACGGGCGTTTCCGACTGAAAGAGACCGTGTAGCGCAGCGGTCATCTTCTCAAGGGCATTGTCGGCGCCGTAAGGAGCCGAACCATGGCCGGGTGTTCCTGCGGTCCGCAGAACAGTCCAGAAAGGCCCCTTTTCACCGGTCGCCACCGGGATCATGTTGCCTTCGGCTCCAGGGAGCGACGGATATGCAACCTCGGTGAGGAGATAATCGGCCCTGACGAGATCCCAACGATCTTCGACGAGCGCACGGGCACCATATTTCCCCCCGGACTCCTCGTCGGCAACGGCTGCGAACACCAGGTCACCTGCGGGGCGAATCTCACCTGTGAGATACGGTTTGGCGGCCACGGCCATAGCCGCGGTGACGTTGAGCATGTCGAGAGCGCCACGCCCGTAAACCCAGTCGTCGATAATGCGGGCCTCGAACGGGTCGACCGACCAGGTCGACAAGTTGGCCGGAACCACATCGAGGTGCGGAGCGAGAGCTAGAGATGGTGCCTCCGGGTCGGACCCCGGAATGCGATACACCAGGGACTGGCGACCTGGCATCGGCTCGAACACCTCACCGTCCACTCCGAAGAACTCCTGGAGTGTCGCCACCGAACGCATTTCTTGACCGCTCTCCGGTGTGCCGTCGTTTACGCAGGCGTTCCGGATGAGAGCCCGGAGGAGTTCAACTGTCTGACTCATCTTCGTCCTTGATCTCGAGCAGAACCTCGAGCAATTCGTACATGGTGTCCGGCATTTCGAGCTCGAAGGCCTCTTCGATCCCGAACCATCGCGCCTCTAGGGCATCATCTGATGGAGCCAGCTCCCCTCCGATCGCCTGGCCCAAGAAGTCGATCAGCACCAGATGGTGGTCGTCGGCCATCGATTCCCCGACCCAGATCACCTCGTCCAGCTTGACCAACAGCCCGGTCTCCTCCCGTGCCTCCCGGGTCGCCGCCTCCGCCAGTGATTCACCGCGGTCGACCTTTCCTCCCGGGACGGCCCACATCCCTTGGTGGGGGTGGTTGGCCCGTCGGATGAGCAGAATCTCGTCTCCCTCGACGATGGCCACACCGGCGGCCACCACCGGGCGGTCACTCCCGGTTGTCGTCATGGTGCATCACAATCGAACGAGCACTAAATCCACCCGCCTCGAAGAAATTCTTGGCGAGTCTATGGCCGGGAAGGACATGGGCGTCGAACTTGGAGATTCCCTGCGCCCGGAGCAGGTCCATCGCCAGGTCCCGCATCGCCTCGCCGACAGCAACCTGTCTTGCCTCTAGTTCGACGAAAACGAGCCGGATCGACCCGATTCTCTCTCCGTCGGCCTGGGGAAGCATCGACTCCACACGCGCCAGAAGGAACCCGAACGGGTACCCGGATACGGATCCGATCACCACAAGCGCATCGTCGTCCTCCAGGACCTCGGCGAATGACTCGTCCACCGGCTCAGAGAGACCATCGGCAAGAGGCCACATAGAGTGGAGGTCGAGCATCTCCTTCTCGAGATTGCGATACAGGTCGACGAGTACAGCGAGATCGTCGGGAGTCGCGAGGCGGGCATTAATCATCTCTTCCAGAACGCTAACCGACCCTTCCATCTGGCATAACCCCACTTGGTGACGAGGGCCATCGCCTCCCGGACGATGTCTGGACCCATCTTCGATGTTCCGTGAGCGCGGTCGCGGAAGGCGATCGGCACCTCCACGATGTTCAGACCGGCCTGCGAGGCGCGCCAGGCCATCTCTACCTGGAATCCGTAGCCGGAGGCCTCGGCCGTGGCATAAGGGAGACTCTGCAACGCCGGCACGCGAAACGCCCTGAAACCGGCGGTTGCATCGCGGATCGGTAGACCAAGCATGATTCGGACATAGATGTTGCCGCCTTTCGAAATCAGCTGGCGGTGAAGCGGCCAATCCGGGGTCGATCCGCCCGGCACATAGCGGGACCCGATTGCGATGTCGGCGCCCTTGTCGATGGCTTCTATGAGGCGCGGCAAGTCAGCGGGATCGTGAGAGAAGTCGGCGTCCATCTCGACGATGATCTCAGCACCATCGGCGATGGCACGATCGAACCCTGCTGCGTAAGCAGGGCCAAGGCCCTCTTTGGCGTGTCTCTGCAGCACCGACACACTCGAGTCGGTGGCGCTGAGCCGCCGGGCCAGGTCAGCCGTGCCGTCCGGCGAACTGTCATCGACAACCAGCACACGATACCCCTGGTGGGTGACGGCAGGCACTATATGGGCGAGATTCTCCCTCTCGTTGTACGTCGGGATGACAACCGTGACCCGCTCAGTCGGCACAATCGGCGCAGAGCTGCTTTCGCTTGTTGGCCAACTGGCTGGTTCGTTTCAACATGAAACAGGATTGGCAGACGAATTCGTCGGCGCGTTTTGACTGGGCGTCGACGTTCATGGTCAGCTCTTCTCGGCGGATCGACCTGAGCATCTCGACCTCGTCGACAAGAAGGTTGTCGTCTTTCTCTTCGTCGAGAAGCTGGAGCTCCTGGCTCTCGAGCTCTTCGAGTGCCTCGGTCGTCTCCTCGTCCTGATCGTCGTCGTCATCATCGTCATCGTCGTCGCCGAAGCCGACCACGTCGACATCCTCTTCGAGGTCGTCGAGTTCAGGGTCTTCGATGTCAGCTTCGATATCTACCTCGAGATCGTCTTCGTCGAGATCTTCAGCGTCGATGTCGGGTTCGATGTCATCGTCATCGATCTCTAGATCATCGTCTTCGACCGACTCGACTTCTTCGACCTTGGTGTCGGTCTTCTTCTTTGCCATTTTCCTTTACCCCTCTTAAGGCGCCGGGAGTATACGTACAAGATTCATACTTTGAGTTTGATTGCCGCCGGGATAACCCGACCGGAGATATTGGTATTCCCCAGATAGTCGCCATCTGCCTCGACGGGCCAGACCCGGCTTACCGCCATCTCAAACTCGGCGGCCGCCAGTCTCCGCACTGCTTTATCGCCGAGATGTGTACCTTTTACCACCTTCGGCACCAAAGCGGGAGCACCGCGTTTGGGAATGTTGATGATCTGGACGTCGAGCACCCCGTCGATGAGCGTCGCCTTGGGCGCCACATTCCATCCGCCTGCGAAGAACTGCGCGTTGGCGAGGATCACGGCAAGGGCTTCGCTCTCAACGGTCTTTCGCTCGGTGACCAGTGTTATCTCCGCCTTTGGAAAACGAGGAAGCCTGCCGGCGAAGGCCATCGGGTATCGGGCGGAACCAAAGCGACGGCTGAAGCGCGGTGCGGTCTGTGCTGCAGCAGCCCCCACGCCGGTCTGAGCGACATTCACAAAGTATCTCCGCCCCCATTCACCGTCGAGGTAGGGAACGTCAATCGTGTAGGTCTCTGGCCCGGACAGATGCTTGGCTGCTTCGCCGAGGTCCTGGGAAATCCCGAAGGTCCGAAGCAGATCGCAGCCGGTCCCCGCAGGTAGAACCGCAAGCACGGGTTGTTGGTCGAGACCCAGCGGCATCAAACTGTCGATTGCAAGGCTCACGGTACCGTCGCCACCTACCAGCGCGAAGTGGGTGCGCCCTTGATAAGCCTCCACCTTGATCATCTCGACCAACTCCGATGATGTGGCAGGAGTGATCATGTCGAACTCGACAC
>Ga0299914_10000996_pt1 | contig 18031 bp, 17 predicted proteins | sample RVTome_10_FD_201361 | JGI IMG/M metagenome (GOLD analysis project Ga0299914, IMG submission 201361) | Soil microbial communities from uranium-contaminated site in the Upper Colorado River Basin, Wyoming, United States - RVT153D57 (version 2) ...
GATGGGCACGCTCGTAGACGCATCGAGGCAACATCCGCGGACGTGGGTGCAATTCCCACCGCCTCCACTCTCGCCGGGCGCCCTCCAGGGCGCGCCCGGGCTAGCCGCGGCGCTCGGTCCTGTACGCCCGCATCCCGCGCGCCTCGTAATTCGGGAGCGCGTGCGGGCTGTCCAGGGTGCAGGTGTGGAGCCAGACGCGGTCGCCGACCTCGAAGCCGCGGCGGAGCGCGTCCGTGAGCAGGTGGCCGCCGAGGCCGAAGCCCTGGTACTCGCGAAGCAGGCCGAAGATGTCGATCTCGACCGGATCCTCGCTGAGGCGCAACGCGAAGAAGCCGGCGCGATCCCCGTCGACGCTCGCCATCCAGGCCTCGCCCTGCTCGGCTCGCTCCCGCCACTGCTCGGGCGACCACGAGAGCCGGTCCACCCACGAGTGGTTCGCGCCGATTCGCTCATAGAACCAGCGCGCGAGCTGCGGGTCGTCGATCGGCTCGAGCACGTAGTCGCGGCGCGCGGGCCGCGACGGCGGCCGGATCCCGTCCGGGTCGGTGAGCTCGAGGAACGTGACCGTGATCGGCATGCCATTAGGGATAGCTGAGGGCGATCCGCCACCATGGATGGGATGAGCGACGCAAGGCGCGAAGGCATCTTTGCCCCCTCGGCACGGGTCGTGTCGGGATGAACGAGAGTGGCACAGGCGGCTGGGGCAGGCCCTCGCCGGCCCCGCCCGAGCCCGACTACGAACCGATCCATCCCGGCCGCGGCCGGCGTGAGGCCCTGCGCGAGCGACTCAAGCGCTACCTGGGGCCGATCGGCGCCCTGCTCCTGGTGCTCGCGACAAAGGGCAAGGCGATCCTGCTCCTGCTCCCGAAGCTGAAGATCTTCACGACTTCGGCCTCGATGCTGGTCTCGATCGCCGCCTACGCGTGGATCTGGGGCTGGGCGTTCGCCGTCGGCTTCGTCCTGCTGCTCCTCATCCACGAGATGGGCCACGTGATCCAGCTCCGCCGTGAGGGCGTGGAGGCCTCCGCCCCGATGTTCATCCCGTTCCTGGGCGCGGTCATCGCCGCGAGGTCGATGGGCGACGACGCCGCCGCCGAGGCGCGCGTCGGCCTGGCCGGCCCGATCCTCGGTTCGATCGCGACGCTGGTGCCGCTCGGGATCTGGCTCGCCACCGGCGAAGAGTTCTGGCAGGCGCTCGCCTACGTCGGCTTCTTCATCAACCTGCTCAACCTGCTGCCGGTCCTGCCGCTCGACGGTGGCCGGGCGATGGCGGCGCTCTCGCCCTGGGTCTGGGCGGTCGGCTACGCGGTCTTGGTCGCTCTGACGTTCGCGTTCCCGAACCCGATCCTGATCCTGGTCCTGATCTTCGGCGGGATCGAGAGCTGGCGCCGGTTCAAGGCCCGCAAGACGCCCGAGTCACGGGCCTACCACGCGATCCCGGGACGCACCCGCGCCCTCGTCGCGATCACCTACCTCGGCCTCGCCGCGGCGCTCGCCGTCGGCGTCTCCGAGACGTTCCTCGAGCGCGACTTCGACGATATTTGAGCCCCGGCGTGGCTAGCGGATCTCGCGCCAGTCGCGGGACCGCCGCCCGGGCCGGTAGGCGCTCGCGAGGCGCTTGGCGACGACCCCGGCCAGGCTGCGCTCGCGGCTCGCGGCCGCGAACGCCTTGCCGTCGCCGCGGTGATAGGCCGGCGCCTGCCAGGCCTCGCCCTCGAGCCCGAGCTCGTCGAGGAGCGCTCGACGCTCCTCGTAGCTGCGGTCGAGAAGCGCCTCGCCGTTGAGGTGCAGGAGGTCGAACGCGACGTAGGTCAGGGGCGTCGTGCGACGCAGCCGGCGGATCTGGCTATCCGACGCGGCGGCGCGCCGGTGTTCGAGCCGCGCAGCGTCGGGCCGGCCGTCTTCTCCGAAGGCAACGACGACCCCGTCGAGCAGCGCCGGGCGGCCGTGAAGCTGCTCGAGCACGCCGCGCACCTCCGGGAAGGTCGATGTCAGCTCCTCGCTCGCGCCGACGGTGAGGCGCAGGTGGCCCGGCTCGCAGAAGGCCAGGGCGCGCACACCCTCCCAGCGGATCTCGAACGCCCAGTCGGCGTCGTCGCGCGGCACCCGCCCCGGGCTGGCCAGCATCGGCTCGAGCTCCGCCGGCATCGGCTCCCAGCCCTCCTCGGGCGGGTCCATTCGATGGATCATCCAGTCGTCTCCGCGGGTCCGAAACAGCGCGTAGCGCCCGTTCACCCTCTCGCCCGCGAGGCGCACCACGACCTTGCCCGGCTCGAACTTCTCGGCCTCGTACGTGCCCGAGTCCCAGATCTCCATCGTGCCTGCCCCGTACTGGCCGGCCGGGATCTCACCGTGGAAGTCGATGTAGGAGAGCGGATGGTCCTCGGTGTGCACGGCGAGACGGTTCTCGTCCGGGTCGCTCGGCACGCCGCGCGGCAGCGCCCACGAGACCAGCACGCCGTCGCGCTCGAGCCGCAGGTCCCAGTGGAGCCGGCGGGCGTGGTGCTCCTGGATCACGAACCGCCCGCCGTCGCCCTCCCCGGCAAGGGCGCCGGCGGGCTCGGGCGTTTCGGCGAAACTGCGCTTCCCCCGGTAGCGCGCCAGCTTGTCGTCGCGAGCCATGGGGTATGTGTACCCATCCATGACCCAGCGTGAGTACGACGCGATCGTGATCGGGGCCGGGCCCGCAGGCGAGGTGGCTGCCGGGCGCCTCGCGGACGGCGGCCTCTCGGTGGCGATCTGCGAGCAGGAGCTGATCGGCGGGGAATGCTCGTTCTACGCCTGCATGCCGTCGAAGGCGCTGCTCCGCCCCGGGGAGCTCATCGGGGAGGTCCAGCGCGTGCCCGGCCTGCACCTGCAGTCGACGCACGTCGACGCCGCCGCGGCGCTCGCCCGCCGCGACGAGGTGATCCACGACGGCGACGACTCCTCGATGCTGCCCTGGCTCGAGGAGCGCGGGATCGAGCTCTTTCGCGACCCCGCCCGGCTCGACGGCGAGCGGCAGGTGGTCGCGGGCGACGACCGGCTGTCCGCGCGCAAGGCGGTGGTCGTCGCGACCGGCAGCGCCGCATCGCTGCCGCCGATCGACGGGCTCGCCGGAGCGGAGCCCTGGACGAACCGCGAGGGCACGACCGCGGGCGAGGTACCGTCGAGCCTGCTGGTGATCGGCGGTGGGCCGGTGGGCTGCGAGCTGGCCCAGGCGTGGCGCTCGCTCGGCTCGGACGTCGCCCTGCTCGAGGTCGCCGACCGGCTGCTGGCGGGCGAGGAGGCGTTCGCGAGCGAGCAGGTGACCGCCGCCCTGCGCGAGGCCGGGATCGACGTTCGGACCGGCGTCGAGATCGCCTCGGTTGTCCGCGACGAGGATCGGTTCCACGTCGTGCTCGACGGCGAAGAGACGCTGGAGGTAGCCGAGCTCATGGTGGCGGCCGGGCGTGACCCCCGCACCACGGACCTCGGGCTCGACACGGTCGGACTCGAGCCCGGCGGGTTCCTGCCGGTCGACGAGCGGATGCTGGTCGAGGGACGCGACTGGCTGTACGCGGTCGGTGACGTCAACGGTCGCTCGCTGCTGACCCACTCGGGGAAGTACCAGGCGAGGGTCGCGGCGGACGTGATCCTCGGCCGCGACGCCCGCGCGACCACCGACGCCGAGGGTCCCCCGCGGGTGACCTTCACCGATCCGCAGGTGTCGGCCGTCGGCCTGCCGCTCGACGCAGCCGCCGAGGCTGGGATCCGGGCACGCGCAGTGGACGTGACCACGTCCGCCAACGCCGGCGCCAGCTTTCGCGGCCGCAACACCGAGGGCACGTCGCGCCTGGTCGTCGACGAGGATCGCCGGGTCGTGGTCGGCGCGACGTTCGTCGGCTACGAGACCGCCGAGCTGCTCCACGCCGCCACGATCTCCGTTGCCGCCGAGCTCACGGTCGACCAGCTCTGGGACGCGATCGCCGTCTTCCCCACCCGGACCGAAGTCTGGCTGCGACTGCTCGAAGAGTACGGGCTCTGACGGGCCGGCTAGAGCGAGATCCTCGACTTCAGATCGTCGAGGAAGCTCTGCGGGAATCCGGGGATCGAGTCCAGCTCGTCGAGCGACTTGAAGCCCCCCGCCTTCTCCCGGAACGAGAGGACCCGGCCGGTCTGGGTCACCGTGAGGCCGAGCTTGCGGAGTTGCTCGTACGACGCCTCGTTCAGCGAGATTGCGGTGGCGAGGTCGGCGCCCGGCGGGGCGGGTTCCCGCTCCTGCTCGGGCGCCGGGCCGACAAGCGGTTCCCGCCCGGCGGTCAGCTCCAACTCCCGCTCCGGCTCCGGCTCGGCGGGCGGCTCCGGCTCCGGCCCTGATTGAGCGGACTCAGTGCGCGGCGCGGCCGAGGCCTCGTCGGAGATCGCGCGATGGTCCAGCTCGGGCATCGGCGTCGCGGCCTCGTCGACCATCGCCTTGGCCCGCTCCTCGGCGCTGGCGGCCCGGCGCTCGGCCTCGGCGATCCGGTCGAGCATCGTGCGCAGATCCTCGGTGCGCTTGACCTCGTCGGCCTTCAGCTGTGCGAGTCGCTCGGCCCGCTCGGCGCGAGCCTCGGCTTCGGTCGCTCGCGCCTCTACGTCCTCGAGGCGCTTCGCGGCGCGTTCGAGCGCGTCGGCCGTACGCTGCTGACTCTCGGCCAACCACTCCTCGGTCCGCGCCAGCTCGGCGGCCAGCGCCTCCTCCTGCGCCCGGCGCTCCTCGAGCTGCCGCTCGGCGTCCTGAAGCTCCCCGAGCAGCCGCTCGCGCTCGGGATTCGGCGCGGCCTCCCCTTCACGCTCTACCACCTCGGCCGCTGCGCGGTGCATGTCCTCGGCGCCGACGCCCGGCCGCTCTTCGGCCGGCGCCTGCGCCGGCTCCATGCGCTGCTCGGCCTGGCGCTGGCGTTCGGCGGCCTCCTTGATCCGCCGTTCAGCCTCGTCCGCGGGCGTCTCCCCCGACGCCGCGGTGGTCGCGGCCACGGCTCCCATCGGCTCCATGGCTCCGGCCGCCGCGATCACCGACTCGGTCGACGGGCCCCTCGGCGGGTCCGCCGGTGCCTCGCGCGCAGCCGGTGAGGGCTGGTGGATGATCGTGTCGAGGCCTTCGCCCCCCGGTGCCCCGGCCGCCTCCGGATCCGAGGCGGCTGCCGGGGCCACCGGCTCCGTGGGCGGAGCTCCCTTGCGCTCCGCCTTCTGCTGGGCGCGCTGCTCCTTCCTCGCGCGCTTCTCGCTCTCACGCCCTTCGCGGCGCTCGGCGGCCGTGCGGCGCCGATCCTCCTTGGCCCGCTCCCGTTCCGCCGCACGCTCCTCGCGCGCCTGCTTGCGCCCCTCCTGCTTGACCCGGCGCCGTTCGACCAAGGAGGGCTTGCCCTGGCTCTTCGCCGCGACCTTCGCCGACTTGCGCTGCTGCGTCGCAGCCTGCTTCGCCGCCTTGCCCTCCGCCTTCTGGAGCTTGGCCGCCTCCTTCTTGGCGCGGCGCTCCTCGGCCCGGGCGGCTCGCTTGCCGAGAGCTGGAGCCGGCGCCGAAGCGGGCACGGCCGAGGGGGGCGGCGCGCCGGGCGGCGGGACCGACGGCGACGGCGGAGTCTCCTGGGCGGGCGCCTCATCGCTCGCGGCAGCCGGTTCGCCGGCGCCGGGCTCGGTCGCCGGCGCCGCGTCGGATCCGGGCGCGTCGGCAGCCGGCGGCGTCGTGGCCGACCCGCCCTCCTCCGCCTTGTTGCGCCGCTGAAGCCGGAACGAGCGCATCACGCCTATCGTCGCATACCGGCGCGCGCGTCGACTGTGCCCAACCGGATGCGCGGCGCCCGGCTCTCATCGAGACCGCGGCTCACCGCATGCGGTGGCGCAGCTCGCGCTCGACCTCGCGCTTGACCTCGCGGTCGCGAATCTCGCGCCGCCGGTCGCGGCCCTCCTTGCCGCGGGCGAGGGCGAGCTCGACCTTCGCCCTCGGGCCCTTGAAGTAGACCCGGGTCGGGATCAGCGTCAGGCCCTTCTGCTGCGTGCGCCCGATCAGTCGCTCGATCTCGTAGCGGTGGAGGAGGAGCTTGCGCGGGCGCTCGGGATCGTGGTTCTCCCCGGCGGCCGGCGGATATGGCGGGATGTGCAGGTTGCGGAGCCAGACCTCGCCCCCGTCCACAACCGCGTAGGCGTCCGCGAGCTGCGCCTTGCCGGAGCGCAGCGACTTCACCTCGGTGCCGAGCAACTCGATGCCGCACTCGAACTTCTCGACGAACTCGTACTTGTGCGACGCACGGCGGTTCGACGCGACGTCCCCGGACGCTAGCTTCCTCTTCGCCTTCTTCGCCATCACTTGGGTGAGCGACGCAAGGCGCGAAAGAATGTTTGCCCGCCTGGCAAGGCCTTCATCGTTCTAGGTTGACCGATCGGGGTCGTAGGCCGGCTCGAGGTCGGCGCGCCCGCGAGCCGGCTCCACGGAGTGGACGGTGACCGTGATCGGGTCGCCGAGCCGGACCTCTCGCCCGGTGCGCCCGCCGACCAGCGCCGTCTCGGCCTCGTTGAGGTCGAACCGCTCACCGTGGAAGCTGCGGGCCGGGACGAACCCCTCGTAGACGTCGCCCAGCTCGCCCCCGAAGCGCACGAACGCGCCGGCGCCGACGAGCCCCGACACCTCGCCGTCGAACGGCGTCTCCCAACCGCGCTCGAAGAGCTCACGCTCGAGCAGGAAGCCCGCACAGACCCGATCGGCGCGGCGCTCGATCCGCATCGCGTCGCGCTCGCGCTCCGAGCAGCGCCAGCCAGCCTCGCGGACCTCCGTCGGATCGGGCTCGTTCTCGCCCGCCCCCAGCGTCGCCAGCAGCGCGCGATGCGCGATCAGGTCCGGATAGCGGCGGATCGGCGAGGTGAAGTGGCAATAGGCGGGACTGCCGAGGCCCGCATGCCCGAGGTTGCGCTCGAGGTAGTAGGCCTGCTTCAGCGAGCGCAGCACGAGCGAGGCGTAGGCGTCGCGGCCGTGCCCTCGGCGCCGGGCCTCGGCGGCAACAAGGCGACTCGCGTCGCCGACCAGGGCACCGGCCTCGCTCGGGCTCAGCCGGTCCGGCGTCGGCGGCGTCGGCACCTCGAGGGTGGCGAGCTGGTCGAGCAGCCGCTGCACGCGCTCGGGATCGGGCTGCTCGTGCACCCGGTAGAGGGTCGCCGCCTTGCGTCGCTCCAGCAGCTCGGCGACGCGTTCGTTGGCGAGGATCATCAGGTGCTCGATCAGGCGGTGGGCCTCGGTTTGAGCCACCCCTCTCGCCGCCACCACGGCGCCGTCGGAGTCGAAGTCGAACTCGGGCTCGAACGACTCGATCTCGAGCGCCCCGACGGGCCGGCGCTCGGCCAGGGCAGCGGCCGCGCGGCGGGCGAGGGCCAACGGCTCGGCGACCGGGCCGGGCGCCTCGCCGCGGCCGGCGAAAACCTCGTCGAGCTGGTCGTAATCGAGGCGGGCGTCGGAGCGGATCCGGCTGCGGTAGAACGATGCCGAGCGCGGAGCGCCCCCGGCGTCGAGCCTGATCTCCGCGGTCACCGCCAGGCGGTCGACCTCCGGCACAAGGCTGCAGGCGTCGTCGGACAGCGCCCGCGGCAGCATCGGCTCGACCATCCCCGGCACGTAGACGCTGGTCGTGCGGCGGGCGGCCTCGGAGTCCAGGGCCGACCCCGGGCGCACATGCCCGGAGACGTCGGCGATGTGGATCCACAGCCGCACCCCATCACCGTCCGGTTCGGCCGAGACCGCGTCGTCGAAGTCCCGAGCCGTCGCCGGGTCGACGGTGAAGGTGCGCAGGTCGCGAAGGTCGCGGCGGGTCGGGTCGACCTCCGCGGCGCCCGGAATCGACTCGCGCGCCTCGTCGTCGAGCCGCCTCGCAAAGCCGCGCCGTTCGACCCCCTCCCAAAGGAGCGCCTCGACCACGTCGCGCGCCCGCTTGGGCGAGCCCAGGACGCGGCTGACCCTGACCCCCCGCGGTGCCGGCTCGGCGAGCACCATCTGCCCGGGCTTCGGGTTGAGCTTCCCGCGGGCCAACGGGATCTGGCCGCCGCGCTCGAACAATGGCTCGACAACCTGGAAGCGGCCGCGCCGCCCGACGACGCCGACAACTCGGCCGCGCGGTTCGCGCGCGCGGCCGCGGGAACGCCCGGAGCCCCGCCCGTTCACCGAAGCTCGGGCTCGAGCGTTCGCAGAGCCTGCTCGAGCGCCTCGTCCGGCGGGGTCTCGAGGTCGTCGACGGCGCGGATGTCCGGCTTGATCCCCTTGCCGGCGAGGGAGACCTCGTCGGCCGTCAGGTACTCACCGATCGTCAGGTCGAGGGCGCCGCCGTCGGGCAGGTGGATCACTTCCTGGAACGTGCCCTTGCCGAACGACGGCTCGCCGACGATCGTGCCGAGGTCGTAAGCGGCGATCGCCGAGGCGAGGATCTCGGCGGCCGACGCCGTGTCGCGGTTGATCATGACGACCGTCGGCCTGGGGTCGAGGGCGCCGCCGCTCGCGTCGTACACGCGCTCGCCGTCGGTGCGGCTGCGGGTGGTCACTACATCGCCCTCCTCGACGAAGATGCTGGCCGAGAGGATCGCTTCGTTGAGGAGCCCGCCGCCGTTCCCGCGGAGGTCGAGGATCAGGCCCTCCGCGCCCTCGCGATAGAGGCGCTCGATCTCCTCGCGAAGCGCGCCGTGGGCGCCGCGGCTGAAGCCGAAGAAGGGCACGTAGGCGACCTTGTGCCCGCCCACGCGCACGATCCGCCCGCCGGTCACGGGCAGGCGGACGGCCGCCCGCTCGACCGTCACGGTGCGATTCCCGCCGCCGCCAACCGGCTTGATCGTCAGCTCGACCTCGGTCCCCGGCTCGCCCTTGATGCGCCCGGTCGAGACCTCCGAGGCGACGCCCGCGATCGACCTGCCGTCGACGGCGGTGATCACGTCGCCCTCGGCGAGGTCGGCGGCCTCGGCCGGCGAGTCGGGAAGCACCTCGGCGATCCGCAACCCCCGGGGGATCTCGTTCACGGTCAGACCGACGCCCTCGAACTCGCCGCTGGTGGTCGCGTTGAACTCCTCGAACTGCTCGGGGTCGAAGTAGTGGGAGAAGCGGTCGTCGTAGCGGCGCCGGAGCTCCTCGACCATCCCCTTGACCGAGCTCTGGTCGAGCTCCCCGCCCGAGACCTCCTTGAAGTAGTTGTCCTGGATCACCTCGCGCGCCCGCTCCGAGAGCGAGCCGGGATCGTTGTCGCCGGTGACGACGACCGCGAGCGCGACCCCGGTCAGCGCGGCGATCGCGCCGGCGATCAGGCCCTGGATGAAGCCGGAGCCGCGCTCAGGCATGCCGGCTCGACAACGCCCGGGCTCCGCTCCGCTTCGCTTCGCGCCGCCGGTTCAAACCCTCAGGAAGCGGCGCAGGGTGATGCCACTCCCGAGGGCGGACACGGCGGTCGCCGATGCGATCAGGATGATCGCCAGCGGCAGGAAGCCGGTGGTTGAGAGGTTGTCAACCAGGTTGATGCTGTTCGAGAGCGGGTCTACGACGGTCACCTTTCCGAGCCAGAGTATGGCGACCGCGACGAGCGCGCCGGCGAGGCCGACGATCACGCCCTCGATGATGAACGGCCAGCGAATGAACCAGTTGGTCGCGCCGACCAGCCGCATCACCTCGACCTCACGGCGCCGGGCGTAGATCGACAGGCGGATGGTGTTGCCGACCAGCATCAGCGACGCCACCAAGAGCAGCGCGGCGAGGACGATCAGGACGATCTTCACGGCGCCGGTGACGCGGGTGATCTTGCTCGCGTCCTGACGAGCGTCCTTGACCTCCTCGATGATCGGGCTGAGCGGCTTCGGCTCGCCCGAAGGGCCGACGGTGCTGATCGCCGCCGAGACCGAGTTCAGGTTGTCGGGATCGTCGAGGTCGAGGCTGAAGGAGGCCGGGAGCGGGTTCTGCTTGAGCTCGCCGATCGAGTCGCGCAGGTCGCCCCTGACCCGGTCCTGGAGGATGTCGACCGCCTGGGCTTTGGAGATGAACTCCACGCCCTCGACGTGCTCGATCGCCGCGAGCTCCTTGCCCAGGGCGTCGATCTCCGCCTGCGTCGCGTCGTCGTAGAGGTAGACGTTCAGCCCGATCTGGTCGCGCACGTCCTGCGTCTTGTCCTCGCTCGCCTTGAGCACGGGGACGAGGACGCCGAGCAGCAGAGTCGTGACGACGATCGTCACGATCGCGGCGATGCTGGGGGCGGCGCTGCGGCGCAGGGCGCGGAAGGCCTCGGAGACGAAGAAGACGATGCGACCCATGGTCAGTACGAAAGGTCGTGGTCGCCGTCGGTGCCGGGCACCGGCTCGTCGACGCCCATCTCGGCGTGCAGGCGGGCCGCAAACTCGCGGGTGGACTCGTCGTGGTAGCCGCCGACGCCCTCGTCGCGGACCAGGCGGCCCTCCTCGAGTCCGATCACCCGGCGGCGCATCTTGTCGACCATGTCGCGGTCGTGGGTGACGACCAGGACGGTGGTGCCGGTCCGGTTGATCCGGTAGAGCAGTTGCATGATCCCGATCGAGGTCTTGGGGTCGAGGTTGCCGGTCGGCTCGTCGGCGAGCAACAGGGGCGGGTGGTTGACGAAGGCGCGGGCGATCGAGACGCGCTGCTGCTCGCCGCCCGAGAGCTGATCCGGATAGTTGTGGATCTTCGACTGGAGGCCGACGAGCCGGATGATCTCGGGGGTCTTGCGGCGGATCTCGGACCGAGGCTCGCCGATCACCTGCAGGGCGTAGGCGACGTTGTCGTAGACGGTCCGGTTCGGAAGCAGCTTGAAGTCCTGGAACACGGTGCCGATCCGCCGGCGCAGCAGTGGCACCTTCGCCATCGGCAGGCCGTTGATGTCGTGGCCCGCGATCTCAACGATGCCGGACGCGGGTTCGACCTCCCGGATCAACATCTTGATCAGGGTCGACTTCCCGCAGCCGGTCGGGCCGACGACGAACGCGAACTCGCCGCGCTGGACCTCGAGCGAGACCCGCTCGAGCGCGACGTGGCCGCCGGGATAGACGACGGTCGCGTCCTTGAGCGCGACGATCGGCGGCTTCGGGGACGGCTTGCCGGTCCGCTGCTGGTAGCGCGTGGCGGCATCGACGTGACTGCGGCTGCGGCCGCGCGCGGAAGAGCGTGAACGTGTGAGCGCCATCGGTTGAGGTCTTTCTTCGGCGCCCGGTTCGTTCCTTCGGGCCGCCTCCCTGCAAGACGACGGCCACGCGAGCGCCCGGAAAGGGTAGCGAAGGGTATTAGCGAACGCTAACGGTCAGTCCAGAGCCTGCAGGAAATCGAGCAGCCGGCGGATGAACTCGGGCTCGTGCTCGCGGTGCGGCCAATGGCCCGCCCCCTCGAACTCGAGCACCTGGGAACCGTCCCCGAGCATCCCGGCGCTCTCCTCGAAGCAGTCGAGCGCGACGTCGGTCGTGTCGGCGACCACCAGCCCTGGGACCGGCGAGCGGGCCCCGAACTCGGGCGGCGCCTTGGGCGAAAGCGCGCGGTAGTAGGCGAGCGATCCCCGCAGTACGCGTTCGTCGGCCAGGGCCGCCTTGGCGGCCCCCACGGTGCGATCGCGCGCGGCTCCCCTCCAGCCGGGCGCCCAGCGCCGGTAGAGCCGTTCGAGGTACGCGAAGTCCGAGCGCCGCATCAACCACGCTGCCCACGGGAGCTTGAGTACGAAGAAGTGGCGAGCGGCCCACGTGGTGCGGGGATCGCGCGGCAGGAAGCTCAGGTGGGGGAGCGCGATCGGGACCACAGCCCGCAGGCGGTCGGGGTGGAGCGCAGCGGCCCCGAACACCATGATCGAGCCCCAGTCGTGTCCGACGAGGATCGCCTGGCGCTCGCCGATCGCGTCGAGCAGCCGGACGGGGTCGGAGCTGATCGTCAGCACGTCGTACGGCCGTCCCTCGACGACCGTGTCCGGGTGATAGCCGCGCAGCCACGGCCGCACGACGCGGTAGCCGGCGTCGACGAGCGCGCCCGCCGTGGGCCCCCACCCGTGCGGCGTGTCGGGGAACCCGTGGATCAGCACCACCAAGGGTCCCGCGCCCTCGTCGGCGAAGACGAACGTCTGGCCGTCCTCGGCCGTTGCCCGGGACCACGCGGTCATGGCGCGGCATCGTAGGGGACGTGACCCTCGCCAATACGATGCGACGCAGCGATCCCCAGATCGAGCTCGAACGCCTCGAGCTCGGCGAGGGGCGCGCAGCTGACCGACATGCGCTTCCGGGTCGTCCGGTAGCGTCGGCCCGCGACAGTCGGAGGCCGACCTACGGCGGCGGCTCTAGGTCCAGTCCGGGCCGAACAGCGGCGGGTGCGAAACGATCGGCTTGAGGAGGAGCGCCTCGCGAGCCCGGTCGGCGATGCCGCGTGCCGTCAGGCCGAAGTGCTCCATGCAGGCCTCGCCGGTGCCCGAGACGCCGAACTCGTCGCCCATGCCGACGGCGAAGACAGGTACAGGGTGTTGCTCGGCGGCGACCTGGCGCACGGCGTCGGCGAGGCCGCCGACGACCCGGTGCTCCTCCGCGGTTACCGCGACGCCCGTCTTGGCGAGCGACTCGAGGATCGCCTCGGAGTTGATCGGCTTGATGATCGAAACGTTGACCACCTCGGCCTCGACGCCGTCCTCGCGCTCGAGCGAGTCCGCGGCCTCGAGCGCCCGCCAGACCATGTGCCCGGTGGCGATCAGCGAGATGTCCTTGCCCTCGCGCAGCACGTCGACCCCGGGGCCTAGCGTCTCCGGCACCTCGTCGTAGACGACCGGAGTCGCGGGGCGTCCGAACCGCATGTACATCGGCTCGTCGGACTCGTACGAGTCGAGGGTCGCGCGGTAGGCCTGGTTGTAGTCGGCCGGGACGATCACCGTCATCTTCGGCATCGCTCGCATCAGCGCGATGTCCTCGATCATCTGGTGCGAGGCGCCGTCCTCGCCGAGCGAGACGCCCCCGTGCGAGGCGCCGATCCGCACCGGCAACTCGTTGTGGGCGATGCCGAGGCGGACCTGGTCGTAGGCACGGCCGGCGGCGAAGATCGCGAACGTCGAGCAGTAGGGCCGCTTGCCGGTGACCGCAAGGCCGCAGGCCATCGACATCATGTTCGCCTCGGCCGCGCCGACGTTGAAGAATCGGTCGGGGAAGGCCTTGCCGAACTTCGCCGACTGGGTCGAGACCGAGAGGTCGGCGTCGAGCGCGACGACGTCCTCGTGCGCCTCGCCGAGCTCGAGCAGGGCGTCGCCGTAGGCGTTGCGGGTCGCGCTGGGCTCGGTCTTCGCACCCATCAGAGGCAAGCCCTTGCCAGGGGGGCGAATGCGCTTTCGCGCCTAGAGGCGCTCATTCATTCACCATCCTTCCCCTCGGCGTCGTGGAGGGCCGCGGTCTGCTCCTCGAGGCGGGCCATCAGCTCGTCGAGCGCCTCGCCGGCCTGCTCCGGGCTCGGCGGCTTGCCGTGGAAGCCGAACCGGCCCTCCATCGAGGAGACGCCGCGCCCCTTCCTCGTCTGGGCGACGATCGCGGCCGGCCGGTCGAGGCGACGGCTGCGCTCGAGCGCCTGGACGATGGCCTCCATGTCATGGCCGTCGATCTCGACCGCGTCCCAGCCGAACGACTCGAACTTGGCCCGGACGTCCCCGATGTCCATGACCTCCTCGGTGGTGCCGTCGGTCTGCAGGTGGTTGTAGTCGACGATCGCGGTGAGGTTCCGTACGCCGAAGTGGGCCGCCGCGGTCGCCGCCTCCCAGGTCTGGCCCTCCTGGCAATCCCCGTCGGACAGGACCCCGAACACGTGCGAGGTCTCGGCGAGTCCGTCGAGGCGCAGCGCCAGGGAGATCCCGACGCACATCGAGAGGCCCTGGCCCAGCGAGCCGGTCGAGACCTCGACTCCGGGAGTGCGGTTCATGTCCGGATGGCCCTGGAGCGGCTCGCCGATCTTCCGCAGTCCTTGCAGGTCCTCGAGCGGGAAGTAGCCGTGGTGGGCGAGCGCCGCGTACTGGATCGGCGCCGCGTGACCCTTGCAGAGCACGAAGCGGTCGCGCTCCGCCCAGCCCGGGTTCTCGGGGTCGTGCCGCAGGACCCGGTTGTAGAGGGCCGAGACGATGTCCGCGGCCGAGAGCGACGAGTCGAGATGGCCGGACTTGGCGACCGCGAGCATCCGCACGCATTCGATGCGCAGGACCGTCGCCCAGCGCTCGAGCTCCGCCTCGGTCGGGACGCGTTCCCCCCGGGCGGCCTCCTTCGTCGGCGGGCGCGGGTCCGGCACGGGCCGCAGATGGCTCATGCCCGCGAGGTTAGCGGCCGGATTGCCCTCGGGCTGAGAAGCGGGAAACCCCATGCACGCGAGGTTAAGCGGCTCCCGGGACGGAAACGGGCACCCCGCGACCCCGCAGTTTGCGAGGCTTGAGCGATGAGCTCGCGCCGCCGCCGCACGCTGAGCGTCCTCGCCGTGGCCGCGCTGGCCGGGGTCGGGGCCGGGGTCGTCATCGGCCTGGCCGATGACGAGGATCCGGGGGACGCGGCGAGGGAGGCAGCGAGTGAGCCGGCGGAGCCGGGAGCGGGAGCTAAGCCGCCCGCGGGCCCGGACGGCGACGGGAGCGACCGTGAGGAGCCCGAGCTCCCGCCCGAGGAGGACGATCCGCAGGGGGCCGAGCCCGGCCCGAGCGGCCCGGCGCCGGAATCCGCGCCCGAGCGGGCGGCGGCCACGGCCGCCCGCGGCTACGTCCAGGCGCTCGACCGCCGCGCCGGAGCGGCGGTCTGCGGGACGTTCGCCCCGGAGGCGCTGGACGCGGTCGACTTCCCTGCGCCTCGAGCGTCGTGCCCGGCCACGGTGAAGGCGTCGCTCGGATTCAAGCGGCGCGGGTTCCCGGTCTGGGAGCACTCGGAGATGACCGACGCCGTCTCGGCCCGGGTCTCGGGCGAGGAGGCCAGGGTCGTGGCCACGGTCTTCACCGTCTACGCCGACGTCCGCGAGCCGACGATCGAGGACGACATCATCTACCTCGAGCGCTCAGGCGACCGGTGGCTGATCGCGAAGCCGAGCCTCACCCTCTACCGCGCGATCGGCGACGCGGACCCGCCGGCGTCGGCGCTCTCGCCGCCCTAGTAGGCCCGGCGCTCACGCCGGCGCCGGGGCTGATCCCGTCCGGGTCTCGAATCAGCGCTTGACGGAGACGATCCGGCCGGCCGGCCGGCGGCCCGCCAGGACCGTTACGTAGGCGCGCTTGCCGCTCAGCGCCGTCGACCACAGTCGCGCCTTGCCCGAGCGGAGCTTTCGCTCCCGGCCCATCTTCATGTTGCGCAGGATGAGCTCGTCGCGGCGCCGCTTCGAGCGGACGTAGAGCATCGACTTGCGGTGCAGCGACGGGTTCGAGAGCCCCTTCATGCGCGAGGCGGCGACGACTCGGCCCCTGCCGCGCTTGAGGCGATAGACGACCAGCTTGTTCTTCGTGTCCTTGGCGACCGCGTAGGCGAGCCGGTCTCCGCCGAGCGACGGCCGGCCGACCTGCGCGGGCGGGCCGGCCGCGGCCACCGGCCGGGCTTGGCCGATGGTGCCGTCCAGGGCGACGGGGCGCACCTCGAGCCGGTCGCGCCGGTCGACGCGCGCGCGGATCGCCAGCCAGCCGCCGGAGACCGCAACGGCGTCGGCGCCCGGGGCTTCGACGCGATCGACCTCGTCGAGCGTCTGGCGCGAGAGCAGCGCGACGGCGCTCCCGTCGAGGACCGCGATGTAGCCGCCGCCGACTGCAGGGTCGGTGCCGGGCAGCTGCGTCACGCCGCCCGACCCGCGGCGCAGCTCCGCGGCTCGGCTCTTGCCTCGCTGGCTCACGAAGTCCTTGCCTGCTACGGAGGGGTCGGCGCCCGGCTTGACCCGCTTGACGTCGGCATCGGCGCCCGCCGCGAACATCAGCGCTGCGGCGGCGGCGGCCAGCGCCGCCGCGTCGCCGAGCCGGATCCCGCGGTAGAGGCCCGGACGGTCGGCCATCAGGGCGACCGCCGAGCGCCCCGCCGGGCGGTCGGCAACCGGTGCCAGCGCGACGATCGGCAGCGCCCGCCCGGCCCCGAAGCCGAGCCCGATGGCGAGCCCGATCGCAGGCTCGCCGAGCGCCAGCGAGATCCCGGCCAGCGCCCAGACCCCGAAGGTGAGGACGAAGGTCGTGAACCCAAGCCCGAGCAGTACGCCGTAGAGCGCCGCGGCGAGCGGCATCGGCATCACCCGGCGCCAGTGCTCGGGAAGCTGGCGGCGGATCTGAGGCGCGATACGCGAGCCGCGGGCCTCGGCGGCGGCGGCGGCGAGTGCCACGACGGCGGCGACCCCGTACGGAAGCCAGCCGCCGGGCAGTCCCGAGCCCGCGACGGCCAAACCGCCGAAGGTGACCACCCCGCCGACCATCGCGCCCGGCAGGAACGCAGCACAGGCCGCCGGCGTCACCCAGCGCCCGCCCGTGTGCCCGGTGGGCCCGATCGTCTCGATCATCGAGAAGCCACACGGCGACCAGGTCCCGGTCGCCCCGACCAGCACCGCGGCGGCGAGCAGCGTTATCTCGACGGCCCCGAGCTCGGTCAACACGGCACCTTGGTCTGGAAGTACATGACGCAGAAGACCTTCCGGCCCGAGTAGCAGTAGCCGGTCAGCGCCGCGTCGCCGTTGATCCGCTTGTTCGAGTACGAGCAGCAGTCGACGAGCTTGCGGACGCGGCCTCCGCAGCAGCGGTACCAGCCGCCGTCGACCCAGGTCCGGAAGTTGTACTTGCGCGCGGTCTCGTCGCAGACCTTGGTGCGCGGCGCGGGGGGCAGGGGTCGCCCGTCGGGGTCGCGCAGGACCTTGCCGTGCTTGTCGACCGGCGACCCCGCCCGGTTCACACGGCGGCCGAGGTTGTCGACCGGGGAGCCGTTCGCGGCGTGCAGCGGGAACCCGTCCTTGTCGATCCGGGGCGTGCCGGTCGGGTGCGGGCACGAGCCGGTCGTGAAGATGTGGCCGCAGAAGTGGTAGGCATCGGCTTCGCCGGGCTCGATCGCCCGCCCGACCACGCCGCCCGCGGTCGCCGCCATCATCGCCCCGCCCAGCCTGGCGATGAAGCCGCGGCGCGAGGTGTTGCCCGCGATCCCCTCCAGGGCCGCGCCGACCCGTTCGCGCCCCGCCTCAGGCACCGGCGGCTCCGGTCAGGGCCCCGCGCCGGCGCTCGCCGGCGGCGAGGATCGACTCGAGCTGGGCGAGGTTGTTGAAGGTTCCCTTGGCGAGCACCGTCCCGTCGCGATCCAGCGCGACGGCGTAGGGGCTACCCGGAATGCCGAGCGCGAACCATGCGGCCGCGTCGGCCTGCTCGTCGAACCGGCCGACCGCCACCGCCGGGTGGGCCGCGATCGAGTCGACCGCGGGGCGAAGCGCCTCGCAGACGTGGCAGCCCGCGGAGCTGAAGACCGCCAGCGCGAGCTCGGCCTCGGCCCTCCGGGGGATCTCGCGGACGAGCTCGGCCGTCGAACCGAGCTCGGGCCCCTCGTTCGGGATCTCGAGCGCGGAGGCGGGCCCGACGCGCAGCCGCAGCAAGCCGACCTCGCGCGCCAGGGCCAACGTCGCCGCGCCGAGCCCCGCGCAGGCGACCAGCGCGCCGATCAGCCCGAGGGCGAGCCACTGATCGGTCGAGAGGTCGCTGGAGTCGAGCACCGCCACCACCACGAACCCGGCCGCGAGCCCGAGGTTGCGAGCGACGCCGGACCAGCCGATTCGCGAGCGCGCTCCGAAGCAGCCGCACGGCTCCCCGGCCCGGCCGCGGAGGACTGCGCCGGCGATCGCCAGGGCGAAGAGGAGCATCAGGGTGGCCCCGAGCCAGGCCGCCTCGGTTGAACCGGCCGCGACCCCGGCCGCGAGCGCGAGCTCGAGGGCGACCAGACACCAGAATGCCAGTGCCCGTGCGCCGGGCGTTGCGAAGCCGAGCCCGCCCAGCGCCGCCTGCCCCGCCCGCGGGCTCGCGAGCTTGGCGACGGCCGCCGCGATCAGGACGCCGGCGAGCAGCAGGCGGACGCCCATCTCAACCATCGGCGGGAACGCTAC
>Ga0299914_10000997_pt1 | contig 18023 bp, 17 predicted proteins | sample RVTome_10_FD_201361 | JGI IMG/M metagenome (GOLD analysis project Ga0299914, IMG submission 201361) | Soil microbial communities from uranium-contaminated site in the Upper Colorado River Basin, Wyoming, United States - RVT153D57 (version 2) ...
CCGGCCGGTCGGCGCGGGAGGGCGCGAGGACGACTCGCAGCCCCGTGAGCTGGTCGATGCGGACCTCGGGCGCGGTCAGGGCAGAGGGGTGATGTGGGGAGCCGGCATCACGCCGCTAACTCGGCGGGATCGGCTGATCCGGCTCGGCGCCCGGATCCCGCGACGGCGAGGGCGCGTCGGGGTTGTAGGTCGTGGCGGGCCCGCTGTTCGGCACGAACGCCTTCAGCAGGTCGATCGGGAGTGGGAACACGATCGTCGTGTTCTGGTTCACGCCCATCTCGAGCAGCGTCTGTAGGTACCGCAGCTGGAGGGTCGCCGGGTTCTTGCTCATGATGTCGGCTGCCTGCGAGAGCTTCTCCGAGGCCTGGAACTCGCCGTCGGCGGCGATCACCTTGGCCCGGCGCTCACGCTCGGCCTCCGCCTGGCGGGCGATCGCACGCTGCATCTCCTGCGGGATCTCGACGTCCTTGACCTCGACCGTCGTCACCTTCACGCCCCACGGCTCGGTCTGCTCGTCGATGATCTGCTGGAGCTCCACGTTCAGCCGCTCCCGCTCGGCGAGCAGCGAGTCGAGCTCCGCCTTGCCCAGCACGGAGCGCAGGGTCGTCTGCGCGATCTGCGAGGTCGCAAGCAGGTAGTTCTCGACGTCCGTGATCGCCTTGTTCGAGTCGACCACGCGGAAGTAGGCGACGGCGTTCACCCGGGCGGTCACGTTGTCCTTGGTGATGACCTCCTGCGGCGGCACGTTCAGGGTCACGGTGCGCAGGTCGACCCGGACCATCTGGTCGATGATCGGGATCAGGATGATCAGGCCGGGCCCCTTGGTCGCAATCAGCCGACCGAGGCGGAAAATGACCCCGCGCTCGTACTCGCGGAGGATGCGGATTGCCGCCGCAAGCAGGATCAGCAGCAGGACCGCGAGGATCGCGACTACGACAAGTGCTGCGGACATCAAGCGGCTCCTTCTGGTGGCTCTTCGGCGACCTCGGCGAGCGGTCGGACCATCAGGGTCAGGCCGTCCACCGACTCGACCCGCACTCTAGCGCCGGCCGGCACCGGGCCGGAGCCGGGCTCGTCCGCGACCTCGGCCCGCCAGAGCGCGCCGTGGATGAACACCTGCCCCACGGGGTCGAGCGGGACCCGCACGTCACCCTCGGAACCCGGCAGCTCCTCCTCCCCGGTCCACACGGGGTTGCGCCTTGCCTCCATCACCTTCTTGACCGCGAACGCCATCAGGCCGCCGAGGAACAGCGCAACGCCGATCACGAGCGGCGGCGAGACCTCGAGCCCCTCGTCGGTGTCGAACAGCATCAGCCCGGAGACGGCGAGGGCGATCACCCCGACGATCCCGACGATCCCGCCCGTCGGCAGCTGGGTCTCGGCGATGATCAGGCCGACGCCCGCGACGAGCAGGATGATCCCGGCGGCGGTGACCGGGAGCTGCGCGGTCCCGTAGAGGCCGATCACGAACGAGACCAGCCCGAACGCCCCCGGCAGCACGAGCCCGGGGCTGAACAGCTCGATCGCCAGGCCCAGGATCCCTGCGAGGATCAGCATGAATGCCACGTTCGGGTTGACGATCAGCTGCAGGATGTCGTACTGCAGCGGCATGTCCCGCTGCTCGAGCTCGAGGCCGGCGGTATCGAGCGCGCCCGCCTTCGGGCCCCGCACGACGAAGCCGTTGAGCTGCTCGAGCAGGTCGTCCTCATCGGCCGCGATCAGGTCGATCAGCCCGGCGTCGAGCGCCTCGGGAGCGGTCACGTTGGTGGCCTCCCGGACCATCTCCTCGGCGAGCGCGGCGTTTCGCCCGTGCTCCTCGGCGAGCGCGCTGACGTAGGCGGCGGCGTCGTTCTCGATCTTGCGGCCCAGCACCTCGTCGATCTCGGCGCCGGAGATCGAGATCGGCGACGCCGAGCCGATGTTGGTCTGGGGCGCCATCGCGGCGACGTCGCCCGCCTGGGTGACGAACAGACCCGCCGAGGCCGCCCGGGCGCCGTCCGGCGAGACGTAGACGACCACCGGCATCGGCGCCGCGATCACATCCTTGACGATCTCCCGCATCGAGCTGTCGAGCCCGCCGGGCGTGTCGAGGCGGATGATCGCGAGCTCTGCACCGTCGTCGGCGGCGTGATCGAGCGCTCCCGAGACCCACGCCTCGGTGGCGGGGTCGATCGAGCCGGGCAGCTCGATCGACACGGCAAGCCGCGAGCCGCCGTCCTGGGCGAAGCCCGGGATCGCGAGGCCGATCGCCCCCGCCACGATGGCGGTGGCAAACGTCGCGAGGCGGATTCGGTGCCTCATGGAGCCATTATCCGCCTCGCGGCTGCGCAGGGCTCAGGGGGAGACCGGGACGCCCGGGTTTCCGAACATCAGGAACCAGGCCGTGCAGACGATGCCGACGAGGATCGTGGCGGTCATGACGATGTCCTCGATCGGATGCGTGTTCGGGCCCGTGTAGCGCTCGGACGAGAGGCTGCGGTTCCACGCGTAGCGCACGGGCTTGCCCTCGTCGTGGACGACCCAGGCCTTGATCCAGGCGAGCAGGAACGCGAGCAGCGAATACGAGACGATGATCCCGAGGAGGGCGACGCCGAGGCCCGAGAACGAGGGCGCCGTCCCGCCCTGGAGCTGCGAGCCGACCCAGACCCAGAGGTACGGGACGCCGGCGCCGAACAGCAGGATCGCGATCGCGGCGAGCGGCCAGCGGAGGATGCTCCAGGCAAAGCGTCCGGTGCGGCGAACGGCGTCCATCGGCCTCATTGTGACACCTCCGCCGGGGCTTTGTTACCGGACCGTAGCTTTACTGCGGAGCGGCGTAGCGGTCGATGTCGGCGGCGAGCATCTCCTCGTCCGTGTACGGGCCGAGCTTGGTGAACGCGACCTCGCCGGAAGCATCGATGAACAGGGTCGAGGGGAACTCTCGGCCCGCCTGGAAGGCGTCGGCGATCTCCTTGTCCGGGTCCAGGTAGCTCGGGTAGGGCAGCGGCAGCTCCTCAAGGAAGCTCGCGCCGGTCTCGGGCCCGTCGTCGGAGAGCAGCCCGAGGAACGCGACCTCGTCCCCGCGCTCGATCGCCTGGCGCTGGAAGAACGGGAACTCCTCGCGGCACGGGCCGCACCACGAGGCCCACTTGTTGACCACGACCGGCGTTCCCTCGAGCTGCTCTAGGCGCGCCGCGAACCCCTCGCTGCCCTCGTCGAGGATCTCGTTGGCCTGCTTGCGGATCGCGGCCAGCTCCGGCGGAGCGCCGCGGAGCGGTTCCGCGGCTTCGGCCGCGGTCAGCGCCGAATCCGGGTTGCCGGCGCCGTCCGCGTCGTCGTCGTCCCCGCCGCAGGCGCCGACGCCCAGGGCGAGCGCCGCCAGCGCGCAAGCCAGGGTCCCTTTCGCTGCTCGAGAGCTCATCCGCCGGTTGGGGGTGGTACTTTTCAGGTGATCCCGCAGGGGATTGCGGGGGCACCGGCCAGGCAGAGGGGAAAGCCGCGCCGTCCGCCTCCACGAGCTTACATCGCTCGCCGCCGCGCCTTGTGCGCCCGGGGCGGGCACCTCACCGAAAGCCTTTCGATGGCCAACACCACCGACGTTGCCGCAGGCGCGGCACGCACACCGAGCGAAGCCGATCTCGAGCGCGCGCAGGAGTTCACGCGCGAGCCGATCCTGCTCGAGGGCGAGACGCTCGCCGATCTCGCGCCCGGCAGCGCCCGGACGCTGGCGCTCCAGGACGCGGTCGCCGAGCTCGACGCCGGGGCGGACGAGCCGTCGACCGACTGGCGGCGCGAGTACTCGCTGGTGCTCGGGCTCGAGCGGTTCCTGTCGATGGAGCCCCCCACGCTCCGCGACGGCGCCGAGCTCGACGACCACCAGGTCGACGCGCTGTCCGGCACGCTCGCCGCCCTGATCGCGGAGGTCGAGAAGGGCACGGGCCCGAACGGCAAGGCGAACGGAGGCGGCGACGCCCGCACGCAGGCCCCCGACCCGGCAACGGAGGTCGCCGAGGACGTGAACGGCGACGGCGAGCTCGAGGACGAGCTCGAACCGGAAGAGGAACCCCAGGACTGGGAGGACGAGCCCGCCGAGGACGAGGACGAGGTCGTCGGCGAGGCGCCCGAGGATCCCGGCGCCAGCCGCCGCTTCTGGTTCGAGCACGCGACGGGGGCCGGCAAGACCGTCGCCGCCGTCGGCTTCGTCGAGGCGTCGCGCACCGGCGGCATCCTGATCCTCACCCACCGCCGCAACCTCGTCGACCAGTTCATCGGCGAGATCTCCGACCGCGGCTACAAGGAGCGCCTCTCACCGCCCCTCCTCGACGGCGCCGACCACCCCTACGGCCCGGTCACCGTCGAGACCTACCAGTGGTTCGTGCGCAATCACAGTCGCGTCTCCGGCGCCTACTCGATCGTGATCTGCGACGAGGCCCACACCGCCCTCGGCGAGAAGACGAGCGCCTGCATCCGCGACATGCCCGGGCCGGTGTTCATCGGCATGACCGCGACCGGCGCGCTGATCGCCCGCCACGTCGCGGACCTGTTCCCGACCCAGACCTCGCGCTTCGACCTGGCGCAGGCGGCGCGGCGCGGCGTGATCGCGCCGTTGCGCTGCCTGCGGATCCCGCCCGGCCCCGGCGTCCGCTCGCTCGCCAAGGTCCCGCTGCGCCGCGGCGAGGTCGACCAGGACTTCGACCAGGAGGAGCTGGCCAAGCTCCTCGACCAGGGGCCGTTCAACGTCGCGGTGGCCGACCTCTACCAGTCTCGGTTCCGCAAGGTGCCCGGCGTGCTCTACACGGCCGGGGTGAAGCACGCGACCAACGTCGCCGCGGCGCTGCGCGACGCGGGGATCAACGCGCGGGCGGTGTCCGGCGAGACGCCGAAGCGCGAGCTGGCGGAGATCCTCGCCGCGTTCGAGCGCGGCGACGTCGACGTGCTCTGCAACGCGATGCTGCTCGCGGAGGGCTGGAACTCGCCCCGCGCGACGATCTGCATGCACCTCGCCCCCACGGCCTCGCGCCGCGTCTACCAGCAGCGGGTCGGGCGCGTGACGCGCCGCGCGCCGGGCAAGGAGGCGGGCCTGGTCATCGACTTCGTCCACCCCGCCACGACGTCCGACGAGACGATCGTGACCCTCCATTCGCTCCTCGACCGCGACGTCTACCGCGGCGGCGCGATCGTGGTCGGTCCGGTCCGCCGCGGTCGCGGGCGCCGGGTGCGAGTCGAGCGCCGGGTGGTTCCGGTTGCCGCCGATCCGGAGCGCCGCCTGATGGTGCTCGAGCGGGAGCTGTGGCGGATCGCGGTCGAGAACCTCAACTACTCCGAGCAGCACGCGTGGGCGGCGCTCGCGGGCGCTCGGGTCACCGCCAACCAGTGGCGACGGGCGAAGGCGATGATCCAGCACGACGAGGGCAAGGATCTGCGCCGCCGCTTCCTGCTGACGTGCGTGCAGCGCAACCGAAACCACCAGCTGCGGCTCAAGGCGCTGGCCGAGGTGGCCGCGCTGCGCGACGCCGAGGCGTTCGACGACTGCGTCGACATCGTCGGCACGTGGGGTCGCGACGACCGCCGCTCCGGCGCCAAGGTGCTGCTCCAGGCGCTGGCCGAGCGCCGCATCGGCCGCCGCGACCAGGCGCAGGCCTGGGTCTGGCGATTGGCGGCCGCTACCCGCGAGCTTCACGAGCAGTACGCGGTGCAGCGGTGGCCCGAGACCAAGCGTCTCCTCGGCCTGTTCGTGAACTCGTCGGGACGCGCCCACGGCCGCAACGCGCGACGGCTGGTCGCCGCCGCCCGCCAGCAGGACCGGCGGCTGGCCATCTCCCTGCTCGCCGCCGCGGTCGCCCACACCCCGGAGGCCGAGGAGGTCCTCCGCGGCGCCCGGATGCGGATGGCCCGCAAGCCCTCCGCGGTCGCCCGCGAGCTGCTGCGCAACTTCCCGAAGCCGGGCTCGAAGCGGCGGCGTCGCCGCAAGGGCAAGGGCGGAAACGGCGAGGGCGGCGGCACCGCGAAGAACGGCGAGAACGGAAAGCCCGCGCGCGAGAAGCTCGAGGACGCGGCGACCGAGGTCGAGGAAGTCGAGGCCGTCGCGGAGGGTTCCGAGGCCAAGGCGGAGACGGAGACGCCCGCGGCTGGTGACGGGGACGAGCCCGGCGGCGAGGACACCGACGACGCCTGATTGGTTCGAACGCGACCACTTGTGGTCGCCACCCCAAGTGGTCGAGCCTGAACCGTTCCGGGGGCTATAGGCCCACTACGGTTTCACTCGTTTGGGTTCAACCGCAGGCTGACCTCGCCCGAGCCGAGGCTCACCCGGTCGCCTTCGGCGGTCTCGACGACGAGGTTGCCGCGGGCGTCGATGCCCGCCGCCGTACCCAGCCCCGACCCGCTCGCCCCACCGGCTCCCTCCCAGCTCACCTCGCGGCCCCGCAGCACGTCGCGTTCGGCGAACGCCTCGGCGACCGCGCCGGGCTCCGCCTCGGTCCAGCGCCCGAGTGCCTCCAAGAGGGCGGCCAGCGCCTGGTCCGGGCTCACCCCATGCCCCAGCGAGGTCGCCGGCCAGCGCAAATCGCCCGGGAACTCGTCGTTCCCGACCGCGAGGTTGAGCCCGACCCCGATCACCGCCCATTCGGGCGGGCGGGCCTCGATCAGGACGCCGGCCAGCTTGCGCTCGCCGCGCCAGACGTCGTTCGGCCACTTGACGGCGCACTCGACCGGGGCCAGCGATTCCGCCGCGTCGCAGACGGCCAGCGGAACGGCCAGCGGCAGCATCGCGTGGCGGGCCTCCAGGGGCCGCAGGACCATCGAGCACAGGAGCGCGGCCCCAGGCGGCGCCGACCAATGCCGACCGCGCCGGCCGCGGCCCGCGGTCTGCTCGTCGGCGGTGACCACCGTGCCGGACGGGGCACCCGCGATGGCGAGCTCCCGGGCACGCTCGTTGGTCGAGTCCGTGCGCCGGTGATGGTGGCGCGGGCCGCCGAAGCTCATCCCGGGCGCAGCCGCAGCTCGTCGTCGCGGCGCACGCCCAGCTCGTCCGCCGCGCTGCCGCGGTCCAGCGCCACGCCGAGGCGGCCCGACGAGTCGTCGTAGACGACCAGGCCGCCGCTGCCGTCGGCGAACGTCCTGCCCCGCGCCGCCCGGTGCTCGGTGGCCCCGGCCGCGATCGCGACGCTCCCGGCGTCGCCGAGCTCGCCGGCCGCCGCGTCCAGCACCAGGTTCCCGAAGCGGTCCTCGTAGAGGACGTGCGCGACCAGATCGTCGCCCTCGGATCTCGGCCGGGGGAGCTCGAGCCCCGCCGCCGAGCCGGGATCGACCGCCTCGCCCGCCGCTCCGAGTGGCCTCCCGGCCGCGAGGTGGGCTGCCACCGGGGCGAACAGGTCGCGGCCGTGGAACGTCGGCGCCACGGGCTCGAGGCGCAGCGGGGTTGCCGAGACGTCGACGGCTTCGGCCACGCCGCCGAGCCGCTCAGCCGCCAGGGCAAGGAGCCCGTTGTCGGGCCCGACCAGGAAGCTGTCGCCTGCGCGGAGCGCGACCGCGCGCCGGTTCGTGCCGACGCCGGGATCGACCACCGCGAGGTGCACGGCCGGCCCGCTGCGCGCCGCCGCCGCCTCGAGCGCGAGCGCGCCGCGGCGGACGTCGCCCGGCGGGATCCCGTGGCTGATGTCGACGAGGACAGCCCCCGGCGAGAGGCTCGCGATCACGGCCCGGCAGACGCCGGCGAACTCGTCCTCGTAGCCGTAGTCGGAGAGGAAGGTGACGAGCACTGCGCCGGGAGCGTACGGCTCGGAGCGCCTCGGGCGTCAGCCGCGCGCATCGGCCAGGAGCGCCTCGACCAGCCCCTCCGGGTCGTGGCGGTCGGCCTCGACGTCCGCGGCGAACCCCGACTCGCGCAGGGTGGAGGCGGTGACCGGGCCGATCGCGACGATCCGCGCCGCGTCCGGCATCCGCCCGCCCGTGACCTCGAGGAAGTTACGCACCGTCGACGAGGACGTGAACGTCACGTAGTCGGCAGCCATCGCCGCCTCGACCGCAGCCGGGTCCGGGTCCTCGCGCACGGTCTCGTACAGCGCCACGACGTCGACCTGAGCTCCGCGGTCCCGCAGCGCGTCCGGCAGAACGCTCCGGGCCTCCGCGGCCCGGGCGACGAGCACCGGCCGGCCGTGCACGGGGACCGGCTCCAGGGCGGCGACGAGCGCCTCGGCCACCGACCGCTCCGGGACGACGTCCGCGATCACGCCGCGCTCCCGCAGCGCCGCGGCCGTGCCCGGGCCGATCGCCGCCACCTGGGCCTGGGACAGGGCCCGAGCGTCGCGGCCGGCGGCGGCCATCGCATCGAACAGGAGCCTGACCCCGTTCGGACTCGTCAGGCAGACGAGCGCGTAGGTGTGGAGCGCCTCGATCGCTTCCCGGACCTCGGCCGTGTCGATTCGCGGCTCGATCCTGATCGCCGGTAGCTCGACCACATCGGCGCCGAGCGCGGTCAGGGCCGAGGCCAGCCCGCTGGCTTGAGCGCGAGCTCTGGTGACCACAACCCGGCGCCCGTGGAGCGGGCGGCGCTCGAGCCAGGCGATCGAGTCGCGGCGGGCGGCCACCGGCCCGAACAGGAGGATCGACGGCGGCGCGAGCCCGGCCTCGGCCGCCGCCTCGGCGAGCGAGGCGAGCGTCGCGGACACCTGCCGCTGGCCGCCCATGGTCCCGCGCTCGACCGCGGCCGCGGGCTCGTCCGGATCACGGCCGGCGGCGATCAGCCGCCGCGCGATCTCGGGCAGGTTGCGCACCCCCATGTACATGACGAGGGTGCCCGGGAACCGCGCGAGCGCCTCCCAGTCGATGGCCGCTTCGCCCTTGGCGGGGTCCTCGTGACCGGTGACGAACGCCACCGCCGAGGCGTCGTCGCGGTGCGTCACCGGGATCCCGGCGTAGGCCGGAGCGGCGATGCCCGCGGTGACTCCCGGCACCACCTCGAACTCCACGCCGGCCGCGCGCAGGGCCTCGGCCTCCTCGCCCCCGCGTCCGAACACGAACGGGTCACCGCCCTTGAGCCGGACGACCGAGAGCCCGTTGCGGGCGCGCTCGACGAGCTCCTCGTGAATCCGGTCCTGAGGCACCGAGGCCGCGCCCGGCTCCTTGCCCACGTAGCGGAGCTCGGCGTCCGCCCGCGCGCCCGCGAGCGCTGCGGCGGGAATCAGCCGGTCGTAGAGGATCGAATCGGCCGCCGCGATCAGCTCCAGCGAGCGCGCGGTCATCAGCCCGGGGTCGCCCGGGCCCGCTCCGACCAGATACACGGTCCCGGCCCGGGCGGTCATCGCGACGACCCCGCGGACGACTCCGCGGCGCGCTTCAGGATCTCCCCGGCGCCGGCGGCGAGCATCCGCTCGGCCAGGGCCTCGCCCAGCGCCGCCGGCTGCTCGGGGTCGCCGCGCAGCGCGTCGCGCACCCATTCGCCGCCGTCGGGCAGCCCGGCGTACCCGGCAACCGCCAGGGTTCCCTCCATGTGCCGCGCGCAGATTCCCAGCGGCGTCTCGCAGGTCGCCTCGAGCGCGGCGGTGGCGGCGCGCTCAGCGGTGAACTCGACCAGCGCCTCCCGGTCGCTGATGCCGGCCGCGGCGGCGGCCGGCTCGCCGTCACCGGCCCGCGCCTGCAGCGCCAGCGCCCCCTGGCCGGGCGCGGGCACCATCTGATCGGCGGCGAACCGGAACGCGATCTCGCGCTCGAGGTCCAGCCGCCGCAACCCGGCGGCGGCCAGCACGATCCCGTCGAGGTCTCCGTCGGCCAGCTTGCGCAGCCGGGTGTCGACGTTGCCCCGGACCTCGACGACGTCCAGGTCGGGCCGGGCCGCGAGCAGCTGCGAGCGGCGGCGGAGGCTGGCGGTGCCGATCCGCGCGCCCTGCGGGATCTCGTCCAGCGTCGCAGCGCCGCCGACGAAGGCGTCGGCGGGGTCCTCCCGCTCCGGCACGCCCACCAGCGCGAGCTCGGCCGCCATCTCGCCCGGCACGTCCTTCGCCGAGTGGACGCCGAGGTCCGCCTGCCCGTCGAGCAGCGCGCCCTCGACCGAGCGCACGAACCGGGCCTTGTCGCCGGGCTCGCCGTCGACGTTCGAGACCCTGACCAGCTCCACCCCGCCCAGCGCCGCCGCCACCGCCTCGGCCTGGGCGACCGCGAGGGCGCTCGAGCGCGTCGCGATCCTCACCGTTGATCGCGAGCGCGACGCCTGGCGTCGAGGTCGGTGACCTCGGCCTCGCCCGTCTCGAGCGGATCGGAGGCGGGATCGAGCCCGAACAGCTCGCGCAACGCGTGTACGTTCGCCGACAGCTCGGCGGCGTCGGCGCCCCGCTTGAGCCGCAGGGTCGGCTCGTGGAGGATCCGGTTCGCGATCGCGCGCGCCATCGCCCGCATCCGGTCCCGATCCGCATCGGAGAGCGACTCCCAGCGATCGTCGTTCTCCGCCAGCGCCCGCTCGACGATCGCGTCGGCGCGCTCGCGGAGCGCCGCGATCGTGGGCCGGACCTCCTGTCCCGAGAGCCACTCGGAGAACCGGAGGCGCTCCGCCTCGAGGATCGCCTCGGCGCGCCGCGCCTCGGCCTCCCGGCCCGAGGTGTTGCGCTCGACCAGCGACTGGAGGTCGTCCATGTCGTGCACGGTGACCCGGGCGAACTCCCTGCAGGCGGGGTGGATGTCGCGCGGCACCGCGAGGTCGATCAGGAGCAGCGGTTGCTCGCCGCGCTCCTCCATCATCTCGCCGAGCGCCCCGCGCTCGATCACGTAGTGCGGCGAGCTGGTCGACGACACGACGATGTCGGCCTCCGCCAGGAGTCCCGGCAGCTCCTCGAACCGGACCGCCCGGCCGCCGAAGCGCTGGGCGAGCCCGATCGCCCGGTCGTGGTGGCGATTGGCGATGAAGATCGCGTCGACGCCGCGGGCGGCGAGGGCCCGGGCCGTCAGCTCGGCCGTCTCGCCGGCCCCGATCACCAGGACGCTTCGCTGCTCGAGGTCGCCGAGCGTGCGCTGCGCCAGCTCCACCGCGACCTGGGGGACCGACAGGGCGCCCTCCGAGATCGCGGTCTCGGTCCGGGCACGCTTGCCGGCGCCGAGCGCGCCCCGGAACATCCGGTTCAGGATCGGCCCGGTCGCGTCCTCCACCAGCGCCAGCTCGTATGCGCGCTTGACCTGGCCCTGGACCTCGGCCTCGCCGACGATCATCGAGTCGAGCCCCGCGGTGACCCGGTAGAGCTGGTCGACCGCGGGCTCCCCGCGAAGCGAGTAGAGATGAGAGACGAGCTCGGTCGGGCGGGTCTCCGCGACCCGCGCGAGGACCGACAGGGCGTGCGACTCGGCGTCGACCGGATCGCTCGCGTAGAGGTACAGCTCGGTGCGGTTGCAGGTCGAGATCGCGGCGGCCTCGGCGATCTCGGCGGCGGCCACCAGCTCGGCGAGCACGCTGACCGACCGACCCTCGGTGAGCGCGAGCCGCTCGCGCAGCTCGAGCGGCGCGGTCTTGTGCGAGACGCCGAGCGCGAGGACCTCGGCCATCAGGACGACACCTCCACCCTCGGCTGATGCCCTTCGAGCTGCTCGTCGTCCGGCTGGTGGCTGGCGGCTGGCGGCTGGCGGCGCTCGGCCAGATCGGCCAGCTCCCTCAGCTCTTGGCGCATGCGGTCGATGCGCACGGCCATGATCGCCACGTAGATCAGGAGCAGCGCGACGAAGACGACGTACGCCCCCGCGACGTACTTACCCGCCTCGTCTAGGGGAAGTGCCGGCATCAGCCGGCCCTCCCTGTGTCGGCCGGAGTGGAGGGGGCGATGCGCGAGGTCGGGGCGGACGGAGCCTCGGAGTCGAGCGCCCTGCGCAGGCGTGAGATCTGACCCCGGGTCGCCTTGGCCGCCAGTTCGAAGCGCGAGAGGGTGACGAACAGGAGCGCCATGCCGGCCAGCGCGACGAGGAAGGTGAACAGCATCTCGCCGGGCAGGCCGCCCTCGCTGGTCGCGAACACCCGCGGGTGCACCAGCGATTCGGCCAGCCGGACCGCCATGAAGTTGAGCGGCACGAAGGCCCCGGCCGTGATCGCGAACACCGACGCGTAGCGCGCCTGGCGCTCGCGATCCTCGATCGCGTAGCGCAGCGGGTAGTAGGTCGCGTAGAGCAGGTACACGATCAGGAACGAGACCAGGGTCGGCTCCTCCCACACCCACCACTTGCCCCAGGCGGCCCGGGCCCAGATCGCGCCGGTCAAGAGCGCGCCGGTGCCGAAGATGACGCCCATGTGGATCGACACGTAGGCACGCATGTCGTGCACGGGGTCGCCGGTGCGCAGGTGCCTGATCGCGTGGATCGCAGCGACGATGAAGCCCGCCAGGGCGCAGATCGCGATCGGCACGTGCAGGTAGAAGATCTTCTGGACGAAGCCCTGGTCGGCGTCGTTGGGCGCGTAGAAGAACGCCAGGGCGAACGCGCCACAGAGGACGATCACCGTGGCGATCGCCGTCGTTCGCAGGCTGGGCATCTCGAGGCTGAGGCGCGAAAGCAAGCTGTCCTGCCGGGAAGGCATCGATTCAGTCCTCCAGCAGGAAGTCATAGACGGCGTAGCCCACCAGGAGGAAGGTCAGATCGTAGAGAGCGAGCGTGCCGATCCATTTCCAGACCTCGTCGTACTCGGGGCCGCCGGCGGCGAGGAGGGGCTCGGCCGCGGCGCCCGCGGCGATCATCAGGGGCACCAGCAACGGCAACAGCACCAGCGGGGTCAGCAGGTCCCGCGCGCGCGAGTGGGCGCCGACGGTCGAGACTACGGCGCCGGTCGCCGCGAGGCCGACGTTGACCAGCGCGAGCACCGCGGCGAGCGGGGGCAACCCGGCCCCGGAGTCGAGGAAGAACGCGGCGAAGACCGGCAGGGCAACGGCCTCGAGCACCAGGAGGTAGACGAACAGCGCCACGACCTTGGCCGCGAACAGCGCCGAGAGGTCGATCGGGGCGAGCCGCATCGCGTCGAAGCCGCCCTCGTCGCGCTCGGCGACGAACAGGCGGTTGATTGCGAGCAGCGCCGCGAACAGGACCGTGACGAGCAGGACGCCGGCCGCGAGGCTGCCCTCGAGCGAGGTTCGGTCGAGCCCGAAGCGGAAGATCACGAAGGTCGTCACCGCGAACAGGGCCATCGCGGGCAGCGACTGCAGGGTCCGCAGCTCGACGCGGAGATCCTTCGCGAGGATGGCCCGGAACGCAATCACCGGCCGCTCCTGCCGGCGTAGATCGAGCGGGCGTCGCCCGGCGCCAGCCCGCCGGCCGGGCCCTCGTAGGCCACCGAACCCTCGGCCCGCAGCGCCAGCGCCCGGTCGGCGCCGGCCAGCCCTCCCTCGAAGTCGTGGGTGACGATCACCCGCGTGACCCCGGGCCGGCGCCCGATCAGGGGCTCGACGGTCTCGAGCGCCGCGGGGTCGAGGTGCGACCCTGGCTCGTCCAGGAGCAGCAGCGCCGGATGGTGAAGGACGCAGCGGCAGACCGCCGCCCGCTGTAGCTGGCCCGCGGAGAGGGTCCGCACCAGCTGGTCCCGCCGACGGGTGAGGCCGACCGCGTCCAGCAGCTCGCCGATCCGTGCGGCCGCGCCCTCGACCCCGTGCAGCCGGGCATGAAAGGCGAGCGACTCGGCCAACGTCAGGTCGCGGTAGAGCAGCGCGTCGTGGCCCAGGTAGCCGATTCGCCCCCGGGCCTGCCAGGCGTGCCGCGGGAGCTCCGCGCCAAGCACCCGCAGCTCACCGGCCGACGGTCGCAACAGCGTTGCCAGCATTCGCAGCAGCGTCGACTTCCCCGCGCCGTTTGGCCCGAGCACGACGAGCGTGTGGCCGGCCTCGAGCACGAACGAAACGTCGCGGAGCACCCACTCCTGACCGAACTCGCGGCGCAGCTCGCGCGCTTCGACGGCCGCGCCGGGCGCGCCGGCGGGCCCCGTTGCCGGGTCTTCACCGGCTGCGCGCTGGACAGCGGTCGCTGGCACCGCCTCCATTCTCCCAAGCCCGGGGGGCCGGGATTCCCGCCGGCCCGGCGCTGAAGGCGATTGTTCGGACCTCACGGGACCGCGTCTCCGTACGATCGGCGATGGCCTGGACGGCGGCAGTGATCGCTTTCGCGACCGCGCTCCTCGCGGCGCCGCGGCCGGATCAGCCGCGCGAGCCGGTGCGCGCACCGGTCGACTACCGCGAGTCCACCGCGCTGGGCCAGCCGGCGTCCGGGTCCCTGCGTGCCGGCGTGAAGCTGCCGCCCGAGGGCCGCCACTACTTCACCTGGGACCCGGTCCGGCGCGAGAGCCCGAGCCCGCCCTGGCGGCGGTGGGGAACGGACGATCTCATCCGCACCCTGCTCCGGGTGATCCACGACTACGCGCGGGCTCATCCGGCGGCGCCGCGGGTGGGGATCGGGGACCTGAGCCTCCCGGAGGGCGGCTATTTCGGCCCCGAGATCGGCGGCGGCATCGGCCACGCCACCCACCAGAACGGGCTCGACGCCGACGTCTACTACCCGATCCGCTCCGACCGCGAGCGGGCGCCGCTCGCGGTGTCAGAGATCCGGATGCGCCTGGCGCAGGACCTCGTCGACCGGTTCGCCGCCGCCGGCGCCGAATCCATCTACGTGGGCCCGAACACGGCGCTGACCGGGCCGCCCGGCCTCGTCGTCCCGCTGGCTAACCACGACAACCACCTGCACCTGCGGATCGCCGGCTAACGGCCCTTGCGCAGGGTCCGGGCGCCGACCTTCGCCAGCGGGACGAGGCCATCGCGCAGCGCCCGCAGCCGGACGCCGTTGCGCCCGTAGATCAGGCGCGCGGAGGAGCGCAGGGCGTCGCCGAGCGTCCGGTCGTAGGGCTGCCACCAAAAATCGCGGGTCACCCCTGGCTCCCAGGCCACGTGCTTGACGTTCACGCACTCGTAGAAGCCGAATTTGGAGTGCGAGCGGCCGAGCCCGGACTCCTTGACCCCGCCCCACGCAGTCTGCGCCGCGCCGTGAGAGTACGAGTGGTCGTTGATCCAGACCATCCCCGACTCGACGCGGCGGGCCATCCGCTCGCCCTTGGCCCGATCGGTGGTCCAGATCGACGCGCCGAGCCCGAAGTTCGAGTCGTTGGCGCGCGCGAGCGCCTCCTCCTCGTCGGCGACGACGATCAGCGGCACCACCGGCCCGAAGATCTCCTCGCGCATGATCCGCATCTCGTCGGTGACGCCGGCGAGCACCGTGGGCGCGATGAAGCGGCCGGAAAAGCCCGGCACCTCGCGCGGGCCGCCGGTCACCAGCTCGGCTCCGGACGCGAGCGCGTCGTCGACCAGCTCGGTCACCGCCTCGGCCTGCCCGGCCGACACCATCGGGCCGATCTCCGTCTCCCAGCTCGTCGGGTCGCCGACGGTCAGCCGCTCGGCCTCCCGGACGACGCCGTCGAGGAACCGGTCGGCGACGCTCTCGACCACGTAGGTGCGCTCGATTCCGGAGCAGGTCTGGCCCGAGTTCGCGAACCCGCCCCACACGCACCCCGACACCGCGTTCGCGAGGTCGGCGTCCGCGCAGACGATCTGCGGGTCCTTGCCGCCCAGCTCCAGCACCGACCCCTTGAGCTGTTGCGCGCAGATCTCCCCGACCTTGCGGCCGACCTCGACCGAGCCGGTGAAGAACACCTTGCCGACCCGTGGCGACTCGCAGATCGCCTGGCCGACCGAGCCGCCGCCATGGACCGTTCGCAGCAGGCCCTCCGGCAGCCCGCCCTTCTCGAACGCGCGCTGGATCCGCTCGCCGAGGAGCGGGGTCAGGCTGGCGGGCTTGAAGATCACCCCGTTGCCCGCCATCAGCGCGATCGCGATCTCGCCGAGCGGGATCGACCACGGGTAGTTCCAGGGGGCGATCACGCCGGCCACCCCGATCGGCTCGTACGAGAAGAAGCTCCGCTTCGTCTTCAGGAACAGCTGGGGGTACGGGATCGGCTCGTCGGCGAGGATCTCGGGGCCCGCGTCCGCGCACCAGTTGAGGGCGTCGATCGTGGGCAGGATCTCCATCGTGAAGCTCTCGGCGATCGGCTTGCCCTGCTCGGCCGTGAGCAGCGCCGCCACCTCGTCGATCTCGTCGACCAGCACCTCCGCCGCCCGCCGCAGGTATCGGCCCCGGTCGGCGGGCGCGAGCTGCGCCCAGAACGGCTGCAGCTCGGCGATCTCGGCGGCGACGCCGTCGACGTCCGAGGGAGCGATCGTCCCGACCGCTCCGACGAGCTCGCCGGTGGCGGGGTTGTGCGACTCGAGTTGCCCCATCCCGGGGCGAGTCTAGGCGAGGCGCGCGGATCGCCGGCCCGCTGAGTCTCGTCAGCCCCCGAACCGCCGGCGGAGCTTCTCGATCCGCTCGCGCAGCCTCGCCTCGAAACCGCGATCGATGGGCTCGTAGAACCGGACGCCCGCGAGCTCGGGCGGAAGCAGCGGCTGATCGGCGACCCCACCGGGCTGGTCGTGCGGGTAGACGTAGCCCTCGCCGCGGCCGAGCGCCTTCGCGCCCCTGTAGTGGGCGTCGCGCAGATAAGCGGGCGGGAGCTTGGCGCCGTGCTCGCGGACGTGCCGCGTCGCGGCCGAGATCGCCGTGGTCGACGCGTTCGACTTCGGGGCGAGCGCCAGGTAGGCGGCCGCCTGCGCCAGGTTCAGCGCGCATTCGGGCAGCCCGACGCGATCCACCGCGGCGGCGGCCGCGGTCGCCACGGCGAGGGCCTGCGGATCGGCGTTGCCGACGTCCTCGGAGGCGAGGATCACCATCCGCCGGGCGATGAACCGCGGGTCCTCGCCGCCCTCGAGCATCACCGCCAGGTAGTACAGGGACGCGTCCGCGTCGGACCCTCTGGTCGCCTTGATCCAGGCCGAGATGTAGTCGTAGTGGCGATCGCCCTCGCGGTCGTAGGACACCGCCTTGCGCTGCAGCGCGTCCTCGGCGGTGGGCACGTCGACGCGGTGCCCGGAGGCCCGGGCCACCTCCACCGCGCGCTCGAGCGCGCCGAGCGCGGTCCGCGCGTCGCCGCCCGAGCGCGCGGCGAGCAGCTCGAGCGCCTCCCCCTCGATCTCGGGCGGGTCCGCGATCCCGCGCTCGGCGTCGGTGAGCGCGCGCCGGAGCAGCGCCTCGACGTCGTCCGCGCCGAGCTCGCGCAGCTCGTAGATCTGACAGCGCGAGAGCAGCGCCGAGTTGACCTCGAAGTAGGGGTTTTCGGTGGTGGCCCCGATCAGCGTCACGAGGCCCTCCTCGACCGCGGGCAGCAGGGCGTCCTGCTGGGCCTTGTTGAAACGGTGGATCTCGTCGAGGAACAGAACGGTGCGCCGGCCGTTCGCGCGCCGGCGCTCGCGTGCCCGCTCGATCACCGCGCGAACCTCGGCCTTGCCCGCGTTCACCGCCGACTCTTCCTCGAACGCCGCGTCGGAGGTCCCGGCGATGATCCGCGCCAGGGTCGTCTTGCCCGACCCGGGCGGCCCGTAGAGAATCGCCGAGTGCGGCTCGCCGGTCTCGACCGCGGTCCGCAGCGCCGAGCCCGCGGCCAGCAGGTGCCCCTGCCCGACGAGCTCGCCGAGCGTGCGGGGGCGGATCCGGACCGCCAGCGGTGCGCCGGCCGCGACCGCCTCGGGCTCTCCTTCGGCGCCGGGGCCGAACAGCGTCTCCATCCCGGCGAGTATGGCGGCTAGGAAGGCGCCGAATCCGGGATCGCCAGCCCGGCCGCGGCGAGCCGGCGCGAATGGCGGCGCACTGCGTCGGCGCGCTCTTGCGGCGTGAGCAGGTCGCCCCACGCCTCCACCGCGCGTCGCGGGTCCGGCGGTTCGCCGCGCCGCGCTGCCGGCTCGCTCAGGACCCGCACCCCGAGGCCCACGTGCCAGCGCTCGTCGCGCAGGACCCGCCCGAGGATCGCCTCCAGGCCGGGCAGGTCCCCGGCGCTGCGAAGGTCGGCCATCAGCGCCTCCTGGGCGGCGCCGAACACGACGCCCTCGAGCAGCAGGTGGTAGACGGCGACGGCTTCGGAGAGCGCCAATCTGCCGCCATCGAGCGCTCGCGCGACCGCG
>Ga0299914_10000998_pt1 | contig 18019 bp, 24 predicted proteins | sample RVTome_10_FD_201361 | JGI IMG/M metagenome (GOLD analysis project Ga0299914, IMG submission 201361) | Soil microbial communities from uranium-contaminated site in the Upper Colorado River Basin, Wyoming, United States - RVT153D57 (version 2) ...
ATGCCGCTGTTCTGTCCTCCCTGTCCGCGCAGCGGATGGGGAGGGGGACCATGCGAAGCATGGTGGAGGGGCTATCCGGACTCAGCAGGCCCCTCCCCACCGCGTTTCACGCGGTCCCCCTCCCCACGAGCTTCGCTCGCAGGGAGGATAGATAGGCTACCCCGCCGGCAGCAGGCGGCGTTCGCCGGCGAGGTTCATCAGCGCCTTCTGGAGCTTCTCGAACGCCCGGACCTCGATCTGCCGGATTCGCTCGCGGCTGACCTCGTAGACCTGGGAGAGCTCCTCCAGGGTCTTGGGATCGTCGCGCAGCCGACGCTCGGTCAGGATATGGCGCTCGCGGTCGTTCAACGCCTGCATCGCCTCGACGAGCAGCTCGTGGCGAACCTGCGATTCCTGGGCCTCGGCGACCCGCTCGTCCTGGAGCGGCTCGGTGTCGACCAGGAAGTCCTGCCAGGTGCCTTCGCTATCGTCGCGCAGCGGCACGTTCAGCGACGTGTCGCCGCCCATCGCCATGCGGCGGTTCATCGACACGACGTCCTCTTCGGAGACGCCGAGATCGGTGGCGATCTGCTTGACGTCCTCGGGCTTCAGGTCGCCTTCCTCGAACGCCTCGATCCGGTTCTTCATCCGCCTGAGGTTGAAGAACAATTTCTTCTGCGCCGCGGTGGTGCCCATCTTCACCAGGCTCCAGCTGCGCAGGATGAATTCCTGGATGGAGGCGCGGATCCACCACATCGCATAGGTGGCGAGGCGGAAGCCGCGCTCGGGCTCGAACTTCTTCACGCCCTGCATCAGGCCGATATTGCCCTCCGAGATCAGCTCGGAGATCGGCAGGCCGTAGCCGCGATAGCCCATGGCAATCTTGGCGACGAGGCGCAGATGGCTGTTCACCAGCTTGGCCGCAGCGTCGGTGTCCTGATGCTCGGTCCAGCGCTTGGCGAGCATATATTCCTCTTCCGGAGTGAGGATCGGGAACTTCTTGATCTCGGAGAGATAGCGGTTGAGGCCCGCCTCACCGCCGGTTGCCGGGATCGTCGCCGGTACGTTTCTGCCGCTAGCCATGATGGATTCTCACATTCTCCCTGCGCGCCGCATGGCATCATTCCTTGTCGGCGCAACTCTACAATACGGTAAGAGTCCCGAACAGTTCCTGAATATCAGACGGAAGGGGACTTTTGAAGGACAAGTTTTCTTTCGAAACCGGATGAACGAAGCCAAGCTCCGCAGCGTGCAGGGCCTGGCGATGGAAATCCAGCCTTTTCAATATCTCACTGTGCACAGCTCGAGTCCGGCCGTAGACAGGATCGCCGAGCAGGGGATGACCGATCGAGGCCATGTGGACCCGCACCTGGTGAGTCCGGCCGGTCTCGAGCCGACATTCGATCAGCGCCGCCTCCCTGAGCGGCCGGATCGTCCGATAATGCGTTACCGCGCGCTTGCCGCGGCCCGGCTCGACCACCGCCATCTTCTTGCGGTTGGCCGACGACCGCCCCAGCGGTGCGTCCACGATCCCGGCCAGCGGAATCGGGATGCCGGCGACGATCGCGAGATAGGCCCGGTGGATGTCGTGGCGGGCGAATTGGGCGGCGAGGCCTTCATGCGCCACGTCCGTCTTCGCCACCACCAGCAGGCCCGAAGTGTCCTTGTCGATGCGGTGGACGATTCCCGGCCTTGCCACTCCGCCGATCCCGGAAAGCCGGCCTGCGCAATGATGGAGCAAGGCGTTGACCAAAGTTCCGTCGAAATTGCCCGCGGCGGGATGGACGACCATGCCGGCCGGCTTGTCGACGACCAGCAGATGCTCATCCTCGAAGACGATGTCGAGCGCGATGTCCTGCGCCGCATTGTGCGCCGGTTTCGGCTCGGGCACCGTGACCTGGTAGGTCGCGCCGGGCACCGCCTTCATGGCCGGATCGCGCACCGCCGCGCCCTCGGGGCCGCGCACTTCGCCGCTCGAGATCAGGGCCTTCAGCCGTTCGCGCGAAAGGGTTGGAACTGCGGCCGCCAGCGCCCTGTCGAGGCGCCAGCCGACGGCGTCCGGGGAGACGGTTGCGTGAATGATCGAACTCCCCCCGGGCATCCTTGGCCGATATGGTGCCGGGCGTAACGATTTCAAGGTGCGGAACGGCCGGATCCGAGGCTCCGGGACGCGCCTTTCCGCGGGGAAATGCCGGCCGAAGCCCATGCGAGCGAGCCCTGGTCCGACGCGAAAAGCCTGAATCCCGCTCGACTTGCGACCGAAGCCTGCGAACGGGTTGAGGTGCCGGCGCCCCGTGCGCCCCTTGCAACCTGGAGTCGCAGGGGCCAATAAGGAAAGCCGTCACGCTTTGGACCGACAGGGGCGCCGCACCGCAATGAAATCCCATGAGTTTGCGAGCCTGCTCTGTTCGCGGCTGTGTCACGATCTGCTGTCGCCGGTGGGCGCGCTCAACAACGGCATCGAGCTGCTCGCGGACGAGCACGATCCGGAGATGCGGGCGCGCTGCCTCGATCTGCTCGGCGAGAGCGCGCGCGCCTCGGCCAACAAGCTCAAATTCTTCCGTCTCGCCTTCGGCGCCGCCGGCGGGTTCGGCGACGAGGTCGACAGCCGCGAGGCGCGGGGCGCCATCGAAGGGCTGTTCGGTGGCGAGGGGCGGATCCAGCTCGGCTGGATGGTCGACGAGCCCGTGATCAGCAAGGCGGCGCTGAAGGTGCTGCTCAACATCGTCCTGATCGCCGGCGACGCGCTGGTCCGCGGCGGCCGCCTCGACGTCGGCGCCGAAAAGCATGCCCACGGCCTCGACATCGTCGTTCGCGCCGAAGGCAGCCGAATCGTGCTCGATCCCGAACTCAGGAACGTGCTGGTCGGCGAGACCGGCGCGGACGAGGTCGCGCCGCGCGCGGCCGCCGCCTGGCTGGTCCATTGCCTGGTCGAGGAAGGCGGCGGCCAGGTCCAGGTCGCCGACGGCGACGACGGCATGCTGCTGATCGGCGCGAGCCTGCCGGCCTGAACTCAGCGCTTTCTCCCCCTCCGTTCGGGCTGAGCCTGTCGAAGCCCTTTCCTTCCCTTCCCTTCCCTTCCCCGAGTCCAAGAAGGGAAAAAAGGCCCCCTTCGGCTGCCTGCCTGCGGCAGCCGCTGAGGACAGGCTTCGACAAGCTCCAGGGCGAACGGGGTGGTGTTTCTCGTCAGTCCAGCGTCGTCCGGTAGCGCGCCAGAGCGAGCGCACTCACCGCGCAGACGAATACCGCCAGGGCCAGCAGGCTGGGCGCCATGTCGGCGATCCCCTGGCCCTTGAGCAGGGCGCCGCGGACGACGCGCAGGAAATGGGTGACCGGCAGCAAGGTGCCGAGCCATTGCGCCCAGTCCGGCATGCCGCGGAACGGGAACATGAATCCGGAAAGCAGGATCGACGGCAGCAGATAGAAGACCGACAGCTGCATCGCCTGGAGCTGCGTTCGGGTCAGGGTCGAGATGAGGAAGCCCAGCCCGAGCGAGCCGATGATGAACAGGGTCGTGCCGACGATCAGTCCCAGCCAGCCCCCCGCCATCGGCACGCCGAACAGCAGGCGGGCAACGATCAGGATCAGGGTGGTCTGGAGCATTCCGACGATGACGAACGGGGCGAGCTTGCCGATCATCACCTCGAGCGGCTGGACCGGCGTGGCGAGCAGGCTTTCCATCGTGCCGCGCTCCTGCTCGCGGGTGACTCCGATCGCGGTCATCATCACCAGGGTCAAAGTGAGCACGATTCCGAGCAGTCCGGGCACGATATTGTAGGCGCTGATATTCTCCGGATTGTAGCGGCGGTGGACGACGATCTCGAACGGCTGCTCGGGACCGGCCGGGCGCGCGACGGCGCCGGCGAGGTCGTGGCGCAGCGCCTCGGACGGGAGGCGCGCGAGCGCGGCCAGCGCGCTGCCGGTGGCGGTCGGATCCGTGGCGTCGGCCTCGACCAGGATCTGGGCGCGGTCGCCGCGAACCACCCGGCGGGTGAAATCGCCGGGAATGGTGATCGCGAACTGGACCTGGCCGGTGCGGATCAGCCGGTCGAGATCCTCCGTCGAGCGCGCCTGGCGGACGATGTCGAAATAGCTGCTGTTCCCGATGCCGCTGACGACCGAGCGGGCGAAGACGCTGTTCTCCTGGACGAGGATGGCGGTCGGCAGGTCGCGCGGGTCGGAATTGATCGCATAGCCGAACAGCAGCATCTGCACGATCGGGACGATCAGGATCATCGCATAAGTGAGCCGATCGCGGGTGAGCTGGATGAATTCCTTGATCAAGACCGCGATCATCCGCTGGCGCGAGAAGCTCCGGCCGCCGGGCTGCCGCGGCGCCGTCATCGGAAATTGTCCTCGACCCGGCCCATCAGGTGGATGAACACGTCCTCGAGCGTCGGTTCGGTCCGCGTCCATCGGAAAGGCGCCCGGCGATACGGCTCGAGCGCCGCGTCCAGCCCGTCGGGGTCGCGGCCGCTGACATGAAGCGCGAGGCCGAAGGGCGCCGCCAGCTCGACGGCAGGCTTGCCGAGCAGCTCGCCCGAGAGTCGGTCGACGCCCGGGCCATCGCCCCGCCAGGTGACCAGGCCGGCCTCGGCGATCACCTCGGCGGCGGTGCCGCGCGCGAGCAGCTCGCCATAAGCGATATAGGCGATGTCGTGGCAGCGCTCGGCCTCGTCCATATAATGGGTCGAGACCAGGACGGTGAGGCCGCTCGCGGCGAGGCCGTGTATCTCGTCCCAGAAGGCGCGGCGCGCCTGCGGATCGACCCCCGCCGTCGGTTCGTCGAGCAGCAGCAGATCGGGCTCGTGCAGCGTCGCGGTGGCGAGCGCCAGCCGCTGCTTCCAGCCGCCCGACAGCGTTCCGGCGAGCTGACGCCGCCGCTCGATCAGGCCGAGCTGATCGAGGGCCTGCCCGACCCGCGCACCGACCCGGTCGAGATCGTGGATGCGTGCGCTGAACTGGAGGTTCTCCTCGATCGTCAAATCCTCGTAGAGCGAGAAGCGCTGGGTCATGTAGCCGGTGCGCCGCTTGATCTCGGCGCTCTCGGCGATGATGTCGAAGCCGAGCGCCTCGCCGGAGCCGCTGTCCGGCGTCAGCAGGCCGCACAGCATGCGCAAAGTCGTGGTCTTGCCGGAGCCGTTGGGGCCGAGGAAGCCGGTGATCCGCCCCCGCTCGACGTCGATCGAAAAGTCCTTCACCACCCTGCGGCCGCCGAACGCCTTGTTCAGGCCTTCGACGTGGATCGCGACGGTCACTGTGCCGTTCCGATCGGGAAGACGTCGACGGGGAGGCCTGGCACGAGCCGGGCGCCGGCATCGGGCCGCGCCTCGACCATGAACACCAGCCGGTCGCGGCTGTCGCGGCTGTAGATGATCGGCGGCGTGAATTCGGGGCGCGGACTCACGAAAGCGATCGTCGCGGCAAGGCCGTCGGGGCAGCCGTCGCAGCGGAAGCGGATCCGCGCACCTGGGCGATAGGCGGCAACCTGGTCCTGCGGCACGAAGAAGCGGACGAAGACGCGCCCGTCGGGGATCAGCGCGACGATCGGCTGGTTTGCCGCCGCCCATTCGCCGCGCTGGTAGAAGACGTCCTCGATCGTGCCGGCGGACGGCGCGACGGGCGCCATGTCGCCGACCCGCACGCCGGTCTCGGCACGGCGGGCGCGGGCCTGCCCGACGCGGGCCTCGGCCGCGCGGATCTCGTCCTCCCGCTGGCCGAGATTCGCCGCCTCGATCCGGCCGTTCGCAGCGTCGAGCCGCGCCGCCGCGGTCTCCCAGGCGGCGCGGACCTCGTCGAGCCGCACGCGCGCATAGATGCCGCGCTCGACCAAAGCTTGGGTGCGGGTCAGCAATATCCGCGCCTCGCGCGCCGCCGCCGCGGCGGAATCGCGCTCCGCCTCGAGAATGGCGATCTCGGCCGGGCGCTGGCCCTTGCGGGCGTCCTCGGCCTGGGCCCGCGCCGCCTCGAGCTCGGCCTGCGCCTCCTCGCTCTGGGCCGCGCGCTGAACCGGCGCGACGACGAACAAAGGGGCGCCGGCGGCGACGCGCTGGCCGCGCCGCACGCCGAGGCGGGCGACGTTTCCGGCCACCGGACTGGCGAGATAGAGGGTCTCGCCCTCGATATAGCCCGACAAGGTCGGCGCTTCGCGAAATTGCGGCGAGAGGAGCAGCCAGGCGAGCAGCAGCAAGGCAAGGCCGCCGAGCACGATGATGATGCGGCGTTGCGGCGTCACGGCGTCTCCTCCCGGGTCAGCAGACCCCCGAGCACGGTTTCGGCATGCTGGCGGGCCACGGCGGCAAGATCGATCGCGGCGCCGCCGACCGGCGTGAACGTCTCCCGCCACAGCACGCCGATCAGCATCGGGCCCATGATCGAGAAGGCCTGGATGCGCGGATCGCCGGCACGCACCTCGCCGCGCGCCTGCGCCCGCTCGAGCAGGTCGGCGAGCAGCCCGACCGCCTTCAGGACCACGTTGTCGTGCCAGACCTTGGCGAGCTCCGGAAAGTTGCGCGATTCGCCGATCACCATCTTGGCGACCGCGCCGATCGGCAGCCGGGTCACGATCTCGGCAAAGCGGGGCAGGAAGGCCCGCACCATCGCCGAGAGACTCATGTCGGTGGCGAGCAAAGCGGCCTTCACCGCCTCGACGTTGGGGACGACCACGTCGCGCACCACGGCGCGGAACAGGGCCTCCTTGCTGTCGAAATAGAGGTAGAGCGTGCCCTTCGAGACCCCGGCCCGGTTCGCAATCTCGTCAAGCTTCGCCGCGGCAAAGCCTCGCTCGGCGAAGACCTGGAGCGCCGCGGCAACGATGTCGCCGGGCCGCGCCTCCTTGCGCCTGCGCCATTTCGGTGCGCTGGTCTGCGCCATCGGACGACTCGCTAATAAATGACTAGTCAGTCATTAACCTGCCGGGCGAGGCGTGTCCAGCGCCCGATCTCGCGCCGCGGCCGCGGGTAAACGGCTTCTTTACCAACGTCTGCCCATAAGCGGCCTGCGCATTGCGGACGGACCCATGGACGATCTGATCAACGACTTCCTCGCGGAAACGCGCGACATGCTGCAGGCCCTTTCCGGCGCGATCGTCGCCTGGGAGACGGAGCCCGGCGACCGTGCGCGCCTCGACGAGATCTTCCGCTTCGTCCACACCGTGAAGGGCAATTGCGGCTTCTTCGACCTGCCGCGCCTCCAGCAGCTGAGCCATGCCGCCGAGGACGTGCTCGCCGAGGTCCGGTCGGGCCGGCGCGCGCCCGACGCGAACCTGGTGAACGCCGTGCTGGCCGTGATCGACCGGATCGGCGAGCTGGTCCAGGCGCTGGAGACGGGCGAATCGCTCGCCAGCGAGGATGACGAGCAATTGATCGCGGCCCTCAGCTTCCTGCCGGTCGCGCCCGCCGTCGATGTCGAGGCGCCCGTCCCGACCGGCGAGGTCAAGAAGGGGATGCGCAGCATCCGCCTCTCGGTCGACCTGCTCGACCGGATGATGAGCGGCGTCTCGGACGCCGTGCTGGCGCGCAACGAGCTGGCACGCCGGCTGCGTGACACCGAGCGCGACCTCACCGTCGAGGCGGCGTTCGAGCGCCTGTCCGGCTGCATCGGCGAGATTCGCGACGCCATCACCCGCACGCGCATGCAGCGTATCGACAGCCTGTTCACCGCGCTGCCGCGGATGGTGCGCGATCTTTCCGCCGACCTCGGCAAGCAGGTCCGGCTGCAGGTGGACGGCGGCGACGTCGAGCTCGACCGCGAGATGATCGAGATGATCCGCGATCCGCTGACCCACATCATCCGCAACGCCATCGATCACGGCATCGAATCGGCCGAGGAGCGGGCGAAGACGAGCAAGGACGCGATCGGCTATCTGCGCGTCTCGGCGCGCCAGGCGGGCAACCAGATCCTGATCGAGATCGCCGACGACGGCCGCGGCATCGATGGCGAGGCGCTCGTGCGCAAGGCGCTTTCCGCCGGCATCATCTCGCCCGACAAGGCCGAGAAGCTGACCCAGCAGCAGAGGCTGAGCCTCGTCTTCGCACCGGGCCTGTCGACTGCCGGGGAGGTGACCGCCATTTCGGGACGCGGCGTCGGGATGGACGTCGTGCGGGCCAATATCGAGCGGATCGGCGGGCTGGTCGACATCGATTCGCGTCGCGGCGAAGGCGTGCGGCTGTGCATCCGGGTGCCGCTCACCCTCACCATCATTCCGGCGCTCACCGTGAGCGCGGGCGGCCAGGTCTTCGCCATTCCCCGCTCCGCCATCGAGGAGATATTGCGGGCGGGCGCCGCCACCCAGCTCGACCGGATCGGCCAATCGACCGTCGTCACGATCCGTGGCCGGCGGGTGCCGCTGGTCGGACTGTCCGACCTGCTCGGCGTCGACGCGCCGGCCGCCGATTCCACAGGGAACGCCGCGGCCTCCAGCCCGTCGTCCGGGGGGCAGGCCAGCTCCAGCATCATCCTGCTCAAGCCCGCCGGCGGCAACGTCTACGCGCTCGCCGTCGATGCGGTCCACGACCATGAGGAACTGGTGGTGAAACCGGCGGCGCCGGTGGTGATGACCGCCGGGCTCTACGCCGGGACGACGCTCGCCGACGACGGCCGTCCGATCCTCCTGCTCGATCCTTCGGGCATGGCCAATCAGGCCGGCATCCGCTTCGACGACCAGGAAGCGGAGAATCGCCATGCTGCGGCGGCACAGGCCCAGGACGGCCCTGACGAGAAATCGCTGCTGCTGTTCCGCGGCCTGGACGGCGGCCTTCGGGCGGTTCCGGTGCCCGTGGTCGAGCGGATCGAGGACGTGGCAAGCGAGACGATCCGGTTCAGCGCCGGAAGGCTGCGGGTCTCGGTCGGCGGCCACATCCTTCCGCTCGCCGGCTGCACCGAGCCGCCGGCCGGGGGCAAGCTGCGGATCCTGCGGCTAACCGACGGCGAATCGGAGCTCGCCTACGGCTTCGGCGAGGTGATCGACATCCGCTCGCTGACGCTCGACCTCAAGCCGGCGCCCTGCCCGGGCGAGGTGGCCGGCGTCGCGCTGATCGACGGCGCCCAGGTCGAGCTTCTCGATCCCTATTGGCTGTTCGCCGCCTTCGCCGATGCCAAGCCGGCCACGGATTCGGACGTACCCATGGTCTGCGCGCTGCCGACGGGCGATTCCTGGATGGACAACATGCTGCGTCCGCTGATCGAGAGTCTCGGCTATCGCGTCGTCGCAGCCGGGGAGGGGGTCGCCGCCGACATTCTCATCACCTGCGCCGACGACGAGGCGGAGACCGGCACCGCCGCCGCCGAGGTACTGCGCATCCGATCGCATCCCGATCTGGCGGGCGAGAACGACAACAGCATTTACCGCTACGATCGCGCCGCCTTGCTCGATGCGCTGAGCCGGGGCGCCAGCAGGGCCGTGAAAAAAGATGGCTGACCTTCTTCTCATCGTACGCCTCGCCGGACGGCGGGTCGCCTTGCCGGCCGCTGAAATCGAGGGCGTGGTCGAGCTGGACGGCATCACGCCGACGCCGAAGGCCGCTCCCCATGTCGCCGGCCTGTCGGCGCTGCGCAGCCGGGTGCTGACCGTGATCGACGGCCTCGCCGCGCTCGAGCTCGGCCGTTCGCCGGCCGAAGGCCTGCTCGAGGCGATCGTCGTGCCTTCCGGCGGCCACACCTACGCGCTGCTGGTCGATTCGGTCGAGGACGTGATCGAGACCGCGCGTCCGCCGGTGCGCATCCAGGCGCCGGTCGGCGCCGGCTGGGACCGCGTCGCGATCGGCATGGTCGAGGCCGGGGCCGACCTGCTGCTGCTGGTCGATCCCCACCTGCTCATATCCGGGCCGGCGGCGCAGGCCGCTTAAGCTTGTGATTACCCTTTGGGGTTAGGGTCCGTCCCTTGAATGCCGCACGGCCAACGGAGCTGGAAACATGAGAAGCTGTCTTGTCGTCGACGATAGCAAGGTGATTCGCAAGGTCGCCCGGCACATTCTCGAGACCCTCAATTTCTCGGTCGAGGAAGCGGAAGACGGGCGCGAGGCGCTCGACCGCTGCGATTCGAGCATGCCGGACGTGATCCTGCTCGACTGGAACATGCCCGTGATGAGCGGCATGGAATTCCTGCGCGCGCTTCGCGGCTCCGAGCGCAGCGACCAGCCCAAGGTCGTGTTCTGCACCACCGAGAACGACATCGCGCACATCCGTGCGGCAATCGCCGCCGGCGCCGACGAATATGTGATGAAGCCCTTCGACCGCGAGACCCTTCAGAGCAAGCTGCAGATCGTCGGCGTGGCGTGAACGCGATTTCCGGCACCGTTCGGCGGCGCCGCTCGGAAGGCGGCGCCGTGCCGCCGATTCGCCTGATGATCGTCGACGATTCGCCGGTCGCGCGGGCCGTATTGTCGCGCATGGTCGCGGCGGATCCCGGTTTCGAGGTGGTGGCGCTGGCCGGTAATGCCCGCGAAGCGCTCGACGCGCTTCGGACGGTCGCCGTCGACATCGTTCTGCTCGACGTCGAGATGCCCGGCGCGAGCGGGCTCGACGCTCTGCCGGACATCATCCAGGCCGGGAACGGCGCGCGCGTCCTGATCGTCTCGACGATGGCGGAGGACGGCGCCGAGGTGACCGTGCGCGCGCTCGCCGAGGGTGCGGCCGACACGCTGCCCAAGCCCGGCACCGGCTCTTTCGCCGGACGCTTCTCGCAGGTTCTTGCCGACAAGCTGCGCCGCATCGGCCATGCCCGCCGCCAGCAGACGTCACCGACGGCCTCGCGGCCGGCGCCGCTTCGCCTCCTTGCCATGCCGGACCAGCCGCTCGGCTGCGTCGCGCTGGGCGCCTCAACCGGCGGGCTGCATGCCCTGGTCGAGTTTCTGCGCGCGCTGCCCGAACGGATCGGCGCGCCGATCCTGGTCACCCAGCATCTTCCGACCGTGTTCATGACCTATTTCGCGCGCCAGCTCGAGACCGCCTCGGGTCGCCCGGCCAGCCTCGCCGTCGAGGGCCGGACGCTCGTCGACGACATGATCCATGTCGCGCCCGGCGACGCCCATCTGTGCCTGGTGCGGCAGCGCAGCGCCGTACGGGTGCGGCTCGACCGCGGACCCGCGCCTTCGGGCTGCCTGCCCTCGGTCGATCCGATGCTCGCTTCGGTCGCCGATGCTTACGGCGCCACCGGCATCGGCGTGATGCTGAGCGGCATGGGCCGCGACGGGCTGATCGGCGGCCGCCGGCTGGTGGAGAGCGGCGGCGCGATGCTTGCCCAGGACCAGCACAGCTCGGCCGTCTGGGGCATGCCCCGCGCGATCGCCGAGGAAGGGCTGGCCTGTGCCGTGCTTCCGCCGCGCGAGCTTGCGCGGCGCATCTCCGAGCGCGCGAGGGCCTGACCGGTGGAGATCAGCCAATCATCGCAGCGTATCCTTTCGAGCATGCTCGAGGCGCGGACCGGACAGCAGATCACGTTCAGCCGCCGCTGGCGGATCGACAGCGCGCTCTCCGCGATCATGCGCGAGCGCGACTTCACCAGCATGGATCAGCTGGTTGCCCGCCTGGCTTCCGGCCGCGACCCCGCTCTGACCGAGGCGGTGATCGAGGCCCTGCTCAACAACGAGACCTATTTCTTCCGCGACAAGCTGCCGTTCGACCTGCTGTTCGGCGGACCGATCAGTCGCCTCGAGCAGGCCAGGGCGCGCGACAGGAGGCTGACGATCTGGTGCGCCGGATGCTCGACCGGCCAGGAAGTCTATTCGCTGGCGATGACCTTCCTCGACGAGAAGGTGCGCTGGCAGGGCTGGAAGATCGAGATTGTCGGCACCGACCTGTCGCGGAGCGCCATCGGGCGAGCCCGCGCCGGAATCTATTCCCAGTTCGAGGTCCAGCGCGGCCTGCCGGTGACCCAGATGATCCGCTGGTTCGAGGAAGTGGGAAGCCGGGAATGGCAAGTGGCGGCGGCGCTACGCGACGCGGTGCGGTTCGAGCAGGCCAGCATCAGCGATCCGCCGCCGCGCCCCGGGCGATTCGACATCGTCCTGTGCCGCAACGTCCTGCTCTATTTCACCACCGAAATGCGGCGGCTCGCCTTCACCCGGCTCGCCCAGGCGATCGCGCCCGACGGCAGCCTGATGCTCGGCGCCGGCGAGACGGTGATCGGCCAGACCGACCGATTCGTCTCCGACCCCGAGAATCGCGGCCTCTACATTCCCGCGCCCATCGCCGCCGCGCCGGCCGCCCGGGTGGCGTAGGGCGACGCGGGAGCTTCCCAATGGAGTCATCCCGGCCTCGAGCCGGGATCCATGAACGCAAGCCTTCGCGAATATTCCCGATCTCCGTGTTCATGGGGTCCCGACTTTCGTCGGGACGACTCTTCAGCGTATGATGGGGGATTGACCTTCGGCGGCTTTTCGCGGCGTGAGGGGGCCATGGACGAGATGATCGACTGTCCGTCGCCGAATTTCGACGACCGGGATCAGCCGGTGTCGATCGTCGTCCTTCACTATACCGGCATGGCGGACGCCGCCTCGGCGATCGACCGGCTGCGCGATTCCGAGGCGCGGGTCTCCTGCCACTATCTGATCGACGAGGACGGCCGGGTGCTGCGGATGGTGCCGGAGGACAAGCGAGCCTGGCATGCCGGCCGCTCCTACTGGCGGGGCATGCACCGATTGAACGCCGCCAGCATCGGCATCGAGATCGTCAATCCCGGCCACGAATTCGGCTATCGGCCGTTCACTTCGCAGCAGATGGACGCGCTGCTGCCGCTGCTCGCCGGCATCGTGCGCCGCCACCAGGTGCCGCGCGCCAATGTCGTCGGCCATTCCGATATCGCGCCGGCGCGCAAGCAGGATCCGGGCGAGCTGTTCGATTGGGGACTGCTTGCCCGCCACGGCCTTGCGGTGGCGCGCCCGACCCGCGACCTGGTCGATCCGCACTGGACCGACGGCGGCTTCCTGCTGGCGCTGGAGCGCTACGGCTACGACGTGCGCGAGCCCGAGGCGGTGGTCACCGCCTTCCAGCGCCGCTTCCGGCCCGAGCTGGTCGACCGCGAGATTGACGGCGAGTCCCGCGCCATTCTGCTCCAGCTCCTGCTCGACCGCGAGCGTGGGCACATTCTCTAGTGTGGCGATTCGGAAATTCGCTTGATCGGATGGCACGCCCGGAGCGAATTTCCGAATCTCCGGCCACACTAGCAACCATTTGATTCTAGTGTGCTTCTTTGGATTTGAAGTTCGCTCCGGACGTGATCCAACAAACTGGCGAACTTCAAATCCAGCACACTAGCGGCCTGGAGCGCTTTGCGGGTTGGCCGCAGAGGCCGGCCGCACTATCTAGAGCCGGCCAGAGGGTCGGACGGCCGCGGCTCGCGCAAGCGGGGCGAGGAAAGTCCGGGCTCCTTGGAACGACGGTGCCGGGTAACGCCCGGCGGGGGCGACCCCAGGGAAAGTGCCACAGAAAGCAGACCACCACGCCTCGGCGCGGCAAGGGCGAAAGGGTGCGGTAAGAGCGCACCGCGGCTTCGGCAACGAGGCCGGCACGGTAAACCCCACCGGGAGCAAGACCGAATAGGGGCGGCATACGGGCTTCGTTCCAGCCTCGCCGCCCGGGTTGGTTGCTGGAGGAGCGGAGCAATCCGCTTCCTAGAGGAATGGCCGTCCCTTCGCTTTCGCTTCGGCGGCGGCGGAGGACAGAACCCGGCTTACAGACCCTCTGGCCTTCTTTCCCGCGCGTTCGGCGGAAAATTTTCGCGGCCGCCCCGTGAATTTATCGCGGGAGCCGACTAGGGTGAGCTTATCTATGGCTAAAGCGACGCGATCGAACGACTGGGGCTTTCCCCGCTGGCGCGGCTACGGTTCGACCCGCGAGGCCGAGCCGGTGCGGACCTGCGACCGCTTTGGCTGCGACGAGCCGGGTGACCGGCCGGCGCCGAAATCTCCGAACAGCCGCGAGCGCTGGTATTTCTGCGAGCGGCACGCCGCCGAATATAATCGCGGCTGGAACTATTTCGAAGGGCTGAGCGCCGAGGATGCGGCGGCGCGCGAGGCCGACGAGCAGCGCGACGCCGGCGGCTTTCGTCAGGCCGGCCACTATGGCTGGGGCGGGCCGGGCGACGGCAGCCGCAGCCGCGACGAGATGCGCGCGCTCGACATGCTGGAGATCGACGCCGACGCCGGGTTCGAGGACATACGCGCTGCCTACCGCCGGCTTGCCAAGGCGCATCATCCGGACCTCAAGCCCGACGATGCCGAAGCGCTGGCGCGCTTCCAGGGGATCCAGGCGGCCTATGAGGTGCTTCGCCGGGCCGAGGAAAGGCGAAGCGCGGCCTGACCCTCTCGCCAGGCGAGCCTCGCCCTAATCGGTGAACATGAAGGTGCCGCCGACATGGGCGATCGGCTGCGCGGCGTCGCCGTCATGGGCGGTGCCGCGGACGAAGCCGACGCTCCTGGTGATGCCGTAGCATTCGCCGCGGCCGACGAGGGTCCGTCCCGGGACCGCCGGGCGGAGATAATCGACGCGCAGGTCGAGCGTCGCCTGATGGCGAAAGCGGCCGAGCCTGACCCAGATGGCGAGGCTGGTCGCCATGTCCATCAGGCTGATGATCGGGCCCGAGGCGATGATCCCGCTTTCCGGCATCCCGACCAGCCGCGCGTCATAGGGAAGGCCGAGCTCGACCCAGTCCTCGCCGTGTCCGCGATAGAAGATTCCGAGCGCGCCGCCATGGCCGACCCGGCCGACATAGCTCATGAAGCGTTCGGGATCGAAGCTCTCGTCATGACGCGGATCGTCCGCGCTCATGCGGCCAGCCGGGACGCCGTCTCGCGGACCAGAGCGATCATGTTCGGAATGCCCTGCGTCCGGTTCGAGCTCAGCTGGTTGCCGAGATCGAAGCGGGCCAGCTCGCCCTCGATGTCTGCGGCGAGGATATCCTCCGGCGGGCGGTCCTGGACGGCCAGCAGCACCAGGGCGACGATCCCCTTGGTGATCGCCGCATTGCTGTCGGCGAGGAAGTGGAGCCGGCCGTCCCCGCGGGGCACCGGATAGACCCACACCGCGGCCGAGCAGCCGCGCACGAGGGTGGCGTCGGTCTTCAGCGCGTCGGGCATCGGCTCGAGCTGCCGGCCCAGGTCGATCAGCAGCCGATAGCGGTCGTCCGCCTCGAGCAGCTCGTAATCGGCATAGACATCGGACAGCGACAGGAAGGCCATACCTGCGATTTAGTGTCGCGGGCGCGCCGCGTCACCCTCTCTGCCGGTGTCCCGCGCGGAATTCGAAATAGCCTCGGACGCTCCGAGTCGCTCGGCGGCAACCGGCCTGCGCCTGCGCGCCGGAATTCCTCGCCGTCGAGTCACGCCTCGCCGTCGGCGATCGATTCGAGGCGGCGGATCCGCTGGCGCAGATCGGTGATCTCCGGGGCCGCGCCGCCGGACCGGTTCCGGCCGATCTCGAGCCGCTTGAGATCGAGCCAGTCACGCCAGACCCGCAACGCCGTCGCCGTGGCGATCGCGATGGCGACGCTGCCGGCGGCAAACATCACGAGGAGGAGGGCCGGATCCGTCATGGCGCGCTCAGCCGTCCCGCAGCCGCTCGAACTCGTGCTCGAGCCGGTGGTTCTTGTCGGTGGCGATCCGTTCGAGCACGGCTACGCGCTCCTTCAGCGTCGTGACGTCACCCTCCAGCCGACCGTTCTCGGCGCGGAGATCCCTGGCCGCCTTGTCGTCCGGTCTGGCGCGGCGGGTCATCCCGGTGATGATGATGGCCGCGACGGCGATGATGAAGACGACCATCACGACCATCTGATATTCGTTCATCGGCATTTCCTCCTGCGGCGGCCGGACCGGCCATCCCTGTTCGCGTCCATGCTCACATCGGCGCCCGATCGCGCAGGCTCTCTATCTCGCGTGCGAGGCTGTTCTCTTTCTCGACCGTGATCCGCTCGAGCACGCTCAGCCGCTCTTTCAGCCCCTTGACCTCCTCGCGCAGCTGGCGGGTTTCGGCGCTGTCGATCTGTCCATCCGCAGCGCTCCGGCCCTTGTACCGGGCGCGCATCACTCCCGCGATCGCCGTGATCATGACGATCAGCACAACCATCTCGAACGGATTGTCGATCACTCAAAGACTCCTTTCCTGGCGCACGCCGAGCCTGTCCAGCGACCGGTCGCGAAGCATCTCGATCTCGTCGGCGATGCCGATACCCTTTTCGGTGACGATGCGTTCCAGCACCCGCACCCGCTGCTCGAGCTGCTCGGCGTGTGCCGCGGACCGCGCCGCGCGCTCCGCCGTATCGGCGCTCATCGCCTTGAGCTGAGCTTCCTTGAGCCTGATCCAGCGCTTGAACATGTCCGCGCCGACGCCGGCCAGTACCGGAATCCCGACGACGACGACGAAGAAGAGAACCCAATCCGGCATTCCGATCTACTCCTTTACCCCTGTTGCGGCGCCGGCTTCCAGGGTCCAGACCCTAGTTGGTGGGCGCGCGAAGCGCCTCGATCTCCTGGGTGATGCGGTGGCTATCGTCGGTGACGATCCGCTCGACATTGCCCAGCCGGTCCTTGACCGAGCCGAGCTCGGCGCGCAGCTGCGCATTTTCGGCGGACAGCAGCTTGATCCGCTCCGCCGTCTCCGAGGTGATGCGCGGCTCGAGCGCCTTGCCCCACGAGGTCTCCAGCGGATAGCCATGCTTGATCCTGAGCCAGGTGGTGAACACCCAGCCGACGATCCCGGCGATTCCGATCACCAGACCGCCGCCGATCATCCAGGGCAGATGCGGAATGAGGGTTTCTCCGGCCATGTCTTGTTCCTTTCGCTGGTTCAGTTCGTGGGTCGGCGCAGGCTTTCGATCTCCTGCGTCAGCCGATGGCTGTCGTCGGTGACGATCCGCTCGACGTTGACGAGACGGTCCTTCATTGCGCCGACCTCGGCGCGCAGCTGGGCGTTCTCGGTCGAGAGCAATCTGATCCGCTCGATCGCCTCCTCGTTCATCTTCTTCGGGTAGACGGCCTGGCCCCAGACGCCGTCGAGCGGATAGCCGTGCTTGATCCTGAGCCAGGTGGTGAGCACCCAGCCGGCCACGGCGGCGATGCCGACCAGGGCGATGACCGGGGCGAAGGTATCGAACGGAAATTCCATGACGGCGCTCCTAGCTGTTGTGTGGGTTCAGAGGCTTGAGGGGCCGGGCCGAAAGGGCCGGGAGGCCGTCGATCTCCGCGGCCAGCGCCGCGCCTTTGTCGGTGGCGATCCGCTCCAGCACGCGGACCCGCTCCTCGAGCCGCTCGATCTGCGCCGCCTGGGCGGCGCCGCGGCCGCCGGCCAGATCCGCTTCCCGGTCGAGCTGCTTCTCCCTGACATTGAGCCAGCGCTTGAACATGTCGGCGCCGACGCCGATCGCGATCGGGATGGCGACGATCATTCCGATGATCGTCAGTATGAAGCTCTGCTCGGACATGCCCTCGCTCTCCCTCGGCGCTAGCGCAATTTCTCGATCTCGCGGGCGGTGCGCTCGGACGGATCGGTAGCGATCCTCTCCAGCACGGCGAGCCGCTCCTCGAGCTTCGAAACCTGCTCGATCAACCGCTCGTTCTGGGCGATGAGCAGCGGCACGTTGCGGTCGCCCTCGCGCGACTGCTGGACCGCGAGCAACGCCAGCTCCTCGTCGGAGGGGATGCCGTGCCGGGCGCGGATCCAAGTGTTGAGTACCCAGGCGATCAGTGCCGCCGAGATGGCCACGACCACGATCAGATATTTGGCCAGATTGTCGTCCATTCCCGCCGTCCCCTTTGCCGGCCGCGACTAGCGCAGATTGTCGATTTCGCGCGCGGCGCGCTCGGCGGGATCGGTGGCGATCCGTTCCAGCACGGCGATCCGCTCCTCGAGCCGGCTGATCTGGCCCTTCATCGCGCCATTCTCGTTGCTCAGCAGCTCGACCTGGCGCCGCGATTCCGGATTCTCGCCCTTGTGGACGGTGCCGCTCCATTCATTTTCGATCGGATAGCCATGCTTCGCCCGGATCCAGCTGGAGGCGAGCCAGCCGAAGGTGCTGATGGCGATGATGGCGATGACGAATTCGGGTCCG
>Ga0299914_10001000_pt1 | contig 18007 bp, 19 predicted proteins | sample RVTome_10_FD_201361 | JGI IMG/M metagenome (GOLD analysis project Ga0299914, IMG submission 201361) | Soil microbial communities from uranium-contaminated site in the Upper Colorado River Basin, Wyoming, United States - RVT153D57 (version 2) ...
AACCGCGTCCCGGAACGTGATCGAGTTCAGCGACTCGCCTCGTTCACGAAGCCTGCGCGCATTCTCCTCGCCCGTTGGCCGGGATCGCGCGTCGATCCAGCGCTTCAGGCCGGCGATGCGCGGTTTCAGTCGATCCCCGAAGGTGAGCGGCCGTGGCGTGTATTCCTCCACGCGTACCACATCGGTCTTGCCGCGCATGTCCCCGTACTGGTACGTGAGTCGAAGCGTTCGCCCATCGAGACGCCCGGCGATGCGAAACGGCAGCGTCGTTCCGTCGGGCCTGATGTGTTCACCTTCGAGGGTGACCACACCGGAGATGGCGTCAAAGTATCCCCGGCGAATCGGCGCGTTCTGCGTGCCGGGATTCGCAACGCCCCGGACCGCTCCGTCCGCCTCGACTATGAGGTCGAGCAGCACTTCGGAGGGCTTGCCCCACCGTCCTGTGATCATTGTGGTAAAGCCGCGAGTGCACGCATGCTCCGCCTCGCGTCGGCTGTTTTGCGACGCGCTCGTCCACGAGCCCGGACCACCGATGCAGCACCGCATCTGGCAGAGCAGAAACGAGGGCTTGCCCGGCCAACGCCGTGCGTTTCAGCCGCGGCGGCTCATGATCGCACCGGCCGCCGCCGGCTGCAAACGCCGGTTTAGGCGGGCCCCAGTCGAAGGCCTCGACCGCTTCCCGTTTACCGGGAATGACCCTGCTGCGACTGATGTGCTGGGAGCTATAACGTTGTTGACACAAGGCTACCCGACCGGTCTACCGTTCTAAACGAGTGACATGACGGACCTCGCGACATTGCGGCGTGGGCGGAAATCTTTCGAGCAACGTGCGTGGTCCGACTCGCATCGACTCCTGACAGCTGCTGACCGTGATGGAGCCCTGGAACCGGAAGACCTTGAACGAGTCGCGACGGCCGCCTATCTCTTGGGCCGGGATCAGGAGAGCGAGGCCTTCAGAGCGCGCGCGCATCAGGCATTCGTCAACCGAGGCGACCACGAAGGGGCCGCCCGGTCCGCAGGGTGGCTTGCCTTTGGTCTCCTGCAGCGCGGCGCCGTCGCTCCGGCGTCCGGCTGGCTCGCCAGAGCTGCACGTATCCTCGACGAGGCCCAGCTCGACTGCGTGGTGCGCGGATATCTGCTGATTCCCTCCGCCATTCAATGCATCGTGCAGGGCGACGCGGCAGGAGGCCACGCGGCATTCAGCCAGGCCGCCGAAATCGCTTCCCGCTTCGACGATACCGATCTGGCATCGCTGGCGCGTCACGGACGCGGCCGGGCCCTCATTCAGCTCGGAAACATCGCGGAAGGTGTCGCGTTGCTGGATGAAGCGATGGTCGCGGTGATCGCAGGCGACGTGGCGCCGATCCTGGCAGGTGATATCTATTGCAGTGTGTTGGAGGCGTGCCAGGAAACGTTCGATCTGCGCCGGGCGTACGAGTGGACCACGTCTCTTGCCCAATGGTGCGCCAGTCAGCCCGACCTCGTGCGCTACCGCGGCGAGTGCCTGCTCTATCGTGCGGAGGTGATGCAGTTGCGGGGCAACTGGGATCATGCGGCACAGGATGCACAAGACGCATGCGGGTTGTTGACGTCTGGAGAGGGTCGGCCGATGGCGGGCGCAGCATTCTACCGGCTGGGCGAGATCCACCGGCTCCGGGGCGAGTTCACCAAGGCTGAAGCCGCGTATGCACGGGCGAATGAGCGCGGACGTAAACCCTATCCAGGACTGGCGCTGCTTCGTCTTGCGCAGGGCCGGATCGATGCCGCGGCCGTCTCGATCCGCGGTGTTCTCGTCGACACGCGAGCGCCGGCAGCTCGCGCCCGGGTACTTGCCGCTGCGATCGAGATCCTTCTCGCCGCGAGAGATCTCGACAACGCGCGCGCTGCCACCGGAGAATTGACGGACATCGCAGGCCGCATCGGCGCGCTGCTCCTTCACGCGGCGTCCGCGCATGCTACTGGTGCACTCCGCCTTGCCCAGGGGGACATCGCTGGAGCGTCAACGTCTCTGCGCCAGGCATGGGAGATCTGGCGCGATCTGGAGATGCCGTACGAAGAGGCGCAGACCTGCCTGCTGGTGGCGGCTGTCTGTGAAAAGCGGGGCGACGAGGACGGCCGTCGTCTCGAGCTCGAGACCGCGCGCCGGCTGTTCAGGCAGCTCGCCGCCGAACCCTGCCTCGCGCGCATCGCCGAGCAATCAGAGCGCGCCTCCTCGCATCAGCGAATCGGCCCGCTCAGCGAACGCGAGGCGCAGGTACTTCGGCTGCTCGCGGCCGGCAAGACGAATCGCGCCATCGCCGACGAGCTCTTCATCAGCGAAAAGACTGTCGCCCGGCACGTGAGCAACATCTTCGACAAGCTTGGCGTGTCGAGCCGTACGGGCGCGACCGCCTGGGCGTTCCAGCACAACCTCATCTGAGGCGTACGCAGAAATACCCAATTTCAAGGCCCCGCGATTTTGGGTATTCCGTCTGATGTCAGCGCCTCTGGCCTCCGGTAACGTCAGTTCGACGCGGAGGCTCAGATGTACGACGCCATCATCGTCGGCGCGCGGTGTGCGGGTTCGCCGACCGCCATGCTCCTGGCGCGACAGGGGTTCAAGGTGTTGCTGGTAGACAGAGCAACCTTCCCGAGCGATACCATCTCTACGCACATCCTCTGGCCCCACGGCGCCGAGATCCTGGCGCGGTGGGGCCTCCTCGGCACGCTGGCGGCAACAGGTGCACCGCCGATCTGCCGGCACATGACGTTCGATGTCGGCCCGTTCGCCCTTCGCGGCGCCATTCCCGACGCCAACGATGGCATGGGCGGATTCTGTCCTCGTCGCACCGTGCTCGACGGTCTCCTGGCGAATGCAGCGGCCGCGGCCGGCGTCGAGGTTCGGGAGGGCTTCACCGTCGACGAGTTACTGCTGACCGACGATATCGTCGTGGGCGTTCGAGGCCATGGAAGACACGGAGGGCCGGTCGAGGAGCACGCCCGGTTGGTGATCGGCGCCGATGGCGTGAACTCCTTCGTCGCACGGGCGGTGCGAGCTCCGGAGTACGACGTTCGCCCGGTTGCGGCCTGTGGCTACTACTCGTACTTCAGCGGCGTCAGACAAGACGATATCGAGCTGTTCGTCCGGCACCACCACGCCTTCGGTGGGGCGCCGACCAACGATGGTCTCCATCTCGTGATGGTGAACTGGCCGGCCAAGACCTTTCCGGCCGTGCGCGCCGATATTGAGGGGCACGTTTGGCGGGCGCTCGAGTCCGCGCCCGACTTCGCTGCTCGCGTGCGCGCGGGCTGTCGCGAGGAAAAGTGGTACGGCACGGCAGGTGTGCCCGGCTACTTCCGCAAGCCGTGTGGCAAAGGATGGGCGCTCGTCGGCGACGCGAGCTACAACCGAGACCCGATTACCGCGCAGGGCATCAGCGACGCATTCATCGAGGCCGAGATGCTCGCGACGGCCCTCGGCACGGTGTGGTCGGGCGCCGATACGCTCGAAAACCGATGGGCGGCTCACGAGGCGGCGCGCAACGAACGCGTGCGACCGATGTATGAGTTCACCGGTCAACTGGCTGCACTTGAGCCCCCTCCGCCCGAGATGCGGGCTCTCTTCCGCGCGCTCCATGGCAACCAAGACGCCACCAACGCCTTTTTGTCTGCGATAACCGGCGCCATTCCGCTGCCCGATTTCATGTCGAACGAGAATCTCGGCCGCATCATGGCTGCCGCGAAGGGTGTGGAGTTCCAGAGATGAACGACGTGTGAGAGGAGTAATGTGATGTACGTGATCCGTGAGGTCCTCAACTGCAAACCCGGGAAGGTCCGCCAGATGGTTGAGAAGTTCCAGAGCATCTCAACGGTCTTGAAAGAATTAGGGCAGGAACCGCTTCGCGTGCTCACCGATGTCACTGGCGAGCCCTACTGGACCATCGTCGCCGAGGCAAGAGTCGAGAAGATCGATGATTTCTTCGCCATGGAGCAGAACCTCATGACCAATGAGACGCTTCGGAACACCATGGCTGACTATCACGACCTCGTCGACCGCGGTCGGCGGGAAATCTATCGACTCGAGAGCTGACGTCCTTGAGTGTCCAGTACGTCGGAACCGTAATCATCGGCGGAAGCCAGGCAGGTCTGGCTGTCGGCTATCACCTCAGGCAACGGGGTCTGCCGTTCGTGATCCTGGACGAGAACGACCGGATCGGTGATGCCTGGCGGAGGAGGTGGGATTCACTCCGGCTGTTTACACCCGGCCGTTACGATGGACTACCGGGAATGCGGTTTCCGGGATCGCCCTCCTCGTATCCGACCAAGGACGAGACCGCCGACTATCTGGAGATTTATGCCCGCGAGTTCGAGCTCCCTGTCCGGACAGCGGTCAAAGTCGATAGACTGTCGAAGGTGGGGGATCGCTTCGAGGTGATCTGCGGTGAGCACACACTGTTCGCCGCGAACGCGGTCGTGGCGACCGGCGCCTGTAACAACCCCAGGGTCCCGCCGTTCGCGCGCGAGCTCGACGAGAGCATCGTCCAGCTGCACTCGAAGGAGTACCGTAACGCCTCCCCAATCCAGGAAGGGGGCGTGCTGGTGGTGGGCGCCGGCAACTCTGGCGCGGAGATCGCAATCGAACTCGCTCCCCACCACCAGACGTGGTTGTCGGGCCGAGACACCGGCCAGGAGCCGACTCGGGCCGGGAGTGTTCCCGATCACCTGTTCACACCCATCATGTGGTTGATGGCGACGCGGTTGACGGTGAAGACGCGATTTGGACGAAAGCTCCGGGACCACTTTCTCAACCCTCCTCGAGGAATCCCTCTGGGCCGGGTGCGACGGAAAGACTTTGCACCAGCGGGCATCGAACGAGTGCCGCGAATGACGGGCGTGATGAACGGACGTCCCGTCCTCGAGGATGGAAGGCTGCTCGAGGTGTCGAACATCATCTGGTGCACCGGATTCACACCCGTTTACGACTGGATTGATCTCTCACTCCCGACCCACAACGGTGTTCCCATTCAGAATCGGGGCATCGTCGAGTCTTGTCCCGGTCTCTCCTTCGTGGGGCTTCCCTTCCTCTACTCCCTGAGCTCGGCGCTATTGGGAGGTGTGGGACGGGATGCCAAGCACATCGTCGATCACATCGTTTCCACGCGGCCCGCAAGAATGGGGTAACAGGCCAGAGCGCGCAGAGGTGTGGAAGTTCGATACTGCGAGTTGGCCGTATCTGTAAATCGTTAACGGCGTTCCCCGTTGAGATGGCTCGCCGCACTGGACGATTTCCGCAACTGGCTCATCCGTGAGGCGGCCTGAGATCGGCGTTTTTCAGCCTAATTTAGCGAATCGTTACTCTCGGCCCCCCGTGCTCGTACGGACGGCTTCGGTTCGTCGACTTGGATGCGCCTACGGAAAGTATGAACCGCTGTCATCGGATCGACGCGGGTCGCGCTAACCGCGGGCCATTAAGGCGGCTACAAAACCGAACGTACCTACGAAGGCGGCCGAGGTCCACCGCAAGAACGGATCGCTCGGCCCTACACCGAACAGAAGGACCGACAGAGTGCGCTCACGAGCAGCGCAGCAACAAGCGCAGCACAGCATGCAGGGACGCGTGCCTCGGCTGCTGCACGTCACACGACGCGTCGGCCGCTCAGCAACCCAACCAGAAACAACACGATCGCGACAACCAACAAGACGTGGATGAACGCGCCGATCGTATAGCCGCTCACGAACCCGAGCAGCCATAGGATCAACAGAATCACCGCGATGGTGTACAGCATGACCTTCTCCTATGAAACCAAGCCTCACGAACTTTCCCAATGTCCGCGGACAACTCCCGGCTCGAGGACTACGGCCGCTTCGATGCCTAAGCAATCCGTGAGCCAAGACCGCCCCAAACACGCGGTACTCACCCTTCGCGCGGATGCCTGGCGATCGCCGGAGAACTGGTGGGGCTCGTCAGGAAATGGCGCGCGCAATTCCAAAGGCCGCGGCCGCGGCGAGGCCGCCCGCGAGAGCGGTCTGCAATCGACGTGGACTCAACGGCGCCCGACAGACCGGCGGCCAGCGCAAACGGCACGGTCAGGCCATCCGACATGCCGATGACGATGTCGCGGACCGTGTCCCCCGACGTGAAATGGCGTTCGACGTGGCGTGTCGCCGGCATAGCGTCTCCGTGGTGCGGCGATGACGAGAATCAGGCGGCGGAAAATGCAAAGGAGCCGCCCGTATGACCGGCACCCGCGTTCCTCACTCTCGCCCCGCATCTGACGTCAGAGAAGTCGCGACCGCCGCGTCCGTCACGACCGATAGCGCTTCCTGCGGGGCGAGCCGGTCGGGCATGGTCTTCCGCTTGTGACGCACCGGCCACAGCCCGCGGACTTTTCCACACGGACGTGAGAAATATCCGCTTGTCAGGTCGGACACCGCAGATATCCAACTGTTTTCACGCGCGATGAGCGGCACAAGACTTGCCCCCCTGCGTCGAACGGGATCGACCAATGAAGCGACCATCGATGTCAACCACTCGACGCCCGGTCGTCCTGCTCGTTCAACCGTCCCGTGACGACAGCTTGGAAATGTATGCGGAGTTTCTGCGTTACCACGGACTTGCGGTGATCCCGGTCTCGGATGCCAGGGATGCCCTCATGGTGGCGCCCCAGGCCGACATCGTGGTCACGGGCATAAATCTCGACGACCCGATGGATGGCGTTGAGCTCGTTTCGCGCTTGCGCCTCGACGACTGTACGAGGTCCACGCCCATCGTCGTACTGACCGCGTGTGCGTGGCCGACAGACCGGGAGCGTGCTGAGGGCGCGGGGTGTGACGTGTTCCTGCTAAAGCCGTATCTACCGAATGACTTGTTGCGCGAAGTGTGGCAATTGCTCACTGCTACGCGTTCACAGGCGGCCGACACACCGCACGTCTGGCGAAGCGGCGCCCGCCACGGTCCGGATCGAGGGAGGGCGCGTGGGCTTCCAGATCGGCGCGTCGTCAACGGACGTGATCATGTTGGTCATGAGTGTACGGGGCGCGGAGAAGTTGCTGGCGAGCAAATTCACAGTAGACGCGGAAGGCTCGGTTGCGGCTGGCCCCGTGGGTCGCACGGCCACGGCCCAAACCGATGTGCAAATGCACGCGGACATCCTGTCGTGGTCGCGATCGCGAGGGTTGTTTGCGGGTGTCGCGCTGGAGGGAGCCACACTGCGCGAAGATCTGGATGACAACGCCACGCTGTATGGCAAGAAACTGGAGAACAGCGAGATTGTGACGAAGGGCGTGCGTCCACCCAAGGCTGCCGCGAAGTTGCTCGAGCTGCTGAACCGGTACTCCGCCAAGGAACGCAAGAACTAGTCGCACGTGGCGGCATGAGTCGGCTCGGTGGGTCATTGATAAAGGAGTCGTGATGAAAGGCTTTGTGCAAGACATCGAGGATCTCGCCGTCAAGAATGACGAGTTCCGCCGTGTGCTGTACACAGCACAGCACTGCCAACTCGTGGTCATGGCGCTCGAGCCCGAGGAAGAGATCGGGGCCGAAGTCCACACGCTCGACCAGTTCTTTCGCGTGGAAGCGGGCACGGGTGAGGCCATCCTCGACGGCGTGAGAACAGCGATCCGAGCGGGCTTTGCGGTCGTCGTCCCGGCCGGGGCGAATCACAACATCATCAATACCGGCAGTGTTCCGTTAAAGCTGTATACGCTTTACGCGCCTCCGAATCATCGGGACGGCGTCGTCCACCATACCCGCGTCGACGCGGAGGCCGACAACGAACATTTCGACGGCAAGACGACCGAGTAGGGAGTCGACTGGAAGCAGGAGAAGGATACCGTGATGCTGATCCTTGTGATTGTTGTCTTCGTGCTTCTCTGACGACACGACGCCGACTGAGTTGAACCGTGTCACGGCCGAGAAGGGGCGGGAAGAGGCTGAGGATCTGGGGGTGGTTGATGAACCTTCGCGTCGCGTGGCTCCTCGTCGGAATCGGCACATTCGGGCACGCGCTCGACGCCGTGGGCCAGACGCGCACCGGACGCGAGGTTTATCAGTTCGCGTGTGCCGCGTGTCACGGCAGCGACGGCAGCGGGGCGCCGGCAGTCGAGTCAGGTTACCCGCTGGTGCCGCCAGACTTCAGCGACTGCAATTTCTCCACGAGAGAGCCGGCGGCCGACTGGGTGGGCGTCAGCCACCACGGTGGCCCGAACCGGGCGTTCAGCCCGCTGATGCCGGCGTTTGGCGAGGCGCTCTCACGGCAGGAGATCGAACTGGCCGTCTCGCACGCCCGCTCTTTCTGCACGGAGGGGGCGTGGCCGCGAGGCGAGCTCAATTTCCCACGTGCGCTCGTCACCACGAAGGCCTTTCCCGAAGACGAGGCGGTGCTCACCGTCATCGCCGCCGACGGCGTCGTCACGAACAAGTTCGTGTACGAGCGGCGTGTCGGTCCCCGCAGCATGTTCGAAGTCATCGCGCCGCTGGAGTTCTCCGAGCGCACGCCAGGGGACTGGACCGGCGGCGTGGGCGACCTGGGCTTCGCGGTCAAGCACGTGCTCGTCGCCCATGAGGCTCGCGGCAGCATTGTGAGCGCCGCCGCCGAAGTTCTGATTCCGACGGGCAGCACCGAGCGAGGGATTGGCAACGGGACGACCGTCGTCGAGCCGTTCATTGCCTTCGGGCAGCGTCTCCCCGCCCGGGCATTCTTCCAGGCGCAAGTGGGCGGTGGCATTCCGTTCGACCGCGCCCAGGCGGACGAGGCGTTCTGGCGCATGGTGGCCGGGCGGCAGTTCAGGCAGGGGGAGTTCGGGCGCCTGTGGGCGCCGATGGTCGAGGTCCTAGGCTCGCGCGAGTTGACGTCAGGTGCCCCGACGCACTGGGATGTCCTGCCGCAAATGCATGTCACGCTCAGCACGCGGCAGCACATCAGGGCCAACGTTGGCGTCAGGGTGCCCGTGAACGAACGCGCGGTCCGGTCGACGCAGGTCCTCGGCTACTTCCTGTGGGAATGGTTCAACGGCGGGTTGACGACCGGCTGGTGACGACACGCACGACTGGGGACCACTCATGTCAAAGTTGCTAGTCTCTTCGTTCCTGGTCACCGCGACGACCATCGTCGTGGTGCTCGTGGCACCGATCACCACGGCTCAGACGCAGCCAACGCCTCCACCGGCGCACACCGGCCCGCTGTTCCAGTCGTCAGCCCAGTGCATGACGTGTCACAACGGCCTGACGACGGCCAGCGGAGAAGACGTGTCGTTCGGCACGCTGTGGCGCGCGTCGATGATGGCGCATTCCGCGCGCGACCCGTACTGGCAGGCTGGCGTCCGTCGCGAAGTCACGGACCACCCGCGCGCGCAGGCGGCGATCGAGAACGAATGCTCCCGCTGCCACATGCCGATGGCGCATGTGGACACCCAGCGTCGTGGCGGGCAGCAATCCGTCTTCGCCAACATTCCCTTGGCCAGCCCGGCCGCCCCCGTCGATCCGCTGGCTGTCGAGGGCGTGTCCTGTGCGATGTGTCACCAGATCAAGGGCGACGGGCTCGGCTCCAAGGCCAGCTTCACTGGCGGCTTCGTCATCGAGACGGCGCCGCCGCAACAAGGCCGTCAGATGTTCGGTCCCTACGAGGTGGAGCCTGGCCCGCGGTCGGTCATGCGATCGGCCACGGGCCTGCAGCCCACCGCGTCCACGCATATCCAGCGGTCCGAGATCTGTGCCACGTGCCACACGCTCTACACCCACGCGCTGAACGCGTCCGGCGAGGCGACGAGCGAGTTCCCAGAACAGATGCCCTACCAGGAATGGCTGCACAGCGAGTTCCGCGATTCGCAGAGTTGCCAGTCGTGCCACATGCCGGTGGTCACGGAGCCGATGCCGATCGCCTCGGTGGTCGGACAACCGCGGGACGCGGTGTCCCGTCATGACTTCCGCGGCGCCAACTTCCTGATGCTTGGAATCCTGAACCGATTTCGCGCGGAGTTGGGCGTCGTGGCGCGACCGGCGGAGCTCGACGCGGCCGTCTTACGGACGAAAGCCTTCCTCCAATCCAGTTCCGCCAACGTCGCGGTGGAGAGCGCACGCGTCGTGGGCGGCCGGCTGGAAGCCGACGTTGTTGTGCGCAACCTGGCGGGACACAAGTTGCCAACCGCGTACCCGTCCCGACGGAGCTGGCTGCGTGTGACCGTGCGCGACGGAGAGGGACGCCTCGTGTTCTCATCAGGCGACGTTGAACCGACCGGCGCGATTACCGGCAACGACAACGACCGAAACGCCGCCCGCTTCGAGCCGCACTATCGCGAGATACGGTCTGGCGATGAGGTGCAGATTTACGAGGCCATCATGGGCACGGCAACGGGCCAGGTGACGACGGGGCTGCTCTCGGCGGTGACGTATCTCAAGGACAATCGCCTTCCACCACGGGGATTCGACAAGCGCACGGCGCCCGCTGACGTCGCCGTGCACGGTGATGCGCTCGCGGATCCGGACTTTGGGGCGGGCGAGGATCGGGTGCGGTATTCAATCGACACTGCTGGCGCGCCAGGACCGTTCACGATCGACGCCCAATTGTGGTACCAGTCGATCGCTTATCGCTGGGCGCGGAACCTAGACGGCTACAAGGCGGCGGAGCCGCAGCGCTTCACGTCATACTACGACCAGGTGGCTCCGGAGTCGGCGCTGATGCTGACGCGCGCGACACGAACAGTCGATTGATAGCTGGACGCGCCGGACGTTTTACCGGAGGGGACCGAGCCGGGTGCCGCGTCCGCTCCTGGAGGCAGAACGAAGGACGCGAATCAGAAGGCGAGCCGCACGCCGAACTGCAGCTCGCGCGGGTTGTTCGCGCTGAGGATTCGGCCGAAAGTCGGATTGCCGAAGAAATGCAGTTCTGCAGGTCGAGTTCGTGCGATGCGGCACGTTAGAGACCTCCCACCGAAACTCGAGTCGCGGCGGATCCTCGCATCGAGGCACGATCCGGCTCGACTCGCCGGCGACGACCATTGGACTACCGGTCACGATTCCTCTACCACGTGTTGTGGGATGAGCGCGCCTGACCCATGCGACGGGAGGTTTCATGTTGTTCTCTGAGCGCAGTATCTGGACGATGGTCCACGGGATCGGATTGGGTGGAGGCGCCCTTATAGGTCTGGCCGCCGCGTTGTTCTACCTCTATGCCGCGCGCTCGTCCGACGGCGCGGCCGCCTTGCCCGGATCGAGGGCGCTGGCTGGCGCAACGGTGCTGAGCGCCGTGCTGCTCTGGCTCACCGTAATCGTGGGTACCTACGTCATCTTCCCGCCGTACCGTGTCACGCCTCCGGCCGGAGTGACCGACCTGAGCGAGTTCCCTCGCGCGCTCGTACTGGCGAGCCCGAGTACGGCGTGGCTGCACTCGTTTGCCATGGAGAGCAAGGAGCATATGCCGTGGATCGCCTCGATGCTGACCACGGCGGTCGCATTCATTGCCGTCCGTTACCGGTCGAGGGTGCTCCAGAACTCATCGTTGCGGAGTTTGTCGATGGCCCTGCTGGCGATCTCGTTCGCGCTGGTCGCGTTCGTATCGTTAATGGGTATGTTCGTCAACAAAGTGGCCCCCCTGGACTAGGTGATCGGAGATGACGATGGCTACAACTTCTCTTTCGATGACATCGCGTGAGGTCAACGGCAGCGCGATGGCGGCGCTTCTGGGCGGGGGCATCGGCGCATTCGCGATGGGCGCGGTGGTGCTTCTTAATGAGGCCGGCCTTTTTGCCGCTCCTACACTGTATGCCCCAGCCGGCGGCGTGTCCGGCCGAACGACATTGGCGACGATCGTCTGGCTGATGGCGTGGGCCATACTGCACAATCGCTGGAAGGGACGCGAGATCGCGCCGGGCCGCATTGGGGCGGCGACCCTGATCCTGATTGCCGTGGGTGTACTCGGAACCTTCCCGCCCGTCTGGGCACTGCTGTAATCGCGACGAGTCCTGGGTGCCGGTTTCGTGTTCGTGCCGGTCGCGATCTCAGAGCAGAGAAGGTGGTGGCCGACGTGTCAGAGCAAGCGGTGCACGACGAAGGAAGCGAGATCCCGCCAGGGCTCAAGGGGCTGTCTTCCATTGATGCGCGCCGCCTGCTGGGGGAGGTCGGCCCGAATCGGTGGGTGAAGCAGGACCGCTTCGCTCGCCCTGATACCGGTCCTGGGCGTGGACGTCGTGCTCGAGGCGCGGTCGCGCGCGGCGCTCGAAAAGCTGGCCCGCGCCGCCGCACCGTTTGCCGATGTCGTCCGCGACCGGCACGTCGTGTCGGTGCCACTCGAGGAGGTCGTGCCCGGCGACCTGCTCGTCCTCCGTGAGGGGCACGTCATCGCCGCCGACGGCGTCGTCCGTTGGGCCGCCAACCTCGCGATCGACGAATCCTCCCTGACGGGCGAATCCGAGCCGCAGTCAAAACGCGAGTGGCCATCCACTCCGGGTGAAGCGCCGCCGGATGCGAGGTTCTTCGCCGGCTCCCAGGTGATGGCGGGGGCGTCTCGCCCTGCTCGGATCGCGAGTTCTCCCGTCGACAGACGCTCGCCGGCGGTGAGCGCGCCCTTCGCGATCGCGACCCACCCGGTCACATGTCCAGACGGCGGCTCGTACGTCCAACGCTCGCCGGGTTTCAGCGTGACGAGGAGATAGTTGATCGCGCCCGGCGCTCGGACCGGACTCGTCGTTCCTTGGTACGCACCGACGATGAGTCGAGCGGGACCGATCTCCGGCATCTGTTCGGCGCCGATGTATAGGGCCTCGGGTTCCGCGTGCTCCTGGTCCGGGGCAAGCGCGACCCAAAGCTGGAACCCTTGGACTGTGGCCGACGTGCGGCCGAAAGTTCCTTGCCATGCCACATGCCTCTTCCGGCACGCACCCACTCCACACCACCGTAGCCGATGATGCCGTGCCCGGCCTGTGGATCATCGAAGGTGACGTCGCCGTCGGTGAACACTGTGACCGTCGCGATGCCGGAATGCGGATGCACCGGCATGCTGCCAGCCAGACCGCGCATGTCAGCCTCGAACAGATCGAGAAAGACGAACGGCTTCAGATGTTCACCGAGATCCGATGGACTCAGGAGGCGGACGATCGGGCCGGAGCCATGTCCGCTGGTCCGACGAGCGATTCTGCGTGTCATGACGTGCTCTCCTTCGACAGGTCTGTGGATTGGCGCGGAACACACTCAGGACACGCTCGACACAACCCGAGAGAGCTGGTCACGGCGCGCCCAGGCGATGACGAGTGATCCGACCAGCAGGAGCACCGGCACTGCCGGCGAACCGCCGATGATGAAGAGATGCGTCGCGATGGCACCGATCATCGTGGGGACGAGCGCCACGGCGCCGAACGCCGCCAGCGAGGGCACGAGAAGGGCCACCGCCGAGACGACTTCGATGCCACCTGTGACGTAGCGGAACCACTGGCCGACGCCGACCGCGTCAAACAACGCGACCATCGCGGCGGCGCCTGCGAGCTTCGAGCCGCCCGCGAGCAGGAACATGCCGGCGAGGACGACCTGCACACCCCAGAGCGCAATCAGTGCCAGCCGGCTCCTGTGGACCGGTAACGTGTGTGCAGCGGTCATTGATGGTGAGTTGGACATGGGCGGCCTCCTAGTGTTTGCGTGGACAGTATTTAGAAATCTAACTATCGAGCCAAATTTTTTTAACGGGCGGCTGCGTCAGTCATCATCCGTCACCCTGTCGCCGGTGGTGCGCCGGGCATGCTGGCTGAGGCGACGGAGCAGCCGAGTTGCCGCATGCTTTTCCGAAACGGATAGACCCGCCGTGACCTCACGAAGGCGGGTGACGTGTTCGGGAAACACCTCATCGATCAGGGCACGTCCCTTCGCTGTCAGCTCGCCGAAGACCACCCGTTGGTCTTCGGCACATGTGCTCCGACGCATCAACCCACGGTCTTCAAGTTTCTTGACCACGTACGTGGTGCTCGCGCCTGTGACGAGGATTCGGTCCCGGAGCTCCCCGAGTGGGAGCGCTCCCTTGTGATACAGCACCTCCAGCACGGCGAACTCCGTCATGCCCAGCCCGGATTGCGCGAGATGTGGCCGCACCCCTTGTTCAATCGCCTGGTATGCGCGAGCCAGGGCGATCACCAACTGCAGGGTCGCCGTCCGATCGGGAGCCGCGCCTCGTTCAAGATCCGTTGACTTCTGCGCCATGCGAATATATTTAGAATTCTAATTATATCGATAGCCAGTGTCAAGCCGCCGCCGCTCCAGCAGTCTGCCGCGTTGACGGCGTCGATCGAAACGCTGCGGCCATGAGCTGGCTCGCCCGTAGGTTTGGCCTCGAACTCGCCGAAACGGGCCCTCTAGACTCTTCTTGTGCCGCCGAACCAGTTGCGGACATCGTCCAGTGTGGCCTCGTGTCCGCAAAGCAATGCCAATCAATAGCTTAGACGACCGCCCTGCGCGCCACACCTGCAAGCTATTGATTTCATTGAGTTTAGGGAGCTGGTTCGCCGCACTGGACGATTTCCGCGACTGGCCTTCCGCGAAGCCGCGCAAACGGCCTATTTTCGAGGACCAGCAATTCTTGGTCGGGAACTGACGTGGTCATCGGCTCCCTTTCCCTAGAGCCGAAGAGCTTCGATGAGCGCTGACAACGGCGGTTGCTGACAGCGGCTCGGGTATTACAATAAATACCAAGCAAACGGCTGGCACCAGTCGTCGACCACCTGAAGGAGTGCGCCGCTGGCCAGCTGCGTCGCGACGTGCTCCTGAACGCCAGCCCGACGCCGTCCACCGCCGCTCGGATCAACACGTCGGCGTCGTCCACCGTCAGCAGCCCATTCACCGCGACGGACAGTGACCTCCGCCCTTTGTCGAACCCCCTTGGCAGACGCCAGCAGAGCCATGTCGGAAGTGGATACATCGATGGGTCGGTGCACGCGCGGCGTTTTGGTTTCGGGTACGAGTCGAAGAAGCTCGGCGCGGCGACGATCGCCGCGCGCTGTGCCCGGGTGACCCGGACCGCGACCATGTCGCGTTCGCCGAATTCCCCCAGATGAATGCCGGCAAGCGAACCCGGCGCCGACGAGGTCCAATCGGCTTTCCTCGGTGGTCGTGAGCTTGAGCATCACGTCGGGATAGTCCCGCGCGAACTGCGCCAGCTTCGGCGCGCGGACTATACTCGCTGCCACGCGCGCTAATAATGGTCGTGAAGGTTCAGACGTCTCGTGATTTGCATCGGCAATTTGAGGGTGGCTACATCGCTACTCCGTCGGACGCTCGGGTGCCGGCCGATTTCTTGAATCGAGTGACGCGTGGCGCGAAAAAAAGCCGAGAAGTCTGACAAATCCGCCCCCGAACGAACCACGCGGCCGGGCGGGCAGATGTCCGACGCGAGACGTTCTGCAGACGATGACCGCGGTTTTCCAATCGTCGGGGTCGGCGCGTCAGCCGGCGGGTTGGAGGCGTTCATCGCGTTGTTCCGCGCCCTGCCCGCGGACACGGGCATGGCGTTCGTTCTCGTGCCTCACCTCGCGCCGACACACGCCAGTGCGCTCGCCGAGATTCTCTCGCGGACCACATCCATGCCGGTCCAAGAGGTCGCTGATGAGCCGGAGGTCGAACCCAACCGGGTCTACGTCATTCCGCCCGGCCGCGACATGGTCATTGCACAGGGAACGCTGCACCTCCGACCGCGCGACCCCCACGCCGTCCACCGGTCCGTCGACCGGTTTCTACGATCGCTCGCCGAGGACCAGAAACACCACGCGATCGGCGTGATTCTGTCGGGCACGGCCACAGACGGCACGCTGGGGTTGAGCGCCATCAAGGGCGAAGGGGGCATCACGTTCGCGCAAGATGACACCGCGCAGCAGACCGGCATGCCGCACAGTGCCATCGCTGAAGGCTCGGTCGATTTCGTGCTGCCGCCACACGAGATCGCCCAGGAGCTCGTGCGCATTGCCCGACACCCGCGCCTGCCTGCATCGAACCTGGACGGAACCACCAGCGCGGGGGACATCCGGAACGTGCTATCTGTCGTTCGGCACGCGACCGGCGTGGATTTCACCCAATACAAAGCGAACACGCTGCAGCGCCGCATTGCGCGGCGCATGATGGTGCGCAAGACGCCCAGCCTGACGGAATACGCCGAGTTGCTCCGCACAACGCCGGCCGAGGTGGGCGCCCTCCATCACGACCTGCTAATCGGTGTCACGACGTTCTTTCGCAATTCCGAGGCCTTCGAGCAGCTGAAGACCAAGATCTTCCCCAGGTTCGTGACGAGGGACCGCAGCCGCGATCCGGTGCGAATCTGGGTGCTGGGTTGCTCGACAGGGCAGGAAGCCTACTCACTGGCGATCGCGTTGACGGAGTTCGTCGAGACGTTGGACCAGCATGTGCCCGTCCAGATCTTCGCCAGCGATCTGAACGCGGCGGGGATCGAGACCGCACGCGCGGGCACCTATGCCAAGGACATCGTCCACGACGTATCGCCGGAGCGTTTGCGCCGGTTTTTCGTGGACATGGACGGTCACTACCGCATCGTGAAGTCGATTCGGGAGATGTGTGTCTTCTCCCAGCACAATATTCTGGTCGATCCGCCCTTCTCCCGCCTCGATCTCGTGAGTTGCCGGAATTTGTTGATGTATCTCGAACCGGCGCTCCAGCAGCAAGTGATTCCCACGCTGTACTACGCGCTCAAGCCTTCGGGCGTGCTGTGGTTGGGGAGCGCCGAGTCGGTCGGGTCGCAGAAGGACCTGTTTGAGACAGAGGATGCGAGGCACAGGATTTTTACCAAGAACTCTGGCGGGACGTCCATTACCCCGCCACTCTCATTGACGCGACGCGGCAGTCCGGAGGTGCCCGCGCCGAAAGCGTTTGAGCCGCGCGAGGGGGCGGACCTGTCGAAGGAGGGCGAGCGCGTGCTGCTCGCGCGATTCGCGCCCGCTGGCGTGCTCGTGTCCCCCACGATGGAGATCGTCCAGTATCGGGGTGAGGTCGGACCGTACCTCTCACCCGCTCCAGGCAAGGCTAGCCTCAGCCTAGTGAAGATGCTCGCCAACGGACTCCAAGTAGCGGTACGCGCAGGAATGATGAGAGCCAAGAAGAACGAGGCCGCGACCCGGGAGGAAGCCGTGGAGGTCCGGCTCCCAGACGGGAGCGCGCGACGTGTGGCGGTGGAGGTGATCCCTATCAGAGCGGGCGGAGGCGGATTCTGGGTGCTGTTTCACGAGCCTGGCGACCAGCGCAACATCCCCGGCCGAACGAAGCCAAAAGTGACCACGGCCGCTGGTGCGTCGTCCGAGCTGGTCGCTCGTCTATCCAAAGAACTCACCGATACTCGCGAGTACCTGCAGTCAGTCATCGAGCAGCAGGAGGCATCACACGAAGAACTCCAGTCTGCCAACGAAGAAGTGCAGTCTGCCAACGAGGAGTTGCAGAGCATCAACGAGGAGCTCGAGACATCGAAAGAAGAAATTCAGTCGAGCAATGAAGAACTGTCTACGGTGAACGACGAGCTGCAGCATCGAAACGCCGAACTCAATCGCACGAACAACGATCTGGTCAATTTTCTGGCCAGCACGCATCAAGGGGTCGTCTTCGTCGGCCGCGATTTGTGCATCCGCCGGTATACACCAATCGCGGAGAGCCTGTTGAACCTCATGCCGAGTGATATCGGTCGACCCATTCGCGATGTGAGGCTCAATATGGCCGGTCCCGATCTGGAAGCCATTCTGTTGACCGTCATCGATACGCTCGCGGCCAGCGAACACCAGGTTCAGGACGATAAAGGCCGGTGGTTTTCCCTCAGGGTTCGGCCCTACCGCACCCTCGACAATCAGATCGATGGCGCGGTGCTCGTCTACGTGGACGTCGACGCCGTCACCCGCGCCCGCCTGTATGCCGAGAGCATTATCGCGACTGTTCGTGAACCGTTGGTGGTGCTTGATGTCGAAGGCTATGTGATGACTGCGAACGCGGCCTTCTACCGCGCCTTCGGGGGTGAGCCAGAACGCACGGAAGCGGCGCGTTTCACCGATCTCGACAGTGGAGCGT
>Ga0299914_10001001_pt1 | contig 18002 bp, 18 predicted proteins | sample RVTome_10_FD_201361 | JGI IMG/M metagenome (GOLD analysis project Ga0299914, IMG submission 201361) | Soil microbial communities from uranium-contaminated site in the Upper Colorado River Basin, Wyoming, United States - RVT153D57 (version 2) ...
CTGCGGCCGATTGCTGAAGCTTTTCCGCGCTCTCCTGATCTCGGCGCTTGGAAACGCGAATCCGTTCTTTCTGCGCCGCCGCGGCGCGGGCGCTGTCGAGCGAGGGGGCGAGGCCCTGCCGGGCGACGTCGAGCCGCATCGCGAGCTCACCGATCCGGGCCAGGCCCGACCCCAGGGTCGCGCCGGTGACGGCGCACAGCTCGTTGCGCATGTCGGCGAGGCGCCGGCGGCTCGTCTCGAGCGTCTGGACCTTGCCGGCCGCCTCGGCGGCCACGCTCGCGGCGAGGTCGTGCTGGAGACGCCGCACGCGGACGATCCGCGCCCGTTGCTTGAGCACCTGGTTCATCAGCTCATCATCCCGATCAGGGCCGCGACCGATTCGTCGAGACCGATGCGCTCGGCCGGAGCCTGGCGCATGAAGTCGAGCAGCTCGGGGCGCCGAACGATGGCCTCGTCGATGAGCGGATCGCTGCCCGGTGCGTAGGCACCCATCAGGATGAGGTCGCGATTCTCCTCGAAGGCGGACCACAGGCGGCGCAGCGCGCTCGCTGCGGCGGAATGCTCCGGCGAGACGATGTCTGCCATGACCCGGCTCAACGAACGGCCGACGTCGATGGCCGGATAGACGCCCTGCTCCGCGATCGAGCGGGACAGGACGATGTGGCCGTCGACGATGGCCCGGGCGGCGTCGACGATCGGATCCGAAGTGTCGTCGCCGTCGGCCAGGACGGTGTAGAGGGCGGTAATCGATCCGCCGGAACGCGTATCGGCGCCGGCACGCTCGACCAGGCGCGGAATGAGGCCCAGCGCCGACGGCGGATAGCCCTTCACGGTGGGTGGCTCGCCGAGCGAAAGGCCGATCTCGCGCTGGGCGTGGGCGACGCGAGTCAGGCTGTCGACCAGCAGGAGCACCTTGAGCCCGCGCGCCCGGAAATCCTCGGCGATGGCGGTCGCGCGCATCGCGGCGCGCAGCCTCAGGAGCGGGGCATGATCGGCGGGCACGGCGACGACGACCGACTTTCGGCGGACCTCGGGGGGCAATTTGGTGGCGAGGAAGTCGCTGACCTCGCGGCTGCGCTCGCCGATCAGTCCGACGACGATCACGTCGGCCTCGGCACCGGCAATCATCTGGCCCATCAGCACGGACTTGCCGACGCCGGAACCCGCGATGATGGCGATGCGCTGGCCGACGCCCGCGGTCAGCAGCGCGTTGACGGCGCGCACGCCGATGTCGAACGGCCGGGTCACGCGCGCGCGATCGAGCGGATTGCCCTGGCGGCCCGAGAGCGGCCATTTGTCGACAGAGGCGATCGGCCCCAGTCCGTCCAGGGGGTTGCCGAGCCCGTCGACGACCCGGCCGAGCAGGCCGGGCCCGACCGCGGCGACGCCGCCGCCGCTATCCGGTTCGACCCGCGATCCACTCTTGTGCGCGGCCTCGCCGTCGAGCGCCATCAGCAGGCTGCGATTGCCGCGAAAGCCGACCACCTCGGCGCGCGCGGCATGGCCGTCGGCGGCGATCACGCGCGCGCCGGAGCCGATCGGGCGGTCGAATCCGCTCGCCTCGAGCATCAGCCCGTCATAGGCGACGAGCTTACCGACCCGGCGCGGACTCGCGTCGCCGGCATGGACCGTTCCCAGCAGGTTGCGGGCCCTGTCGATCATCGCGCTCACCTTCGCGCCGCCATCTTGTCGAGCTCGACGCGCATGCGCTCGAGCCGGACGGCGGGGCCGTCCTCGATCCAGCCATGACCGGTTTCAAGGATCACGGTGCCGCGCGGCAGCGCCGGATCCGCCGCAAGCTCGAGCGGCAGGTCCGCCGGCTCGAGCAGGGCAACGTCCTCGGGGTGGGCGATGAGCCTGGACGGCTCGACATTCTCGCCGACCAGCGCCGCGGCGGCGCGGGCGCGCTCGAGGAGCATGCCTGGGTCGATCTCGACCGATCCGATGATTTCACGCACCAGCCGGTCGACCGTCTCGGCAAGCAGCAGGGCCAGAGCGTTGGTGGGCTCCGGCTTCAGCACTTCGAGCGTCTCGGCAAGGCGGGCGATCGCCGCGCGCTCGGCGGCAAATTCCAGCTCGACGGTATTTCGCGCCTCGTCATAGCCTTTGGCATAGGCCTCGGCCTGGACCCTCAGCAGCTCCTGTTCGGCGGAAAGCGGCCGTTCCCCCTCATCATTGTAGGGCTCGCCCGAGGCGAACGGGTGGAAGGTCGGATCGGTCCGCCGCACGACGAAGCTGCCGAGGCTGGCGGCGAGACGCGCGCGCTCCTCGCGAAGGACGTTAGACATAGTCTTCACGTCCTCCACCGAGCATCAGCGTGCCGGCGTCCGCCAGGCGGCGGGCGATGGCGAGCACTTCCTTCTGCGCGTCCTGGACGTCGGCGAGCCGCATCGGTCCGCGTTCCTCCATTTCGTCGCGGATCGTGTCGGCCGCACGGCTCGACATGCAGCCGAACATCTTGTTCCTGAGCTTTTCGTCCGCGCCCTTGAGGGCGATGACCAGCACCTCGTTCTCGATGTTGCGCAGCAGGATGCCGAGATTCTTCTCGTCGAGCTCGTCGAGATCCTCGAACACGAACATCTCGTCCTCGATCTGCTGGGCGAGCTGCTTGTCGATCTTGCCGAGCGACCTGATGATCCGCTGGTCGATGCCCGGCTTGGTGTTGGTCATGATCTTGGCGGCTTCGCTCGCGCCGCCGCGGACCGGCGACGGCGCCGAGGAGACGCGCGAGACCTCGCCGACCAGGATCCGCTCCAGCTCCTGAAGCGCGTCGGTGGTGACGTTCTCGAGCCTGGCGACGCGGTAGATGACGTCCGGCTGCACTTCCGCCGGCAGCATCTGCAGCACGTCCGCGGCCATCGGGGGCTCGAGGTGGGCGAGCACCAAAGCGGCGATCTGCGGGTGCTCGTTCTCGATCAGGGCGGCGATCGTCTTGGCGTCCATCCAGCGCAGCGCGTCGAGCGCCCGGCTGCGGGTCGGCGGCGTGATCCGGGCGAGCATCGTCTCGGCACGCTCGGCGCCGAGGGCGTGCTCCATGACCGCACGGATCCGGGGCGTCGCGCCGAAGCCGATCGTCGTCCTGGCCCGGGCGCGCGACATGAAGGCGTCGAACACCTCCTTGACCTCGCTCTCGGTGACGTCGGCGACGTTGAACATGGCGCTGCCGAGATGCTGGACCTCGTGCGGATCGAGATGGCTGAGGATCTCCGCCGCTTCCTCGTCGCCGAGCATCATCAGGAGGATGGCCGCGGTCTCACTGCCGCCGAGCTCGCTGGCCGGGCCCGCCGGCGACGCGGCCTGCACCTCTTCGATATCATCCATGTCGGCTGGCTCCATTACGGGCGTCGGCACGGATCAGGTCGCGCACGACGAGCGCGGCGCGGGCAGGATCCTGGCGGACGAAGTTGCGGATGAGCGCGGCGCGCGCCTCATAGTCGGACGCGGCCTCGATCATGTCGAGCGTGACCCGGGCGGAGGGATCGCGCTGGGCCTGGTCGGCGATCACGGCGGCAATTTCACCACCGACGCCGGCGCGCGCCTTGCGTACATTCTGAGCGCGCTGGGCGAGCATGGCAGATCCACGTCTGAGCAGCGGCCGACCGACCCCGAAGATCAGCAAAGCGGCCAAAGCGAGCGCGGTCAGGTTGCGGGCGACCAGCGAAACCCAGCTCGCCTCCCACCAGCTCTGGTCGGCTTCGGCTTCGGACGACGGCGCGAATTCGCGGGCGGAGAGGGCGACGACGTCGCCCCTCGCCTCGTCGAACCCGACGGCGCCCTTCACCAGGCGCTCGAGCGCGGCGATTTCCTGGGCGGCCCGCGGGCGGCCTTCGACGTTGCGCAGGGCGACGGCGACGGTGATGCGGCGGACGGCGCCCGGCTGGCGGCGGGTGACCGACACTTCCCGTCCCAGCGCGAAGCTGCGGTTGTAATTCTCGGAACGGCGACCGCCCGCCTCGGCGCCCGCCGCTTCGGCGCCGGGGATCGTCGGCGTCAGGGTGCCGTCGGGCTCGGCCGCGACCTCCGCGGCCGGCGGCGCCTGGTTCGACAGGGCGCCGGGGATGCCGCCGGCGGTTTCAGCCGCGCCGTCGGTGGTCAGCTCGCCTTCCTCGCGCTGCAGGACGCGACTATTTTCGGGAAAGTCCTCACGGGTCGACTGGACCTCGGAGAAGTCGACGTCGGCATGGACTTCGGCGCTGAAGTTGCCGGCGCCGAGCACCGGGGTGAGCAGCGCCGCGATCGAGCGGCGATAGCTTTCCTCGATCGCCGATTGCACGGCGATCTGGCGTTCGGACGCGGCGGTCGCGCCGTCGGATCCCTCGCGGGAGAGGAGTCGCCCGGTCTGGTCGACCACCGACACACCGTCGGTGGCCAGGCCCGGTACGGACGAGGCGACGAGATGGACGATAGCCTGGACCTGGGTGTCGCCGAGGGTGCGGCCCGGTACCATGGTGAGCATCACCGAGGCGGCGGGACGGGCGCGATCGCGCACGAACACGCTGGGCGCCTCGACGGCAAGATGGACGCGCGCCGATTCGATCGCCTCGACCGCCTCGATCGTGCGGGCGAGGTCGAGCTCGCGGCCGCTTCGGATGCGCTCGCCCTCGACGGCCCGGCTGGAACCGAGCGGGAGATTCTCGATGACGTCGCCGCCGCTGGGCCCGCTGCGCGGAAGGCCCCGCGAGGCGAGCAGCATCCGCGCCTGGTGATAATCATCCTCGGACACGGTAACGGCGCCGGTGGTGCGATCGAGCTCGTAGGCGACGCCGGCGGCACCGAGCGCCTCGGCCACCGCGGCTTTCTCCTCGTCGGCGAGACCGGCGAACAAAGTGCGGTTGGGCGCCGCGCTGAGCGTCAGCCACAGCATCGCGGCGAGGCCGATCAGGGCGATGAAGCCGATCGCCGGCAGGGCCTTGGCGACCGCCGGCTGGGCGGCGAAGCCGCGCACCTGCTGAAGGATACGCGGAGCGCCCCCCGAAGCGGCCGAAGGCGCGCGGGGAACGGGGGCGAGGTCGGTGGTGGCTGTGAGTTCGCTCATTTTACACCGGCATGTTCATGATGTCGCGATAGGCGGTCAGCAGCTTGTTCCTGACCTGCAGCGTCGCTTCGAAGCCGATCGATGCCTGCTGGCGGGCCAGCATCACCGCGGCGATGTCGGTCGTCTCGCCGCGCTCATAGGCCTCGCTGATCGCGGAGGACTGGGACTGCATCTCGTTGACCTGGCCGAGCGCGTTGCGCAGCGCATCGCCGAAGCCGCCGGCGGCGGTGCCGTTCTCCGTCGCGCCGACTCCGGCCGCCCCGCCGACACCGGCAGCACGCTGGAGGGCGCTATTCTGTTCGAGGATGGCGGTTCGCATCGCCATCAGTCGGCTGGCATCGATCGACATGGGTCGTTGCTCCAAAGGAAATTAGGCTGCTGCGGCGCGCATTTCGGCGAGCCGGTAACGAAGGGTGCGTTCACTGATTCCGAGCCGTTCGGCGGCGCGGGTGCGGTGGCCGCCGGCGGCGGCGAGCGCATCGCGGATCACGCTCGCCTGGGCGACCCGCGAAACTTCGATGAGGGAGCGTGCCGACGTCGGCGCGGCCTCGGGCAGCGGATCGATGATGAGCTCGTCCGCCTCGATGCGGTCGCCGGAGCGAAGCAGCAGGGCGCGCTGGATGACGTTGTCGAGCTCGCGGCAATTGCCGGGCCAGCTATGTCCCATCAGGCGATCGAGCGCGGCCGCGGTTGGGAAGGGCACCGGCGCCCCGGCGGGCACGTGGCGCAGGAGCAGGGCCGCGGCGATGGCGCGAATGTCGAGCCGGCGCTCGCTCAACGGCTGCAGGTGAACCGGCACGACGTTGAGGCGCCAGTAGAGATCGGCGCGGAACCGGCCGGCGGCGACCTCGGCGGCAAGATCGCGATTGGCGCAGGCGACGACCCGGACATCGACCGGTTCCGCCTTGACGGCGCCGACCGGCAGAACTTCCTTCTCCTGCAGCGCGCGCAGCAGCTTGGCCTGGAGCGCGAGCGGGATCTCGGAGACTTCGTCGAGAAGGAGGGTGCCGCCGCTGGCGGCGCGGAACAGGCCCTCGCCTTCCTGGCTGGCGCCGGTGAAGCTGCCGCGGCGATGGCCGAACAGGATCGCTTCGAGCATCGTCTCCGGCAGAGCGGCGCAATTGACGGCGGTGAAGGCGCCACGCGCGCGGGGCGACCTGGCGTGGATGTGGCGGGCGATGCCTTCCTTGCCGGTGCCGGTGTCGCCGAGCACGAGGACGGACGCCTCGCTGGCGGCGATGCGGCCGACGAATTCGATCAATTGGGCGCTCGCAGGCTCGCCGCAGGCCGGTCGCGCGGCGGGCCGGACCAGCTCGGCGACCAAGGCGTGGCCGAAGGCCATGTCCTCGAAACCGAAGCCGATGCGCGCCGGCTCGCCATCGGCAGGCGCAACGAGCGCGGGCACGACGGCGCCATAATCGACGACAACGTCGCCAGGTCCGGCATGGGCAGCCTCGGCGGCGGCGAAGATCGCCGGACCGGGCGGACGCGTACCGCCGGCATCGAAGATCCTGCATTTCAGTCCGGCGCCGCCAAGCCAGCCGGCCAAGGCTGCATTCGCCGCCGCGGCTTTCCTGCTCAAGCCGATCATGCATTCGCCCCCAAAGTGACACCGAGATCCGAAGGGACCTCCCCGCCCCTTTCAGAAGCAAGCTGCGTGCCAAGATCGCACGGCGGCGCTTTTCCTTGGGCGCGACCGCCCGCCGCGCGCGAGGGCGTCAATCGGCCGACTGAAAGCGTCGAAAAACCGACGCCGAAAAAAGGTGATTAAAATCCGCGACGGGACGGTCGTTACTTCAATCGTGGCAGGACTGGGGCCCTCTCCCCGGCGGCCAGGATTTGAGCGGGAAAGGAACCCTAGATGACTGTTATCAACACCAACACCTCTGCGCTTCGCGCGCAGAACGGCAGCCGGCTGGCCAATATGTCGCTGCAGACTGCCATGGAGCGCCTGTCGACCGGCAAGCGCATCAACTCCTCGAAGGACGACGCCGCCGGCCTCGCCATCGCGGCTTCCATGACCTCGGACATCCGCGGCATGAACCAGGCGATCCGCAACTCGAACGACGGCATCTCGATGGCTCAGACCGCCGAAGGCGCGCTGGGCGAAGTCACCAACATGCTGCAGCGTATCCGCGAGCTGGCGGTGCAGAGCGCGAGCGGCACCTATTCGGACGACGACCGCGCCAACCTGCAGGCGGAAGTCACCGAGCTCGGCGCCCAGATCGACGACATCGTCGCGAACACCAAGTTCAACGGCGTCACCCTGTTCGGCTCGGCCGACGTTTCGGTCGCGATCCAGACCGGCGCCGACGCCGGCGAACAGGTCAATCTCACCATCTCCGGCTTCGACGTCTCCAGCGCTTCGGCTTCGGACATCAGCACGTCCGGTGGTGCGGACACCGCGCTCGCCGACGTCGACACGGCGCTGTCCGCGGTCGCCACGACCCGCGCCTCGCTCGGTGCCGGCCAGAGCCGCCTCGAGTCGGTCGTCAACAACCTGACCAACAACGTCACCAACCTGTCCGACGCGCGGTCGCGGATCGAGGACGCCGACTTCTCGGCCGAGACGACCAACCTCGCCAAGGCGCAGATCCTGAGCCAGGCTTCGACGGCCATGCTGGCCCAGGCCAACCAGAGCCAGCAGGGCGTCCTGAGCCTGCTTCGCTAAGCAGCTCAACGCCGCAAGGCCTGATAGAAGATCCCGGCGTGGCGCGAGCCACGCCGGGATTTTCGCGTCTGCAGGTGGCGACATGAGCAATGGCCGGTTCAGGTGGATCGGCCGCCGACAGTATCGGCAGTCAGGCGGCCTTCCGGACCGCCTCGGCCGTGCGCATGGCGACCGGCCGGAAGGTGACGGCCAGCAGATGCGGCGCTCCGCCGATCGCGGCGGGCGGGGGAGCGAGCATCAGCGCCCCGGGACCGCAGCGATAGAGACCGGGCGCCTCCGCCGTCATGCCTTCGAAGATCGGCGAGGCCGGAACCGCGCGGACCTGCGCCTTGTTCTCGGCATAATCGTCGACCGGATAATAAGCCGCCTCGTCGATCTGGAGCCATTCACACAACGCCCCGAACTGGATGCCGACGGCATAGCGGCCGGCGCCCACCGGGATGGTGGCGACATAATAGCCGTCATGGGTGACATGGGCATCCACCTCGATCATGGTCTGGGCGCGATCGTCGGCGACGATCACCGGGAGCTTCAGCGCGCCGACGCGAAAGTCGCGGGCGCGAAGGTCGAGCCCGAAGCGGTTGGCGGCGAACAGAGCGAGGTTGAGCGGCAATCCGTGCGGCTGGACCTCTCCGGGCAGGAACATCCGCTCCGCGCCGGTGAGATAGAAGAGGCCGCGGCGCCGCAGGCCGTCGGCGCTCTGCGCGACGTCCAGGAGCTGGACCACGTCCTCGGTGCCGAGGTTCACGTCATGCTCGAAGGCCTGGAAGATCTCGACCTCGGCGGCGGCCGGCATGAACAGAAGACGGGACAGCGCCCCCAGCGCCATCAGCCGGCGGGCCTCCTCGCCATCGGAGGCGGCGGGGCGAACGACGGCGTCGGCGCCGGTGCGAGCAAAGGCGACGCAAGCCTGCTGAAGACGGTCGCGGATCGCATTCTGGGCGCCCTTCGCACCCGGGCCCTTCCGGATCGGGGCACCGTCGCGGCCATAATCGACCACCGACCCCTGGGCGATCGTGCAGAGCTGCTCGACCAGCGCGATCGGCCCGCAAAGGGATTGGAGGCCAGCGATATCGCAGTGACGCGAGTCGATCAGGCCCTTCTTGTCGAGGCCGCTATGCTGATCCTCGCGCAGCAGCAGGTAACGGCCGGCGACGGTGAGGCCGAAGCGCTTCTCGAGCAGCGGCCCGACATGATTCTGAACCGTGCCGTTATAGCCGAGATCGACCAGCATCACCGCATCGCCGCGCTCCACCCCCTGGGACTGGAAATGCACGAAAAGGCGGTCGGCGAATTCGGCCGAGCGCTCGACGATCTTGCGGACCATCGCAGGCGACAGGACGGATCGACCGAACTCGGCCTGGCTCTTGGGCCCGACTTTGCGGATCTCGTCGCGCGACAGGCCGAGCTGGCACGCGAGCACGTCGGTCCGTTCGTGCTGCGACTGGGAGGCGAGATAGTCGCGGATGGCGTCGGCGTCACCGAAGCCGGCGCGGCGTGCGGTGAAGCGGCTGACCTCGATCGCGCCGGTGCCCGTTCCTCCGGCATCGATCGCGTCGAAGACCTGTTGCGGAAGGTGACCGTCGCGCAGCACGAACAGCAGCTTGACCGGGCGGCCGAGCCGATCCGACATCGAAGCGGCCTCGCTTTTCACCCATGAAGCAAAGGCGTGCATGATCGGACCGAGCACGTCGTGGCCAAGCGTCCAGGCCGCATCCTCCGGCCCGCGCAGCGACACGGCCGGCCGGTGCGGCTGATAGGCGGGAACCGACACGCGCACGGCCGGATCGAGGATCGAGGCGGCGGCCGCCTCCAGGCGCAGCCGTTGCTCGGCGGCGGGATCGAACTGGCGGAAGTGGATGCCGTGAATGCCGAGCGCCTCGGGCGCCTGGCGATCGGCGACGACATTGTCGCCGACATGGATGATGGCCTGCGGCGAGATGCCGAGATCGGCGAGCACGTGCCGGAACAGGCCGCCGGCCTTGGCGACGCCATATTGGCTCGAGCAAAATATACGGTCGATCTGCGCAGCGACATCCTCACCGGCGGCGTCGGCAATCAGCCGCCGGAGCTGCGGCTCCGAAAGATAGGTGTCGCTGACGAGGATGACCTTGAGGCCCCTCGCCTTCGCATCCCGGATCAGCGCCGCGGTCGGCGCGAAGCCGTAGCAATGCCGCGCCTCGGCGGCGAGCTCCTGCGCGATCGACTCGCTCCGCGCCTCGTCGTCAGCGGCCGGATAGAGGGCGGCGTAAATCTCCTCGATCGAGACCTCGTCGCGCTGCTCGGCGAAGCGCACCCGCCGGCGCGCACGGCTCTCGCAGCGCATGCGTGACCATGTGGCGCCGCCGGCGATCGGCAGATCGGCGAATATGTCGGCCGGCGACTGGACGTTGCGCCAGATCAAGGTGTCGAAGCAGTCGAGCGAGAGGATCTCGATCCCTTCCGGCGCGGTCGCAAGCAGGGTCGGCAGCTCCGCCGACCGGACGATCGTCTTCATCATTTTCTCCTCGGGCCGTCGGCTCAGGTCCAGGCCGACAGCGACTGGCGCACCCGGTCGAGGGCGGCCTTCTTGATCTGGCAGATGCGGGCGGCGCCGACCCCAAGGGTCTGGCCGATCTCCTCGAGGTTCATCTCCTCGACGAAATAGAGCTGGAGCACCATCGCGTCCCGCTCCGGCAGATCGCGGATCGCCTCGGCGATCGCGCCCTTGAGCCCCTCGCGCTCGAGCGTCTCGTCGGCCCGCTCCTCGACGTCGGCGAACCACATCGAATGTTCGGAATAGACCTCGTCGAGCGATTCATGGTGGACCGCCTGGCTGTCGTCGACCAGCTTGCGGTAGTCGGCGGCATCCAGCCCCATCTCCTCGGCCATCTCGGCGTCCCCCGGCGGGCGGCCGAGCTGGCGTTCCAGGCGCGCCCGCGCCGCCGCGAGATCGCGGCGCCGCGCCATCGCCGAGCGGCAGATCGACGCGTGACGGCGGAGATGATCGATCATGGCGCCGCGGACCCGCACCGTCGCGTAAGTGGCGAAGGCGTGACCGCGATCCTCGAAGGCATTGGCGGCTTCGATCAGGGCGACCATGCCGCTCTGAACGAGATCCTCTATCTCGACCGCGGACGAGACGCGGCCATGGACATGCCAGGCGATCTTCCGCACCAGCGGCAGATGCGCGCTGATGAGCGCTTCGGGCGCCGGCTTGGGCTGGCGGCCGTAGGTGGCGAGCGCCGCGCAGGGATCAATGAGCGCCATGCAGCGCCTCCATTCCAAAGAAGCGGTGGCCCCCGGCCAACGGTGGCTGGTCGATTTCGGCGATCTTCCTGGCAAGCTGCCCGAAGGCGCGGGCGGCGCGCGAGCTCGGATAGGCTTCGACGCAGCAGCGCTTGCGGAGCACCGCGTCGCGCAGATGGCGATCCTCGGGAATCGATCCGAGCAGCTCGAGCGTCACGTCGAGGAAGCGGGCGATGACGGCCTTGAAGCGCAGAAAGAGAGCGCGCCCGGCCTCATCGTCGGCGACCATGTTGGTGACAATTGCGACGCGGGTGCAGCCATGCTTGACCGACAGCGCCTTCACCATCGCATAGGCGTCCATGAAAGCGGTCGGCTCGCCCGACAGGACGAGCAGGACCGTGTCCGATGCGGCGACGATGCCGAGCGTCTCGAGCGAGATGCCGCTGCCGCCGTCGACGATGACGAAGTCGAGGCTGTCGGCATAAGGCTGGAAGGACGTGGCGAGCCATTGCCGTTCGCGCTCGTCGAGACGCGAGCCGACTCCGGTGCCGCTATGGCCCGGGGCGAGCAGGATCCCGCCCGGCCCGCGCTGGAGAATATCCTCAAGCCCGCAATGCCGGCCGAGCACGTCGCCGAGGGTCCACGAGCCGTTCACGCCGAGCAGGATGTTGGCGTTGGCGAGCCCCATGTCGCAGTCGACCAGCATCGCCCGGCGCCCGAGCTTGGCCAGCGCGACCGAGAGGTTGACGCTGAGGTTGCTCTTGCCGACGCCGCCTTTTCCGCTGGTGACGGCGATCACCCGGGCATTCCGAACTGGATTCGAACTCACGCGGCGACCTCCGAGGCAAGCATTGGCTGGGTACTTTCGCCGCCGACGACGGCGACGACCTCGACGGGCTTGCCGTCGGGGATTTCGAGAAAGGACAGGACCGGAACGTCAGGCATGTGCGGCGCCAGCAGGCGCGACAGCGCGCGGCGGGCGACCGGCGAGGTGACCACGGCGAAGCGGCGTCCCTGGTTGAGCAGCGGACCGGCGATTTCGCCGATCGCCTGGACGATACGCTGGGCGAGGCCCGGCTCGATCGGGTGGACAGCGTCACGGCCGGTGCGGATCGCCTGCGTAAGCAGGCTTTCCAATCCGGCGTCGAGCGTCACCACGGCGAGCGGCATCTTCACCGGCACCATCGTCTGCACGATCAGCGCGCCGATCCGCTGGCGCACCGCTTCGACCAGCTGCACCGGATCATTCTCCTCGCGCGCCGCGTCCGCCATCGCCTCGGCGATGCGGCGGAAGTCCTTCAGGGGCACGCCTTCGGCCAGCAAGGCGCGGCACAAGGCGGCGATCGAAGCCAGGGTCAGCGGCTGCGGCGTCAGGTTGGCGACGAGATGCGGCGCGCCTTCCTTCAGCGCGTCGAGCAGCTTCTGGGTCTCGTCCATTCCGAACAGCTCGGCGGCCGCGGTCTGGACGATCTGATTGAGATGGGTCGCGACGACCGTGGCCGGATCGACGACGGTGTAGCCGGCGACGACCGCTTCGGCCCGCTTTGCCGGCGAAATCCAGACGGCGTCGAGGCCGAAGGTCGGATCCTTCACGGTCCGCCCTTCGATGCGGTCGAGCAGATCGCCCGAATCGAGCGCCAGCAGGTCTTCCGGCCAGATCTCGTCCTCGCCGACGATCACACCGGAGACGGTGATGCGGTAGCTGTTCGGCGCCAGCGACATGTTGTCGCGGACGCGCACCAGCGGGACGACGAAGCCGAGCTCGCGCGACAGCTGGCGGCGGATGCCGGTGATGCGCGCCATCAGAGGCGCGCCCTTGCGCTCGTCGACCAGGCCGATCAGGCCATAGCCGAGCTCGAGACCCAGAGCGGCGTCGTCGCTGACCTCGTCCCAGCCGATGACGCTGGGCGACGGCGCCGGCTCCGGCTCGTCGACGACGATGGCCTTGAACGCCTCGGCCTTGCGCAGCTTCCAGGCGGCGAACGCCGCGAGCGCGGCGGCCGGCAGGATGACGAAATGGGGCATGCCGGGAAGCACGCCGAGGACGAACAGGATTCCGGCCACCGGGGTCCACGCCTTGGACGAGCCGATCTGGCTGCTGATCTGTCCGGACAGATCGAGGGAAGAGCTGACCCGGGTGACGATCGAGGCGGCGGCGATCGACAGCAGCAGCGCCGGGATCTGCGCCACCAGCGCGTCGCCGATCGCCAGCAGCACGTAGGTCGACGCCGCGTCGGCGATCGACAGGCCGTGGCTGAGCGTGCCGAGCACGAGCCCGCCGATGACGTTGACCACGAGGATGAGGACGCCCGCGATCGCGTCGCCCTTCACGAACTTGGAAGCGCCGTCCATCGAGCCGTAAAAGTCGGCCTCGGTGGCGACCTCCTCGCGACGGGCCTTGGCCTCGTCCGGCGTGAGCAGGCCGGCATTGAGATCGGCGTCGATCGCCATCTGCTTGCCGGGCATGGCATCGAGGGTGAAGCGGGCCGACACCTCGGAGACGCGGCCGGCGCCCTTGGTGATGACGATCAGGTTGATGATCATCAGGATGGCGAAGACGAACAGGCCGACGGCATAATCGCCGCCGATCAGGAAGCTGCCGAACGCCTCGATGACATGGCCGGCGGCGTCCGGCCCCTCATGGCCGCTGACCAGCACCACGCGGGTGGAGGCCACGTTGAGGGCGAGGCGCAGCAAGGTGGCGAACAGCAGGACGGTCGGGAAGGAGGAGAAATCGAGCGGCTTGGCCACGTTCAGCGCCACCATCAGCACGGCGAGGCTGATCATGATGTTGGCGATGAAGCCGATGTCGAGCAGGGTCGAGTGGACCGGCACGACCATCAGCATCATCACCAACAGGGTGGCGATCGGCAGCACGGCACCGCGCGCCGAGCTGATCCAGACCTTGCGAGTGAGGAGGGACTGGTTCACGCGTTCAGCCTCCCAGGTCTGCGAGCATCAGATAGGCGAGCCGGGCATATTGCGGCGACGGGCCGGCGGTGGCCGAGGTCGGCTGCGCCTGCGTTTGCGCCTGCATCGCGGCCAGCCGCAGGGTCGAGGATTCGCTCGGCGGCGCAATCGGCGGCATCGACGAAGAGGGGCGGGGCGATTCGCTTCCCATCTTCTCGGCGAAACGTTCCCTGACCTGGTCGAGCGTCCGCGGCGTGCCGTTGCGGTTGTAGAACACCCAGCGATTGGCACGCGCGGCGGAAGGCATGACCGAAGCGGCCGAAGCGTGGGGATTGGCTTCATGCGCGGCGAGGAAGCGCGAGGCGCCGCCGGCACCGAGGAAGTGGGCGAGATAGAGATCGACCGGCTCGACGGCGCGGTCGAGACGGCGCTCGAGATGGGCGCGGTTGTCGGCCGCGAATTCCGCCGCCATCGCCGACGCGGCCTCCGGCTGGCGCCGCAGATCGAGTATCGCCTGGCGCATCGCCGGATCGGCCACCTGATAGCGTCCGTTGGCGCCCCGCCGGATCGCGGCGGCGGCCCAGCCGAGGCCATGCTCGGTGCCATGCTCGTGGACGGTGGCAAGCCAGGTCTGGTCGATGAACTGGAACAGGCCGGTGGCGCTGGACGTGCGGGCGCGGGCATTCGGGTCGAGACCGCTCTCGATCCGCGCCTGATTGAAAAGATAGCTGAATTCGACGCCGGTGCGGGCCGAGGCGAGCTGGATCGCCGAGCTGACCCGGCCAGCCAGTCCGCCCGCTGCAACAGCATTGATCGTCGGTTGAGACATGATGCCCCCGAATGGTTCGGGAGCAAGAGGAGCAAGGAGCGTGCCAAGAGCGGCCGTTCGCCGGCCGGCTCAGCGGGAAATGCCTATCTTCCCTCTCGCGCGTAGACCGGTACCTGGTCCCGGCCGCGGATCGACGCCAGCCGGTCGAGGCGGCGGCGAACGACATCCGTCAGAAAATTGACGCGCATCTGGCCCTGGTCGAAAAGTTGGCGCAGCGCGTCAGCGCGCGCGGCGGCTTCGTCGCGGTCGATCGAACCGGGCGCCTTCGCCAGCGCCGCGACGGATTCCGCAAACGCCGTCGCCGCCGCTTCGATGGCGGCGGCGTCGTTGGCGTCGAGGGCGGCGATCAGCGCGTGCTGCGCCGCCTGCATCCTGTCGAGGGCGGACTCGGTCATGCCCGGTCGGGCAGGTCGAGCTCGATCATCCGCTCGGCGATCTTGACCGGGTCGACCGGATAGCGTCCCTCCAGGATCGCGGCGCGGATCGCGGCGACCTTGGCGGCGTCGACCGGCGGGCCCGCGGAAACGAGGTCCGCGACGGCGGCGCCTGCGCCGGCCGCTTCGCTGCGCGAGGAAGGCTGGCCGACCTTGCCGGCCGGCGCGCCTGCGCCGACCGTGGAGCGGTTCAGGTCGATGCGGGCGGGCCCGCTCTTTCCGACTCCGTCTATCATGACTTTCCTTTCGCGCTTGGCGTCGCTGCAGCACCTGATGTCATTAACGGCAACATAGGCGTTCAATTAAATCCTGGAAGGGCGACGCGGCCGTCGGGCAGCACCTCGCCGATGACCCGAGTGGTTCCGGTGTCGCCGCGGCGGTCGCTTCCCTCGCGGCGTACGCGGATGCGATCGCCCGGCGCGCCGTCCTGCTCGGCCACCCCGAAGGTGCTGACGGTGAAGCTGCGGCTCAAGGCGACGAGCTGGACCTGATCGCCGCGGCGGATCACCGGTTCGGCACGCTGCGCAGGCGACCCGGTCGCGCGGGCGCTGGCGCTGCCGGCCGTCAGCGGGATGCGGATCCTCCAGCCGACCGACTGGCACCGCACCGCCACCGCACCCAGAGCAGGCGCCTCGACGGTGGCCGATTCGGGACAGGGCCGCAGCCGAAGCCGCCGGTCGATCGGACGGGCCGGTCCGCCGGCTTCGCCGATGCCGGCGCCCAGCGACGCGACCACCTGGGTTTCGAGCTGGTCGAGATCCTCGAAATCCTGCGCCATCGCCGGCGTCGCCGTCGCGGTGACGGCCAGGATAGAGAGGTGTCGGAAAATTGGCGCCATGTCCGTCACTCCAAAGGAATTCGTCTCCTCCAAGCAACTGCCATGCCAAACCGCTTTGAGGCTTGAACTCTAGCGCAGGATTCGCACGCCGATCCGCTGTCCGCGGCCATCCCCGTCCACCCGCTCCACCCACGCCGAGACGTCCCGCTCGTCGACTCCCAGCGCGCGGCCGACGGCCGCGGTCCGCGCCGCGGCGAGCTCGAACGAATCAAGGCGTTCACCGCCGGACTCGACCCCGCGGCTGGCAAGAACGACGCGTCGGCCGTCGGCCGTTCGCGCCACCGATGCCAGCCGCTCCCGGCCTGCCGCGGTCAGTCGCGCCTCACCCGGTTCGAAGAGATCGCTGGCGCCGATCTCGATCGTCGCGTCGGAGGCTGCCTCCGCGGTGGCGATCGGCGCGGGCGGGCGAAGCGCGGTCAGCATGACGAAGCTGCCCAGAAGCAGCAGCGCGAGGTCGGCGAAGCCGATCGTCCAGCGCGGAGCCGGCGCAATCCTCATCGCGAGGTTCCCGCGCGCTGGCCGACCCAGCGGTTCATCGCCTCATCTTCCGCGCGCGCGAGGACCTCGAGGCGATCGATCACCTGCCGCTGCCACCGTCGTTCCGCTTCCGACAGCCGCTCGAGGCGGGCCGCCACCGGGCCGGCAAGGCAGGCGGCGAGGATGAGCCCATAAAGGGTCGTCAGCATCGCCGCGGCCATCGCCGGCGCCATCGCCGCCGGATCCGACATGCCGGCGAACATCAGGACGAGTCCGATCACGGTGCCGATCATCCCCATCGCCGGCGCAATCTCCCCGGCCGTGCGCCACACGCCGATGGCGCCGTCGTGGCGGGCGCGTCGATCTTCCAGCGCCTGCTCGGCCCAGGCGTGGAACACGCAGCTCGCGTCGGCTTCCGCGAGCCGCCGGGCGGCTTCGCGGACGAACTCGATCGGGGTCTTCACCCGATCGACGCAGACGATGCCCTTGAAATCGAGAATGCGCTGGATCTGGCGGACGGAATGATCGGCGATGCGGCCGTCGCTCTCGGGCCGCGCCCGCAGCAGCGGCCGCAGCGCGGCAAGCGCCCGGCGCAGGTCGCTGCCGGTCGACGAAATAAGGGTCGCCATCACCGTTCCGCCGGTGACGAGGAGCAAGGAGAAGGGGTCGAACAAACGCGCCGCAGACTCGATCATTCCACCCTCACGTCCCCTTCGCGCCCGCCCGGCAAAAAATTGCCGGCAGGCGGCAAAGAATTGCCGCTCGGCCCCCGCCCTCGCGGCGGCAGCGCTGGCGGAGCCGCCAATCGGCCATTGGCGCCGAATTTGGCACGGGCATTGCATCCATGCCTGCCGAAGGCCCTCGCCCACTGAATAACGGTCGGGAGAGGGCGAACTTTAGGAGGAGGCCAGATGCCTCAGGAAAATAGTCTGTTCGGCCTGCACGGCACGGCGCTGACGCTGCGTTCGCAGCGACTGTCGCTGCTTGCGTCGAACATCGCCAACGCGGGGACCCCGGGCTACCGCGCCCGCGATATCGACTTCGGCCAGGCGCTCAACCTGGCGACCCGCGGCTACAGCAGCACCCAGGCCGCCGAGGAATCGGTCGCCTACCGTGTCCCGGTGACGCCTTCGCTCGACGGCAACACCGTCGAGCTTTCCACCGAGCAGACCCTGTTTGCGGAAAATGCGGTCCAGTACCGCACCACCCTCTCTTTCCTCGAGGGCCGCATCAACACCGTGCGCCGCGCACTCAAGGGAGAATAAGGATGGAACGCCCCCTCTCGGTGTTCGATATCGCCGGCCGCGCCATGTCGGCGCAGCTCGTGCGGCTGAACGCCAACGCCTCCAACCTCGCCAATGCCGGCACCGTGTCGGGCACCCGCGAAGGCGCCTATCGCGCAATCCGGCCGGTCTTCACGACCGTGCAGGAGAGCCCGGGCGTCGCCACCGTACGCGTCGACCGGGTCGTCGCCGGCGGGATCGAGCCGACCCGGCGGCATGCCCCCGATCATCCGCTGGCGGACGCCGACGGCTATGTCTGGGAGGCGGGCGTCGATCATGCCGCCGAGCTGATCGAGA
>Ga0299914_10001002_pt1 | contig 18001 bp, 14 predicted proteins | sample RVTome_10_FD_201361 | JGI IMG/M metagenome (GOLD analysis project Ga0299914, IMG submission 201361) | Soil microbial communities from uranium-contaminated site in the Upper Colorado River Basin, Wyoming, United States - RVT153D57 (version 2) ...
CAGATTTATCTGTTGACCTCAAATCTGTTTTAGATAGGTAGGCTTTTGCTTATAATTATGCATTCTGGGATTATTACTGTTATCTATTGCCAACGTATTTATAGGTACAAGTATAGCAATGGGTAGATATTTGCACAAAGTTTGTCTTTGAAGGAGTGATAAGTGTGGCACGGGCAACAATGTTTTTTCCGCCAGATTTTCGTTGGGGAACGGCAACGGCCGCTTACCAGGTAGAAGGCAATAATACAAATAGTGATTGGTGGGCCTGGGAGCAGGAAGATGGCCATATCCGCCACAACCACAAATCAGGCCTGGCTTGTAACTGGTGGGACACCGCCGAACAAGACCTGGACGAAGCGGCCGAGATGGGCACAAACGCCCACCGGCTGTCGCTGGAGTGGAGCCGGATTGAGCCAGAGCCAAGCCTGTTTGATGACGCAGCCCTGGATCGCTACCGGCAGATTTTGCAAGCGATGCACGACCGGGGCATTGAGCCAATGGTGACGCTGCACCACTTTAGCAATCCCCTGTGGCTGGTGGCCAAGGGAGATTTTAACAGCGGCATCGTCGTGGACTATTTCCAGCGGTATACGGCTAAAGTGGTAGCGGCCTTGGGAGATTTAGTGCCCAAGTGGGTGACAATTAACGAGCCGATGGTGTATGTTTTCATGCGCTATCTTGACGGGAAGTTCCCCGCCCCTTCACGGCCGGGCTGGGCCAGCGGGCGAGAGGCGATTGGCCACTTGCTGCGCTGTCACGCAGCCGCTTATCATACCATTAAGGAGCAGTTGCCGGAGGCAGAGGTGGGCGTAGCTAAGCACACGGCCGTTTTCCAAGCCAGACCCGATAGCAGTAAGATAGCCCACTGGTGGGCTGAGCGAATTAGCTGGCTGTTTAATGAGATGTGGCTGGCGAGTATGCAGGACGGCCGTTTACGCTGGCCGGTAGGGCGTGGGCGGGTCAAAGGTCTGGCTGGCTCATTTGATTTTGTGGGGTTGAATTATTATACGCGCCATTATGTCAAGTTCCCGCCTTTTGGTGGCCTCTTAAGCCAAGAGTGGGATGATGGGACCATCATGAGCGACGGCAATTGTGGCGAGGTGTATCCCACTGGCATTTACCAGGCTATCCACTGGGCGACAAAGTTTAACAAGCCGATTTTTATTACAGAAAATGGGCTGCCAGATAGGGAGGATCAGTTACGGCCGTCTTTTCTTCTCACTCATTTGCGCGAAGTATGGCGGGCCATCAGCTTTTGCTTCCCCGTCATGGGTTATTATCATTGGAGCCTGGTGGACAATTTCGAGTGGGATCGGGGCTGGACACAGCGTTTTGGACTGATTGAAATGGATCCGGAGACACAAGAGCGGCAGTGGCGCAGCAGCGGCCAGCTTTACAGCGAAATTTGCCACAGCCGCAGCCTCACCACGCAAATGGCCGAACGGTACGCGCCAGAGTTGTTGGCAACGATGTTTCCGGGGTGAGGTGAGAGTACTAATGAGTGTTGGCGCAAGTAAGCTAATGTCTTCTGGCAGGATGACGTAATAGCTTCTTCGTAAAACATTACCATGCTTCGGGTAACCGCTTGGCTGCAACTGCCCAATCCGGAGCGTCATAAGTCTCAATGTCCAGGGCCAGCCGCCATAAGGCAAAGGAGCGTTTGGAAAGAAGGCGAAAACCGTGCTTGCTTACCCAACGGGCGACAGTGGTTTCCCCATAGGCCGCAAACAGCCATTTGACTTGTTGCCAGCTTCCCCGCTCCAGGACTCGCTCAATAATCACGCCCTGGTGTGTTTGGGGGGTCATTTCGGCAACGGCGTATTCTGGAAATAACCAGGCCATATCAGGCGGCAGGCATAGGATATTGCTCTGATTTTGGTGCCTTCACGGTGTCCATAGGTTCTCCATTTCCACCCTATTTTACCACATCTTATTTGGGCAGGTTTGAGTGATCCTGTGGTTGCCTTTCAAGTTAAGTTATTTCCTTACCTCCGCAGGGTTCCCAAACGTTGCCTTCATACTACGTTCTCCCTTCTCGGCGAAAGCAGAGAAAAAACCAATACAAGCCTCCTGTAACCCCTTCATATCAATATTGGCCACATCAATAGGCTTGTTGAGTGGCCATCTGGTCAGGGCATGAAGTTCATCGGTCACATTCCCCTGCTTGTGCTTCACAGCGTTTGCGATACACCGAAGTTTATCGACTACGCGGAAATCAGCAACGGACGCAATATCGAAGTTGAAGTAAGTTTGGGTGATCTTTTTCAACGCCTTCCACCGGTGGACACTCCGCATCAGGGTCCTCTTCTCTGCACCGTTAAGCCCACTAAACCGCCAGACGAAAATAGTCTTAAGCTCATTCTCTAGACGGTGGTAGAGAGATACTGTGTGAAGGAGACGGGCTTCGCGCTTGATGTCTTCGAGCTGTTGAAGCTCCTCAGCGAGGTACTCCCCGTATTCTTCTACCTCATTCTGCTCCCGAGATGAATCGGTTTCGGCGGTGATATAGGTCCTCACAATATCGGCAGTACGGTCGTCGATTGCATCTTCAACCAACATGTGTAGTTCGGCTAGTAAATCGAAACGTATACGTACTGCGGTCGATAGTACGCGAGGGTACGGAAGCCACGACGTTCGACCAAAAGGTCGTGGCATTGCATCGAGTTTCTTCTTATTTGCCATCACCACCTCATCACTGACATCATCGCTTTTAATCATAAAAAATACAATTAATCCTTTGACAGTATATATTAATTCGGCTCATCAGCAATCTCCGCTGGGAGTATCAATAATTGTTCCGCACACTTGGCCTCGTGATTGACTTACACCAATTCATCTGTTTGAGCTATAATTGGGGTTCAAATTCATTCAAGGCTTGGAGAGAATAACATGTCCGGACATTCTAAATGGTCCACGATTAAGCATAAAAAGGGAGCGGCCGATGCCCGACGGGGCAAGTTGTTTACCCAGTTGGCTAAAGAAATTTCAATTGCGGCTCGTGAAGGTGGTGGTGATCCTGATTTTAACAACCGTCTGCGGCTGGCGATTGCCAAAGCTAAGGCAGATAATATGCCCAATGACAATATTGAACGGGCTATTAAACGGGGAACGGGTGAGTTGGAAGGGGGCGAACTTGTTGAGTTTATGTATGAAGCTTACGCGCCGCATGGCGTGGGGATGCTGATTGAAGTGGTCACCGATAATCGCAACCGGGCTGTGGCCGATGTGCGCCATGTTTTCAATAAATTTGGTGGCAATCTGGCGGAAAATGGGGCCGTTTCCTGGCAGTTTTCGCGCAAGGGCTACATTACTATTACGGAAGAAGTGGATGAGGATGAACTATTCTTGATTGCGGCCGACGCTGGTGCTGATGATATTTACTTTGATGATGAAGTAACGGAAATCTATACAGAGATTGAAAATTTCCAGGCAGTTCAGAAAGCATTGGAAGATGCTGGTTTCACCATAGATGAAGCCAGAATGGTGTATGAGCCGAATAATACGGTTGAATTGGAACCGGACCAGACTTTGCAGGTCATGGGGGTGATTGAAAAGGTGGAAGATTTGGACGACGTGCAAAATGTCTATTCGGCGTTGGAGATTAGCGATGAAGCAATTGAGGCGATGGAGGCAGCGTAGTAATTACGTAACGACGTAATTGCGTAATTATTATTGTGCGGATATTGGGGCTTGATCCGGGGACGGCGACGACGGGTTATGGTGTGGTAGATGTGATTGACGGCCATTTAATGGCCGTTGCTTTTGGGGTCATTACGACCTCGGCCAAAGAGGCCATGCCCGCCCGCCTCCAATCCATCTACCGGCAGTTGAGTGACCTTATTGCCGAATATGAGCCGGATACGGCCGGGATTGAAGAGGTCTTTTTCGGCCGTAATATCACCACGGCCATTACGGTGGGGCAGTCACGGGGCGTGCTGCTTTTGGCCCTGGCCAATGCCGGTCTATCTATCGGTGAATACTCTCCACCCAAAATTAAGGATGCTGTCACCGGCTACGGCAAGGCCGATAAAGCGCAAATGCAGATGATGGTGCGCAATTTGCTTGATCTGGAAGAAACGCCCCGCCCCGATGATGCCGCCGATGGCCTGGCCGTGGCCATCACCCATTACCATTATCACCGCTTCGAGTCACTGTATGAATAAAGGTGTCAGGTGTTGATGTGTCATGTGTCACGTGAAATTGGCACATGACACATGACACATGACACATGACACGCCTATGATTGCCAGCCTTAGTGGAACGATTCTCAAAATTGAGCCAACCAGCCTCGTTGTGGGCGTAGGCGGCGTGGGGGTGCGGGTATTTGTGCCGCGCACCGTGTTGGAGAATGTGGGAGGAATCGGCCGTTCGGTGCGCCTGCATACCCATCTTATGGTGCGCGAAGATGCCTTGTCGCTTTATGGCTTTGAAACGGATGAAGATTTGCAGCTATTTGAAGTACTCATCGGCATCAGCGGCATTGGTCCCAAAGTGTCGCTGGCAATTTTGTCTACGCTGAGTCCAGAGTTGTTGAAAAGTGCTATTATGCGAGAGGAAACGGCCGTTCTCCAGCGCGTCCCCGGCATTGGCAAGAAAACGGCCGAACGCATCATGTTCCAGTTACGTGACAAGTTGGATTTAACGGCCGTACCTACCACTATTCCCTTCGTCAGTGATGTAGATGCCGATGTCATAGACGTGCTAACCACACTCGGCTTCAGCATCGTCGAAGCCCAGGCTGCCTTGCAAAACCTGCCCCGCGAAGTCAAAGGCGTAGATGAACGGGTGCAGCTTGCCTTGCAACATTTAGACCAGGGTCGTTAATAGCCCTATCACTTGTTCACGAATCTCACCAGATGTTATTTTCTTGCGGGCCATTTTTTACTCCATTTACGGCTGATAAGGCGCGATGCGCTCCATCTCCCCGGTTGTCGCCGGCCGAAAACGAATGGCCTGACCCCCGCCAGGAGCCAGTTGCAGATTCATAATGGTGCTGCTATCCACCAAGAGTTGCTCGATGTCCAGGGCCAAGGGGTTGCTCTCCCAATCGGCACCGGCGGCATCGGCGTAGATTTCGGCGACGTAGGTTTGACCGGCCGTCAGGAAGGTGAGCGGGGTTTCCAGAGTACGGCCGTTTTCATCCGTCGCGCTGCCCAAATACCAATCTTCACTATTTCTGTCCTGGCGCAGAATGGTCACAAAATCGCCAATTTGAGCATGCAGCACCTGCGTCTCTTGCCAATCTACGGGCACATCCCGGATGAACTGGAAAGCCGGCTGCCCTTCGTAATTTTGAGGCAGATCGGCCGCCATTTGCAGGGGGCTGTAGATGATCACATAAAGGGCGAGTTCCTGGGCCAGGGTGTGGTTGAGGCGATTGTTCGGCCGTTCCTCGAGCAGGATATCGAAAATACCAGGCGTGTAATCCATCGGTCCGGCCAACAGGCGGGTGAAGGGCAGAATCGTGGCATAGTCTACCGGATTGCCACCCGCTTCATCCCAGGCATTATACTCCTGACCACGGGCACCCTCCCGGGTGAGGAAGTTGGGGAAGGTGCGGCGCAAGCCGGTGTCTTTGATGGGTTCATGGGCGTTGATCATGATGTGATATTGGGCGGCCGTTTCCACCACCCGCTGGTAATGCTCGACCATAAATTGCCCGTGATGCCACTCCAGGCCGCGAATATTGCCATTATCGCGTCGCCTTATCTCCTGCCCATAACCAACGTAACCCGTTTTGACTGTATCCACACCTAACGATTCATAAAGAGCGAAGGCACCGGCCATCTGTTCTTCGTAATTGTCAATGCCCGTTGCCGTTTCGTGATGCCCAGTCAATCGCACTCCCTTTTCGGCCGCATAGGCAGCCACTGTTTCCAGATCAAAATCCGGATAAGCTTCGGTAAAGCTGAAACGGTCACCATTATTAAGCCAATCACCATCCCAACCGACATTCCACCCCTCCACCAACACGCCATCAAAGCCATTGGCCGCAGCAAAATCAATATAGCGCATCATATTTTCTGTTGTCGCGCCATGCCTGTCGCCAGAACCCCAGGTTGATCTGTCCAGGTGCATTTCCCACCAGATACCCACATATTTGCCGGGATGAATCCAGGAAGTATCGGCTAACTGGTTCGGCTCGTTTAAGTTCAAAATGAGATAGGAGGTGATGAGGTCGCCGGGGTCGCGGGCGATTTGAATGGTGCGCCAGGGGGTTTGCAGGGGCGTGGTGCCTTTGACCTTGACGCCATCAAACCAGGGCACAAGATCTGCTTTTAAGGTGTTGTTGCCACTTCCCATGAGAGTCATGGAGGCATAGTTAATCAGGCTGGCTTCGTGGATGGAGAGGTAGAGGTCACCGGCCGTCTGCATCGTTAGCGGCGTATGTACTGCTTGCACATCGTCACTCCAGATCTGGCTGAGCGCAGATTGGGTGAAGAGATATTCATAGCGGTTTTCCCAATAAGCCGGAATCCACCAGGTTTGATGGTCGCCAGCCAGGGCAAATTCCGTCTTCTCGTCCATAATCTCAAATGCTTGTAGATGCGCTTGGGCTGGCAGTTCGTAACGGAAACCCAAACCATCATTATAGACGCGGAAAATAATGTTCATCTGGCGCGGCGCATCGCTTGTTTCTATCAATTCCACTCGCAGTTCATTGTAATGATTGCGAATCTCTTGCACTTCGCCCCAGACCTGAGTCCACGTTTCGTCGAAACTGCTTTGTTCGCTGCTGAGGATCGCCAGGTTTTGATCAAGCGGTGCGCCTTCCTTGAAGACAAAGCCCAGGCGTGAAGGGTTGATGACCGGCTGCCCGGCTACCTCCACCTGGTAAGCTGGTGTACCCTCTTGTAAGGAAAAGGTGACGGCAATTTGCCCATCGGGCGAGGTGATTTGGATTCGTTCGTTGCTGGCAGGGATGGGGGCAGTAGTGAGGGGAACGGCCGATTCAACTGTTGCAGTTTCTGCTTCTGGTGTGGCCGTCGCTAATTCATCTTCCTCCAGTGCCTGCTCACAAGCTGCAGCGACCAGGAACAGAAGGGTTATCAGCACCAATTTAACTGCAGTTGTTTTCATGTTATAGACGCTGAATGATATCCCACACTTGCTTCTTGTGCTGCCGGGCCGAGGCGGGATCATGGGAACGGCCGTGCCGGATGACAATATATTTCTGCAGCTCATACAAGAGGTAAAACAGTTGCCGCACCTGCGCCTCCGGCGACCAATCACGCGGCTGGCCATAGCCCTCCCAAAAAGCCGGCTCTGAAATGCCGCAGTAGTCCAGGACGGCAAACTCAATTTCAGGATCGCCCCACAATGCCCGATCCCAATCCACAATGCCCGTAACCGTATTGCCTTCACCTACCAGGATGTTTTGATGCCAGATGTCCATGTGCAGCAGGCGCGAAGTGACGGGGCGATCAAAGAGAGGCAGATATTTGTCAAGGAGCCTACGCAGATGGCTGCTTTCTTCACTGTTGTAATGCCCCACACCCACGATGTCCTCAATCATTTTGTGCCACATGATAACGAAGGCATCACGCCAGTTATTTTGCGGGGCCATTGGTCTGTGGGCACCGAGATAGCCGTGTTGATCGGCCGTTATCCGATGAACCTGGGCCAGATAATGACCCACTTGTTGCAGAACGTGGTTGTGGTTGACATGGTGGACTTCGGTTAACGGCCGTCCCGCCAACCGCGCCATCAGCATATAATCTCGTTTCAGCAGCGTTTGTGAGTCGTCAAACACCACGATTTTGGCAACAGGCACATTTGTTTTTTCGAGCAAAAGCGCGTGTAGCTCCGGTTCCTGGCGCATCATCTTGCGTTCGTAAAAGACAAAGACAGCATCATCGGGCGGCGCAATTCGCAGAACCAGTTCCTCCTCACCGGTTTCCACCCAGTAGGAGCTGTTGAATTTGCCGGTAGAGATGGGGGTGAGGCGGAGCCGGCCGTTGGCCTCCGGGAAGTGATGTTGTACGACCCTCGCTAAATCATGGATTGCCAAAGTCATGCTACTTTATAGGCCAGTTGCAAATTCGCCTGGTAAGCGCGCCTGGTAGGCGGACTGTATTTGACGGTGGAGCGGGATATTTTGGAGAAAGGATTCACGGAAAGGAGAATCAGCCGGAAGCAAATCATGTTTACGCATCATTTCCGCGTAAGCGCGTTCCAGGAACTGGGCCGCTTCGCTTTGCCGGCCGTTCGCTGCCAACGTCTGGCTGTGATGGAAGAAAATCTTCTCACTGACACACTCCACGACTTGGGTAAAACCAAAACGTTCATAAATAGCCAATGCCTTTTGTGAGGCTGCCAAAGCTTGCTGGTGATGGGCTGCCTTCTCCGCTGTCTCGCTTACGCTTACTTGCCCGGCCAGATTGAGATGCGCCCTGGCGGCTTCACAGGCGGCTGCCATCTCAAACTGGCGAGTAATATGGCGTCTTTCCGCTACTATCTTTTCCACCCTGGTCACATCTTCCAAAGCGCGATACATATTCGCTTCCCCATCCAGGCTGTTATGGAGCATAGCCGATGCCAGATAAGCGCCCACATGAGCTATCTCGTGCAATTCGGCTACCCGAACCTGGTAGGCCTGCTCAAGAGCCTCTCTCGCCGCCTGATACTGGCCCTGGTCAACATATATTTGCACCATACGCAGCCAGGAAAATCGTTCACCGGGGTAATTTTGTTGCAGACGCAGGCTTTCTTCTAATAAGGTCAAGCCTGTCTCATGCTCACCCAGATAAATACCCTGCACCTGACCACACAGTTGCAGCGCTTCACTTTCAAGGGGTTTGTGCCCAATATCCCGGCTAATTTGCAACTGTTTTTGGTAATATTCTGTGAGCAGCCGAAAATAATCTCCTTGTCGCTCGAAATGAATAGCAATCTGCCCCAATAATTCACTTTCAGCAATTTTGTCATCCAAGGATTGGAAAAGGGGCAACGCCGCTTTCAAATAAGCCTCGCTCCGTTCCGGCCGGTTGCTCCAGTTATAGATGCCACTCATATTAATAAGAATGCGGGCCTCGTAATAAGCATTGCCAAGCTGCCGGGCCAGGCTCAGAGCCTGTTCGGTAAAATTCAAAGCTAAGGCATCATCCAAATCAAGCTGTTGTAAAGCAATGGCTATCAGGCTGGGCAACTCTCGCTCCTGATCGCCGATCTGGCGAGAAAGAGCCAGCGCTTCTTCGGCCAGAGGCAAGCCAGCTTGCAACTCTTCCTGGCTGATCCAATCGGCAACACCTGGCTGCTGCAGCAGGGCATCAATTAACCAGACGGGATCATCGCTCAAATGCTGCCGCGCCAAGGGCAATAAAGCCTGGGCATCGCTACGAGCAGCCTCAAAGTTGCCCATGGTCAAGTGTAGTTCACGGCGTTGGTTCAAGACCTCAAAGCGCTGGCTATGGATGGTGTAGAGGCGGCTGGCATCCCCGTGTAGACGGGGACCCGTTTTTGTTTCCAGTTTGTCTAATAGCTCCAGAATACGGCTATAACGGCTCAGGGCCTCCTCATTGGCATAGACCTTCCGGGCCTGTTGGGCTGCCAGTTGGTGGTAAAAAAGCTCTTTGCCTGGCTCTTCGGCCTGCCGGTAATGATAAGCCAACATACCAAAATATTGAGGAGGCACCTCATCACCAATCTTTTGCTCCAGGCAATCCCCTACTTGTTTATGGTATTTGATCCGCTGCGAATTGAGCATGCTGTCATAGGCCACATCTCGTATCAACTTTGATTTGAAAGCATATTCCATTCCCAAATCTGCTACCTGGCCACGTTCGAGGATGAACTGCGCTTTTTGGAGCAAGGTTAATTGTTCTGGCAGGTTCATCTCATTAGTGGCTATGCTTTGCAGCACGTCAAACCAGAAGATAGGGCCAATAACGGCCGTCATCTGTAACACACGTCGCGCCTCCAGCGGCAGAGTATCTATGCGTGCCAGGAGCAAACTTTGCACGGTGTCCGGCAGGTCTAAGAAAGCCACCGCTCGTGTAGCTCGCCACTCACCTGACCACACATCCTGCACCAGCACATCTTGTTCAATAAGAGAGAGGAGCAGCTCTTCGATGTAATAAGGGTTGCCTTCGGCCTTGTTAATGACCAAGGCCCAAGTTTCCGCCGGCAGAACGTCAGCTCCGATGAGCTGGTCAATCACTTCACCACTCTGCTCGGCCGTTAGCAGAGGCAGCAGCATCGTCGTAACCCGGTGCGGATAATCAGTTTCCAGACGGTAAGGCAAGTGCCAGACGGCCGAGTTGCGCTGTGGCCGAAACACAACTATCCACAACAAAGGGAGTTGTTCTACCAAAGGCAAGCAAAATTCCAAGACGGCCAGAGAGGTTGCATCCACCCAATGGGCATCGGCAAAGACCAACACCAGTGGTCTTTCCCCGGCCATCGCCTCCACCCAGGCGCGCAGCGTCAGAAAAAATTGCTGCCGTAAGCCTTCACCATCCAGGTGTTTTACCCGTTCTTCATGAGCTGCTGTTAGCGGTAATCCTAGCAGCATCGCCAGAAAAGGAGTGTACTCATCTGCATTGTCAGGCCATAAGGCTGCCGCTTGTTCGCGCAGCCGTTCCTGCAGCTCGGCATCAGAGATGTCTTCAAAGGAGCATAGCCAATCACGCAGTAAAGTAAGCCACATAGCATAAGGCCAGGATTGGTCATAGGAACGGCAACGGCCGTTTAACCAATTTATCTCCGGCAATTCGCTGGCGATATGCTGCCGAACTTTTTTAATGAGATAAGATTTGCCCACACCCTTATCACCTGTTACCATGACAATGGCTCCCCGGCCAGCATCCAAATCTTGCAGGCGATACACCAATGTCTGGAACTCACCCTCACGTCCTACCAGGGGCGAAGAGAGACCAAAGGTTTGCAAGCGATGGGGACCGCGGCCGATATAGTTAAGCGGCCGGTAGACGGCTACCGGTTGGCTTATTCCCTTCACCTGCAGCTCCCCCAATATTTCCCACTCAAAATGAGTCGCTGCCAGCCGATATGTATTCTCGCTGACAAGCACCGTGCCGGGAACGGCCGCTTGTTCCATCCGGGCCGCCAGAGCAACTGCCTCTCCCATTGCCGTATCTTCTTGATGTTGGTGGGTGGCCCCGATGCTGGCTACGATCACTTCACCCGTGTTAACCCCCACCCGTAGTTGCAACTCAATATCCCGTTCTCGGGCTAACTTTTGGGCATACGCTTGCAGCGATTCCTGCATCGCCAATCCTGTCAGAACGGCTCGTTCCGGATCATCCTCACTGGCCGCCTTGGCCCCAAAAAAGGCTACCAGACCATCACCACGGAACTGATCCACTTCACCCCCATAACGGTATACTTCTGCTTCTAACAGTTGCAAGGCATGATTCATAATCTCGACCCAGCCTTCACTGCCTAGCTGGGCTAACAATTCTGTTGAACCAGCCACATCGGTCAAAATTACGGTCACCGGGCGGCGCGAGCCGGCCAGGACGGTTGGAACCTGGTTACTACCTCGTGTGGTGACAATAGGGGCGGGAGTCCCCGAGGACGCGGGGATAGAGCGGGCAGGTGGCACGACATGATTCTTTGTTAGAGGCAGACCACACATGCCGCAGTAGCGATAATTAAGTGGATTGGCGAATTGGCATTGGGGGCAATGCTGTCGCAAACGTGACCCGCACAGGCCACAATAGAGCATTTCAGGGGGGCTGTCGAAGTTACATTGATTGCACTTCATGGAGCCTCATCCCCGCGTCCTTGGGGGCCCTCACCATCCTGGGATCTCAAAACAGTTAATTGAGCGATTTAGGAGTGGCAGCCCGATGAAGAGTACCACTCCGGATTTCCGGCGGGCACACCCGTCGCAGTTAGAGAAAACAGTGTCACTTTTATTTGGCAAAGGCATCTAATGTTGTCCGCAGCCTTTTTGCCAGCTCTTGAGAAATGACCACACCCATGTCGGCATCTGCTTTCATGACAGCGATAAAATCGGAACGGGTCAGCACGAGACATTCCGTATCTTCTTTGGCAATGACCGAAGCAGTGCGGGGGCCATCGTTCAGTAGGGCAATTTCACCAAAAAAATCTGTAGGGCCAAAATTGTTGACGACAACTTGAGTGCCATCGCCCTTTTCACGGACAGCTTCCGCTTTGCCGGAAACTATGGTGAATAATCCCTCGCCGCCTCTGCCCTGGGTGACAATGGTCTCGTTTGCGCCGTAACTGCGACCTACAAAACGGGTTGCCAATCTTTGTAGCTGGCGTTTTTCTAAGCCTGCAAAGAGGGGTACGTGTGATAAAAAATCCAATTTGTTGTCAGCCATTTTTTCCTCCATTCTCCTAAAAAATCATTTCAACTCAATAATATTCGGCCGGCGGGCTGCTGCAAGCAACGATGAATAGTAGACCGGACAGCAAGATAATTACCTTCCCTATCATACCTCTCCTCAATAAATCGGAATTCCCCGTCCGATTGCCCGAACAAGGATGTTCGGGCTACAAACTTGGTAAATCGGAATTCCCCGTCCGATTGCCCGAACAAGGATGTTCGGGCTACAAACTTGGTAAATCGGAATTCCCTGTCCGATTGCCCGAACAGGGATGTTCAGGCTCAACTTTTATTCTCCGATTTCGGCGATGAAGATTTCAAAAGGCGCGAGGACGAGAGTCTGGAGATTGGCCGTTTTCCCCCTCGGCTCGCTCGAAAAAACGACCTTTGTCTGCTCTGTTCCCACATCAAAAGCCAGTGTGTGCGTCTTATCCGAATAATTCAACACCACCAAACAACTTTGTTGGCCGGTGGAGCGCAAAAAGGCCAGATAATCCTCCATATCTTCATGCAGTGGTTGGTAATCACCAGCAATCAACGCCGGTGTATTTCGCCGCATGTGCAGCATCCGCCGGTAAAAGTTGAGCAATGAATCGGGATCGTTTTCCTGATCGGCCACATTGACACCTTTGACATAATTGGGGTTGACAGGCAGCCACGTTTCGACACCCACCGGGCTAAAGCCGCCATTGGGTGCATTGGCCCACTGCATGGGTGTACGGGCCTGATCACGGCCGAATTTTGCTGCCTGGAGTAAGGCCTGTTCGGGCGGAATACCAGCTAATTCAATCATTGTCTTATAGGTATTCAGGCTCACATTGTCGCGGAATTGCGCCAGATCCGTCAGCAGCAGGTTTGCCATCCCAATTTCTTCCCCATTGTAGAGAAAAGGCGTACCCCGCAAGGTCAACATCAAAGCCAGATTGAATCTGGCCAGGGCCTCGTTATTTTGGCCATCCCCAAATTCATCATAGACACGCGGCCGGTCGTGATTGCCTGTGGTGTTACAGGGCCAGGCATCTTCCGGTAGGGCTTCTAGCCGCTCTGCCTGATTTTGTCGTATCCAGGGCGGCGTCAAGATGGGTGTATTGATGAGCGGGAAGTTGAAGGTCATATGCAGTTCATTGCTGCCATCACCATAGTAGGCAATGTCGTCTGTCTCGCCTACCAGCAGCCGATCTTCATAGTCGTCTATAATGATCCGAATTTCCTGGAAAAGCTCATGAATACCGGGCTGACGCACTTGATGGGCCATCATTTTTTCCCAGACCTGGGGGAGAGCCTGTCGCTCCTCATCCGTTTGGGCCGATTGATAGGCAGCGTAGAGTTCAACCTGAGTGTAGGGCGATTCATGGTCGGGTAGATCGGGATGCTCGAAGATGGTATCTATGGCATCGAGCCGGTAGCCATCCACACCTAAATCCAGCCAAAAGCGAATGGCCTCAAACATAGCCTGCTTTACTTCGGGGTTGCGCCAGTTGAGATCGGGCTGCTCTTTAAAGAAAAAGTGGTAGTAATATTGCTCTCTGGCTGCTTCATATGTCCAGGCAGGACCGCCAAAGGCGGAGACCCAATTGTTGGGCGGGCCGTCGTTACGGCCGTCGGCCCACACATACCAATCACTTTTGGGATTATGTTTGCTGGAACGGGACTCAATAAACCAGGGATGCTGGTTAGAGGTATGGTTGAGTACCAGATCGAGGATGACACGAAGGCCGCGCCGGTGCGCTTCGTCTAAAAAGCGTTTGAAGTCATCCAGGGTGCCGTAAGCTGGCTCTACGCCTGTATAATCGGCTATGTCGTAACCGACATCAAATTGGGGCGAAGGGTAGTGGGGAGAGAGCCAGATGGCCTCAATCCCCAACTGCTGCAGGTAATCGAGCTTGTCAATGATACCCGGGAAGTCGCCAATGCCATCCCCATCGCCGTCGGCAAAACTGCGCGGATAAATTTGGTAGAAAACGGCCGTTTGCCACCATTTCAACTGCTTAGACATGGTGTTAACATAATCAAGTAATTACCCCTCTGCCACACCTTTCAATTCCAGCTCACCAGCAAAGTGGCAGGCTGCATAATGATCCGGCTTAATTTCACGTAATTCCGGCACGTCTGTCTTACAGCGATCTTGCACATAACGGCAGCGTGGATGAAAAAGACAACCAGGCGGCGGGTTGCTGGGATCAGCCACATCTCCTTCCATGATAATGCGTTCCTTTTTGACGCGAGGATTGGGGCGGGGCACAGAAGACATGAGGGCTTCAGTATAGGGGTGCAAAGGCCGCGAATACAGTTCAACAGACTCAGCCATTTCAGCAATACGGCCGACATACATCACCGCCACCCGATCCGAGATATGCTGCACCACACTCAAATCATGGGCCACAAAGATATAGGCCAGGTTGAAATCCGCCTTCAAATCATTCAGCAAGTTCAATGTCTGGGCTTGCACCGACACATCCAAGGCTGACACCGGCTCATCGGCAATAATTAACTGGGGATTCAGCGCCAGTGAGCGGGCGATGCCAATACGCTGCCGCTGCCCGCCAGAAAACTCATGGGGGTAACGGCGAATATTCTCTGCACGCAGCCCGACACGTTCCAGCAATTGAATGACATAATCTTCGGTGTCCGGCGCGATCTTGTCATGAATCAACAATGGCTCGGTAATAATATCATACACCGTCATGCGGGGGTTCAGTGAACCAATCGGGTCCTGGAAAATCATAGAAATATCTTGATAAACCTTTTTCAACTGGGCCCTATCTAGCTCCCGCAAGTTGATCCATTCGGGCTTACCGGATTGAGACAAAGCCCGGGACTTGAACATAATCGTGCCATCCGTTGGTTCATATAAGCGCAGTACAGCACGACCGGCCGTTGTCTTGCCACAACCACTCTCCCCGACCAGGCCCAAGGTCTCCCCTTCCCGGACGAAAAAATTGACATCATCAACCGCTTTGACGTAACCAACGACACGCTGCATCATACCGCCCGTAATCGGGAAATACTTTTTTAATCCTTTGACATCCAAAATGACATTATCATCTTTTGGTTTTCCATTTTCAGCCATGTTCCTCTCCCTTTCTTACTAACATTGCAACGACATCATGCTTTGGCCTTAATCGCCTGGGCTTCCGGTGTATCCGGCCAACAAGGATCGTACAGCAAACAACGCGCATTTTGATTCTCCGCCACTGTCGCCAGTTGTGGTGGAATAACATCACATTTGCCCGGCATAAAATCAGGACAGCGCGGATGAAAGACACATCCCGGTGGTAGGTTAAAAGGACTGGGGACCATGCCCTTTATGGTTGCCAGTTCGCTTTTCTTCTCACCGATTTCGGGGATGGAAGCCAGCAGCAAACGGGTGTAAGGGTGCCTGGGATTCTCAAAAATGTCAATGACACTGCCTTCTTCCACTTCCTTGCCCATATACATGACGACCATCTCATCGGCCATTTCAGCAATCACCCCCATATTGTGGGTGATGAAGAGGATGGCCATGTCTGTTGTTTCTTGCAGATCGCGCATTAAATCGAGAATTTGGGCTTCAATCGAAACATCAAGGGCGGTGGTTGGCTCATCAGCAATCAACAAATCGGGATGCGTGGAGAGGGCAATGGCGATCATGACACGCTGCCGCTGCCCACCGCTCAACTGGTGGGGATAGGTATCTACCCGCTGGGCGGCGTTGGGCAAGCCGACTTTACGCAGCATATCAATAGCGATTTCACGGGCTTCTTCTTTGCTTACTCCCCGCTTTTCCTCAATATTGCGGATCATAGTGTCGCCAATGGTTTCGACTGGCAGATGGCGATGCAGATTAACGGCTTCCATAATGTGAAAACCGGCCGTAAAAACAGGTGTGAGAGAACTCATGGGTTCCTGAAAGATCATGGTGATCGTACCGCCACGAATTTGCCGAATCTTCTCCCCGTCTTTATCCAGTTGGTCAATACGAACCTCTTCAGTAATCTCACTCCCATTTTGCCTGACCTTTCTATATAAGGTGACTTCGCCTGTCATCACGCCTGGTCTGGGTACCATATTCATAATGGCCTTGGCCGTCATAGATTTGCCACAACCACTTTCGCCAATAACTCCCAGCGTCCGGCCCCGTCGGATAGTAAAATTAGCTCCGTCTACAGCATTAACGATTCCATCGCGTACATCAAAACGAATACGAAGGTCTCTAACGTCTATCAGGACATCTTTTGTTTCACTCATCATTATTCTCCTCTGTCTCAGTTATCACTATTCAGTTATCAGTGTTCAGTTATCAGTATTCAGTTTTTAGCTTTTAGCAAGAGCAAACCGATTACTGATTACCGATTACTGATTACCGATTACCGATTACTTGCTGTAGGGATCCATGGCATCACGCAAACCATCGCCCAACATGTTATAGGAGAGAACGGCCGTAATAATAAAGGGCACCGTCAGCAGCAAGTGGGGCGCAAAGCGGATCGTCCGAATATTATTTACTTCTCGTAACAGCACACCCCAACTCACAACCGGTGGTTGCAGACCCAAGCCCAGGAAACTTAGAGCCGTCTCCAACAGGATCATGCCCGGGATAGAGAGTGTAGCAATGACGATCACATGGCTCATGGTTCCCGGAATCAAATGTTGGAAAATGATGCGCCTGTCACTGGCGCCAAAACTGCGCGCCGCCAGCACAAACTGTTCCTCACGACCTGATAGAACCAGGCCCCGGACTTGCCGGGCCAGACCACCCCAACTGATAATGGCCAAAAGCAGGGTGATGCCAAAAAAGACGGCTATCGGATCCCAGGTGATAGGGATGGCGGCCCCTAGGGCCAGGAAGAGGGGCTCACGAGGAAAAGCTGTCAAGAACTCAGTCGTCCTTTGGATGATGGTATCTATTGTGCCACCATAAAAACCGGAAACAGCTCCTAAAATTGTGCCCAAAGCCAGTGTGGCAAAGACACCCACCAGCCCAATGACCAGCGAGATCCGGCCGCCATAAAGAACACGGGAGAAGAGATCACGCCCCAGCCGGTCGGTGCCCAAAATGAACATATTAGCATCAGCATTATCGGTGTCTACGCCAAACAGATGGATGCTCATAGGAATCAGACCCAGCAGCCTATATTCATCGCCGCGCACAAAAAAGCGGATGGGATATTTTTGTGAGGGATCAATGGAAAAAATGCGCTTACGCAGCACCGGGTCTACTTCTTCGCTATAACCATGGACAAACGGCCGTAAACTAAAATTACCCTCGTCATCTATAAATTGCGGCCAGGTAGGGGGTGCTTCTATAAATGCAGATTCGCGGGCTGCCCGGTAAGGGGCAAAAAATTCCGGGAAAAGCAGACAGGTCAGGTAGAATAGAATGATTATAATTCCGCCTACAATAGCCAGCTTATTCTTCTTAAACTTGAACCACACCAGGTTCCAATAACTCTGGCTGATACTCTCCTTCCCTGGGGGAGCCGGGGTCTGATCATCACCCTGAGTCATGGCCTCAGTCGTTAATGTACTCATGTTTTAAACCTCCTCTTTTTCTAGTAATCGGTTATCCGTAATCCGTAATCCGTTATCGGTTATCGGTTATCCGTTCACCGATTACCGTTTACCGATTACCGTTCACCGTTCACCGTTCACTCCAATCGAATACGGGGGTCAACAGCAGCCAGGACAATATCTGCCAGAATACTG
>Ga0299914_10001003_pt1 | contig 17984 bp, 16 predicted proteins | sample RVTome_10_FD_201361 | JGI IMG/M metagenome (GOLD analysis project Ga0299914, IMG submission 201361) | Soil microbial communities from uranium-contaminated site in the Upper Colorado River Basin, Wyoming, United States - RVT153D57 (version 2) ...
GGCCGCGCTGATCTCCTCGGTGATGAACACCAAAGACAAGGTGCCCTTCTTCGTCAACCGCTGCGAGGAGATGGGGATCGAGGTGCTGCCGCCGGACGTCAACTCCTCAGACCACGACTTCGTCGTCTCCGAGAAGGCAATCCGATTCGGCCTCGACGCGGTCAAGAACGTCGGTCACGCGGCGGTCGAGGCGATCCTGCGCGCTCGCGAGGAGCGGCCGATCGAGTCGATCTGGGACTTCTGCGAGCGGGTCGATTCGCGCGCGGTCAACAAGCGGGCGATCGAGTGCTTGATCAAGTGCGGCGCGCTCGACTCGACCGGGGCGACCCGCCGCGGGATGCTGGAGGCGCTGCCGTCGGCGCAGTCGGCGGGGCAGAAGGCGCAGGAGGACGCCCAGCTCGGCCAGGGCTCGATCTTTGACTTCGGCGAAGACGCGGGGGGCGAGGGAAGAGGAGCCTCCTCCGGCGCCCACCACCGGCCGCCGATCTCCGCCGCCGAGTTCGACCGGGCCGAGCTGCTGGCGCTGGAGAAGGAAACGCTCGGCACCTATCTCTCCTCGCACCCCCTCGCCGAGGTACGCGACGCCCTGCGCGCCCGCGTCGATTGCACGCTGGCGGAGCTTGGGGGCAAGCCCGACGGCGCCTGGGTGACGGTGGGCGGGATCGTCGCCGCCTGCAAAAGAATCCGCACCAAGAGCGGCACGCAGATGATGTTCGCGACCCTCGACGACGTCGAGGGCCAGGTCGAGATGCTGGTCTTCAAGGCCGACCAGGCGGAGAGCGCGGCGGTGATCGCACCCGATGCGGTCGTCCTCGTTCGCGGCCGGCTCGACCACAAGGACCGCGGTGAGACGAAGCTGGTGGTGCAGGAGGCGGAGCGATTCGAGCCCGACGAAGCGGAGATCGCCCGAGCGACCAAGACTGCCGCCCCGGCCGGGCCGCTGCGCCTCGTAATTGACGCCGCCGCCTTCGAGAACGGACTGGTCGAGGAGCTGAAGACGGTTTTCGAGCATCACAGAGGCGAGGCTGACGTCCACTTGGCGATCAGCACCGGGACGGGTGAGCCGAAGGAGATCAAGCTCGGCGACGGCTACCGAGTGAACCCCTCCAGCGGGCTTCGGGCAGAGCTGGATCACCTGCTCGGGGCCGAAGCGATCGCCGCCTAGACTTTTGTTCATGCCGGCAACGCGCACGCAGGTTGGCGAGTGTCGCCAGTGCCGCTCCTTCTGCGACAAGCTGATCGAGCCGCGCGGTTGCGTCGAGATGGGCTGCCGCTTCCTGTACAGCCATCTCGACATGCTCACCGGCGAGCAGTACGTGGGCTGCATGCAGGGCGTCTTCGGCGCCAACATCGCCCTCGACGCGGTGCTGGAGCCCGGCGGCTTCGGCGGCGTGAAGATGACCGGCGAGCCGCTGCCGCAGTGCCAGTTCTCGGTCGAGCGCGCCTACGAGGGCTCAGGCGACTCCTACGACTGCGTCAACCGGCGCTTCTTCGACTGCGCCGACGACGGCCCTGAGGGCCTGCGCGCCTTCGACCTGCGCGATTTCTAGGAGCCCGACAGTGCAACGCGTTTACCACCTATTTGGGGGTAAACGCGTTGCACCATCGGCGCTGGCATCAAAATGATGACATGATTTCGTGTAACATTGAACCATGACCGAAACTTCAGTAGTGGACGAGGCAGAGCAGATGTTGGCCGAGGTGACCGGGAGCGGTGAGGCGCCGGAGGGCGGCCCCAAGTTCACCCTTGAGCTCAACCAGGACCAGAAGGACATCAAAGAATGGGTGCACGGCTTCGCCGAAGGCGTCGTCCGGCCCGCCGCCGAGGAGTGGGACGAGCGCGAAGAGACCCCCTGGCCCGTGATCCAGGAGGCCGCCAAGATCGGCCTCTACGGCTTCGAGGCGCTCGGCCAGTTCTGGGCCGATGACACCGGCCTGACGCTGCCGATCGCCAACGAGGAGCTGTTCTGGGGCGACGCCGGAATCGGCATGGCGATCATGGGCACCTCGCTCGCCGTCGCCGCGATCTTCGGGCAGGGAACGCCGGAGCAGATGGGCGAGTGGATCCCGCAGTGCTTCGGCGACGCCGACGACGTCAAGCTCGGCGCCTTCTGCGCGTCGGAGCCCGACGCCGGCTCCGACGTCTCGGCGATCCGCACCAGTGCCAAGTACGACGAGGCCACTGACGAGTGGGTCATCAACGGCCAGAAGGCATGGGCGACCAACGGCGGCATCGCCAACGTCCACGTGGTGATCGCCACCGTCGATCGCGAGTTGGGCTCGCGCGGCCACGCCGCCTTCGTCATCCCCCCGGGGACCAAGGGCTGCGAGCAGGGTGCCAAGGTCAAGAAGCACGGCCTGCGCGCCTCCCACACGGCCGATGTCCACCTAGACGACTGTCGCGTTCCGGGCTCCTGCCTGCTGGGCGGCAAAGAGAAGCTGGATGAGCGCCTGGCGCGGGTCCGCGAGGGCAAGAAGTCCAAGTCGCAGGCGGCAATGCAGACCTTCGAGGCAAGCCGCCCGACGGTAGGCGCCCAGGCGCTGGGCATCGCCCGCGCCGCCTACGAGTACTCGCTCGAGTACGCCAAAGAGCGCAGACAGTTCGGCAAGGCGATCATCGAGAACCAGGCGATCGCCTTCGCCCTCGCCGACATGAAGCTGGAGATCGACGCGGCCCGGCTGCTCGTCTGGCGCGCCGCCTGGATGGGGCGCAGCGGCCAGAGATTCGAGAACGCCGAGGGTTCGATGTCCAAGCTGAAGGCCGGCGAGGTCGCCGTGTGGGCCACCGAACGAGCGATCCAGATCCTCGGCGGCAACGGTTACACCCGGGAGTACCCGGTCGAGCGGATGCACCGCGACGCGAAGATCTACACGATCTTCGAAGGCACCTCAGAGATCCAGCGCCTGGTAATCAGCCGCGCAATCTCCGGCGTCCACGTCAAATAGCAAGAACTGACGGCGGGAGAGCAAGGGTCGCCCCTCGGGCGGCTCTTGTCGCCTGCCTGAATCGCAGCGTGGGGGGAGCCCGGTCGTCCTCCGGGCGAATTGATGTCGCACGCGCTTCGCGCAGCGACGATGTTTGAGCGCGGCTAACGCCGCGCAATAGACAGATTGCATATCGCGGCCTACGGCCACATTCGCCCAGAGGACGACCGGGCTCCCCATCTGCAGTCGCAGCGATGCTCATCGCCTTCGATTCTGGCGGCGTTTGAGCCCTGCTTTGCGCAGTCGCTTGGCGGCTTGTACTTCGCCTCTGTCCGGGCCTCTCTTGTTTGGGCCTGGGGTCTCCAGGGTTGCCGGCAGGCCTTCGAAGCGGGGTTCGGAGAGGAAGGCGGCCAGGCCTCTTCTGCCCATCTCGCCCTGGCCTATGTTGGCGTGGCGGTCGCGGCAGGAGCCAAGGGCGGCGGCGGCGTCGTTTACGTGGACGCAGCGGAGTCGGCTGAGGCCGACCTTTTCGTCGGCTTCGTCGAGGACCTCGGTGAGATGGGTTTCGTCGGTTATGTCGTAGCCCTGCACGAAGAGGTGGCAGGAGTCGAGGCAGAGGCCGAGGCGCTTGCCGCCTCCGGCGAGGTCGATCAGTTCCGCCGTCTGGTCGAAGTCGCGCCCGAGGAGGCCTCTGTTGCCGGCGGTTTGCTCCAACAGCAGGGGGCAGCTCTCGCTGTCTCTCAGCGCAGCAGCGATCACCTTCGCCGCTCGTGTCATCGACGGCCCCAGCTCCTCGCCTTTCTGCGCGCCGGGGTGGAGGACGACTCCCGCCGCACCGATGCCGTCGCCGATCCGCAGCGCGTGCGTCAGAGAGGCCAAGGACTTCTTCCGCAGGTCTCTGTCGGTTGTCGCGCAGTTGATCAGGTACACCGCGTGAATCACCACTGCATTGATGGGCGAGTCGTCCATCGCCTCTCTGAAAGCGGCGAAGTCGTCGGGTCCGTATCTCGTCGACCGCCACATCCGCGGGCTCTGGTGGAAGATCTGGATCGACTCGCAGCCGATCTCGGCTCCACGGTGGATCGCCTTGTCCAGCCCGCCGGCTGTGGAAACATGCGCGCCGATCAACATGGGTGACTCCGACCTCCGATTTCGCTTTGCCCCCTCGCCGACCGGTGCGCTGCACATCGGCGGAGCGAGGACGGCACTCTACAACTGGCTCGCCGCCCGTCACGGGGGCGGGGAGCTGGTTCTGAGGATCGAGGACACCGACCGCGAGCGCTCCACCGAGGAGAACGTCGAGCAGATCCTCGATGCCCTGCGCTGGCTGGAACTGGACTGGGACGAGGGGCCGGTCTCCCAAGCCGGGCGCGCCGAGAGCCATGCCGCCGCTCTGGCGAAGCTGCTCGACTCCGGCCACGCCTATCGCGATTCCGCCACCGCCAAGGACGTGGAGGCCTGGAAGGCGAAGCACGGTGCCGAGCGAGGCTACCGGGGCGAGCCCACCGAGGAGCCCGGCGCCGCCGTGCGCCTGCGCGTTCCCGACGAGGGCGAGACCGTCGTCGAGGACTTGATCCGGGGCCCCGTCAGGTTCCCCAACCGCAGCTACGACGACTTCGTCATCGCCCGCGGCGACGGCACCGTTCTCTACAACTTCGCGGTCGCCGTCGACGACGCGGAGATGGGAATCGCCGAGGTCGTGCGCGGCGACGATCACCTCTCCAACACCCCCAAGCAGCTGCTGGTCCTGCGCGCGCTCGGCCATGAGCCGCCGCGCTACGCGCACCTGCCGCTGCTGCACGGGCCGGACGGCAAGAAGCTCTCCAAGCGCCACGGCGCCGCCTCGGTGCAGGAGCTGCGCGATGCCGGCTACCTGCCGGCGGCGGTCCGCAACTACCTGGCGCTGCTCGGCTGGGGAACCAGCGACGACACGACCTTGATGTCGACAGAGGAGCTTGTGAAGCGCTTCGAGGTCGCCGATGTCGGCAGGTCGGCGGCGATCTTCGACGAGAGAAAGCTGCGCTGGCTCAACGGCCGTTTCATGCGAGAGATGCCGCTGGAGGAATACACGGCGGCCGTCGCCCGTCACCTCGGTCGCGAGCCGGACGAGCGCTTGCGCGCGGCCTGCGAGATCGTGCAGGAGAAAGCGCAGACCCTCGAGGAGGTCTGGCCGCTGGTTCGCTTTCTCTTCGAGCCGCCGGTCGACGACCCGAAGGCCTGGCGCAAGGTGATGAAGGAGGGAGCGCGGCTGCTGCTGGAGGCCGCCCGCGACGCGCTCGCGGCCGCGGGCGGATTCGACCCGGCCTCGCTGGAGGCGACGCTCGCGTCGCTGGCCGAGTCCCGCGACGTCAAGCCGGGCAAGCTCTATCAACCGATCCGGGTAGCGATCACCGGCAGCAACGTCTCACCCGGCATCTTCGAATCGCTGGCGGCCCTGGGGCGGGAGGAGTCTCTTTCCCGCATCGATGCCGCAATCGCACGCCTGGCATGACCATTTCGGCCAATGCAGTCCGGTGCGGTGCTTCAAACCGGACAAATGGCGCCAAGTTATGCCTATTTTTGGGGAGGCTCGCGTTAAACCGAACGTCCTCGGCTGCCGATGGGCTTGGCGGAGCTCTTATCGCGCCATGCAGTCGACCAAGCCAGACAGCAACGGAAAGAACGGGAAAGCCGAGGCGCATGACGTTTCGACCAGAGGCGCGCGCCCGGCGCCGGGCAGCCGCCTCGCCGACGCCTTCGAAGCCGTAGAGCGCTTCCCCGTCCTGCTCGAGTCTCGCGAGCGGGTGATGCAGGCGGCCACCGCGGAGACCTCTCGCATCGGCGAGCTGATCGAGGCGGTTGAGGCCGACGTCGCCCTGACGATCGCCGTCCTTCGCTTCGCCAATCGCAGCGGCGTCGCCGCCGGCGGGGTGGCGACCGTTCCGGAGGCGATCCACGTGCTGAAGCCCTCTGGCGTCCTCGCCATTGCCGGCACCGCTCCCGTCTTCGACTTCTTCGAGTCGAACGGGGGCTGGGAGCTGAAGCCCGAGCAGTTCCGCATCCACGCACTCGCCACCCAGCGCGCAGCCGACCAGATCGGCCGCGCCGTCGGTTGGGCCGAGCGCGACGAGCTAGCGGTGGCCACGCTCCTGCACGACGTGGGGCGACTGGTGATCTCCCGCCTTCACCCCGGCTACAAGCCCTACTTCGATCCCTCGCGCACTCCCGAGCAGCGCCTCCGCGACGAGCGGGACCAGCTGGGGATCGACCACGCCCTGGTCGGCGGCGTGCTGGCGCGGCGCTGGAACGTGCCGCAGTCGATTGCGGTCGCGATCGAGCGCCATCACTCCGAGGACGCCGACGGTCTGGCGGCGATGGTGGCAGCGGCCGACATGGTCGCCCACTACACCCACGGCGAGGCGGTCAGCCGTGAGCGGCTGAGCAGGGCGGCCGAGAGATGCGGGCTCGGCGCCGACGGGCTGCGCAACCTTCTCTACGAGCTTCCCTACCCGCGGCAGGACGCTCCGCGCGCGTCCGAGCCCTGCCCCCTCTCGGCGCGGGAGCTGGATGTCCTGCGCCATCTCTCCGAGGGCATGGTCTACAAGCAGATCGCCGGGGAGATGCAGCTTTCGGTCTCCACGATCCGCACCCACCTGCACAACGTGTACGGAAAGATCGGCGCGATCGACCGCGCCCAGGCCGTGCTCACCGCGCGCGACCGCGGCTGGATCTAGTCGATAAGCGATTCGCGCAGCGCGATCGCGACCGCGTGCGTGCGGTTGCGGGCTCCCAGCCGGGCCAGCGCGTGCTTGGCGTGGGTCTTGATCGTCTCCTCGCTGACGTCGAGCTCGCGGGCGGCGATCGTGGTCGATCCGCCGTTGGCGAGGAGCTGGAGGATCTCCCGCTGGCGGCGGGTCAGCCTGCCGCGGCTGCCTTTGGGCGGGACGGCAGGATCGAGGAAGCTCCTCTGGGCGAGGGCCGCGTCGACCGCGTTGCGGAGATCCTCGGCGCTGGCGGTCCGGGCCACGTAGGCGGTGGCGCCCGCCTGCATGGCGGCGGTCGCGATGTGGCGCTCCGGGCGCTCCCCGTGGGCGACGATGCCGAGCCTCGGCTCAGTCCGGCGCAGCGCGCGGATCGTCTCGTTGCCCCCGAGGGTGGGGTCGGTGCCGTTGACCCGCGGTCGCATGTCGACGATCGCGACGTCGAAGTTGCCGATGTCGCGGACCAACTCCAGGGCCTCGTCGCGGCTCTCGGTCTCGTGCACCTCGAAGCCGTCGTCGAGCACCCTCCGAACTCCGAGGCGGACCATTGGGTGGACATCGACCACCAGGCAGTGAGGGCGCTCGCTCAGAGCTTCGATCCTAGCCCAGCCCCTCGCGAGAGAAGGAGGCGGGTCCGGAACGTGCGGTAGAAAGGACGCGTGATCTCCGTCACCTCGAAGTCCCGCTACGCCGTGGTGGCGATGGCGGAGCTGGCCCGCTCAGGCGAGCGGCCGGTGCCGATCAAGGAGCTGGCCGAGCGCCGGGCGATCCCCGAGCAGTTCCTCGAGCAGCTCTTCTCGACCCTCCGTCGCAACGGCCTGCTGACAAGCCATCGGGGGATGAAAGGCGGCTACACGCTCTCGCGCCCGGCCGACGAGATCACCGTCCTCGAAGTCGTCCAGGCCCTCGACGGCAAGGTCGGCCAGGAAGCCGACGAAGCAGGCGGCATCTGGTCAGAGGGCGTGACCGCCCTGCGCAGAGTCTTCAGCCAGACCACGATCGCCGAAGTCGCCCGCCGCGAAGCCGAAGAAGCCGGCTCGGGGATGTACTACATCTGATGCGGATCGGGGGGGAGGCTTCGGCTGTTGTCGGGGGGACGCCGATGGTGGCGCTCTCGCGGCTGGGCGAGGGGCTGGGGGGCGAGGTCTGCGCGAAGTTGGAGTACTTCAATCCCGGTGGGTCGGTGAAGGACCGGATCGGGGTGGCGATGATCGACGCCGCCGAGGAGGCCGGAGCGGTCGAGCGGGGGAGGTCGGTGATCGTCGAGCCGACCAGCGGCAACACCGGGATCGCGCTGGCGATGGTCTGCGCGGCTCGCGGCTACGAGTTGATCCTGACCTTGCCGGAGGGGATGAGCCGTGAGCGGGCCAAGTTGCTGCGCGCCTACGGGGCGGAGGTGAGGGAGACGCCCTCGCTCGGTGGGATGACCGAGGCGGTGGAGCTGGCGCAGGAGATCTGCGAGCAGCGCAAGGGGTTCATGCCGCAACAATTCTCCAACCCCGCGAATCCCGAGATCCACCGGCGGACCACAGCGGAGGAGATCTGGAGCGACATCGATGGCGCGGTGGGCGCTTTCGTCGCCGGAGTGGGCACGGGGGGGACGATCACCGGCGTGGGGCGGATGCTGCGCGAGCGCGGGCCGGAGGCGCTGGTCGTCGCGGTGGAGCCGGAGACTTCGCCGGTCCTCTCCGGCGGCGCTCCCGGGCCGCACAAAATCCAGGGGATCGGCGCCGGCTTCGTCCCCGAAGTGCTCGACCGCGAGGTGATCGACGAGGTCGTGTCGGTCTCCGACGAGGACGCGCTGGAGATGGCGCGTCTCGCCGCCCAGCGCGAGGGAATCCTCGCCGGGATCTCCGCCGGGGCGAACCTGAAGGCGGCGCTGGAGGTTGCGGCGCGGCCCGAGATGGAGGGCAAGCGCGTGGTCACGATCGTCTGCGACTCGGGCGAGCGCTACATGTCCCTACCCTTTTTCTTTCCATGAGCGTTTGGAAACGAGTCCTCTGCGAGGTGAAGGCAGATGTCGCCGCGGCCCGCGACCGCGATCCGGCGGCGCAGGGCGTCTCCAGCTTCGAGATCCTCACCAGCTGGGCCGGCGTGCAGGCTCTGCTTGCGCACCGCGTCGCCCACGCCCTGCTGGAGGCGAGAGTGCCGCTGGCGCCGCGGGCGATCGCCTACGTGACCCGCTCGATCACCGGGGTCGAGATCCATCCCGCCGCGAGAATCGGCGGCGAGTTCTTCATCGACCACGGCTCGGGCGTGGTGATCGGCGAGACGGCCGAGATCGGCGAGCGGGTGACGCTCTACCAGGGGGTGACCCTGGGCGGTACCGGCTTTCAGCGCGGCAAGCGCCACCCGACTCTCGGCGACAACGTCACCGTCGGCTCCGGCGCCAAGCTGCTCGGCCCGATCGCGGTCGGCGACGGCGCCAAGGTGGGGGCCAACACGGTCGTCGTCGAGGATGTGCCACCGCTGGCGACGGTTGTCGGCAACCCCGGCCACCCGGTGAAGGTGGAGGGGAGGCGAGTCGAGGGTCCCGATGCCGACTGGATCCACCTCCCCGACCCGATCGCCGAGGCGATCAAGGGGCTCTCGGAGCGGATCGCCGCGCTGGAGCAGCGCCTCGAAGAACTGGACGGGAAAGAGAAAGCGCAAGGCGGCAACGGCGAGCTTCGCCCCCGCACCGGCCGCTCCTCGGCCGGCGGCTGACGGGGCGACTTACTCTCGCATAGCGAGAGTAAGTCGCCCCGGGAGGCCGCCGCCTGCCTCTCTATTCTCGGAGGCGATGCTGCAGACCGAACCAGAAGCGCCGGAGGGCGTCCAGAGCGAGCCCCAAGGCGCCCCGACCGAGGCCGGCGCCGACCGGATCGAGCGGCTGCTGGCTGGCCTCAACGAGCCCCAGCGAGAGGCGGTGCGCGCCGGGGACGGGCCGCTGCTGGTTCTTGCCGGGGCCGGCTCCGGCAAGACCCGCGTGCTCACCCACCGGATCGCCTACCTGCTGGCGACCGATCGCGCCCGGCCGGGGGGGATCCTGGCGATCACCTTCACCAACAAGGCGGCGAGAGAGATGCGCGACCGCGTCGAGGCGCTGGTCGGCCGCTCGGCGCGGGCGATGTGGGTGACGACCTTCCACTCGGCCTGCGCGCGGATGCTGCGCGCCGACGCCGAGCGCCTCGGCTACTCGCGCAACTTCACGATCTACGACGAGTCCGATTCGCTGCGGATGCTCAAACGCTGCATGAGAGAGCTACAGATCGACCCCAGACGCTACCCGCCGCGCTCGATCCGCTCGCAGATCTCCGGCGCCAAGAACAGACTGGTCGACGCCGGCGCCTACGCCGAGGCGCAGGGCAGCGTCTTCGAGGAGGTGGTCGCCGAGGCCTACGCCCTCTACGAGAAACGGATGGTCGAGGCCAACGCGATGGACTTCGACGACCTCCTCGTCCGCACGGTCAACGCCCTGGAGCTGTTTCCCGAGGCGCGGGAGCGCTGGCAGCGAACCTTCCGCCACATCCTCGTCGACGAATACCAGGACACCAACCACGCCCAGTACCGGCTGCTGCAACTTTTGGCTTCAGAGCACGGAAATCTGATGGTCGTCGGCGACGAGTCCCAGTCGATCTACGGGTTCCGCCATGCGGACATCCGCAACATCCTCGACTTCGAGCGCGACTTCCCGGATGCCGAGGTGGTCGCCCTCGAGCAGAACTACCGCTCGACCCAGACGATCCTCTCCGCCGCCAACGCGCTGATCGAGCACAACCGCCAGCGGCGGCCGAAGCGGCTCTGGACGGAGATCGAGGGAGGCGAGCCCGTGCGGCTCTCCGAACTTGCCGACGAGCACGAGGAGGCGCGCTGGGTGGCGGGGGAGATCGAGCGCCTCGGCTCCGAGGAGGGGGTGCGGCGCGAGGACATCGCGGTCTTCTACCGGACCAACGCGATGAGCCGGGTGTTGGAGGACACGCTGGTGCGCTTCGAGCTTCCCTACCAGGTGATCGGTGGCACCAAGTTCTACGAGCGGGCTGAGATCAAGGACGCCGTCGCCTACCTCAGCCTGCTCGTCAATCCCTCGGATCAGGTGTCCTTCGGCCGCGTGGTCAACTCGCCGCGACGGGGGATCGGCAACACCAGCCAGGGACGACTCGCTTCCCACGCCAACACCACCGGCCTGCCGATCTGGGAGGTGGCCGGGCGCGCCGAGGAGGTGCCGGGGCTGAGCGGGGCGGCGATCAAGGCGATCTCCCGCTTCCACGAGACGATGGAGGGGTTGAGCGCGCGGATAGAAAAGGGCGCCTCGGTTGCGACGCTGCTGGAGGCGACCCTGCGCGAGAGCGGCTACCTGGAGGCGCTGGAAGCCGAGCGAACGGTGGAAGCCGAGGGACGGGTCGAGAACCTCGAGGAGTTGATCGGGGTCGCCGCCGAGTTCGACGCCAACCGCGAGCTGGAGGGGGAGAGCGAGACGCCGCCGCTGGAGGAGTTTCTGCAGCAGATCTCCCTCTACACCGAGCAGGACGGGCTGCGGCCCGAGGACGAGTCCCTGGTCACGCTGATGACGCTGCACAACGCGAAGGGGCTGGAATACGACACGGTCTTCATCGTTGGCTGCGAGGAGGGGGCCTTCCCGCACATGAAAGCTCTGGAGGAAGGTGGCGAAGAGGAGGAGCGGCGCCTCTGCTACGTCGGCATCACCCGCGCGCGGCAGCGCCTCTACATGACCTGGACGCGGGAGCGGCGCCTGTTCGGCCGGGCCGAGCGCAATCTGCCCTCGCGCTTCATCGACGAGCTGCCGGAGGAGTTGACGGAGCGTCACTCCAGCGCGGCGGGTATGGGCTGGTCACCGGCGGCCCCCGCGGGGGCCGAGCCGGCCGCGGTCGATCCCGGCCCGGCGCTGGAGCTGCGGACCGGCGACGACGTCGTCCACGCCAGCTTCGGCGACGGGGTGGTCACCGGAGTCGAGCCGGGGGGAGTGGTCGTCGTCCGCTTCGCCGGCGAGGGGAAGGAGCGCAAGCTGATGGCCGACTACGCGCCGATCCGCAAACGATGAGCGCAAGTGAGAGGGGGGTTGATTTGGCGGCACGGGTGATCGACGGAAAAGCAGCTGCTACCGAGGTGCGGGCTCAGATCGCGGTCGAAGTCGCCGCGCTCAAAGCCGATACCGGGCGCGTTCCGGGGCTGGCGACGGTGATCGTCGGCGACGATCCGGCATCGAAGATCTACGTGGACATGAAGCACAGAGCCTGCCAGGAGGCGGGCATGTATTCCGTTCACCATGGCCTGGTGGCGGAGACCAGCGAGACCGAACTGGTTGAGCTGGTTGGCGTCCTGAACGAGGACGACGAGATCGATGGGATCCTCGTCCAACTGCCGCTGCCGGACCAGATCGACCCGATTCGGGTCGTCTCAAAGATCGACACCGGCAAGGATGTCGACGGCCTCAGTCCCACAAGCGCCGGTCTGCTTGCGCATGGGGCTCCCGGTTTCGTTCCCTGCACTCCTGCCGGAGTGATGGAACTGCTACGCCGTGAGGGGGTCGAGCTCGAAGGGGCGGAAGCGGTCGTCGTCGGGCGCTCGAATCTGGTCGGGATCCCGATAGCGCGACTGCTACTGGCGCAGAACGCGACCGTGACCACCTGCCATTCGCGCACCCGTGATCTTCCCACGGTTTGTAGTCGTGCCGATGTACTGGTCGCAGCCGCGGGCGTCCCGCGGCTACTGGGCGCCGACGCTGTCAAGCCCGGGGCGGTGGTGATCGACGTCGGCGTCAATCGCACCGAGGACGGCCTCTGCGGCGACGTCGACTTCGCCGCGGCGAGCGAGGTCGCCGCGGCGATCACGCCTGTCCCGGGCGGGGTCGGACCGATGACGATTGCGATGCTCCTCGCGAATACCCTGGATGCCGCCCGAGCGCGGGTGTAGGGTCGGGACGACCGTAGGCCCCGGCCCCTGGAGGGATATATAGATGGACGTCAACCGCTTGAGCCAAGGAGAGAAAATCGCCGGCGTTTCGGCGATCCTGCTCTTCATCTCGATGTTCTTCGCCTGGTTCGGCTTCGACACCGGCGTGGGAGAGATCCAGGACCAGTTCGGCATCGAAGTCGGGGTCGCGAGCGTCTCCTTCAATGCCTGGGAGTCCTTCGACTTCATCGACCTGGTTCTCCTGGTCACGGCGGCGGTCGCCGTCGCCACCGCCGTGCTGCGCGCTTCGGACATGGCCGTCGAGTTCCCGCTCAACAGCGCCGTCGCGATTCTGGGCGGCATCTCGTTCCTGCTGGTCCTCTACAGGATCATCGACCCGCCCGGCGCTGCCGACCGCGAGTGGGGCGTGTTCCTCGGCCTCGTCCTCACCGGCCTCGTCGCCTTCGGCGGCTACCGCGCGATGCAGGAGGAGGGAATCTCATTCGGTGACGCGGCGGATCGCCTCGGCGGGGGCGATGGTGGTGACGGTGGCGGCCAGCCACCAGCGGGCGGGCCTCCGCCTCCACCGCCCCCTCCGCCTTCGCAGCAGCCGCCGCCTCCACCCCCGCCGCCGGGCAGCGCCCAGTAGCGAGGGCTACGGGTCGCCCGATCGATCGCGCCGCCTAGAATCAGCGGCGTGATCGATCGGGAACAGGTTCTGCACGTCGCCCGCCTGGCCCGCCTGCGGCTCGGCGAGGGTGAGGTGGAGCGGATGGCCGGCGAGCTGTCCGGGATCCTCGAGCACGTCGACCGCATCGCCGCGCTCGACCTCGAGGACGTGGCGCCGACCTCGCACGTCGTCGAGCTGGATAACGTGCTGCGGCCGGATGAGCCGCGGCCGAGCTGGCCTCGGGAGACGATCCTGGAGCCGGCGCCCGACCCGGTCGACGGTGCTTTCCGCGTTCCCTCCCCGCAAGCGGAGGGATAGTGAGCGAGCTTCTCGGGCTCACCGTCGCCGAGGCGGCGGCGAAGGTCGCCGCCGGTGACGTGACCGCGGGCGAGTGCTTCGATGCCTGGCGCGACGCCGCCGCGGGCGATGAGCTGAACGCCTACCTGTGGCGGGCCGAGGAGAGCGGAGAGGTCGCCGGGGGCGCGCTGGCCGGGGTACCCGTCGCCGTCAAGGACATCTTCTGCGCCGAGGGAGTGCCGACCACCGCCGGCTCGCGCATTCTCGAGGGGTATGAGCCGCCCTACACGTCGACGGCCGTTCGCAGGCTGGCGGAGGCCGGCGCGTCCGTCCTCGGCAAGACGAACATGGACGAGTTCGCCATGGGGTCTTCGAACGAGAACTCGGCCTTCGGCCCGGTGCTCAACCCCTGGGACCGCGGCAGGGTTCCCGGCGGCTCTTCGGGCGGGTCGGCGGCGGCGGTCGCCGGCGGGCTGGCGCCCTGCGCGATCGGCACCGACACCGGCGGCTCGATCCGCCAGCCGGCGGCGCTTTGCGGGATCGTCGGGCTCAAGCCCACCTACGGCGCGATCTCGCGCTACGGGATGATCGCCTTCGCCTCCTCCCTGGACCAGTGCGGCCCGCTGACCCGGGACGTCACGGACGCCGCCCTGCTGTTGGGGGCGCTGCAGGGGCGCGACTCCTGCGACTCGACTTCGGTCGGCATCGAGGGAGGCGTGGCGGCGCCGAGTCGCGAGGACCTGTCCGGCCTACGCTTCGCGGTCCCGAGAGAGCTGGCCCGCGACGCGGTCGAGCCCGGCGTGCGCGAGGTCTTCGAGAAGACGCTGGAGACGATCGAGCGGCTTGGCGGCGAGGTCGGCGAGGCGCCACTGCCTCACGCCGAGCACGGGATCTCCGCCTACTATGTGATCGCCCCCGCCGAAGCCTCCTCCAACCTCGCCCGCTACGACGGCGTCCGCTACGGGATGCGGGTCGACGGCTCCCGCGACCTGGTCGAGATGTACGAGGCGACGCGCGCCGAGGGCTTCGGCGTGGAGGTGAAGCGCCGGATCATGCTCGGGACCTACGCTCTCTCGTCCGGCTATTACGACGCCTACTACGGCCAGGCGCAGAAGGTCCGCACCAAGATCGCCGAGGACTTCGCCGCCGCCTTCGCCGGATTCGACTTCGTCGTCACCCCGACCTCGCCCTCGGTCGCCTTCGGGCTCGGCGAGAAGACCGATGACCCGCTGGCGATGTACATGAACGACTTCTTCACGGTGCCGATGAGCCTGGCCGGAATTCCGGCGATCTCGATCCCGGCGGGGCTGGCCGAGCCGGCCGGCGGCGGTCCCCGGTTGCCGGTCGGCTTTCAGGTCGCGGCGCCCGCCTTCGCCGAGCAGAAGCTGCTGGAGGCCTCATACGCGCTGGAGCGGGCGATCGGCTTCGACGCCAAGCCGAGGGAGGGCGCCGGTGGCTGACCTGGAAGCGGTGATCGGGTTGGAGATCCACGTCCAGCTCTCGACCAGGACGAAGATGTTCTGCGGCTGCGAGCTGTCCTTCGGTGACGAGCCCAACGTCCACACCTGCCCGATCTGCCTCGCCCATCCGGGCGTGCTGCCGGTGACCAACGAGCAGGCGATCCGCTATGCGCTGAAGATCGCCGCAGCGCTGGAGTGCGAGGTCGCGCCGCGCTCGATCTTCCACCGCAAGAACTACTTCTATCCCGACAGCCCGAAGGCGTACCAGATCAGCCAGTACGACATTCCGATCGCCGGCCGCGGCCGTCTCGGCGAGGTGCGAATACACCGGGCTCATCTGGAGGAGGACGCCGCGAAGACGATCCACGTCGGCGAGTCGGGCCGCATCCACGGCTCCGCAGCCTCGCTGGTGGACTTCAACCGCGGCGGCACGCCGCTGGTGGAGATCGTCACCGAGCCCGACCTGCGCAGCGCCGCCGATGCCGCCGCCTGGGCGCGGCTGCTGCGGGAGACGGTGCGCCAGCTCGACGTCTCCAACGTCAACATGGAGGAGGGGAGCCTGCGCGTCGACGCCAACGTCTCCGTACGTCCCGCCGGCAGCGAGGAGTTGGGGACGAAGACCGAGCTGAAGAACATGAACAGCTTCCGCTTCCTCGAGCGCGGGATCGAAGCCGAGCTGGCGCGACAGCGGGAGCTGATCGAGGCGGGGGGGACGGTGGTGCAGGAGACGCTCCACTACCACCCCGACGATGGCACCCTGCACCCGCTGCGCTCCAAGGAGGAGGCGCACGACTACCGCTACTTCCCCGAGCCCGACCTGGTGCCGGTGGCGCCGACCGAGGAGATGCTGCGCGAGGCGCGCGAATCCCTGCCGGAGCTGCCGGCGGCGCGCATGGCGCGTTACGAGTCCGAGATGGGACTCTCTCCGGAGGCGGCGGCGCTGCTCGTCGCCGACCCCGACACCGCCGCCTACTTCGAGCGCGCGGCGGAAGCCGCCGCAGGGGTCGAGCCGAGGGTCGTCGCCAACTGGGTGACGGGAGAGCTTGCGGCGGCGTTGCGTCAGGACGGGGGGGAGGGGGCCGCCTCCGAGTCGAAGGTCGAGGCCGAAGCCCTGGCCGCTATCGCGACGATGGTCGGCGAGAAGAAGATCTCCCACGGCAGCGGCAAGAAGGTCCTCGCGGTCCTGGTCGCCAAGGGCGGCGACCCGGCGGCGGTCGTCGAACGCGAAGGCCTCGCCCAGATCTCCGACAGCGGCGAGCTGGAAGGGATAGTCGCCGCGGCGGTAGAAGCCAACCCCGAGGCCGTCGAACAGATCCGCGCCGGCAACGCCAAGGCGATCGGCGCCATAGTCGGCGCCGTGATGAAGGAGACCAAGGGCCGCGCCGACGGCGGCGAGGTCAATCGCCTGATCAAGCAGCGGCTCGGGATTTGAGGGGCTGCTTGAGCGATTGAGCTTCAAATGTGCGGTAAGGCACTTTGTAACAGGTTGTTACAAAGTGCTAAGTTCGAGGCATGGCCTGGAACATCGTCATCGCCGGTGGAGGTTTCGGGGGCGCGATGGCGGCCAGGGAGCTGGAGCGGATCATGCCGCGCCAGTCGGCCCGGTTGACGCTGGTCAACGACGTCAACTTCATGCTCTACACGCCGTTCCTTCCCGAGGCGGCGGCGGGGACGCTGGAGCCGCGGCATGTGGTCACGCCCCTGCGGGAGATCCTCAGACGGACCTACCTGCGGCTTGGCACCGTCTCTTCCCACGATCCGGCGGCCAAGACCGTCGAGGTGCGGGGCCGCGACGGCGAGGCCGAAGAACTCCACTACGATCAGCTGCTGCTTGCGCTCGGCTCGGTGTCTCGGGTGCTGCCCGTTCCCGGCCTCTCCGAGCACGCGGTTGGCTTCAAGAGCCTCGCCGACGCGATCTGGCTGCGCAACCACGTGGTCGAGACGCTCGAGGCCGCCAACGCCACCGATGACCCAGCCCGCCGCGACGAGTTGCTCACCTACGTCTTCGTCGGCGGGGGCTACGCCGGGTTGGAGGCGCTGGCCGAGCTGCAGGACTTCGCCGCTGATGCGATGGAGAGCTATCCGCGCGCTCGTCTGCACGGGATGCGCTGGATCCTGGTCGAGGCCGCCGGTCGGGTTCTGCCGGAGATCGACGCCCAGCTCGCCGACTACGCACTGCGCGAACTGCGCGGGCGCGGGATCGACATTCGCCTGGGCACGACCCTCGAGGAGGTGAGAGCCGATTCGGCCCGCCTCTCGACGGGCGAGACGCTGCCGACACGCACCGTCGTCTGGACCGCCGGCGTCGCTCCGCACCCGAGTCTCAGACAACTCTCGGTTCCCCTCGACCAGCGCGGTCGCGTGCCCGTCGACGACCGCCTCCGTGTGGAGGGCTCCGACTCGGTCTGGGCGATCGGCGACTGCGCCGCCGTCCCGGGCCCGGATGGCGGGACCTGCCCGCCGACAGCACAGCACGCGGTGCGCCAGGGCCCCGTCGCCGCGCGCAGCATCGCCGCCGAGTTGGGGGTCGGCGAGTCCCGGCGCTTCGACTACCGGGGCAGCGCCGCCTTCGTCAACCTCGGCCGCTACAAGGCCGTCGGGCGGATCGGCGATCGCACCTTCCGCGGCTTCCCGGCCTGGTGGTTGGCGCGGACCTACCACATGAGCCAAATCCCGGGCGCCGCTCGCAAGGTTCGCGCGGTGATCGACTGGACCGCGAGCCTGCCGTTCCGTCGCGACCTCTCGGAGGTCGGATCGATCGGCCATCCGAAGCGACTGGACGCGACAATGGAGCCATGGGCTTCCAGTACCTCATCATCGCCTTCACCTTCGGACTAGCCACGGGCATCATCGGCAAGGGCAAGGGCAGCTCGTTCTGGCTCTGGCTGCTGATCGGCACGGTGCTGCCACCGCTGGGACTGATCGCGGTGATCCTCTATCGCTCCGAGAAGGACGAGCCGGAGCGACGCTGCCCGAACTGCGGCAAGCTGATGAAGCTCT
>Ga0299914_10001004_pt1 | contig 17982 bp, 25 predicted proteins | sample RVTome_10_FD_201361 | JGI IMG/M metagenome (GOLD analysis project Ga0299914, IMG submission 201361) | Soil microbial communities from uranium-contaminated site in the Upper Colorado River Basin, Wyoming, United States - RVT153D57 (version 2) ...
GAAAGATGCGGTCGCAAAGCTGGACGAACTATTGCCGGGGATCAGGACGCGAGAGGAGGGACGTGACTACGCCTTGTGGTCCGAGCGTGTCGTCGAGCCAGTAGCTCACGCCCTCCATCTCGTTAACCAGACAATCACCGAGACGTTACGGGTGCTGGAGGCATCTGAGTACGACCTAACTGTGTTCCTTTCCGGAGAGGGTAATTACCGGTATAAGGTAGCCACGACTAGGCCGTACAAAGGCAACCGGGATCAGGCGCATCGACCCACGCATGAGCATGCCATCAAGGACTTCATTCGCTCCCGGTTCAATACGGTAGTGTCTGATGGAGAGGAGGCAGACGATGCAATGGGGATTGCACAAACCCGGATAGGACCTCTAGAGAGTGTGATCGTTACGTTGGACAAGGACTTGGATATGATACCCGGACTCAAGTATAATTTTGTAAACCGCGTACCGTATTCCATCACAGAGGATCAAGGGCACTACAACTTCTGCAAGCAGCTATTGACCGGGGACAGTACGGACAACATACCGGGCCTACCCAAGATAGGACATGCTAAGGCAGCGAAGTTGCTGGAGAATATCCCACAGGAAGACATGATGCTGGAAGTAGCGCTGGCCTACATGCGCCACGCACCGAAGGATGACTGGCTGGAGTATCTGCGGGAGCAGGGCCAGCTACTCTGGATACGGCAGCAGCCCAATGAGATGTGGGAGCCTGATGAAGATGTCATGGCCTTGGGCTCGACCGAAGACTACTACGATGAACGCGCTAATGAGGAATCACTAAGGGAGTTATTCTAATGAGTAGAGTATTTTTTGACAGGACACAGCCTTATGGGTTTGTGCGAGTTCCCGGCTTCTACGCTGAGGCGGTAGAGATCGAGAACGGAGAGCAGTACGTGAACGGTGCGGAGAATGCCCGTCGCTTGGACTTGGCTGAGCAGGAGATTCGTGGTAATGGTCTAACTGTACAGGCACAGGCCGAAGCAATGGTTGAGTTCTTCGTGATCAACGAGGAAGAGGCTGAGGAGGAAACTGTTAATGGCTAAGAATGCATTGAAACCAGAACAAGAGATGGTCATTCGTGACTTCATCGACGGTGCCCGCGCAACCGGGCTGGTCGTTCCTGCTGGTGTTATTCATCCGCTGATCACCGTGCTCGGATACAAGGTCCTCCCTAATGGGCGGTGTGTGTCTCGTAACACTGAGATCAAGTTCATCTTTGGGACCCCGAATCCTTATGATAAGTACGAGGATGAATACTATACTGATGGGGAGAAGTTCCGTGCTGACAATAAACCTGCCGTTGAAGCCAGTCCCAGCGAGTCGCCCGAGAGTGACGCGGTGGGGGACGTACTACAGCAAGACGTATAAGACATGGATGTCGTTAGGTGCGGAGGCTGTGGAACTGTACTCCGAGACGCCAATAGCATCGCCATCATTAGTTATTGTCCTGTTTGCTATCCCACGGTCCAAGGCATCGAAGCTGATAGTGCCTGTGGGAGACATAGACAATTACCAGAAGGCGATCTTCGACCTGCTACAGGCTCGGCAGTACTTGGCAGACGACAAGTGGATAACCACGGTTACGGCGAAGAAACGATTCCTTCCTGCTGGGACGGTAGGTTATACCCTGATAAGTCTAATGGATGAACCAGAGGAGATAGACATATGAGTAAACAGAACTATTATTTGGCAGGACCCATGACCGGTTATCCGAAGTTCAACTTCCCGTTGTTCGATAGCGTAACCAAGCTCCTCCGGGACAAGGGCTACGGTATTGTGTCGCCAGCAGAGATGGACGCAGGGCCGGTACGTGATGCAGCTCTGGTGTCCGACGACGGTGCTTTGAATGTATCGGGTCAGGTGGCTGGTCATACATGGGGCGATCTTCTGGCGCGTGACGTGAAGGTAATTGCAGATGTCTGTAATGGCATCGTCTTCCTTCCGGGTTGGGAGAAGTCCAAGGGTGCAAGGCTGGAGGCGTTCGTAGCTATATCCTGCAAGTACCCACTGTTCCTTTACGTTGAGGACGACATCAAGCAGGTACCGGTTGCTGAGATTATGGACGGTATCGCTGGTGGTTTGATGGAGATGTACGGATGATTACAACTGACCGCGAGGAGCGAAAGAATCTTCCGGTCGGGACGGGAGTGTTAGACTACTTCCCGTTGGCATTATTGGAAGTGGCTCGGGTATCGAAGATCGGTAACGATCAGCATAACCCCGGTCAACCGCTGCATTGGGCACGAGGCAAGTCAACCGACGAGTCAGACGCAATGATGCGGCATTTCTTGGAGCGCTATACTAAAGATGATGATGGCACATATCACGCGGCAAAGATGGCATGGAGAGCGCTGGCATTTCTGCAAAAACTACTGGAGGCAGAACGCGATGGCAATTCACATAACGAGACCTGACGTACTTTGGCTGGAGAAGCTTTTGGATATGGTTCAGTATATCCATAAGGAATATCCGGAACTCTTTTCCGAGGAAGAGGAAGAGACTATCAAGATCGTGGCACAACTAATTAGGAGTTTGAAATGACATCACCAAAGATACTTGTGCTCGACATCGAAACGCGCCCACATCTGTCCTTCCATTGGGGCCGGTGGCAGCAGAACATTCCGAAGGCTAACACGGTTGAGGAGAGTACGATCCTGTGCTGTGCTTATAAGTGGTTGGGCCAGAAGAAAGTAGCAGCCACGTCCTCGTATTATGATGGCTTCGAGGATATGATGCAGAACATATGGGATGTGTTGAATGCGTGTGATGCTGTGGTTCATTACAATGGCAGCAAGTTTGACATTCGCAGGATCAATACAGAGTTCCTTAAGTTGGGATGGGAGCAGCCCGATCCGTACGCACAGATAGACTTGATCAAGACCATCCGTAAGCACTTCGCATTCTCCAGCAACCGGCTGGGAGACGTACTTGGTGAGCTGGGTCTGGAAGAGAAAGGTAATCCGGAGTACTCTCTGTGGCTGCGCTGCATCAAAGGTGAGAAGAAAGCGTGGGACGAGATGATCAAATACAACAAGCAGGACGTGACCATCACTGAGGAACTGTACCTGACGGTGCGTGGCTGGATCAGCAACCACCCGAATATGGGTCTGTTCGTTGATGACACTGAGGGCTTGCCTATCTGTACGAACTGTCAATCGCACAACGTAGTCCGTAAGGGTGTGGAGCGTACGAGAGTACGGACGTACCAACGCTATCGTTGTACTGATTGTGGGCATCCCATGAAGGGACGCAGGCAGCTATCGCCAACAGGCGAGGGGGTGTTGAATGGATAAAAAGACTATCGCGTATATCATCTACGTCGTGTTTATGGCGGGTGGTGGTTATATCGGAGGGGGCTCAGACTACGCCCTTGGTCTAGCGGTAGGGGGTCTGGCAGCCGTGCTGCTATTCCCTCTGGTGCATGATCGAGTAGGTAAGATGTTTGGGCTTGAGCCTAATGAGTAAAGCAAAGTATGAGTTTCGAGGAGATGCCGGGTGGCTCTACGCAGACGGACAGATTCTAAACCGTTGCAAAAAGACACCGCACGAACAGGGTATCCTCTTTGAGTTGGAGCTGCCGAACGGGGAACTATTGCAGTTGGTATTCCCGACGATGCAGCAGGGTGGATTACAGATGGGTGAAATAGCACGGGAGTCCTACCATGAATGGCAAGCAGAGCAAACGTCTACGCAAGAGCGCAACTCTCGTGATAAACAGGCTAGTAGGGATGGGGATAATAAAGCAGAGGCACCAAGCCGAAATCCTGTTGCGGCTGCAATACAGGCATCTCAAGAAGGAACTCAAGGGCTTGCCGCACTCGAAGAGAAACTCGCTGGCGACCTTTTTGCTGCCAAGCAAGAGTATGGTCGACTCTCTGAACGCTGCGACGAACTCGACCGAGAAATCAAAACCCTTACAGCTATGATGGAGGTCTTCAATGCATCCAAGATTCTTGAGCAGGCTAGTGGACGTATATCGGGAGAAGTGGCAGAAGGATATTCCGTCAGCGAAGCGTTGGGCGACGACACACGTAGTCCCTCGTCTGACTAAGGCGGAAGTCAAAGAGTTCAACACTAAGGTACAGGGGAAATAATATGAGCACTCAGTCAGTACTTAATGAAGTAGCACAGGAACGTGAGCGTCAGATCAACACGTATGGTTGGGATGATTCACTCAATAGTAAAAATGATTGGGCAGCCTACGTCACCACGTATGCAGGTCGGGCTCGTGACGAGCGCATCGGTGAGGACTTCCGTAGGAACATGATCAAGGTAGCGGCTCTTGCGGTTGCTGCTATCGAGGCATGTGATCGTGAGTATCCGACGCAGGGCGGTCAGTAATGAAAAGGCCCCATCATTTAGTGGGGCCATTGTCTCGGAAGTGTCCGTGGTCTTACTGCTGTAGGTGTGGTCTGATATTGCTAAAGAATAAAGCAACTGCGAAACGTTATCGAAGGGGATGCCCCGAGGAGTGAGTATGGATATTATGATTGATATTGAGACGTTAGCCACGACTCCGGATGCGGTCGTACTGAGTATTGGGGCTGTCGAGTTTGATCCCCTTTCCGGGGAGACTGGAAAGACCTTCTACAGGAATCTTCTCCAAGTAGATCAGTACTGCCGTAACGTAGATAAGGACACGCTCAAGTGGTGGGAGAAGCAGTCGAGTAAGGCACGAGCCGCGTTGATGCGGCCCGCCCCCTCGAACTGTCGTGAAGCGTTGCGTGATCTTAAAGAGTTCTGTAAGGATGCTACTCGGTTATGGGCCAACTCGCCTCAGTTCGATCTCACGATCCTAGCGAACTTAGGTGACGAGATGGGGGTACAGGATATGTGGCCGTATTGGAAGGCAACTGATTTCCGTACTCTTAAAGCACTGGCCCAACTGTCCGGACGTTCGGTAGCTAAACCGAAGGTCTCGCATCACGCCCTTGAGGACTGTTTCTCGCAGATCACTCAGGTCGTAGTCCTTCTCAGTGTGTTAGGGCTTACGCCGCCAGATACGGATACCGTAGATAGCAGTAAAGATTAACATTACCAACCACTGATACCAGTCCGGTGTCTTTTCAAGGACACTGAATCCCTCCAGTACATATGGAGCGGTCGTAGGAATGAAGACGAGCATAAGGGGAACGCTCAGCAGAGCTAGTACCCATTCGTCTTTCCAGCCCGAGTCTTTAATCCGGGCAAGCTCCCACTCATGGTCACGACCCTCGGACGCTTCGGCCCGACGGGTCAGAGCTTCCTCCCACGCAATCTTACCACGTAGTTTCTCAAGCTCGACCTCCTGCTTGAGCTTCTCCTTGTTCATAAAGAAGTCAGCGGCAGCCGGAAGCGCCTTACTCAGTAATGCTGTCAGTATTGTCGTGAACATATTCTACCCCATATTCGTCGCATAGTACCTTCCAGCAGGATGCTGGAAAGAGTTTGTAATCATTCATTAGCTTGCCGTAAACCGTTACGAAACGAGCCCCGTGATGTTCCAGCCCGACCTCCTCACCGTAGAGTTGATCCACTATCCAATGAGCGATCTCATGTATCAGGATAGGTAGGCTACAGCCCGGTCGTTCTTTACCTGCGTTCAGGTAAATCCCCTTCTCGGTGCAGTACCCATAGACGTGTGCATTTCCCTTGGTGAAGAATATCAGCTTGGGTCTTTTGACCTTCCACCGCCTACAGATATGAACTATCACTGAGGATAGATACTCGTGTGAGTGTCGGGTCTCTACAATATTACCGATGAAGGTTCTCTCCATCAGATATACCTTTTGTGCTTGGGGGTCGGTGTTAGATTTCCATGTCTTCTTGATCTTGGGCGTTCGTACTAATGTGGATGGAATCTTCATCCCGACCTCCTTGCTGGGTGATTTGTTGTAGAACCTCACATACTGTGAGGATTTAGCGAAGAATCAAATTCATTATACCTACTTGCGAAGGAGTACCACAGCGGTAATCATCCAACCACCCATCATCATACTCTTCTTTGTTCCAAGCATGACCCACGATTCGGGCTAACTCTTCTTCCTTACAGCGGTCAAGAAATTTCCCGGTAGAAGGGTTTCGCATAATGTAATGAACAGTCTCGTGTACGATTGTCTTGGGCTTATCCGGAGCTTTGGGGTGGACGTAGATATAATCTCCACCGTAGTATAGTCCGTATAAATTCTGCCATTTCGCCAGTCTACGAATATCCTCTACGATCCAGTCTTCAATTACGATCGGGGGGACAAGTCCGTCGCATGTATTTCCTGTAAGCTGTTCGACAGCCTCACATGCGTATACAAAGGTCTCCGGTTTCGGAGAGGCGGCACAACCAACCAGCCAAAGTGCGGCCAGCAACACGAGCAATTTTTTCACATTAGTAGCTCCAAATAGGACTTCCATTGATGTTATCCAGATGTATGAATCTGGCATTTCCTTTCTGGTTTACCCCTACTCGCAGGCCCCTACTGACTCCTGCCTTCACGACAGCGTACGCTCGATCCCCTTGTACTCCGAAGTCCACGGCCTTACCTGTTGTGTGAGGGCCGTTAGGACCAGTCGAGGAGACGTTCTGGTTATGCGTAGGACATCGGTACCCACTGGTTACAACGAGTCCGAAACCTACCTCCTCTCGGATGGCATCAAGAATGTCGATGAACTTCGGGTCCATCTTGTTCTCCCCACAATGCTTGCAGTCGAACTCTGATATCTTGAAATGCTTCCACATTACAGGTCTCCTAGTGCGACTTCTTGATCCTGCAACAGACCTGCTATACGTAGCCTATCATCAGGATTGGCGGGGTCCATATTCTCAACACCCGGTATGAAGTCCAGAAGACCTAAGCGCAGAGCAGCCTGTGTTCCTACGCGCGTAGCGATAGGTGCTTCGGCATATTGCACCAGTGTCCGCATCTTCTCGGGATCGGTGATGATCTCTACAGCCCGCTCTCCCTGACTCCGTACCTGCCACCGACGGGCAGCAGTAAGACCACGCTGTTTACGGGAGAGAGGTCCCCATACAACGCGGAAGGCAGCTAGGAGGAGCGGATTGGCCTCAGCCCTCGTACCACTGATGGCACGTCGGGTAGCCTTACGCTCGATCATCCGACCTATGATGTTCAGGTCACGATCATACTGCGTACCAAGCACATCGCGGATCATACTCCCATTGTCCTTGAGGAACTTCTGGAGTGTCTCTGCCCGACCCGGAGTCGTACCCCGAGAGGTGGACCACGTAATCAGTTTGTCCCGGAGTTCTTCACGGAACAGGTTCTCTACGTTGTGGTGGGCGTCCGAGTTCCGGAGGATGCTCATGACCCTCTGTCGCTGCGGCTGCTCCATGCTCTTGAATTGGTTAAAGAGGGCACGTCCGGTCGGGTCTGTAAAGACTGGCGAACGATCACCCACCTTAAGCTCACGAGAAAGAGAGGTACGGAACAGCTCCGTCTGTGTGCGAGAGGCTTCAACAGCTTCCCGAAGGTAGGACGGGTTACGACGCATCTTGATCATTTCATCGGGCGGGAAGATGTTTTCCAGCATGTGACCAGTCTCCGACTTCCACTGCTCAAATGCCTTGATGCTGAACTTACCTTTCACGTTTACGGAACGGTTAAAATCATCCAGTACAGCCTCCTTCATGTTCTGCCGCCAATAAGGATTAGAGGCAATCTCTTTGATCACAGTACCCTTCTCAATAGCACCGGGGCTGCGGAGGAATCGGCTGAACTCTTTGTTCGCCATCATCTTGCCGCCAGCCGTCTGTCCGGGCTGCATGAACTCTGCCAACAGCAGGGGGGTGTAGGGCTGCTTCTCAGCAACACCGATAACCGGTCGCGTGTCCGTAGACACCCAACCCGAAGCACCGGTCTGAGGATGCACGTCCCTGATGACGTTAGGATTACGGATCAGAGTGCCTGCCTCGTCACTACCATCCAACCTGTCCCACACGCGCATCGCATCATCCGATACGAAGGTGTCGGACTGGAGATTCTTACCCCGCGAACGACCTTCGATAATGGCTGCCCGGTAGAGGTCAGTGCCGTAGCCCTGCCCACGCATGCTGTCCGGGAGTTCTACATTCTGTATCTGCCACTCACCGCCACGCTCACGCACGACCATATCTCCGTGTCGATTCGGAGAGGTCTTATTTGTGAAGATGATCGATCCATCCTCCGTCCGAACTACAACGTGGTTCGAGTCAGTAATGGCGTCATTAGCTCGCTTGATAATACCGTAGCGATCATCATAGAAGCGGGAGTTACCACCGAATACCTGATCAATGTACTTGGTCGTAACAGCATCAGACTTAGCCTGTACGATCTCAAGGGCCTGCTTCGTTGCCGAACTAGCGGTACGCAGGTACGTGTTCTGTCGCTCCAAGGTATGCAGGTTACCGGTGACTTCTGCCGCCGTAGGAGTGTAATCCTTGCTACCTGTCACGTCACGGATAACTGCCACGTCCTCTTGAAACTGCTCAATACGTGCGTTCGTGGCTGCGATATCAGCCCCCGACTCGGAGCTAGTGACTTTCCCTAATGCGGTTTGACCAACATCCTGTCCAATACGATTAAGAGCCATAACACCACGAGCAGCGCCCTCACCGATCACGGACGATACAAGCTCCAGAAGGGTAGAGTTCCACCCAAGCTGTGCCAACTCCTCATACGTCGGAGCATTGCCGGTAGTGCGGAAGTGATTCAGTACTTTGAGAGCTTCACCGAAGTTACGGCCCATAGCACCACCAGCAGCCGGACCACCCGCAGCGCGCATGAAGGTTGCTGTAGTGGGATTGACGCCGACAGTACCAGCGATGCTACCAATTAGCGAACCAAGCTCTGCCGGGTCTAGAACGTTTGCAAAGTCGGACCACTGGAAGCCAACGCCATCCAGAGATACGTATTCGTATTTGTCTTGCTGACCCTCTACGGGCTGTAGTGCAATGAAGTCATCAATACGGGAATCGTAGGCAAAGGCGGGGAGATCATCGGGAACGTTATCCACGATAGAACGTAGCACAGCTTCTTTCTGTGCAGGAACCTCCGAAGCCCATGCAGCCTTGACCCTCTGATAGAAGGGCAGGGCACGATTAAAGTTAACGCCCTCTTCTGCCATATCAGCCTTCAAGCGAAGTGGATGGTCGGTCGGGAGTTCGTCCATTCGGGGATAATATTTCTGTTCGGTATCCATACCCAACACACCACCCATTCCTTTGGGACGGGTTAGCGTCTGGCCTTGGTACTTGTAATCCCACGTCTCAGGTAACGGCTTAGGGCCTCGCTGAATACGCGTATCAAGCTCGTATCCTTCGGGCTCTGCCTGCGGACGAAGGTGGGCACTGTTCTCTTTGAAGAACTCAAGTGCAGCCATGCCTTGTTCGTACTGTGCCCTTTCCCGATCCGTCAGTTCGCCGGGATTAAGCATAGACAGGGTATCATACAAACGCTTGGCATCTGCATAGGACTTAAGGGGTTTCAGTTTACTCTGAGACTGGAGACTCTGCTCAGGAACACCGCCAACATGAATCTCAGGAGTCGGTTGAGGAGTATTACTCGCAGCCGCAACCTGACGCCCGTGATACGTTTGTCCGGGTATATTGGTGCCGGGGGCATAGCGCTCTCCCTGTTGAGCTGCCACAGAGGGATCAGTAGACGCCGCCATATCTCGTGCCGCAGCCTCATCACCTTGTGCTTTTGCTTGCTGTATAGCGCGCTGCTGCCGTTGGGCCAGAAGCTCCTGCTGTGTTGCCATTATTACTCCCCTGCCGCAGGCTCAAAGAATGAGCCAAGCGATTGCCGTGCCTCTGCTGAATCCCTCGGAGCACCTTGTGCTGTAGTTTCGTCGCCTCGACGACCGCGAGATATGGTTTCCAATACCCCTGCCCGTGCTTCAAGAACCTTCTCACGCATAGAGGCTACAACTTCCGGAGCGTACACATAGTCCCGAACCTGTTCAGGAGAGATGCCGGTATCCGGGTCGGTCGTAAATTCCATACCAAGGCTGTTGATGTTCGGCAGCATCTTAGTGTCGATGATCTCCAACATACGGGTAGCGAAGCTCACAGGGTTGGCGGTACTAGCACCAAGCCGGGTGAGGGCGTGTTCGATGTCAGCGTTAGTCAGACGGGGATTCTCAGGCTCCTCAAGTCGGGCATCCATGAATGCCATAGACATGACGTTGGCCCAATACTGTTCGGCTGCCAGAGCATTGCCCCGGATATTCGGAGGCAAGTAGTCATTAAGATCGCTGCTGGTACCGCCCATCTTCTTGAAGGCGCTAACCAAGAACCCACTCTCGGGCTCAGCAAGCTTCTGAATCTGTCGATACTGTTCAGCAGCCGGAACCTTCTTACCATTCCATTCAGCCGGGATTTTGGTCTTTCCACTAGAAGGACCAGTCATCATGCTGGAGAACGACTCCACGAACGAGACCGTCTGGTCTGCCGCAATGGCCGTCTTACCAGCTACCGACATAACCGACTGAGGATCAGACAAGGAATTTAGGTTACCCGTCAGGTTAGTCATGATCTGTGCCTGCTTACCCATGTTCGTCATTTCGGTACGCATAGCACCGATACGAGCGCTGGAGGCACCCTGATCAGAAGCAACACCCGCCAGTGTCCGCCACTTGGGCGTACCGGCTGCGGACTTCTTGGCTTCATCGTCCTTCCTACGAGCCAGCTCGATAGGATCAACAACAACCACTTCGTTTGTATTGTGATCGAGGAAACGGTACTTACCAGTATCCGGACCTTCATCAATACGCACAGCCTTACCGTACCCAGCCTTCGGGTCAGACGTAACGCGACGGGCATCAATACCAAACTCGTCCTCTTCCCTGTAGTTCTTCAACTGCTCTCGGGTCATATCTGTTTCCAGACCCTCAGCAATCTCAGCCCGTTGCTGTGCCTTGATTTTGCTGACATACTGAGACGCCCGCATGGCGACTTCAACATCACCAGACTCATTAGCCAACTTCGCCATCTTATTGACAGCAGCAATACGTGCCTCGTAACTACCATTAGGATCGAACTCAACTCGCTCAATCTTCTGTCGAAGGTCTTTCTGTCGCTTGTAATCCTCTACGGGAACGCCCATAGCCTGTGCGGCCTGACGCTCTCCTGCTTCTCGGGACCCTCGGGTTACGTCTTCTTTGAACGCACCCCACCCACGACCACCTTCTCCGGTGACCTGTCCTTTAATACCAGCACCCAGCGCATATGCTCCACCAGCCATATTGGTACCAAGTTGGTGTCCAATATTGGCGAACGTACCAGCGGCACTGCCACCATAGTTAGGGGCTGTTGCTTGTCGGTACTGTTGGATAGCCGCCTGTTCGTTCATACGCGGCAAGCCGAGTGCCTGCAAAAAGCCTTCTTTGTCAGCCATTAAAATAACCCTCCAAGGGCACTACCAAGTCCGCCCATCAGACCACCAAGCAATCCGCCCTGTGCCTGTGCGCCTTGACCCAATGCTTGAGCATGCATTCCGGTAGCTCCGATACGATTAGCCTCGGCATTAAGCAGCCCAAGCGTACCCTGCATCGGAAGTCCCATGAGACCGGTGTAGGCATTTGCCAAAGTACCACCAAGTCCTGCCTGCCCTTCCAAAGTCTGTCGACCCATACCGAACAAGCCCATAGCGTTCTGTAAACGATTCTGACCTGCCGTCTGATTCTGCTGGAGTGCCTGTAAGTTCTGGTTGAAGCCTTGGCCTTCCATCTGGCCGAGTTGACCAGCGAAGCCCTGTGCATTCTGACCAGCACCCATCCAATTCTGCCAGTTCTGGCCCATGAGTCCGGTACCTGCCTGCATCTGTCCCAGCCCAAGCTGGCCCAACTGCTGCTGATTCTGCATTCCGAGCTGCTGCGCATTCATAATACGCTGCTGATCTGCCATACCTATCTGGTTAATGGCCTCACCAAACTCCTGAGAACCGCCCGTGGTGCCCATACGACCCTGTGCAAATAGACGATCTTGCACCTTATTGAACAACCTGTCCTCACCCGGCTGAGCCAGAGCCCGCGAGGCGTCGAGTTGCTGTTGTACCAGCCCCGAGGTATTGCCTGCCTGCATAAGGTTCTGTGCGCCGCCTTGGAAAAGGCCCTGCTGCATTCCACCAGAGGTATCCTGCGGACCCATTCCGGCTATACCGGCTGCCTGATTACCGAGCTGGGACATATTACCCATACCTTGCTGGAACATGGGGGCGTTGTAGTTTGAGAACGCCTGCTGCATGAGGCCCTGCTGAGCATCCTGATAGTGGCCGGGTAGATTCATTCCTGCCAGTGCTTGCTGGAGCTGTGGATCGTTATAGAGTCCACCACCCAACAGACCCGCACCAGCGGTACCCAAACCAGATGCTAACCCCGAGAACTGATTCGACGGAGTAAAGTAATTAGTCCCATGAGAAGTTGCCCAGCTACCCATCGGGGAGCCAGACATATTCGTCGGGTTAAATGCGGTCATATCCTTGATCATATTCTGACCGCCGGCGAGGGTCTTGTTGGCCATCATACCGCCAGCTAGACTAACACCACCTGCTACAATTGCACCCCAAGTCATTAGACTTCTCCGTTAGCCTCTAAATGAAGCTTCTCTTGGTACTCAAGGAATTCCTCATAGGTCTTGGCGATGACTTCATCTTCAATGACCTTGAGGTCCGTTTCTTTAGTCGGGTGAATCGTGGTCCAAATCGTATCTGTATGAGCGCACACTACACGCCGCTCGCCCGGTTCATTGATGAACGTGTGGGGAGCTGTCAGAACTTCTTCACCATTCTCTGTTACAACTGTGACGCGACCGTGCGATATAATACTGACGTGTCGGGTCTTATGAATCTTACCGACTACCGTAGAGCCAGCAGGTAAAAGCATCTGCCGGACATACACGCCGGGAGCAAAGATGTGATCAACGAGAGAATCCGGATCAATCAACGTATCCGGAGGTAGTGAGTGCAGGAAATCCTCAACGATGCTGATGTCAGCCCTCGCCACAGACTTCCGTATCTCGTCGTTCATCGCATCTACGAGTGGAGTATTGTCCTCGACAACTGGCTCCAGAACTTCGATATGATCATGTTTAATCATTATTTCTTCTCCATCAGGATGTCGAGCTTAGTCTCAATACGAGCAAGACGATCAACTACGTCTTCCTTCGTAACCTCAAGTTCCTTTACCCTCGACTTCAATCCATTCTGCACTGCTTTGGTTGTGCCCCACGCACCCCCAACCGCCAATAACGGTACGCCTAATTGAATAATTGTTGCTATATCGACATCCATGTTAGTAGCCTTTTGTGGGTGGTGCAGTTTGTGCTGTGGGTTGTGGGGCATCGGGGGCTACTTTCTCTTGTATTCCACCGAGCAGTCCTTGGGGTTTAGCTTTTGGATCGGGTACTAGACCTTCGAGAGGTTCTCCCGGTGCTGTCCATCCACGGCTAGGAGGCTTCTGGTTTTTGACTTTTACTTGATCAGAACTCGTAGTCTCTGGATACAATGAGCCTAGGGGCTCTCCGCTTGCATTCCATTCACGATCCCGTCGCTTATTAACCTTACTTCCCGGAGTAAAGACATGGTAACTCTTGTCTTTGGCGTGCGCCATGTAATACGGCATCTTAAGTTGTTCTGCAATCTCAATATCTCCGTGAGAAAACAGATGAGATTTCTTACCTTCCGGGTGGGTATGGTACAGGCCGTGTAGTTTGGAGCCTTTCGGATACTGAACCTTTACTTTGACCTGATCGCGCTTTCCAGAACTTTTAGGTTGGGTGTAGTAATACTTCCCGTCCTTTTCATATATGACGCCTGCATACTCGCGCAACTCGTCTGCCTCCATAGCAGCAGCGAGCCCAGCACGGGCGGCCTCTTGCGGCGTATCAAAAGGATGCATTATCCTCCACCTAGACTCTGGTTGTTAGCACTAATAAAGTATTCTTCCGAGTCGATTATCTGCACGCCACCACTGTCCGCTGCAAGTTCTATCGTCAAATCAGCCGTTACAGGCGTTTCGCCCTCGGTAGTATCGAGAACACTGAAACGACGAGAGCTGGTCAGGGCTAACCACACATCGTCGGCATCGCTGTTAATGTCTAGAACCCCGGAATTTACCGTGCATCGTACCCATACTTGAGTGTTTGATCCGGCATCCAACCACGGACCAAGATCGGTCTCGGTAGCCGTCCCATCAGCACCTACCGCGTATTCCGTTCCATTGTTTCCAAGAAATACTCCTGCGTGACAGTTTGCTGTGATGCGAATACGGGTGTGTCCTGCCGAAGTACCAGCCAGACTTACAGCTAGATTCTCATAGAATAGTTCCCATGCGCCGTTATGCCGCACCCATGCATTCTGCACAGTTTCCCATACCCCACCATGACGAACAGAGAAGCCACCGGCCTCAATCTCTTCCCATGCACCAGAATGTCGTACAAAGAATGGCATTATATCTGCAACCACATGTCGCCGTTCGTTGCAGCGCCCGAGGCAGCACTCGTAGAGACAGTAATTTCTCCACCAGTTCCGGGATCAGTCCGAACAATACCAGACCCAGCAGCATGAGTATGGCTTGTGGATGTTACTGCGTTCGTAGAGGTAGCGGTCAAAGAACCGGGCGTACCCATCGTAAGAGTGCGGTCTGCTGTAATAGCACCACCACCCGTCAAACCATTGCCTGCGATAACATCGACGTTAGCGTGGTTAATGTGCTCATTAGCTACGAAGTTAGTAGCGGCGTCATGGTCCACACTAATAACGGTAGTCGTAAAAACAATACCAGCACCACCAGAAAATCCAATGGCTGCATTAACAGACTCGTCCCAACCAAGAATACGATCTGCTCCGGGATCAGCCAGATTCGATATATCCTGTACCATACCAGCATTCTGAGCAGCCCATGCCTCAACACCAGCGGCCGTAACTGCTCGCGTAGTATCGGTACCGGTAACAACTTCTGCTGTAGTAGCCAGTTCTACTGCCCCGATAGCGATGGTAGTGGCTTCCGGAAGCTGAGTCGTCGGGACTAAGGCATTGGCATCTAGAGAGGCAATACCATTAACTGCGCCCCGATCATCCGAGTCGAACTTAGAGGCAATCGCCGAAACGATATCCTCGAATTCATCATCGAATTGAGTGCCTTTGATAATCTTGTTATCATTACCAGAGGGCTCAGCATCTTTGGCTGTCCAGTCATGGTTCTTTACGTAATCACTCATTATGCAGCCATCCTGCCAATCTTGGCGAAAAGGTTAATCTGTTGAAGTGCGAAGGACGCACTGTTAGTATCTACGAGTATTCCGATCTTGATAAACTGTCCCGAGCCCTTACCCGGCACCTTCAAGGTCCGGAGGGCAAAGCTACCAGAGAACTCCGCTACGTCTACTCCCGGAGTCAGGGACGGATCGCCCGGATCACGGCTACCATCAGCCCCGAACTCAGCGATTCCGAACTCCGAAACAGACCCACCTTCGGCAGACTTGTTAAGACTAAACGATTGTCGGCCAAAGTCGAACTGAATGGTATGGACCACGTTAGTATTCGCTTCCACAACCACGAAGCTTGTCAGCCTCTTAACGATCTTGATGTACTGAGATACTTCTTGTCCGAGATCGAGCCAACCACTTTCATAAACAAAGTTGTAGCTCTCTCCACCATCATCGTTGCCGGTATACTGACAGATTTCTCCATCCAATCCAGATAGAGCCCCGTAAAGAATCTTACCTTGTCGGATATACGCCAGAGCCATAAGGCCCGTACCTACCCGCCAAGAGGTAGCTCGTACTGCGCCGTCCTGCATGGGGGTCTGTGTATCGAAGTGAAGAACAACGGACGATGCTGGAAAAGCAACTAATACGAAGTCTTCATTAGGAGAATACTCCATCGAGATGTCGTCAATATCGTTGCCCTGTGTAGCAAGCTGACTCAGAAGGAACGATTGTACGTTCTTCGAGATATTGGTTGTGGCGGTAGACCGCTGAACCAGTTCTCGCTGCAACCCAACTACTCCCGAATGAGTCAGTACCCAAAAGTCCGAGGCAGAGCGGCACATCGCAAACTGCGAGACCGCACCTACACCCGGAATCGTGTCGGACACATACAGCGTAGTGGGATCAATACCAAGAGACGAGCCTTGCCCGTCTGTCCAGATGACTGTGGTGTTCTTACCGAAGACTACCAAGTCACCACCAAATTCTGTTATAGCGATTACGCTGTCCTGACCAGCGGGCCAGACAGACGACATATCAATGATACCGCCTCCATCTGCCTCTGCCCAGCGAGTGTAGTCGAGTAGGGCCGAATACCGGATTGTCTTTCCATCCGTATCAACACCCCACAATCGACCAAAAGCCGCTGTACCAATACGTCCGGTAGGTGCAGTACCACTGTTGACGGTGATGTCAGCAAACGTACCGGTTCCATTATAAACTGCTGGTATCCCACCAGTGCCTATCCCAAATCCGATACAGAAATCGTTGAAGTTCACAAACTTAATATTACCGTCGGTAATAGCTAAGGAACCTTCAATAGTCGCGGGAGCCGAAACTCCTGTAAAGATGTCTGCATCTGTGGTCGAGATTATTTCAGAACTACCGTCTGCTTTGTAGTACTCAAATATCCGTTTGATAGCCCCCGCCACAGGAGTAACCGTCTGACTCTGCCAGCCCTTACGAGATGCCGGTCGCCCAGCACTATCGAATACAGCATTACGAAGAATCGTAGCCCACTCTACTCCGAGTATAGACGCATCCTGCTCTGTATTCAGTCCAGCAAATGCCGGAGAAGTCAGGTTAATAGGTACGAGCTGAGCCCCGCCATGTGCATTAGGCGTAGGCATTAGATACCTTCCTGTACGCGATTCCGAAGTTGCTCAAGATTCGTCATATCCTTCTCGTCAGAGGTCTTGTTGATCTGCATGTCGAGTTCCATTGCCGCCGTCATCGCCCGGTGCGCCCTACGCTCCGATATCTGACCCGGCTCTCCCATCTCCTCACCGCGCTCATTAAGGGCATAGTACAGCGCCATCAAGTAGACGGGTCGCCTCGGAAGACGTACTTCCGTGTGATCGTCTGCACCTGTTAATGAAAGATCGGTTTGGGGAACATACCAATATGTGCGCCAAGTGCGCTCCGTGGTGCTGCCCTGCTTGAGTTCAATCCCATAGCCCCGACCATCAGTGGCGGGAGCAAGAGCGAATTCACAGGGGCGAGCAAGGTCGGATATGGTATTTTGAGTGTTTCGGAAGGCCCGCAAAGTCTTGAGAGGGATGTCTTGGAGTTGGTACTGGTCATTGGCCGTGACATCAAAGGCCATAGGAATACGGTCCCGAACCATTCGTACCATGAAGGATCGGTCATTAGTCTCAGGAAGATCATAGTCCCGAGTACCATCATCAAGGATGGTCGTGTCGACAGCAACCTCATTGACAGACCAAAACCACATATCCTCTAGATCGTCAATAGCATCATTCACGAAGCTGGCGATCAGAGCTGAGTATTCGTTAGCTGCAACCGACGTTACTTGATCTTCTCGAAGCTTAATGAGAACTTGATTAACGATTTGAAGTTGAGTTGCCATTAGTATCCTTATACGATCTGTGTATCGTTGCCTGCATCGTCTGTAAACCAGAGTTCGCAAGGGACTGTGTTCTTAACCCATAGCTGGCCTTGACCTGCGGTATTTGCACCCGCCGCAGCCATCTCTTGTATGTAGATCGAGCCACCGGCTTTGGTAGTACCATAAGCGACCAAACGAATCGAGCCCGCCGTTGAGTTATTCCCCCTCATTAAGACCAGTGAATTCAGTCCGCTGGTGTTTACGGTACGACCGAAACGGGCCGATGCGTTGTCTCCATTCGGTACCTTACAGTTGAAGTCCATCGCGCCAGCAGCCCCGAAGGTTTGGTTGTACCCGTCATTGCCCGCTTCAATTTCTATAGGCTGCGTAGACCCGAACGCGGCTATAAGCGAACCTTCCGTGCGGATAGCTCCGACCGCATCA
>Ga0299914_10001006_pt1 | contig 17964 bp, 12 predicted proteins | sample RVTome_10_FD_201361 | JGI IMG/M metagenome (GOLD analysis project Ga0299914, IMG submission 201361) | Soil microbial communities from uranium-contaminated site in the Upper Colorado River Basin, Wyoming, United States - RVT153D57 (version 2) ...
ATAGACATGGCCGTCGGGCCCCACCAGTTTCGAGAACCGCAGCGTGTGCGCTCCGATGTTGGCCCCGATATCCAGCACCGTCCCCCCCGGCTTCGTGAGACGCTCGATCAGGGCGACCACGTCACGCTCGTATTGTTGGAGGAAGATACCCACATCGATGAGCTCTCCCAGATCCAGCTCGAACGTCATCCCTTCGACCTGCCGAATGGTTCGCCGGCCGCGTACGAGGCGCAGGAAGGCGTGAAAGTAGGCCTCTCGCATCCGGCGGAACGGAGTCGCTCGGTAGAGACGCGTGGCGACGCCGATGGCCGCCCTATTCATCAACATCAATCGTCTCAGGATACCGGCATTCCGCGCTGGACCGGCGCCGCCGGCTTCAGGTGCCTCACCATGAACAGGATGCCGCACAACGCGAGCGCCCAGCCCACCGTATGGGCAGCGGCGAGGCCGGCGGCGCCAAAGCCGGGGCTCAGCAGCGCTGCCAGCAGGACCAGCGTCAGATCCCGCGGCAGTGACACGGCAAACAGCGAACCCCAGATCCGACTGTGGGCCACCACCACCTGGTAGACCGCAATAGCCAGAGCTTCGATGACCGCGGCTCCCAGCAGGATGCCCAGCGCCACGCGACCGTCGCGGAACGTGGGGCCGAACAGCTCCAGGAGGGGAGTGGCCGCCGCGAAGACGATCGAGGCTACGCCCACGGCCGCCATAGTCGTCATGAACGCGTTGATCCAGAAGGCCTGCCGGTACTCCGTGCTGCTGGACTGTCGGCTGTTGTTCATGATGGACATACCGACGTTATTGACCGCCTGGGGCACGAACAGGACCATGATCCGAAAACTGTTGGCGGCACCGAAGAGCGCCAGCTGTTGAAAGCCGCCTGGCTGGCGGGCGAGGATGGCGCTGCTCAGCCAGACAGCCGGCAGAGTAACCAGGCCGGAGAGGGATGCCGGCAGCGCGAAGTGGGTCACCAGCCCCCGCTCCTGCCACAGTCCTTCAAACCGGAGCCCGACGCCCTGTCGGGCAGATTCGCGTTTCAAAAGAATGGCAAGCAGCAGGGTTTGCGCCGCCGCGCTGATTGCGACCCCACTCACTGCTCCCCGCAGGCCGTACTGCCATGTGAGCGTGATGCAGACGAGCAGATAGACTGCACCGCTCGCGGCGCCGGCCCTGGCCAGCTCCCGGTAACTCTCGAGTCCAGCCAGCGCACCGGCAGCGAACCCGTTCAGCACCAGGAACAGCACGGAGAGAGCGGCGATGCGCAACTCCGCGGCCAGAGCCGGTTCACCGAGGATGGTGACCGCCAGCCATTCGGCGCTCAGCCCCAATACGGCAGCCGTGAGCAGCGCCGAGATGCCAGATACAGCAGCGCACAGGCCAAGGACCCGGGACGTTCGCTCCTTGGAGAGCGAGCGGAACTCTGCGACGTGCTTGGTGGCGGTGTAGCCCATCGAGAGTTGTCCGAATGCCGCGACCGTGGCAACCGTCGCCACGACCATGGTGTAGCGGCCGAACGTCTCGCGGCCGAGCAGGTTCGCAACCATCAGGTTCACGACGAGCGTACTGCCCTGGTTGAAGCCGGCTCCGAGCAGGTTGAAGAAGATGCCGCTCTGTATCCGGGTCGCCAGACCCGACCGACGCCACGCCGTCAGCACGTCGAGCTTCTCACGAGTCAGTCGATGAATTCACGGAACCAGAGCTCCAGCCAGAGGAACGCCCACAACCTGGCGCTGGCGTCACGACGACCCGCGACATGATCGTCGATGAGGCGCGAAACGAACCCTGCATTGAACAGATCGCGGCGCCGGGCGCGCTCGTCGAGCAGCGTGTCACGGACCAGCTCGAGCAATTCCGAGTCGAACCAGCGCCGCAGCGGCACACCGAAGCCCTTCTTCGGACGGTTCAGGGTCGACTTTGGGACGAGAGGCGCCAGCGCGCGCTTCAAGATCACTTTCCCTCCGCCGGTGTTGCGTTTGAGCGATGAGGGAATGGCGGTGGCAAACTCGACGAAGTGGTGATCCAGCATGGGGGATCGCACCTCGAGGCTGCTTGCCATGGAGGCGACGTCCACCTTGACCATGAGGCAATCCGGAAGATAGAACTGCAGGTCGTGCCACATCATCCACGCGAGCGGGTCGGCACCCCGTGGCAGCGCAAGAAGCGCCGGGCCTCGCCTCGGTGTGCTGCTGAGCATCGCCTGAAAACTCGTCGTGTACGCCGCGCGTTTCTCCGCCGGTTTCAGAATGTTGGACTGGAGGCGGAATCTCTCCGCCGTGTCCGCCGCCAGCATCTCGGAAGCCCTTCCGGCGCGGCGCGCCATGGTATGTTCCGGCAGCCGGTCGAGGAGGCTTGCCACTCCGGAATGCACCGCCCGCCGTGCGCCGGCCGGCAGGGCGTCGGCGTATCCCCATGAGGAAACGATCCGGTAATTGTCGTACCCACCAAAGTTCTCGTCGCCGCCGTCCCCGCTGAGGGCCACTGTCACGTGCTGGCGGGTCAGCTTGGAGAGGTAGTAGGTCGGCAGCGCTGACGAGTCGGCAAACGGCTCCCCGTAATGTCGCACCAGCTCCGGGAGAATCGAGGTCGCATCCGCCCGCACGATGAACTCGTGATGATCGGTTTCGTAGCGATGGGCCAGCTCACGCGCATAGGGCAGTTCATTGAACTCCGCCTCCTCGAATCCGATCGAGAATGTCTTCACCGGGCGGTCGCTCTCCCTGGACATGAGCGCCACGATGGCGCTCGAGTCCACGCCACCGCTCAGGAACGCGCCGACGGGGACGTCTGCGACCATCCGTCTGCGCACCGCCTCGCGCAGGCCTTCGAGTAATTCAGCTTCGAGTTCCCGCGTATCGCCGGGCACCTGCAACCCTGCCGGCGCGAGCGGCGGTTGCCAGTATCGATGAACGTCGAGCTGACCGTCAGGGCCGCACGTCAGGCGGTGTGCCGCCGGCAGCTTGAAGATTCCCGCGAAGGCAGTTTCGGGGCTTGGCACGTACTGCCAGGTGAGGAAGTCGTCGATCGCCGCGTAGTTCGGTGCGGCGGAAACGCCGGCGTCGGTCAGCAACGCGGCAATGGAAGAGGCGAAGACGAGCGCTCGCGAGGTTTTCGTGTAGTAGAACGGTTTCTTCCCGAGCCGATCCCGCGCGGCCAGAAGCTGCTGGCGCCCGACGTCCCAGATGGCGAAGGCGAACATGCCATCGAGACGGGTGACGCAGCCGGCCCCATGCTCTTCGTAGAGGTGAACGAGAACTTCCGTGTCCGTCGCTGTCCGGAACCGGTGACCTCGCGCCAACAGCTCGGTCCGCAGTTCCCGGAAGTTGTAGATCTCGCCATTCAGCGTCGCCCAGACGGTGCCGTCTTCGTTCGACAGCGGTGCGGTGCCGGCCGGGCTCAGATCGATGATCGAGAGCCGGCGCTGCGCCAGCCCCGCCAGGCCGAAAACGCGGATTCCTTCGGCGTCGGGCCCCCGATGCACCAGAGTGGCGCACATCCCGGAAAGACATCCGGGATCGACGTCTTCGTCGGTCAAGCTCAATTTTCCGCAGATTCCGCACATCGTCCAGCGAGCCTAGTCCAGGGCTGAACGCGAGGCGGGCGTCGGCGAGTCGCGCCACTCACGGACAATTACGAGGCAGACGGCGAGCACGAGGCCGGCGAGAAGCCCCAGCGCCACCGTGCGCCTGCGGCTGTTCGGCAGCGGAACATCCGGGACGGCCGCTCTATCAATGAGCCGCAACGGTGCAGTCGCGCCCGCCGATTCGATGCGCGCCTGGGCGTGACGGGCACTGATCTCGATGTAGACCCGCCGTCGGATCTCGAGGTCGGTCCGAAGGGTCGAGCCGTCGGTCGCCGGTGACTGTGTCGCCGCTCTCCCGGCCGACCGGGGCACCCTGGCGAGTTGCTTGTCGATGTCGACGAGCGCGATCCGCGCCTGCTCCAGCTGCTGATCGAGCTGGGCGCGCTTTTCAGCAGACAGTTCATCCCAGAGGCGAGACATGAATTCCACTGCGAGCTCCGCAGCGCGGGTGGCTGCCCTTGCGGCGAGTTGCGGGTCGTTGAGACGCACCGTCACCCGGAAGAGCTGAGTGTTCAGGATCTGCTCCATCGACAATGCCCCGGCGAGGAATGTGTGGATGGTGCCGTCATAACGACCTGTCGCACGCAGTTCTCCGACCAGTTGGGATGCGATCGACTGACTGATGATGACGGCGCGCAGGCCTGGAACGGTGAACACGCCGGCAGGATCCGGCGGCGGAGTCAGCAGGACGGTCGACGTGGCTTCATAGAGCGGAGGCGTCCGCGCAGCTGCCGCTCCGCCAAAGAGCGCACCAATAATGGCACCGGCGGCGAGAATGGCCCAGCGGTTCAGCAGCAGCCGACCCCATTTCTGGACCTGCACCTCATCTTCACCCGGCTGCACCCGAACCACTCCAGCCGAGCTATTCACCGACAGGACCTCGAGCGCCATGGTCCCTTGGAGCCGCAGGCCGCGGGCTGATCACAAGCTGCAAGTGACGTAATTGTAAGTAATTGCAGATATTTCAGTCAATGCTTCTGCGCCGACGGGACATCAGCCGCGCCACACCGCGGCGGGGCCTGGCAGGCGAGGCGGCACGCTCAGACAGAACGGCCTTGTGGGAGACGGTAGTATATGAGCGCGTACCCGCGCGACGCAAACTGCAGACTGTTCATGGCCGGACTTACCTGACATGTGTGGCATTGCCGGCATTGCCTCGTCCCTCACCACAGCCGACGTCGACCTCGTAACCAGGATGCGTGACACGTTGGCTCATCGTGGGCCAGATGACGCCGGGCTCTGGTGTTCTTCGGACGCGCGCGTAGTCCTCGGCCACCGGCGTCTCTCGATCATCGACCTATCGCCCGCTGGACACCAGCCGATGGCCGATGCGTCCGGCGACTGTCATCTCGTGTTCAACGGCGAGATCTACAACTTCCAGGAGATCCGAAAGCAGCTGGAGGCGCGCGGCCATTGCTTTCGCTCGACCAGTGATACCGAGGTCTTGGTCGAGGCTTACCGCGCCTGGGGAACTGACTGCCTCGGAAGGCTGAACGGCATGTTCGCCTTCGCGCTTTACGACGACCGCCGACGGCAGCTCTTTGCGGCCCGCGACCGGGCTGGAGAAAAGCCGCTCTTCTACAGTCACGCCCAGGGACGCCTGTCCTTCGGCTCCGAGTTGAAGGCATTGATGGCCGATCCCGCGATCAGCCGACAGGTCGATCCTCAGGCGCTGGAGTCGTATCTCGCATTCGGATACGTTCCGCACGACGGCTGCATGCTCCGCGGCGTCCGCAAGCTCCCCGCCGCTCACGCGATGCTGTACGACATCGCAGAGGACCGGCTGAAAACCTGGCAGTACTGGCACCTCCCCGAGCCGGCCTCCGGTCGCGCGCCTCATCAGCAGGCGCTCGTCGACGAGCTCGAGCACCACCTGTTCGAGTCCGTGCGGCTGCGTTTGATTGCCGACGTGCCGGTCGGAATCATGCTCAGCGGGGGGGTGGACTCGAGCCTGGTCACGGCCATGGCGGCGCGGCTCAATCCGCGCGTCAAGACGTTCACGATCTCCTTTCCCGGCCATGCGGCCTTCGACGAAGCCCCTTTCGCCAGAACGGTCGCGGACCACTTCGGCACCGAGCACGTAGTGCTGGCGGCCGAGCCGGCGGCGGTTGATCTGCTGCCCGAGCTCGCGCGTCAGTACGATGAGCCTCTCGCCGATTCCTCGATGGTCCCCATGGCGCTGATTTCGCGCCTGATCCGGCAGGAGGCCACAGTCGCCCTGGGCGGAGACGGCGGCGATGAGCTCTTCGGCGGCTACCCCCATCACAGCTGGGCGCAATCTCAGGCGCGGCTGCGAGCGCTGATCCCGGCGGTCACCGGCCCATGGCTTCGAGCCGGCATGAAGAAGGCACTGCCAGTCGGTTTCCGCGGCCGCAACTATCTGCTGGGTCTAACCGGTGACCTGCCGTTCGCTCTCGGCCAGTTCAACCAGTGGTTTGACTTCGACACGCGTCGGCGTCTCCTGGGCGGTCGCGCACCAGCCGGCGGCGCTCCGGAACGGTTGAAGGCTTCGCTGGGATGCGCGTCGGGAACCCCACTGCAACAGGTGACCGCCGTCGATTTCCGCAGCTACCTGCCGGACGACATCCTGGCGAAGGTCGACCGTGCGAGCATGCTGCACTCGCTGGAAGTACGGGCGCCCTGGCTCGATCATCGGCTGGTGGAGTTTGCTTTCCGCGTTCCTGACGCTCTCCGCGCGACGGCCGGGGCGCGCAAGATCCTGCCACGCCGTCTCGCGGAGCGACTCCTGCCCCGGTCCATGGATCTGACCCGCAAACAGGGCTTTTCGTTACCGCTCGACGCCTGGTTCGCTGGAGCCTGGGGGAACTTTACGCGGCAGGTGCTAACCGATCCCGGGCAGACCACCTTCGACCGCGGCGTGATCGACTCCTTGCTGGCTGGTCAGGAGCGCGGTCGCGTCAACATGCACCGGCTCTTCGCGCTGACGATGTTCGAGTTATGGCGGCGGGAGTACCGCGCGACGGTTTCCCAGTCATGAACCGTGACCTGCTCCAGGTCCTGGCCTGCCCCCTTTGTGGCGAAAGCCTCGATCTTCGGGTCGACCGCGAAACCGAGGGAGAAGTCGAAGCCGGCACCCTACTGTGCTCGTCGTGCGCCGAGCCCTACCCCATCATCGCCTTCGTTCCGCGGTTCGTTCCGCCGGACAATTACTCGAAGAGTTTCGGATTCCAGTGGAACCGTTTCCGGCGAACACAGCTCGACAGCACGACCGGGCAGCCGATCAGCCATGACCGCTTCTTTGCGCAGTCGGCGTGGAATCCGTCCGACCTGACAAATCGATGGACGCTGGACGTCGGTTGCGGAGCCGGCCGATTCGCGGAAGTGTCGCTCTCCGCCGGGGCCCGTCTGGTGGCCGTGGACTTCTCGGCCGCCGTGGACGCCTGCCGGGCGAACCTCGGGCCGAGCCCGCGGCTGGATGTCGTTCAAGCCGACGTGTACCGGCTGCCGTTCATCAAACGCCGGTTCGACTTCGTCTACTGCTTCGGCGTCCTGCAACATACGCCCGACGTCCATGCGGCGTTCGCCGCGCTCCCGGAGCAGCTCTCTCCCGGCGGTCGCCTGGCGGTCGACCTGTACCCCAAGCGTCGGCTGAACCACCTTTGGCCCAAGTACTGGCTGCGGCCTTTCACGAAACGCGTCGACGCGCATCGGCTCCTCCCGTTCGTTTCGCGGATGGTCGACTTGCTCTGGCCGGTCAGTCTCGCGCTCGGCCGTGTGCCAGGCATCGGGCGCAAGCTGCGTCACCTGCTGCCGGTCGTCAACTACGAGGGGCTTCTGCCGCTGTCGAGCCCGCAGCTCAAAGAGTGGGCCGTTCTCGACACGTTCGACATGCTCGCACCCACCCACGACCACCCGCAGTCGGTCGATACGGTTGCACGCTGGTTTCGGGAGGCCGGGATTCTCGATGCCGACGTGGTTCGGCGTGGCCTCGTCGTCGGGCGCGGACGGCGTGCTGACGGGTCCACGGTCTGATGCGGATTGCGGTGGCGAACCCGACCGCGGGCGGGCTGAGCGGCGGGTACCGCAAATATCTTCGACGGCTCATGCCGCTGCTGGCCGGCGACCGGCGCGTCAGTGCTCTCAGAATCTTCGTGCCGCACGGCGCAGCCAGCGTCCTCGAGAGCGGGCTCGACGTACGCGGTTGGAACCCGGCGGATGGGTTGAGGACACTTGCCGGCGATGTCGCAGCGTTTGGGGCCGATGTCGTGTTCGTGCCCACCGCACGGCACATGTCGTTCGGACAGACGCCGGTCGTGACCATGGTCCGGAACATGGAACCGCTCCTCGTACCATTCGGCGGCAACACCTGGGTGGAGGGGCTTCGAAACGTCGCCCGTGCCTGGGACGCGCAACGCGCCTGCCGGCGCGCCACCCGGATCATTGCCGTCTCGACCCACGTACGCGACTTCGTCGTGGGCCGCTGGGGCATTCCACCAGAGCGGGTGGGTCTTGTTTACCACGGCGTGGATCCAGTCCCGGTCGGGGCGGCGCAGCCACGTGGCTCGAACCCGATCCTTTTCACGGCCGGCAGTATTCGTCCGGCCCGCGGGCTCGAGGACATCGTGCGGACGTTGCCGCTGCTGGATCCGGAAGTTCGCCTCGTGGTCGCAGGCGACGTGAACCGCGGAGCCGAGCCTTATGCGCGGCGCCTCCACGACATGATCGGCACGCTTGGCCTGAGAGACCGCGTGCGATTTGCAGGGCTCCTCAGCGACCAGCAAATGACCGAGGCCTTCGTCGGGTGCGCCGCCTTCGTCATGACCAGCCGCGCCGAGGCCTGTCCGAATACGGCGATCGAAGCCATGAGCGCCGGCACGGTCACGGTTTCGGTCGATCACCCGCCAATGCCGGAGTTCTTCGGCAACGCGGCGCTCTATTATTCCGCCGGGGACCCCGCCGGCCTTGCCCGGCAGCTTCGAGTTGCACTCGACGACGACTCCGCGCGTGCGCGACTCGGCCGTGCCGCAGCCGAACGCGCCCGCTGTTACACGTGGAGCACCACCTCCGACCGGACAATCCGCGAACTGGAGCGCGTGCTGTCATGACAGACCCTACGAGCACCCGGGTGCTCGTGCTCGGGGCGACCGGGATGCTTGGACACAAGGTCTGGCAGGTGTGCAGCCGTCGGTTCGACGGGTTCGCCGGGGTTCGCAGCTCGGCAGGTCACGAGCACACCGGCCTCTTTGCCGGGCATCGCGTACACGCCGGGGTTCACGCCGACGATCTCGAGAGCGTGACCCGGGCTGTCGCCGCCACGGCCCCTCGAGTGATCGTCAACTGCATCGGGATCGTCAAGCAGCTGAAGGCGGCCGGCGATGCCGTGTCCAGCATCACGGTCAATGCGCTGTTTCCGCATCAGCTGGCCGCGCTCGCACAGACCGTGGGCGCGCGGCTCATCCACATCAGCACGGACTGCGTGTTTCGCGGCTCGCGCGGTCGATACTCGGAGGACGACCCGGCCGACGCGGAGGACCTGTACGGTCGAACGAAGCTCCTCGGTGAAGTGGCCGGCCCGGGCTGCCTGACCGTGAGGACGTCGATCGTGGGTCGCGAGCTGTCAGCGACCACGGGCCTGCTCGAATGGTTTCTCTCACAGCGCGGCGGCCGGGTGAAGGGGTTTGCCACGGCCATGTTCTCGGGACTCAGCACGGTGGCGTTCGCCGAGCTTCTTGGCGATTTGATCGAGCACCACCCGGATCTTTCCGGGCTGTACCATGTGGCATCCGCGCCGATCTCCAAGTACGATCTTCTGGTCAAGTTCAACCAGGCATACCGTGCGAACGTCGAAATCGAGCCGACGAACGAGGCACGGATCGATCGCACGCTGGATGGATCGCGGTTCACTGCCGCCACGGGCCTGAGTTGCGGGAGCTGGGATGCGATGGTCGCTGCCCTGGCTGCCGATCCGACGCCTTACGACCACTGGAGAATGAAGCGTGTTTGATGGACTGCGGGTGCTCGTGACCGGCGGCACCGGTTCGCTCGGAAAAATGGTCGTACGGCGGCTGCTCGCGGCGAGCTCGCGCCGCCCGGCGCGGGTGACCGTGTTTTCGCGCGACGAAGCCAAGCAGCACGAGATGCGGCTCTCGTACCTGCACCGGACGTCAGCGACAGACGACATCATCTATCGGCACTCGCAGGAGCTGTTGTCATTCCGTATTGGCGACGTTCGCGATTACAGCGCGACCGCGCGTGCCGTGGCCGACGCCGACGTGGTTGTTCATGCCGCGGCGTTGAAGCAGGTGCCCTCGTGCGAGTACTTTCCGGCCGAGGCTGTGGCGACCAACATCCTTGGCGCCATGAACATCGTCCGCGCGATCCGCGAGGGGCGCCTTCCCGTCCAGGTGGTGGCGGGCATCTCCACTGATAAGGCCTGCAAGCCGATCAACGTCATGGGCATGACCAAAGCCGTGATGGAGCGGATCTTCGTGGAGGCCAATCTCGGTTCCGCCGAGACGCGGTTCGTCTGCGTGCGCTACGGGAACGTCATCGCCTCGCGCGGGTCGGTCGTACCGTTGTTTGTCGAGCAGGTGGCCACTGGAGGGCCAGTTACCATCACCCTGCGGGAGATGACGCGGTTCCTGCTCAGCCTCGACCGGGCCGTGGACACCGTGTTCGCGGCAATCGAACACGCGCTTCCGGGGGAGACCTACGTCCCGCGAGTGCCTGCCGCACGCGTCGTCGACGTCGCCGAGGCGTTGATCGACGGGCGCGATGTCCCGATTGTCGTCACGGGAATCCGGCCGGGTGAAAAGCTCCACGAGATCATGGTCTCCGAAGAGGAATGTTACCGCACCGTCGAGCGCGCCGGATACTATGTGATCTGTCCGATGCTCCCGGAGCTTCGCCGGCAGGTTGTCGATGTGCCCGCGCTGCAGTCGGAGTACTCCTCGTCTCAGGTCACGCTCGGACTCGCGGAGCTGCGAACGCTTCTGGCGACGTACACGGGCACGGGGAGCCAGTCCGAGGAATGAAGATCGTCACCTTGTTCGGGACACGGCCCGAGATCATCCGGTTGAGCGCCGTGATCCGTGTACTCGATCCTCTCTGCACGAACCTCCTGGTGCATACGGGGCAGAACTACGCCCCCAGACTGAGCGACATTTTCTTCCACGAACTCGGCATTCGGCACCCCGACGTGGATCTGGGCATCGGGGCGACCGCGGGGTTTGCCGAGCAGGCGGCCGCCATCATGGTGAAATCGGCGGAGGTGTTCGAACGTGAACGGCCGGACCGGCTGCTGATCCTCGGGGACACCAACAGCGGGCTGGCGGCGCTCGTCGCCGCACGCATGGGAATCCCGGTCTATCACATGGAGGCCGGGAACCGTTGCTACGACGACCGTGTTCCGGAGGAGATCAATCGGCGCATCATCGACCACTCGAGCTCGGTGCTGATGCCGTACACCGAACGAAGCAAGGAGAACCTTGTCCGCGAAGGGATCGAGCGCGAGCGGATCTTCGTCACCGGGAATCCCATCTACGAGGTGATCCAGCGTTACGGGAACCAGATCGACGCCACCGACGTGCTCGCACGGCTCGGGGTGAAGGCCGGCGAGTACCTGCTCGTGACTCTCCATCGCGCCGAAAACGTCGACGAGCCGGAGCGTTTGCGGGGGCTGCTCGATGCGCTCTCCGACGCTGGCCGCCGTCTGGACGTGCCCGTGCTGATCAGTGTGCATCCCCGCACGGCCGACCGAATGCGGGACTTCGGGATCGAGGGAGATGGGCTTCGGATGCTCGAGCCGTTCGGGTTCTTCGATTTCCTCCACCTGGAACAGCGGGCCCGCGCGGTGCTCTCCGATTCCGGGACAGTCCAGGAGGAATGCGCGATCTTCGGTGTGCCCAACGTGACGCTCCGGGACGTGACGGAGCGTCCCGAAACCATCGAATGCGGCAGCAACGTGCTGAGCGGTGGAGATCGGCACGATGTGGCTCGGGCGCTCGACGTCGCCTTGGGAACGCCCGCCGGGTGGCTGGCCCCCCCAGAATACCTGGTGCGGAACGTCTCCCGGACGGTTGCCAAAATCGTCCTCGGCTATGCCAGCCTCCGGCAGCACACGAGCGGGGGTTGGACGCGGGCGGCTGAGTGAGCCGGATCCTCGTGCTCTCGATCTACCACGATCCGGAGCCGATCCCAAAAACCGGCGATCTTGCGCGCGAGCTGCAGCGCCGCGGGCACGAGGTCACCGTGGTCACGGCGTTTCCTCACTACCCGAGCGGAACGCTCTATCCCGGGTTTCGTCTGGCGCTTTGGCGCCGTGAGAATCGGGGCGGGGTCCCCGTGCTGCGGACGTTTATCTACCCCTACCACGGGAGCCGGAGCAGTCTGCGAATGCTCAACTACCTCTCGTGGATGGTGTCGTCGGTTCAGGCTGCCTGGCTGACGCCGCCGTGCGACGTCATCTACGTGTGGCACCCGCCGCTCACCGTAGGTGTGAGCGCCTGGATCCTCAGCAGGTTGAAGCGTGTCCCTTTCGTGTATGACGTCCAGGATCTCTGGCCGGAAAGCGCGCTGGCCTCCGGCCTGATGAAGCCGGGATTCCTGGTGGACGCCCTGTACCGGCTGGCGCGATGGGTATACCGCCGGGCGCCGCGGATTCTCGTGGTGAGTGATGGCGCCGCGGAGCATTTGCGCCGGGCCGGAGTGGATCCGTCCAAGGTGACCGTAGCGTCGCATTGGGTCGATACCAGTGACTTCGAGCGGCCTTCGAACAGGGACGTGCGAGCCGAGTTCGGGTGGGCTGACAAATTCGTCGTCATGTTCGCCGGCAACCTGGGGATGGTGCAGGGGCTCGAGACCGTGATCGATTCGGGCGCCGTGCTTCAACGGTCCGCCCCCCGCGTTCTCCTCGTGCTCGTGGGAGACGGCGCCGCCCGGCCCGGGCTGGAGCAGCTCGTGGCCGACCGCGGGTTGAGCAACGTAGTGTTTGCCGGGCGGCACCCGGCGCCTGAGATGCCGGCGTTTTTCGGAGCCGCCGACGCGCTACTGGTTCACTTGCGTCGATCGGAGATCGCGGATCACGCGATTCCCACCAAGATCCTGTCCTACATGGCAGCCGCCCGCCCGATCGTCTGCGGCACCGGCGGGGCGGCTGCCGATCTCGTCGCCGCCGCAGGCGCGGGGATCGTCACGCCTCCCGGTGATCCGATGGCACTGGCCACGGCCATCCAACGACTCGCATCTCTGCCGGCACCCGAACGGGAACAACTGGGCCGCAGGGGACGCGCCTACCTGCACAGGCATTTCGACAAACGGCACGTCATCGATGGGTACGAGCGCGTACTGCTCGAGACGGCCGCGCGCCGTGCCACACGGACACCGGTGAGCACCGCACGGACATGACCGGATCGCTGCCGCCGTCCGCATCGTTGTGGCTGTCGCTTGCCGGCTGGTACGTTGCGGCGGCAGTGGCCTCCGCTCTCGCCGTACCCTTCTGTCGCTCGATCGCACTCAAAGCCGGATATGTCGCCCAGCCCCGGCAGGATCGATGGCACCGCCGCACGACGGCGCTGTTCGGCGGCGCGGGCATTGCCGTGCCGACCCTTCTGCTGGCACTCGCCGCCGGAGACCTGGCTCAGACCGGCCTGCTGCTGGCCGGAGGAGCTGTGATGTTCGCGGTCGGCCTGACCGACGACATCCTCTCTTTGAAGCCTTCGAGCAAGCTGATTGCGGAAATTGCGCTCGCGTCGATCTTCCTGCTCCATGGTCAACTCCTCAACTGGACGTCGTTCACGGCCGTCGACATGCTGCTGACCGTGTTGTGGCTGGTCGGAGTGACCAATGCCTTCAACCTGCTCGACAACATGGATGGGCTCTGTGGGGGTGTGGCGATCGTTGCCGGCGTGGCCTTGATGAGCGGCCTGGCGGCACGCCCCGGGGCCGAGGCCGAGATGCGCTACCTCGCACTCGTCATCGGCGCGGCCACGGGATTCCTGATCTACAACATCCATCCAGCGTCCATCTTCATGGGGGACGCGGGCAGCCTCTTTCTCGGCTTCAGCCTCGCCGCGGTCACCTTGACGGCCGGAGGAGCCGAACACGACCGCTCGCGCATCCTGTCGATCGTGGTGGCGCCGATGCTCGTGCTCCTGATCCCGATCTTCGACACGACCCTGGTGACGGTTTCGCGGCTGCTGTCAGGGCGAAAGGTCTCCCAGGGCGGCCGGGACCACTCCTCGCACCGCCTCGTGGCGATCGGGCTCTCTGAGGCGAGTGCGGTGCGCGTGCTCTGGGCTCTCGCGGCCGCGGCAGGGATAATGGGGACCTTGGTGCGGAGGTTCGCCGACGATCGCGCCTGGCTGCTGAGCGCGGTTTTCCTTCTGGCCATGGTGCTTTTTGCCGTGTACCTGGCACAAGTGCGCGTCTACGAAGAACGGTCTGCAGTTCCGTCGTCAGGCGTGACCCCGGTGCTCGTCAAGTTCATGTACAAGCGCCGCGTGGCCGAGGTGCTGCTCGATGTCTGCCTGGTCAGCATCGCGTATTACGGGGCGTGGCGTCTGCGCTTTGAAGGCCCGGAGTGGAATGCGTATTTCCCGAAGATGCTGGACTCGTTTCCGATCGCACTGGCGCTCCAGATGATCGCGCTCTTCGGCTTCGGTGCGTATCGTGGCGCCTGGCGTTACTTCGGACTGATGGACGGTGTCACGTTCGCGAAGGCGGTCAGCGCCGGGACCGTGGCGCTGATCGTCGCGATTCTGTACCTGTACCGATTCGAGCACTACTCTCGCGGCGTCTTTGTGATCTACGCCGCCCTGCTGATGCTGCTACTAAGCGGCTCGCGGGCGTCCTTCCGCTTGATCGGCGAGTTTGCCCATCGCCGCCGCACCGGCAAGCGGCTCGCCATTTTTGCGGATGGCCACACCGGTTCGCTCGTACTTCGAGAACTGGTCAACGACTCTCGTGAGCAGTACCGGATCGTCGGGTTCTTCAACGACGATCCGGCGACGTACTCCACGCGCCTTCAGGGGTACTCTGTGCTCGGCGGAGAACGAAAGCTTCTCGAGCTGATTGCCAGCGGCGGCGTCGAGGTCGTCGTCATCGGTGACGACAGGCTGGGCGAGGATCGTATCGCGGCGCTGCAGCGGGCCTGCATCGACGCCGGGGTCTGGCTGCTGCGCTTTCGGTTCCACTTCGAGCCGATCGTGTCTCCCTCGTAGCCGCTTAGGGTCTCAATCTGGGATGGGGAACCCCCTCGCGTTCAGGCGACGCCTTCAGGAGGCTTGCGATACGCTGGGCGACCATGCGCGAGTATCGTCGATCCGCCCATACGGTGTATGCGCTGCACTACCATTTCATCTTTATCCCGAAGTATCGCAAGCCGGTGCTGCGCGGGGAGGTTGGGACCGAGGTGCGCGACTTGATTCGGGAGATCTGTCGGACGCTGGACATCGAGATCCATATCAGGTTAGCGACCGGCTGGTTCCACCTTCCCCACCATCACGGCTCCCGACCGATCTGTGGGGCCTACGTCGAGGGGAACGGTCTGGCCGTACGGCCGCGCAAACAGTTCAACTCGGGCGAATCGCCGTTGGCTGCCGCCAGTCAGCCGCAGGCGGAAAATCCGCCAGTCGTCGCCGGGCTCGAGAACGATCCGATCGGCCTCGCGGTCCTCAAGAAAGACGCGCACCTCCAGGACGCGCGAGTCGATTCCCCCATGTCGTAGCGGAATGTGCACAGCCGGCGCGTCCGAGGGAACGAAGAGGGTGGAGTGGCCTCCAGCCCACCGAAACCGCATCCCATTCTCGTCGCGCTGCCACGTCGAGAGCCCGATACCAAGGTGCTCCAGGTTCGCCTGCTCGATGGCGGTGATTGCCCTGAATGGAGTGGCGCCGATGATCAGGACGAGGATCGCCGAAGCAGCGATTCTCGTTCCGGATCTCAACGCCCCACGGTCATCGCCACCTGCCGCGCCGGTCCCCAGCAGCAACCAAAATGGATAGGCTGCTCCAGGAACCAGGAGGGGATGTCCAGCCAGGCACGTCAGAAGAAACGTCACCAGCCCCGGAGCGACGCCCCGTTCCCACGGTGAGTCCGAACCGGCCTGCCAGGTCGCGCGGAGCCCGCTCACGACGAGAGCCGCGAACAGCCCGAGTCCGAGCAGCCCGAGCTCGGCGCTGATCTGCAGAAAGTTATTGTGAGCGTTTTCCTGTACCCCCGCGTACTCCACCGGCATGTACGCCGATGACCGGTCGTAGAAGCGGCCGAGCCCCACGCCGAACGCGGGATGGTCGACGGTCATTGAGAGCGCCGCCCTGTTCATGACCGCCCTGAACTCGAACGCGGGGCGCAGCGCCTCATTGCGGCCTTCCGGATAGAGCCACGTAGTGGCAGCGGCCAATAGTAGGACGATGGCCCCGCCTGCCGCCCGGGTCCGGCGGGACAGGTGGCGCCTGGAGTACCCGATGAGCGTGCTCAGGGCGACGATCACGCACGCCGCGACGGCTGTTCGGGAGCCCGTGATCCAGAGCCCCGCGGCGATGAGAGCCGCGCAGCTTGCCGCGAAACGGGACGTGAACGCGCCGGCCGCGACGATGAGCATCATCGCGAAATACGACCCTGCGGCGTTCAGGTCTGGGACGAGCACGCTCGCGCGGGCGTTGGCGAGTAGCGTCGCGAACGCCGCCCACGCCTCCTCGCGAGTCATGGCCGCGAATGCTATCCTCAACACCTGCAGGAGACCCGCTGCTGCCGCGGATACGACCATCAGGCGGACGATGCGTCGTCGCAGGGCAGGATGATCGGCGCAGGTCTCGGCACCGACCGCCGCGAGCAGGATGCCCTCGAAAAACAGCATCGTCGGGGACAAGGCATTGCGACCGATCAGGTAATCATCCGTGATCAGGGGCGCTGTATAGGCCCACGTGGTGGTGACGTGCTCGGCCGCCTCGCTCATGAGCGTGACGATGCCCGACGCCAGTGTTGCGACCGCCAGCAGCGCCACGCTCCATCGGAATTCCCGAGACAGCGGGCTGCGGGTGGACGTGAAACCGCGGCGGCCACACCACCCGATCAGAAAGGCGAGGATGAAGACCTCCTCGAACCGAACCAGGGCATGGCCAGCGTGCAGGAGCAGGAAGATCTGGCGGGAGAACGGTGCCAGACCCACCACGACGGCCAACGCGGCCGCGGGCGCGAGCGCAGCGAGCGTGACCAGGCCGAGCACCATGGCGTGCGCCGCGGGACCAACGGGGAATCGGAAGAGGGAATGAAGCAGCGCCATGCCGAGCACCGCTGTCATGAGCCAGACAAGGCGCTCGAGCCGCGACTGTGGCTCTCTCGTCACATCACACACGGGGCCGGGCGATCGCGGCCGTCAACCTCATCCATCAGCCGAATGCCCGTCATGATGTGTCGTCAGCCGATCGCTAACCTCGACGAGTTTAGGTATATGCCACCACCGCGTCAACGCGATCTGCTTGACGGCAGCTGACGGAGTTCGCTAGCAGGGAATGGTCGCGCCGTTGGCGGTCGGGCCGGCGTAGAGAGCCTGATTGCCCGTCATCTCTACACCGCAACTGGCGAGCACGACGATCGCAGCAGGCCGTCCGCCATCGACGCGGCGGAAAAAATTCCGATGAACCGCGCCGTATCTGACTCCTTCGAGGAGCATCCCCGGGGAGACCACGCTCCAGTCTGCCAGCACGTTGTCGGTGATGATAGGGCGCCTGGTGGTCGGACCGACATACATCCCGTAGGCGCTGGCCCGTTCTATACGATTGCGCGAGACTTCGACGTCATCTGAGGAATACACCACGATCCCGTCGCTGATGTTCCTCACCGTGTTGTCGAGCAGACGCACGTTCGGGGCGGACTCGAGGCGAATGCCGCTGCCATGGAGGCCGCCGACCGCTTCGATCTGATTGCTGGAGACGGTCACAGGTCCCACATCGGCCGTAGGGGCGGCCCAGATACGTATACCGGCGGCGTTCGGGCCGGGGCCTACAACCCGCACATTGTTTCCGGCGATGTGAAGATTCCGCTGGATAGTACCTGCCGCAGCGGTGATGTTGATTCCAGTCGATGTGTAGATGATGGTGTTGTCCACGATGCTTGATTCGAAGTTGTGCTGACCGCCGTTCTCGCTCGACGTGCCGACATTGACCCCGAAGGTGCAGCCGAAGAGATAATTCTGAGAGATCACGACTCCCACGGTGCTGCTGGCGGGGATCCCGGCCGACCCGGCGTTGATGCAGGCCCCCCCTATCCCCTGCACCGTGTTGCCGGTGATGACGACATCATATCCGCCGAAGGTTTCGATGCCTTCCTGGGGGGTCTGCCCGGCAGGAGGAATCGCGGAGCCTCCGTCCAGCCAGTTGTCTCGAATCTTTACATGCTGCCCCTTGAGGTTCCAGATCAGGTAG